>Ga0163217_1066675_pt1 | contig 11945 bp, 11 predicted proteins | sample SynspAceP_FD_185933 | JGI IMG/M metagenome (GOLD analysis project Ga0163217, IMG submission 185933) | Saline lake microbial communities from Ace Lake in Antarctica - Synechococcus sp. Ace-P (PacBio error correction) | ecosystem: Environmental > Aquatic > Non-marine Saline and Alkaline > Saline ... | reverse complement strand
CCGGCTGCCCATCTGTAAGGACATGAACAGGTGTAGCACGCTTCAACGTCTCGAATCAGAATACCTTTTCGTATAGGACGGTCTGTCGTAGCTTTGACGCTTTTCCTATTCACTGACTTCCCGCTGCCGTTCAACCCTGTTTGGGTCAACTTTCGATTGGAGGCATTCGCTCACTTTCCATGTATGCGCAAGCCAATTCATTTTGAAGGAAGTAAACTTCATAATAATTATGTGATATTCATTTGACGTGAAGGATTAAGGTGCCTCCTCTCGCTTGAGATTTGATATTATGTATTCGCCTTATCGCTCCGATATTTGGAAGATCCTTCAAAGCATCAAATGCTCAAAGAGTGGGTGGCAAATTCCAGTACGATCAGCTGCTCATTTTGAGGCCCAACATATATAGTACGGAAGTGATTTACGATCGGAGAGGTGGTTATTGATCTTTGATGCATGATTACATTGCAAAGCCATGTCTAAAATCGAAAACTCTTCTTGTTATTCGATCTTCTTTGAGCCAGTGCGGGCAAAGTCAATGCGGCAACTAAACCCTAAGCGGTGATTTTTCTCATCATAGATCAAAATGGGTTCTGTTTTCAAATAAATTCATTCTAACGTCAACAACTTGTTTTAATAATGCCTGAAAAGAGTGGTTTTAAAAACTCATCCAACTCTATTTTAGGCCTGCTTTATTACAATTAATCACTAAAAAATGACATAATTTTCATACTAAAAAGTTTTTTAGTCGGTTTTTATCAAAAAATAACCCGAACAAAATTGCTTTTCGGGTTATTTTCTGCTATGGATTTAGTTCTTGCAAAAAATCTCTTTTGCCTCATGCCATTGTAGGTCTTGGACCAAAACTTGGCTAACAAAATTTCGAACTGGCCATGGAAGCAGTTTCCCACTGGAGGCGTAGCGTGATCATTGGTTGATCCCCATACATAAACGACAACCAGCAAACATATCACAGCTCCATTGCTGTCGATTGCAGGTAGTTTCATTAGGGTTCTATATCAATGAAAGGTATCTTCATCAAAAAATCATCGCTCGTTTTTCCCTTGGTGGATTACAAATCGTTGGCTACTTTTTCTTCAACTCTTCTCGAGCTTCCAACAAATTATCCTTACCGGTGAACAGCATTCGCTTCTTCCTCATTCGCAAAAAGTAAATCCACTCGCTCCCTCCGATTACTTCTGACATTGGGCTCTTTTGAAAATACTTACCATTGCGGATCAGAAATGTCACAAGACTACTTTTACTCCATTATCCTCAGCTTACTTTCTTCGCAATGAAATCAGTTGCCTTCGTTTCCATTACTCGGAAGTAATCAAATTACCCTCTCGATGTACAGTATTTACTTAGAATCTATTGTTGCAGCGTCGTTCAACATCAGTTAATTGAATAAGTTTGGAGTGATTAACCAAAAACGTGATCATTTCGTGGCGCATCGGCATCTTCGTGACCATTACCAGACATTTACCAGTAATTCCTTCTGCAGATGGGTATTCATTTAGATATGCGTGACACCAGCAATCATTTCAGTCATTCATGTAGAAATGCCCCAATTCATCATGGACCACTTTACAGGAATGTAAGATTTGACTCAAACCTGACTTACAGCGTATCACTTGTATTTCCAGCACGATCCTCCACACTTGCTTTTTGGCTGAAGCCGGGTTATTCTTTGGAAAAATACTGTGCGATCAGGCGCTTTTGTCTTTCATTCATCACTCAAGTCAAGAGTCCTTTTCTACACCCGTTACTCGGTAAGAATGATTCGTGACTTTAAAACTCGATATCTACTAAGGCATTTCACTGATGCCTGCTACGTCGTAATTTTTCATTATCTATTCTGTCATTTGGAAAATTTGTTTTTAAAATTGAAGATTATTGGAAAATTTGAGATCTCCGAGTTGGTAGCACTTGATTTCATCAATTTCGACATTATTATTTCAGGTAAAGGTTATAAAATTGAAGCCAAAAAAACTACTTTCCACATCTCATCGTAAATCGCATACGCTAACATCGTAAATCAATCGAAATACTCGATGATTCTTTTCACTAATGGCTTCTCCCGATCAAAATAAGAAAAACCGATACGTATGATTGCAGTCTTATAAATATCTGCCAAAAAGGGCTGCTGCCGCAAACCCGCATCATTTTTCGATTGAAGTCGCCACCCATCATCCTCGATAGTTTTGTATTGGAAATCAGCTCCGCCCACTCATTTTGTCAACCTCCACAACATGGCACTTTTCCACTCTATTTCCACTGATGCTCCGCACCACACAAAGACTAAGCCTAGCATTTTATTGGGAGGGCGGAAAAGGTCTCTATACCAAAGAATTTTAGTTTTTCCAATTAGATCCATTTTCCCAATCGACATGCTTGAAAAATCTGATTGATTCTCAGGAATCTGAATAAACATGGAAACGGGTTCTCCTTTGTTAAAAAACCAACAATAGATCCAGCTTTGGAATCGATTATCCGGTTCATCTTCCCAAAACATACAAATTGCGCTTCTTTCAGCGAAAGTGTTTTTCCCCACTATGTCTGGGACCAGGCCTTGATTATAGCTAGTCATAAAAGTACTAGAGCTTTTTCTTTCAACTTCTTTTTCCTTTGATGTATCGAAAAGGAATAATCCGGATTTTGCCAGATCACATTAGTCGACAACAACTTACTCAGTCGAATTCCTAATCTGCAACTCTTTCGGGCTAGGTAATACTGTTTGTGAAATTAAATCTTGAAAAACCGTAATCCTCGAAGAGTTTCTGATAAGAGCCGGAATTCCACGGCATGTTATAGTTCGCGCTCTGTGAAGCCATCACGAGCATCCCCACATTCATCCCGCTCACCAAAGTTGATCGGTCCATCCATAGCTTCCATCTTCCTTCGCTTTCAGCCAGGCTTTATCCAGTATTCACAAACAGCCAAAAAAGCTGCTTTTTGATCCGATCAAATGGCCATTCGAAAGAAGCCAGTGCGCCAGGTTGGCTGCTTTTCTTTCATTTTGGGATTGACCGAAGCAGCGATTTCGGACCAATGGTTTGGCCATTAATTATCTTCTAAAAGCCAGGCGCTGTGCGACTTTGCTCCGACTCCGGAAAAATAAAGCTTGTTACGTCTTCGGCATTGAAAAAGTCCTTCGATATCCTATCCAAGGTTCGAAATCCAATTTTTTTCATTTTTGTAAAGTCCTGACGGGCCATCTCGATAAATTTCCGTTTGCACTGGCAGGGGAACTCACTTCGGAAACTAGCTTCATTCGGGGTGATTTTGATAGGCTATATTAGAGGAATACCAGGGGAGGCAAAGAGGGCAATAGAATTCACACGCTGTACTTGGACGGCGTCGATCTTGTTTTCTAATGCTCCACGTCAATCTCCGACACCATACTCCCCTTCACCACCCCATTTCAAGAGATTTTTCCATCTGCTTCCAGTGAGTATTTCACCAGTCCATGGAATCACTTTTCATCCCTTTGCTTTTGGAGAGTTTTAAAACGATTTCTGGATTTCAATTCTGAAAAAGTATGGGTGAGTAGATCTCAGGGCTGAATCCCAACTTCTCCCCAAACTAATCATTCAAACTTTCGGTGCATTGTCTACCAACATCGGCAGAGGCACTTCTGGATAGTCGAGGAAATGTATTTCAAACACCGATACAAAGATGGATATTTTTACTCGCTCCATCGATCGCTTTCGCTATCAGCATCCACACCTTGTCAGAAAATTCAGCCACCCTTCCGGATGATAGACCCCATCCTCCTTCTGGGACTTGCTTCTTTGATTCTCAATATTTATAGTCTGCGTTCGGAAGATTCATGTCCTTTCGCAATAACTTCTCCCGCTAACCATATAACAGACATCTTTATAGGACGCGGCTCGTTGCAAAAAAAATTGACTTGCTGAGGAAAACTTGAATGAAGTTTTACTCCCGCAGTCAAATGCAAAAATCTTCTGGTTAACGTCATTTGAAAAGATTTGTAAGAATGAATCTTTAGAATCTATTGCTGTCTTCTGACCGTCAGGCAAATCACTGGATTCCATAAAAAGGTCGTTCGAGAAAGGATCATTTCCCCATCTTTTGTAATAGCCCAAGCCGAACTCCAAGTAGTCAACACCTAAAATCATCGCTTCTTGATCATGGCCCGGGAAATCGTATTTCAGGGCATTAGTCCTCGGTAGCCTCTTGGCCTTGCGAGGGTGTAAGAGAACTTAGACGCCACAAACAGTCATGGGTAAAAAGTTGCGAGCAGTGAAAGGAGGATTTTTTTCATGTGCTAACATAAGAAGTTTTTCGGAAGCCAAAAGGGTTTTATGGGATTGGGATCAGAAAATGATGAAATGATGCTTCATGGATAGGCAGGCCGTAAAAAAAATCTACAAACAATCGCAAATAAGTAATTCTCGTTCCCCACCATAATTTAATCCCCAGACCCATCAAAGCATAGAGATAAATTGCATTTCTTCTGTATTTCAGCATAGTTAAAACTTGTGAAACCCCACTTTATCGCTTAATGCATTCCCGTCTATAATCATATATCCCACCCGAACAGTATTAATCCAATTGAAGATTTTTAAAAAAACTGAAAAGATCACTATAAATATCTTTCCTGTGACAATACAATGACATCAATCAACAAGATTTTATCCTGGAATTCATAGATTACTCTATAATCAGCGACGCGAATATCGATAGGCTTCTTCGAGCCTTCAGTTCTTCTTTACACCATGTTAGGTCGTGGGCGCATCTGCTAAATCAAACAAATTGCTGCCTCAAAGTAGAAAAAGTAGGGTTGCTGGGAATCTTTGCTAAGAACTTAATCGTGATTTCCCTTGGATGGCGCGATTTGATAGTTCACTAATCTCCCTTATTTAAGAGCCATCTATCAAGTCAAATGGAAGATTCTTTAGGACATTTAGCGGCAATCGTATGAAACGAAACATCCTCGATATCATCGAGTTTGGTCCATCATCGCCTCAAAAATCCTTACATTGGGAAGAATCGTAATGATATTTTTTTGCCAGACCGAAACGGTCGGTGATAAATTTGGCTACTCAGATTGTAAGCATGAACAGAACGTTAACATTAAAACAGTAAATTTAAATCCCAGCACTAGTTTTTTAAACGATCAATTGCATGAGAATAGTTTCCCGTCCTTGTACTCGCGTTAGAAGCAGTAAATCACTATCGTTAATCCCGACTACATACTCCATACAGATCCAAACTCTCTTGGCATCTGTTATCCGCAGCAGTCACAAAAATCTCCCACTCGGGCTAAATAATATTTTGCAAGCATCGATTCCAGCACTTCATTGTCCACTCACTGAGAGTCAAATTGCGGTCGGCTCACCAGAAATGGTCCACCTTCTTTTTATCGATTAGCACTTGGAACGTCTTCCCGATTTTCTGCTGATTCAAATTCATATAAATTCTGCTCTTGAACTTCCTTCAAGTGTATCTTATGCTCGCATTTGCGGTTTTCCTTCCTGACGATAGGCAAAATGCTTCCATTCCGTAAAGCTGCGTATTTTTCGCTCATGAGACATACAGTAAATACGCCTAATCGCTCAACACTTCATCCGGCTCGACAAAGTCTACCATCTCCTGAAATTCCGTTTCTCCACCTTCACCTGGATAGTTCGGGCCTATCATAGTCGTACGGATTGCCGATTTCGGCTAAGAATTATCACGATAGCTTATGAATGAAGCTCTTCCTGGCTTTTCGCGAGTTGTTCCATTTCGCATCGCCTTGAGCACATCGCAATTGATCCGTTGTTATGCAATGGAATATCAAGTTATTTGCAGAATATGTTGAGACCGCTCTTTCCATTCACCTCGAAACTTCACCATCCATCGGAAAGACTGTTGGGTAAGCATTAGTTGCCATCGGGATCCATCGATCCTCACATCGGAAAGTTTCCAGAAGTAGCCTCGGCTAGCATTTCTTTTCTTTAGAATCCAACCCATAATAGGTGGAAATCCTGGAGCATCAGTAATATTCTTTGTTGCCGCCAGCTGCTTTTAGCTGCGGCTTCTTTCACGAGTTCATTCAATTAGTCGGGAGATTATGACCGCCCCGCATCCAAAGGGAAATCGCACAAAGGAGCAAGGTCGAATTCGCAACCATTCAGAAATCTTCATGTCTAGCATAGTGTGCGGAGTGGTTCATACGCCTTTCGCCCACCAATTTCATGGCTTGTAGTCTCTCGTGAATTTCTTCAAAATACGCAGGCACAATCCCCGTTGTGCCAAAAAATGCATTCGACCTGAGGAATTTCTTTCTCCAGATCATCTTTGTAACCGCTGGAGAGAGACAACATGTCACATAAAGTGTCCACCAAACCTTTTTCCTTTGCCTCCCATATTGCCAAAAATCGTATCAAATGGATTCCTGCTTATGCCATTGTCTATTAAAAGCCCACAGTACTTGTGATATACCATATTGCTATTTTGGAATTGGATTTCGTGGATGGCATCGATGCCATTGCCCGCGAAGCTGGGTTGAGCAGCACTTCTGAATAACTAGATTCTTGGACGCAACACCGATGGTGATGTGATATTGGACTTTGTCTTTTTTTGAGATTTCTGCTTTTCACAGATTCCTCTTTTTGATTTTGCAAAGTAGATAAAAAGTTAAACGAACTCTTTTCTTTACCAGGAACAGATCCTGAAACCGTAGATTAACGAAGCGAATAAAATCAACCACCCATAGCGCAAGTTTCCAGACTTGTGCTTCCTCACATTGCAGTCTTCTGGCTGCCATTTAATTTAGCTAGCCAAGCCAACTTACTGAGTGTGCCCTTTGCACTTCTAGGATCAGTCCAAAAACACACCACTACCCCGAATTTCGCTGCGCTGTATCGGGACTGACATGTATCTTTGCCATTGGCAAGATGGATTACGAATTTTGATTTTATTTCTTTGCGCCTTCGCGCCTCGACGGGAGATTAATCATCTTACCGCAAAACCTTCGAGAATTAAAAAATCTCAAAAGGTTACTTTCCTTGACATCTTGGCTCTGCGGAACAAAAATTTATAAATTTCAAATTACCGGAATTTTAACATTTTTATCGATACCCCGTAATCTCCTTACATCAATCAAAAAATCCTTTTTCCGATCAGAGGTTATTTCCCAGTCTACGGGTACACTTTGGTAGCCTTGGCAAAGCCGTTCATCCTTCATCGGTTAGTTTCAAAAGTAGCCCAAGAGGCGTAGACACAATCGCCGAAGTGAAATTATTTTCTCCTGATCAAAGTTGAAATGGATCATCTCATTTAAGACTATCGGCTTTGGGAATAGCGAGGCACTTTTTCGTCTCCTCCACCATCGCTTTGATTTCGCTTTCGGGGTCCTTCACTCCAATTGCCATGAAAGTAAAAGGTAATCAAGCATTGCACTAACGACATTTTCCACACGGGAATCGTACCTCCTCCATAACTCGTGCTAACTAGCAATCGTTCTCCCCTGAATTTGGAAGGTGTTTATTAACTCAATTCAGCTCATGCACTCGCTCTGGTCGAAGGATCGCAGGTACGATATCGGATATTGCATGTCGTATTCATGGCGATTAGCACATTTCGATACATCATTTTCAGCAAGCCAGTCTCGGCCCCATACTGAAACTGCTATGATAACTGCTTTTTTCATCTTTCAGATTCATCCTGACCAAAAATAAAAAGTGCTAAAATAGCACCATATCAATCGATTGCTTTCATTCCAAGAATTCGGGTCAATCGGTTGTCCAAATGGCTTTCGGATTTTCCCGTTTTCGTCAAAAGCAGGAATTGATCCAAGGCTGATTTTGTGAATAGCCAAAAAGGACTTCCCCTTGCAGTTCAGTGTAAAAGAAAAGCATTCCGTAGATTTCCATTCAGCATCTGGGCGACCAAAATTCATTGGTTATTTCGATCAGCATCCAGGTTTTGTATCGGGATATTCCCCAATTACTTAAACGGTGATTTAGCATTCAAGAACGTTCGAAGATCGCCCTGAAACCATTCCGAATTCTATCAAGGACCTTCGACCTTTTTCCCCTTCCACGGATTCTCCTTATCAGGGTACGTTTTCCATTGATTGAAAAATTCGAGAGTTAGTCGTATTATTTCCAATTCAGTTTGTGTTCTGTGGAGATAATGCTGAAGTCCAAGGTCAAAATTCAAACTTCGATCCAGGCAGATTGTAGATTTCTTCATAAGCAACTTGAGAAAATGTCTTATCATTAACTTAAAACATTATTGTGAGAAAGTACCCAAAAACTTATCAAAAAACATATGAAACCAAGTCTCTTTTTTCACCTTTTCAAAATCAGTGTTACACATTATATTAAATTGAAGGCTATATATTTGTTAAAACTAAGCTTAATCGAAAGAGTTCGTGAGATGGGCTATAGTAAAGCTACTTTTGAGACATAAGCAAAAAACTTTTTAACTCCTTGCATTTATTTTTCACCCCGGCCAAGGTCGGGGTTTGGCCATTTTATAGCTTTAAATCTGACAAAAGCACTTTTTGCTTCGACTGCTTGCTTGACTTGGCAGAAAGCTGATTTAGGCTTGCAAAGCCTAAATCCTCGGTTTAACTTAGTACCCCAAATTCTTAACAAGTATGGCACGAATTGACCCAAACGACCCACGATGAATTTTGAACGAAGCACTATTCTGACGAAACCCTTATCCAACTTTACGAATCGCTGATTCATCTCCTCGCCGATCGAGGAAGAAAAAATGTTGAGTTCTTGCATTCGTCAAGGTCGGATTTTCGAAGTGGTTTAGCGGGTTGGGGACAAAGGAATTTCATTGGAGCGTAAACGCTTTGGCAGCTGATGAATACATTCTCCCGATGCATCGGAACTGAGGGAATTCTTCACTGGTTAGGAATATGCCACTGAAGAACAGCTCTTTGGCCCAGTTCAGGAAAAAGCTTCCGGCTATACCAAAGGTCGGGGATCGAATCCTTTCACTTTGACAGCAGATGAACATCATATCGTCGGATGATTTTTCCCATCTCGCACCACAGTTGGCGATTGTGATGGGATTGCTTTTGGCAGATAGACTTCTGCCAATGAAAAAAAAAATCACGCTGGTTTTCTCAGGAGAGAAAGGCAAGTTCCGAGGTGATTTCCATAGAGGATGAATGGTCGCCCGGCCCAGTTGGAAGCTTCCTGTGATTTTCGGTACCGGCGCACGTCAACAGACTCAAGCACCACCACACGACAACCCTGCAAGTCGCTAGCCACTGTAACGCCTGCCACTGATGCCCATATACTGATCCCGAACGTCCTCCCCTACAACACCTATTGCGCACGCACCAGCGACATCACCCAACAGGCACGCTGCACCGCGACATGCTGTCCGCTCCACATCCCACCGAGTTATCCACGCCCCAACACAATAACACCACCCACCACAGAGCACCGACAGCCAGGACCACACACGCAACTTATTGCAAGCTTGACTATACCCGGCGCGATGTCACCCCTCCACCCCTCTGATCCGTCTATATCGAAGATATATCCACGATCAGTCCACGTCCGGCCGACTAGTAGACAAGCGAGCACCTCTAAGCAGCCGCGCAGCATCCGCGGCCCACCCTTTGTCTTATATTGGCATGGAGACACTTCCGATCGACGGAAAATAACGTATTGGAAGTCTAATGATGGCCCAAATCCAAACTCGGGCAAAAGAAGACGATGATATCCTTCTCTATGTCGAAACACAGCCACTCCATGCCAATAAAACCCTCGTCCAACTCCCTGCGACACCTAAATATCCGCTAACAGAAGATCCAACACCCACATTACCCTTTCTCCTGCAGACTCCGACACCTACGACGTACCATCCCCTAGGCCAATATCTCGCACTCGCCCAACCCCTGACACCAGAAATGGCCTCACAAAACATAACACTATCCAGATGCGCGGCCGGCTAGGTCAACAATAATGAGGTCTCCTGTCAACCCAAAGTTAGTATGTTTCCGGCAAGACTAGCCCCACGTAAAGCACACAGTTCTCGACCCAGCAACATTTGGGACATATCACTACGATAAAACAATTTGAAAGGCAAAGGCAGTTGATCCAGTCGATTAAATTAATGAGGCGCTTACTTATAAGAGATTGGCGTCTTTAGACGAAAAGACCCAAAAGAACAATCTCATAAACAAAGCGATCACACTGCCGGCATCCCGCCGGTCTCATACAATCAATCCGGCCGCACCCACTACGCAGACACCACTCAAGCGTTCTGAGTATGAGGAGAAATCGCCCTTTCGACCAATACCCTGAGACGCAAATCGGAGAGCGCCACTCAGACCAGCGGTTACCCAGCCTGAACCACGAACACTGCTGCCCGCCAGACCAGCCCTCAACAAAGGAGTCCGATCGCCCGTTAACACTCGCATCAACTTCGTCCCAGGAATTGACCCGAGCCCGCATAGTGAGCGTCAATCAATGTCTATGCGCCAGTCTTCTTGCAGGAAAAAAGGGGTTTTTTTTTCATTACTCCAATCAGGAACAGCTACACAGGTCTGAAAAAACAAAACGATTTCATCGCGCATGTAGCCATCTCGCATGGCATTAAAGCGAATCCGTTCAACTTGGAAGAATCCCAAAACTTATCCTGCACATAGGGACAAGGGCTACGCAAGATATCAGATGAGAGTATTATATCGCCTGGACACTCTCTAACACACCTGCTTTCAAAATATCCAAACCCACGAATGGTGTCCAAAAGCGAAATCAAGTTTCGAGCCAGTAAACGCCCAGTCTCGCGTTCCGTCGAAATCGCCGCTCTGCCCCGAAAAGTCGCAATTATCGCCTGGCGGCACTTGGGACTTTCCATCAGGGGCTTTAAATCCAGTCGGTGGGGCAAATCACGTTTTGGCAGATTTCGTAGCCACGTCGAACATAAGGCTTAACCAAAAATTCATCAACTCAACTCTTGCGAAATCCGATAATTACCCTGGCCACGGGAACCGACCAACGACTTCAGTAGCCACCCCGTGCCTCCGGAAACACACACATGCACCCCGCACAATAAACACACCTCTTGAGCCACATCCGCGAATGGACAGACACCCACGTACAAGTCGTGAGACATGCCGCCACCCGAGACTGCCTCGGAAGACCAACCGACCTATACCAAACGGGTCGGCCCTGCGCAGCGGGGACCACCTTGATTTTCGCTCTTACCTCGGCGCCCTGACAGCCTTAACGGACATGCGATTGCACAGCATATGACGTTACTATCATCTATCAGGGAAGTTAAGAAATCCGGTCGCCCTCTTCCTCCTATATGATGCGAACAGGCAGCGGTGAAAGCACGCTTGTGGAAAGAATCCTAATCCCTTAGCCCGTCATTTACTTCCCATCTGCAGCACAGAGCACATGTATCCGCTCCTCACAGTGCGGAGATCTCCGAGAACCCTCCACAGCACCCACTGAATACTATACGGTATAGAAATCGGCCAAAGCAGCTTTAGCCAAAACGGAGAGATCAGATTTCCTTATAACCTACGGCCGGCAAAGGATGGGGTGCATTGCGGCAAGCTAAAAGGCAGATGGAAGGGAATATGGGGATTTCGCTGGAACATCCTGATCTGCGTACACTTATTGCCTTGGGATCGAAGACGGTTAAAAAGCCCACCCGGTATCAAGGAAAAACGAGCAAAGTCGATTTTCCTTCAGGAGGATTGTTTGACAGGGTGGACAATTGGCGCGGAGATACGGGCCGCAAGTGGATTTCGGAAGCATTTGGCTTCAAAGATTTCTTGGACGCCCGGCCGCGGTTGATCTTTGCACGGGGGAAGGAAGCTTGGGATTTAACAACCCAAAGTTCTTTTTGGCCCCCCCCCCCCCCCAAAAAAAAAAAAAAAAGAGAAAGGGGGGCCATTTTGGGGGGAAAGATCGTGCAATACTGTGCAGACCAAATCCTCTTCTCCT
>Ga0163217_1010891_pt1 | contig 11945 bp, 15 predicted proteins | sample SynspAceP_FD_185933 | JGI IMG/M metagenome (GOLD analysis project Ga0163217, IMG submission 185933) | Saline lake microbial communities from Ace Lake in Antarctica - Synechococcus sp. Ace-P (PacBio error correction) | ecosystem: Environmental > Aquatic > Non-marine Saline and Alkaline > Saline ... | reverse complement strand
GCAGATCCCGGTCCTTTCTCTGCCGCCAGAGCGACTGCTGATCCGCGGCCGCTGAGGCCACCCGCTGCAACCGACAAAGGTGATCCACGTCAGAAAAGGTCAGTTCTCCGCTCCCTGGGAACATGGCCAGGTCTAGGTGCGCGAATGCTCCGGCAGGCCGGCGCTTCCCGAGATCTGGCTCCCCCCCGACGGAGCGGGGAAACAGCTTTGGCTAACAACACCCTGGTGGTGGATTTCCGAGCCTGCCCAGCTCAGGGATCTGGGCTGTCCGGTTGATTTTTGATGCCACCATTCGGTACAGCAAGCCGGTGGTCAGGGCACGAGCGCGGCGGCCATCGGGATTCGTGGCGGCCCTTGGCCCGCGCCGCCGTGGCCGTCTTGGGCAGTGGATGGCTTTGTTCTGGAGGTTCCACCCCCGATCCGAGGGCAGGCCTCAGCGATTGGTCCCAACATGGTGCCCCTGCATCGCCTCGAAGCCCTGCTGGAGCAGCTGCTGGCGATTCCGTGGCGCCGCTCAGCAGGGCCGCTGGCGCAGCCGCTCTAAGCATCCGGCAGGCTTCCTTGACAGACATTTCTTCGCTTACTTGCGCCGTCTTCGTTTCCAGCTGGGGCTTTTGCGCCTTGCTTGCCGCCCGCCTTGGATGGGCTGCGCTTTGCTGCGTTTTGCTCGTGGTCGATGGTTGTGCTCACCGACGGTGCGCCTGTATACGGATCGGAAGGGCGAGCCACTCAAGCGCTTCGATTGTGCGCGATGGCCTGGGGACGCTTGGAGTCCAGTCGCTGCCGGATCGAGTGGCCCTGTCTCAGTGGCGGCCGGGGCGGAGCCACCAGCTGCGGGCGGCCATCTCGGCATTCTCACGTGTGTGGGATCAAGAGGACAAGGCCGCCGCCTTCGTCGACTGGCTGCCTTTGAGTGGGTGTGGCGGCGGAGCAGGACGGCCTAGAGCGTGGCGACGACTCAATGATTGTTGGGTTGGCGGGATCACGTTGCGCCTTGCTGTCACCCGGCCGACGACCCGACTGGTTCTGCCGCCGGGCCGATCTGGTGCTACCAGAGCCGGCGGCCATGGCGCCATCCGCGGCTCTGGCTGAGGGCGTCACTGTACCGCAGGGCCCGGATGGAGGCCTGTTGAGCAGGGCTGGACGGACCGCAATGCTTAAGCTCGAAAGAAAGTATGCCAAGTGGTGGCGAGGGGCCTTGAGACGGCGGATCAGCCGACCACAGGAGCAGCAGGGCGCTGGCCGCGTCGCGGCCTGGATGCAATCAGGCCTTCACGGCCAGCCCTCCGCTCCCCGGGTCCTGTGCTGATCTCTGGGAGGGAGGACGGTTTTGTCTCGCCATGGTCTGCCGGCCTTTCACACCCCGTTGGCGCGGGCGTGAGCGCGACAAAATCTCGACACTACGGGCCACGACATCCAGCTGAAGCGGCATGGCGGACTTTGCCCCTGATCGCAAAGCGCCCCTGCCCTTGCTGCGGTGAGGCATGGCCTCAAGTGTCACGGGAGTCGGGTTTCGAGACTCTAAGCCGTGGTCGAAGGGGCTTCCTTTGCATGGGACGCTTAAGAGGCCCAGTGAGGAGGTACGGGAACGGTTTGACCTTCCGGCGGCTGGCGATGGCCCCTGGATCGCCTATGACCCGTCCCTGCTGGAGCCCATCGGCAGCAAGGCTGCGACAAGGCAGCTCGGCCCCCCTGCTGGTCGGTGCTGGCCACAGTGGGAGGGGTGTGGCGGGCACGGATCTGCCGGCTGCCTCTTCCCGCATCGAGGCCTCCGGGGCCAAAGGGGCTTACCGCTCGGTGATCTGGCTGCGGCATTGGATGGATCCGGAGGTGGCCCGGGCTTCTCCACCCGACTGGATCGTGGCCTGACAACGGCCATTTCGCTCCAACCCCTGGTTCCTGATTCCCTGCGCACCTTGATGGAGCTCTTGCCATGGCCTGGGCTCCAATGCCTCTCGGCACCCATCTGGGTTACGCAACTGGCGACTGGATCCAACCTGGCACTGGATCGGGGCGTGGACCCGCAAGCAGGACCTCTCGGGGTTGGCTCGGCCAAGGGTCGATGTCGAGGTCAACGGTGGGAGACAACGCCTGGCCCTTCAGGCCGCCAGCTTGCTTCCCTGCTCAGATACCGGCGACAGTAAGGCGACCGACAGCGGGCCCTGCAGGCTTTGCTGTTCCAGCCCTACTGGGGATTTTGATCAGGTTCAAGACGCCGGCGGAGATGCGCTCTATCCTCCGTTCGTGATTTCTCCGCGTGATGGGTCGCCACCACGACTCTCCCGATGAGCCCGCGCTTTCGGCCCGCTGCCCTCTGCGGGCTGGCTCTGTTGAGCGCCTTGCGGTCCGGCACGACCCACACGAGGGCATCGATCCCTCTCACCACCTTCATCGTGGGGCCTTCCGCAATCAGCAGGACTTCGAAACACTTGTGCTGGCAAACCGCCGGCCAGGCGGTCATGCGATTTGATTTCCGATACCCTCGCCTGTGAGGGGGTCGGCGAAATCCGGCAGGTGGGCCCCAGCACGATGTGCTGCATTCGCGTGAAGGGGGCGATGTGATCGAGCTCGGGTTGTCTGGGGCGGGAACGGCTGCTGGCGAAAGCGCGGGACGCCGATGGCGTGGGGTTGAACGGAGCTGCAAGTTCTCCGCCACCATTCCGCTGCTGGTCCAGCCAGGATTTATACCGCTGGAGCTGGCCAAGGGCAAGTCGGGGTCCGGGCGCCCACATTCAGTGAATTGCGGCGTTATCCGGCGTAGTGGTGATGCGGACGGAGTTGAACGCTTTTGCAGGCTGGAGGGGGGATAGACTCCGGCAGGAAATAGGCCGAAGGGCGTGGGATGGGGACCTTATCATCCCAGCTCCACCATGTGGGAAGCAGAGTAAGTGAGGAACAGGCCGTGCTGCTGAAGGCCAGTGCCCGACCATGTCCTGGCCGCGGTCCAGGCCTGAGGGCTGTTGAGCCGTGTTGCGCAGCACTCGGCGGATTCTCAGCACAGGAAGGAGACGACAGGGCAAGGGGAACGACCCCCGTTCTCTGCCCCAGATCTGCGAGCAACAGGATTGTGAGAATGGGTGAGAACGCGCGCCCGGTCACCTCGGGTGCAAAAGAGTTTGCAGGGAGTTCTGAAAGCGACCCCATTAGATGACCGGTTCTCCCCCATGAACGGCAGTCCGAGATAAACACCCCCCAGACCCGGAACTGCCGGATGTCGTTGGCGATTATTCTCCGCTCCGAAGAATTGGTTTTGAACCAGCGAGCAGGCTGCCCGGGGCGTGATCCCACGACCAGGGACGGATGGCCAAAGGAGCGAGAGGGCACCAGCACAGCAGCCAGGCCGAGGCGCGGCCGGGCAAGCTGCGGCGAGAGCCGGATGGCGTGAGCAGCAGAGCCGCCAGCGCAGGGCCAGGGGCAACAGCCCCAGGGCCGCCCGAGAGGGTGGTAAGCCGCGCCAGGGGATCATGCTGGCGGGCGATGCACGGCAGCAATCCGGCAGCCACCAGGCGCACTGACCGCCGACCCAGCACACGCAGCCATCACACCGCAGAGGGCGCCACTCAGCCGAGCATGGGCCGTCTGGTTTTGGTGAGGCTTTGTGGGCCTTTTATACTCGATCGCCCACCAGCGAAATCGCATGATCACTTGATTCGGCCTCTGAGCAGCCGCCCAGCAGGCAGGCCCCCACTCACTAGGCGGCCGTGCGACGCCAAGCGCTGGGCGCTCGCGGGCCGAAGCCCACCAGGAAAGCGATGAATGATCAGTACGTAGTCATGTGCGAGACCGGACGGTCGGACCGTCCTCGAGCCACGATTCCCCGCATTCAGCGCCAGAAATAGCAATGCTTCCCCACGACCAGGGCAGGGCGCTGGTAGGCGCAGGGTCTTCGATGTGCGAGCCAGATCGTGGTGCTCCGGCGCTGTTAGGCTTGCCGTCTTGAAGAACAGCATACAACGGCAGCAACCAGGCTGCGTCGTGGATCAGTGACACAAAAAACTGGCGGTGGTCAGGTTGCCTGTCGTCGGATGCCGCTCGTTCAATGGAGGCGCTGGCAAAGGGAAGGGGCAAGAGGTTCCGCTGTGATGGTGAGCGACCAGAAGACTGCAGGCCGGCAGAAAGGCGAACAGCAGGGTGAGCATTTCGTCACCTTCGCGTCGTACAGCTCGAAGACTGTTGAAGATCAGCCAGAAAACAGGCAGCTAGGCCAGCAGCCGCCGGCCGAATCAGATGGGCCCCTTGGGCCATCGACGCCGTGCCACTGCTGCGCCGCTTCAGCAAGCCGTTTCAGCCGACCGGAAGACCAGGACCGCCGCCCAGGTCACGGCGGCAGCACTGATCAAGCCTGAGTCGGCCACGATCTGGACGATGAAAGCTTATGGGCCGTGGCTCACGGTGATGCCCACATCCTCGTCGACAGAAGAAGCGGACCATCGCTTTGCTCCATACCTGCCCGAAAAAACCAGAAGCCCGGCTCAGTAAAGGGCAGGGCCGACGATTACACAGGCCAGCACGGTGAGCGGCCGTATCCCCACTGATTTTCCGCTCGAAAAACGTTATTGCAGCCAAGCGTTGAGTTCAAGCCGCTCTGATGCGCAGGCCAGGGCCAGCGCCGCCAGCTCGATTCACCAAGAGGCAGGCCTGCGGGCGCACACCAGTCCCGCCGCGTGGGATGGCATCCGCTTCTTTGCTGGTGTGAAGAGGGGGACTGGCGCGTGAGCAGCAGAGCTGCTGCCACCGCAGCGGAGGCAGCAGCTGGGCCAGCCGTGAGCCGAGTGGCGAAGGGCCGCGTGGCGTTGCTGGTGGCGCCAGCGTCATCAAGATCCGAGGACTCCGCTGCTGAGGTGGGTTTGGATCGCCACAGCAGCGCTCTGACAGAGGGCTCAGGACCACAGAGAAAGGCCGTTCTGGGTTACACCGCTCGGCGAGCCGACCCGGAAGTATTGGGCCGCCCCAGGACTGGGGCGAGATAGCCGGCAGATCGGCCTGCCTGGCCAGATGGCCTGCAGCTGAGACGCTTCAAAGGGGTGAGGATTGAGACAAAACCGATCACAGCGGCCACCGCGAGGGCCACCGAGGAGGCCTGCCGTGCGCAGCGGTCCGCCCCAGGCAGCCACGAAGGCGAGTGATCACGCCACGATGTTACGCAATCGTGAGGACAAAGGCTTTGGGGCCCTCGTTGCAGCACCAACGCCGCGCAGGATTGAGCAGCAGATCGACATCAGTGCCCAGCTTGAAGGTCTGGCTTTCCCGGGCTGGATCGCCAGCAATTCAGCACCTAGCCAGAGCAGGCCCACCAGGGCACTGTTGGTCACATCAGCTCTGAGATCCAGGGCCATTCAACACGCCCAGACCAAGCAGAACATCGCTGCTCCGCTCAAGGGTTCGCCGGTGCGCTCGATCCAGGGCCCTTGGACTCTCAGGCGAATTGGGCTCGACCCACCAGCTGGGTCCTACGCCTGCTGCGCGTCGATGGGGCCGGCCTAGACATCGATGGCGCCAATCGGATCAGCGTGGACCCAAGAATCTTGGCCCCCGAGCCCAAAACAGGTGAGTGGATGGTACAAGCTCTGCTGCTGAAGGCCTTCGAAATCAGCAGCAAGGCTGTTTGCCATTCAGCTGTTGAGGGGGTCAGCTGAGCCCATTTGAAATGACAAACCTCAACTACTTGGCGCATCTCTTGCAGCCCAAGGATTGGGGGCTGTTGTTCTTGAAATCTACGCTTCCAGGATCACCAAAGGTGCTGGATCGCGAAAAATTGGTCTGGGTTCCCAAGCAGGGAGGCTGTCTGGGGTGGGAGGCGAGCAGTGGCCGGATCATTCCTGTCACCGTTGTAATCGATTGAACGGAAGTGCTGCGTGTTGCCCAGCGATCCGCTCTGATTCACGCTCAATAGCACCACAGGGATCGTATCGAAATAGGGGCGAGCGCGCTTCTTTCTTGGCAGAGTTGCTGGAGCATTCCCCTGCTGCAGAGGTCTGTTGCCGCAGGGGAAGCTGGCTTAAGTGCTTTGTAGTCTTTTGATGGGGAATAGAATTTTGCGGACGACCTCTTGAAGAATTGCCGAAGCGCATGGCAATGGTGCCGGCCAAAACGATCGCGGTGGGCTCGTCTGGTCATGGGGTGCTTGCCCGCGTTGAACAGGGCCTGGCCGCCATCGGCTAGGGCGAGATCCAGGGCAGGCAGTAGAACGATGAAATACCGCTCGACAGCAGAGAGGTTGTGATCAGATCAATCAGACAGATCAGCCCTAGAAATGTGCGGCGCCAGCAAGCAAGACTTCAGGGCTCCTTGCTGTTGGATCGCAGGCGCAGCTCCTGATAGCGAGCGCAGTGAAGGCCGCGATTGCTGCCGCTTTTCTCTCACCCAGCGCCCCAGGCCAGATTGAGTCATCAACGCCAGGGCCAGGGCAACGCGAGGTCAGGGAAGACCCGTTGAAGGCAGCGCCTTGATCACGCGACGACTGGCTGAGTTCAATCCAGGCGGTTCGCCGCCGCCGCGCCGAACGGCGAGGCAGCAAGCGGCCAGGCAGTCAAGCGACACCATAAGATCAGTCCATGGCCCGGCGACCCAGCAAAGGGCGCCTGAGCGAAGGTCTAGGGGCAACCAGTGGTGGCAGGCATAGAACAAGCCGAAGTAATGGCTCAGGGACAGCAGCAGCAGCGATAGGCCAAAACCAAGCGAAGTCTGTGGAGTTTCGATGGGCGGATGGCCATCCCCGGCGCTGTGAATCGCAACAGGCAAGGTCATCGTGGTCACCGTGTTGTTAGCGAACAGCAGCGCCAGGCGTAGGGCCTGACCTCCTAGCGGCATACAGGCCTGAATAGGGGCTGGTGCCAGGAACAGAATCGCGATCTGCTGGCGCGTGAATCACGCACGCCGCGGGTGGCCACGGCCATGGAATCAGCATGCTTCGCCAGGCGGAATCAGGCTTCCAGCAGCCGGGTGAAGATCTCACCAGAGCCCGAAAAACAGGCCTGATCCAGGCTTTCGCAGAACCCAAATGGAAAGGAGGGTGCGGTGTCTGGAAAGATCAGATCTGAAAAGATCCGCCATGACTCGACGCTGGCAGCTCCAATCGTGAACAGCTCATCGTAGCCAATAGGAGTAAGCCTGAAATATCCGCGCGAACTCAGAAGAGTAGGCGATCAGAGCCCCAGCCAGAATTGAAAGCGCTGCAGCCTTGCCTGGTGCGGAGCACCGCATTGATCCAGGGTGGGAATCTGGGTTGTGGACCCCTTCATTCTGGGCCGACAGGGGCTGCTCATGGCAGGGGGCTCAATCGGTTGCCAAGGCGCGGGTCGAGGATTTTCGGCCATGCCCTTCCAAACTTCACGCCGATCGAGATCTTACGTTCGCCGGCTACCGAACAGGTGGGATCGTGCGTCGCCGAAAGCTGGCGTGGCGGCAATTGATCGCCAATGCCCAGGTTCCGGGCCGGCGCACGCACGCCGCACGCGCTTGGCCGGGGCTGCGGGGCATGCCACCGGCGGCCACCCCGTTGGCTGTCCTTCGCGTCGACCCGAGTGAGGCGATCCAGCCGACTGCTCCCGCCGTGGACGGCCACCCGCTCTGGGAGTGTGCCCTGGATCAGTCCGGCGGCAGTTCGGAGAACACCGACGGACCGCCGGCTCGCGCATGGCGCCCAGAAGCCGCCTTTTCGCTGGCCGATGGGAGAGGAACAGCCGCTCCTTGGCGCGGGTTATTACCACGTAGCAGAGGCGCCGCTCCTCTCACAGGGCGGAGGGATCTCCAGGGCGGTAGCTTGGGGAGAGGACCCTGCTCCAGCCCACGAGGGCAGACCAAGGAACTCAGGCCCTTTGCTGGGTGCAGGGTCCATCAGGGTGACCGGTTGGCCTCGTGTCCTTGCTGTCGGCGTCGCTTGGCCAGGGCGGCAGAGGCAGGAAGCCTCGCGAGCCCTCCTCGCTTTTCTTCCTGGTATTGGGAGGGCGGCATATGAACAGCTCCTTGGAGGTTGCGCCGCCGTCTTACGCATCATCGGCCCCTCGGTGATCAACTCGCAGGTGCGCTCTGTGGCCATCACCCGTTTGCACCAGCTCCGAGGGGGGCGCGTCCTGGATGCGTGCCAGATCCCGATCAGTTCGCCTGAACTGCAACAGTCCTCTTGCGGAGCGGCCCTGCCAGGGAACGCACGGGCCTCCGGGATCGCTGACCACCTCCCAGAGCGGCAGACCCAGTGGCGGAGGCGTCGGTGAGGCGCGTGCACGTGGTTTGGCCGATTGCCGCGCCGCGGGCACATTTCAGCACCCGCAGCAGGTGACGCTGATCGGCCCGGGATTCCCAAGCCAGGCGCAGTAGGCGGCGTGCTCCCTTGATCTCGCGCGGTCCGTAGGAGCGCGCCCCACAACGATGTAGGGAATGCCCCCAGTCGCCAGCTTATTCTTCACATCGCCCGGCTCTGGGCGTTGGGTTGCGATAGAGTATCGCCCTGCTCGCCACCAGCTCAAGTCGAGGGTGGGGCGCCGTCAGCATCCCGCGTCGGTCACCACCGCGTTCGGCTTCGGCGATCTCGTCGTCCGCAGGGGTAGAAGGGTGATCAGTTTCGCTGCGCCGACGGGTGAGGCCGCAGGCACCTTGTCGCATCAGCGCTCGCTGTTAGTGGAGCGATGTCAGGCGTTGGCCGGACCTCGCCAGGCGATCGTAGGCGGTGGAAGCCGTAGTTCTCCTCAAGCTTTTCACCATCGTGCGGGTGTTCGTCGCTTGAAGCCCCGATCGCCGAAGATCTCTGGCAAGCCCATCAGGGATCGTGAAATCATGGCCGCCGGAAGGTAGATAAGGCTCTGGTCGGCCGTCGCCGACGACGAAAACACCGAGCGTGACTGAGCCCAGTCGTAGAACCTGCTACGGGGCGTCGCGGCGCCGTGACAGCGCATTGATCAGGTAACGTACTGGATGCGGTGGTGTCTACGGTACTCATCACGAGCACGTGGCGAGAAAGCGGCGTCCGCCAAGTAGTGAGCATCCTTTCGTTAGCTCCTCAGCGGTTAGGACGGGAGCAGAACAGCAGATGTCGACAGTCGAAGGGCGTTGTTAGGCCAGGCAGGGCGCGGCATAACAGGTTTAGAGCCTGTAGGCCTCGGCTCCTTGCGGACCACGCATCCTCTCGGGCCTTCGCTCCATCAATCGGGCAGCCAGCCGCTGGTTCCTTGCCATTGCTGATTCGCCCAGCGACCATTCTTGAGGCTCAACAGCGCATTAGGGAATTCCAGTCCCAGCCTCACTGAAGGTTTGACGATTTCTCATTAACAGGGTCTGGGCGTCAGATTCGTCGTACGATCGAGAACCTGACGGAGTCCCAGCTGAGCCTTCGGGGTCCTGCTGGTACCTTGTATCGATGTCGAAGCGCAAGGCCAGCCGCGCGGAACAGAGACACTGGAAGGTGCCGCCATACCAGAGCGGCTCCTTGGTCCACTTCCCGGTAGATGCGGCTTTGCGCACGCTGCCGCTGCTGCTGGGGGCATGAGGGCTGCTTGATAGGGTGGCCGAAACTGACTGCCTGGCCAGGCGCTGGCGCCAGGAGGCCGGACTCCCAGTCCCGGTCCTTCATCTCCCGCGCCGCCTTGGTGAACGGTGACGGCCCAGTAGCTGGTGGTGGTCGAGGGCACGTGGTCTGGCCCGATCAGGTGGGCGATTGCGGTGGGTGATGAGGCTCGCGTCTTTGCAGCTGCCCGGCTCCGGCCACCACCCAGCAAGGGGCCCGTAAATGTTGGTAGACTCGCACCGGCGGCGGCGCTGAGGCCTCCATTGAGTCCCCCAGGAAGCCGACCCGAGATCGGAGGGGGAATGACTAAAGTACTACGGGCATAAGTGCAGCTTAGAGTCTGGGGGCCTCCGGATTGACTGGCGACTACATCAAAGCATTCTGCAGTGGGGCCTTCCATGCGTTATCGACGAGGCTGTTCTGAAGCCAGGGACTGGAGGGTGAATAAACTTCATATTTTGCGGCCAGGTCGTGTTAGAGGCGATCGCCAGGATTGTTTTATTCTGTATCTTCGCAAGCTCCACGAAAATTTTTGCAGATGGTTAAGTCAGTCGTGCGTCATTGCCTTGTCGAGCCCGCATTCATACTGGCGACGGCCGCGGATTGGTAGTCGGGGGGGGCAGATGGTTGTAGTGGGAGGTGAGCTATTTTACAAGGCCGGCTTAACTTTATACGGCTGCTTCGTCAGTACTCTATCTTATGCTAAGAGTCGGGTCTTACAACACAAGGCTGCCTGATTCGGCTCAGCCTGCGACGATCAATGAGAATGTTGGAATCTGGAGCGGATTTGCTTGCCATATTCCAGAGGGATTATGGAGCGTGAATTTTCTGACACAGTTTGACTAAGTGCACATGTTTCTCTTTATTGCGTTGCTCATTTCATTGGACTGGCCTGCGGCAGAGGGCGCGCGGCTATTGTGCGTAGTTGGTTGCGATCCGGTAATCACTGCTCTGGTGATGGCCTTGGTCTCGCCGTCATACGCCTTTTCGCTTGTCTGCGGCAGGATATCTAGCGGCTCTGATGAGGGCTCGTCCCGCAAGCATGGCCTGCCGGTGGCGGGGGAGGTGTCGCTTCTCGCGCATTCGCTCTGAGGCCGGTAATGGGGATTGGTGGAAACAACTTCGATGGCTCCTGGCAACCTTCTATTGGTTGTCTCTTCGCCACTCTGGTGGGCTAAGCCGCATTGCACGTTATCGTTGGCAGGAGGTACTCTATCATTTTTTCTGCTTCTTCTGCTCTTTTTTTTTTCTCCCCCACCAAAGAGGGGGGCTGTGGACCGAGTTCGTAATATTTTGCTCGCTTTCTAGTGCTGTCCCGGCTGCGTGAAGATGATGGCTCCCTCTGCGCCACGGGCACTCGGCCGCCTCACCTGGCCGTCATTCTTTAGATAGGCCCCATTATCGCTGGCATCTTGCTTCTCTTGCCGCGTTCTCACACATTGCGGGTTTGAAGGTCTATTATAGAAACTTGAGTTTGGTTCTCCTTCTTTGGCAGTGGTGCATTGCTGAGCGATCGGCGGCCTCCCCACTTGGTTACAAGGAGTTGGGAAGCAAGAATAATCAGACTACCAGAACCCCTGAGTGCCTATTTACTGTCCTGTTCGGACAACAGTCTCGGGAGAATGCTATTCGGAGAAACTTACTGCCTGGATTGAAATACCTTCATTTCCTCGATTTGGGATTGTTAGCAGCCGCATGTATTTGCTCCTGCGTGGTTGCCTCCAGGAGCTCCTAATCGAACGCGCCCTTTTCTGAAGGTGTTTTCTGCTTGTCGCGCCTCCTGGCTGGTTCGTTGCTAACCTGGAATCAATCTGTCTGCGGAGCATCCGATCTTGTGGCCATCCTTTGGTGCCGTTTACGTTCTCAGGCTGGTCGCTTTATCTGGCCGGGTTGTTCCGCTTGTCTCGGTCCATCGATTGGAGGGCGCACAGCAGGGCACTAATGGTGTGTTGGTATCCAAATTCTGTTACTTACTATTCGTAGTGGACGAAAGCTTCCAAAGTATTTTCGCTTCCGGGCCGTATCCAAGTTTTTCACTGTTGGGGTTCGAGTAAGCTTTATTTAGAGCAGCACTTTGAGGAGGTTTTCTGGCGGTTGGAGTACACCACGTCGGGCAGGTTCATGGCCTTGCAGGGCGGGAGTTTGGGACGGCGGAAGACCCGGAATACAGGCGAATGACTGAAACGGATGAAGACCCAATTGGCCGTTCGAACCGTAACGGATCCAGCGCCTCGAGCATTTGAGAGGGATCGAAGCGGCATTATTTGCGAGTCCGAGGAGGATGGTCGATCCTTTTCGATCGTTTTGAGGCCGGGGGCTGAAGGCATCGTTCGGCTCATTAGTCCGGGGAGGGTCGAGGGCCAGCTGCCGAGGCATTGCCGGCCAAGCGCCGCACAACCCTTCCCGGAAAATTCCTCGCGTGTTCCTTCCCCCCTTTTGACGATAC
>Ga0163217_1036315_pt1 | contig 11946 bp, 10 predicted proteins | sample SynspAceP_FD_185933 | JGI IMG/M metagenome (GOLD analysis project Ga0163217, IMG submission 185933) | Saline lake microbial communities from Ace Lake in Antarctica - Synechococcus sp. Ace-P (PacBio error correction) | ecosystem: Environmental > Aquatic > Non-marine Saline and Alkaline > Saline ... | reverse complement strand
ATTAGGCGTTTTCCTCTTTTTCCTTTTTTTCTTTATTTACTCTTTAAATCGCTTTTTTTTTCCTCCAGAGCAAAAAAATTATTAAATTTTTTCCAAAAATAAAAATTACCGGCCGGCGGCCTTTTACTAGAGGCGGGCGCATAGGGGGCCTGGAATTAATCTTTGGGATTAATTATAAAACTAATTCTTGCGTATTGCAGACGATACGGGAAGCATATAACGGGATTCCGTTAAATGCCTTTTTTTTGGGGGAAGCAGCAAACCCCTTTTCTGATGGCTTTCCACAGGATAACGATAAAAAAGCAGAAGAAAGAGGGAGAAAGAGGAAAAAAGAAAAGGGGAAAAAAAAAACAAGATTTCCAAAAGAAAGAGAAAATTTTCCCCTATTCATGATATGACATGAATTATACGGGATATGTATTTCAAATTTTTTTTATTTAAAGGTTATAATTTTTTAAAACTATGAGAATATGAGGGGGGGGGGAGGAGGGAGGGAGGAGGGGAGGGGGAGGGAAGGGGGAAGGAGGGGGGGAGGGGGAGGAAAGTGAGAAAAGGGGGGGAAAGAGAAAAAAAAGGAGGAAGAAATAATATATATGAGAAGGGAGAGAAAGTTCATGTGAATTTCATTCCACTTTCAACTAAAATCCCCAAGGAGAGGGCATATTGGCCCCCAATAAAACCAAATTGTAAAAGCGGAATTAAAACAATTTATTAAAGATTGTCATGTCTCTAAAAAAAAAAATTTAATTAGACTGACCGTTGTCATATTTTAAACCTGTTATTAACGGAAGGGCGTTGTAATAGATTTGACTTACTTTTTTCCCTAAAATTATGGAAAGGGGTACACCTTTCAGAAAAACCAATGGGGATTTCCTTTGGTTTTTATTTTATTTCATTTTTTTTTTAAATACATTTAAAAGTTATTTTAATTAATAACAGATTACAAAACTAATTAACCCATGGAGAATTTAGGAAGATTTTAACAACACCTAACTGAGAGATTCGTTATCCTTTGGACAACTTGACACGGGGGCATCTGGATATTATATTATCCCAACACCAGCCTTATGTCTTTCCCATCAACTAATTAATTTTATGGACAAGAAGAGAAAAGAAAGAAGGAGGAAGATAATTCAATAAACTAGTTTTATTTTCCTCTCAGAAGAACATTTTAAAAAAAAAGTAGAAGCATGCGTAATAACATTCGGTTTTCCTTATGGTTCGGAGAAAAAAAGGAGAAGAAAACGAAGGGGAGGAGGGAGAAAAGAAATTTAAATATATCCCTCAAAAAAAAATTGGGCCAAATCGGTTTTTTATGGCCCATGAAAAGGAACTTTTGAAGAAGAACTACAGAGTAACTGTTGATGCCCAAGATTTTAAATTGCAAAACCAAATTTACGGGCAAAAGGGTCGATGTTTTTTTAATATTTTTTATTATTTTTTTTTTTTTGTTTTTAATTAATCATTTAAAAAAATTTTACTTTTTATTTTATTTTTATTTTTTTTTTTTTTTTTTATTTGTATTTTTAAATTTTTTTTTTTTTTTTTTTTATTTATATTAATATAATTTTTTTATTAATTTTTTTTTTTTATTAAAAAATTTTTTTTTATTATAAATTTTTTATTATTATTATTATATTATATATTTTAATCTTTTTATATAAATTTTTTATGATTATTTTTATTTTTTTATTAAAAATTTTCATATTTATAAAAATTTTTTCTTAAATATTTTTTATAATTAAATTTTTTATTAAAAGCTTATTTTTATTACTTCTGGCGGGGGGGACAGGAAGCATAGGGAAACAGAGGGGATATTATAACTCGTGAAAAAATTTTCAAGGGCGGAGGGATAAGAAGCAAACGAGAAATTGTGTTACCCACTTCCTCGGGAAAAATCACAGTATATCGTTAATTTTTTTTTAAAAAAAAAAAAATTATATTGGGAAGGGAGGAGAAGATTAACTGGGAAAAAAAAAAAAAGAAAAAAGAAGAAGAAAAAGAAAAAGAGAAAACTTTAAAAAAAAAAAATTAAAAAAATAACGGAGAAGGGAAACACCTGGAAATGGTTTCCCTATTATTTTACAGCCAGCAATTTACCAGAGGTAAGGCTATATATTTGTATGTCGGTATTGAGTAAAACATTACAAAAAATTCAAGCTTCGGTTCATAACCCCTCATAAACCACAACCCCTATTATTATTTTTTTATACCTAATTACAAAAATTCTCTTATTCGAAATCTTACTTATTTTTCCGTAATCTTAGATAGAATAGGGAACTACAAGGTATGTTCCCCCACTTTCCTATCATCTTTATTTGTGGAATATGCAAAGCAAAGAAAACAGCCTCATCGCAGTTTCCTATCCTTACCAATCCACCTGCTCTGCCCTTACCCTTTACTCTCATTTCATCACTGGATAAAGATTGAATAAAAATTAAAAAGAAAGAAACAAAGGTTTATTAAAATTTTCTTTTTATTGTTAATATTGCAGGGGGAAGGTAGAAATACCTGGACATATAAAATTAAAAGGGGAGAAAGAGGTAGAGGAGGGGTAAACTCTAATGTTACTTCGGATAGTGAAAATATCCCGGTAGTGTTGATTGACCCGATAAATTCCTAGACTAAATATTATTGAACAAACTTTTTCTACTTTGCCCAGAAAAAAGAAGGAAAGAAAAAAAAAAGGGAAAAGGAAAAAAAAAAAAAAAAAAAACGGGGAAGAAAAAAAAAAAAAGAAAAAAAGAAAAAAGAATCCCTTTGCATATACACTTGGAACAGGACGAAAATATTTTATGTTTCTAGCGAGGGCATACTATTTTCCAAGGTCAGGGAGATATGAAAAACCCTATTAAATCTAAGCGTTTGGTGATAGCATATTTTCTACTAGAAAAAGTTCCACATGCTTGCTGGAGCCGGTAATCTGAAAAAAAACGGGGTTTTTTTTTTTAAAATTAAAAATTTAAGGTTTTTTTTAAAAAATTTAAAAAAATTATTTTTATAGTACTTTTTTATTTAAATTATAAATTTTAAATTTTTTTGCTTTTTTCTTTTAAAAAATTTTTTTTTTTTTTTTTTTATTTAAGTTTTTTTTATAAAAAAATGATGGAACACTTTCAAAGCCGCCGGTTGGAGTGTTAGGTGGAAAAAAAATTAATTAAAATTGAGAAAGAGGAGAAGAATACTTTTTTGTTTTTTTTTCATGGTGCACGCTTTTGCATCATGGCAGCAGGGCCCCTTTAGATCTAGAAAAGAAGAGAAGGAGATATTTCAAGCAACTATTTTGCAGGAGGGGGGAGGGGAGGCGGAGGAAAATGAAATGCAGAGCAGGGGGTTAGTGGGACCTTCCCTCCATTGGGAAAAAAATTTGAGGAATAACCTCCCTTGTCCAAAGACATTCGCCCATATTTAAATTGATGAAACAAAAACCTCATTCCAATTGCTATTTATTCTTAAAAAAAATAAAAAAAAATACAGCCTATGACCCTTTTATCCATACACTGAACTAGAATGGATATTTAACATAGGGTTAATGACCAATATCATATTAGATCAACCTTTCATTAAATTGACTCTTCCATTTTTGGCGAATTTGCAACCCACTAAAAAGGACACTTTAATGTGTTTTCATTATATACAAATAATGGTGAAAAAGTAGGTTTAAAAAGTCTAGCCGTTTTTAAAATACACAACAAAATTTGAGGAAGGGCGCGAGGATGGGACAGAAAGAAAATTAATTTAGTAACGTAGTAGATTTTGCCAACGACCAACATATAATAAAATGAAGGCCTAAACTAAAAAATTATGGCGAGGACTGTCTATTCTCTCTTAAGTATAAGATTTACCACGAATTGGGTTGGCCATGGGTTTGTGAAAAGCATTTTGCAATATTGTTCACACAAGGGATTAACGGACTTCTGCTCCGTATTGGACAAGGCTGCATGAGATTGATGAGTTTTTCATTTATTATTATATAGTACTGTTTAAAAAGTTTTTAATAATTTATTTTTTTTTTTTTGTTTAGTTTTTTTTTGTTTTAGTTAGTAAATTATTTTAATTTTTAAATTATAAGGTTTTGGTAATTTGAGTTAGGTATTTTGTGTTTTTTGGTTTAATAGTTGTAAATTTTAATTTTTTTTTTTTGTTTTTATTTTTGTATTGTTGTTTATTTTTTTAGGTAAAAAAAAAAAATGAAATAGTGAGTTTTTTTTTGGTGGTTATTTTTTAGGGCTTCTTTTGGTAATTAGTTAAAAAAATGTTTGTATTTTTTGAATTTTTTAATTTAATATTATGGTTGTTTTTTTTGTTTTTGAGTGTGTTAATTTGTTTAAAATGGTTTTTAATTGTTGGGTATTTTTAATTATATTTGTGTGTGGGTATTTTTTAATGTTTTAAAAAATTTGTTTGTTTTTAGGTTCTTTTTGTTTTTTTTTTAGTCTGTAATTTAAAGGTATTGTTTTTGAGGTTTTTAGGTGGTTTTATTATTTTGAGTGAATTGGGTTTTGCAGAGTTTTGGGGTTTAAAATGTTTATTAGTTAAAACACATTTGCCCTTGCGTTTCCAGCTGGCTATAAACAACGTTGGGAAGAAATAATTAGGAAATTTAGGGAATAAAAAAAAAAAAATTATAAAATTCAAAATTAAAAATAAAAATCTTTTTATACTACCCGTTACGCCCAAAATCCCTGGGGAATAAGAAAGAGAAACTTGTCCGGGTTGTTCCGGACGACTATTCGGCCCCCCCAATTCCATAGCTGGGAATTTTACCAGTCAGTGGCCAATGAATCTAGGCTCTAAAAACCTTGTCAAGGTTAATTTATAAGAAGCATTTACGCATATTGGAAAAATGAAAAATTAAATTATTCCTTGGATCCGGGAATTAAAATTTGGTTTAGGTTTCTTTTGATATATTAATATTAATGAACGGAAAAAAAAAAAAAAAAAAAAAAAAGAAAAAAAAAAAAAAGAAAAAAAAAAAAAGGAAAAAGAAAAAAAAGAAAAAAAAAAAAAAAAAAAAAAAAAAAAAAAAAAAAAAAAAAAAAAAAAAAAAAAAAAAAAAAAAAAACAGGTCGGGTTCGGGTTTCTATTTATTATGTTATGTACTTGGGGGGAAGGAAAAATTGGCAGAATCGCGGCCTTCTTCTTAAAATTTCTTTCTTTTTTGCTAAAAATAAAGCTAAAAAATCTTTTTTTATTAGGGTAGGGCTTCTGCTTTTCTACTTCCTTTATTTTCCTTAACCTCTTAAAAAAATTCTACAAGGTTTGGACATGTCATTTTTTTTATTCTGGCAGGGCATACGATACGGTGATGGGATTAGACCAAAAAAAACCACCTAGTGGTGGAGGGAATGCCAAAACGGCAACCCTAACCTACTACCGCAGATTTTGGATAGCCTGTTTTCTTGTAACCAACTCGGATAATTTTAATTTCCTAACATGGGGTCCCCTTTTGAATGAAGAAAGGGGAAAAACCAAACAACCATTAATTCTTATCTGCGTGGGGTAAAAAGCGAAGCCCCAGAATCGCCCAAAATTGGAAAAAAAAAGGGGGTTGTAATGCTGGGAATCAAATACCGGAGCGGTAGAGGAGAGGATTGGTTAAAAAAAATACCAAAGATGTGTTAAATTTAATGCCACCCTTAAAAAAAGTCCCAACAAATTCGGGTTTTATTTATGGGAAAAATGGAATATGATGTTTATGAGGAGGAAGAAGGCTTGTATTTTTTTTTTTGAAAGATTTTTTTTTTTTTTATCATTCGGAAGACATTTCGCTACAGAGATGACATGATTGCCGATAAGACTGCGGCAATGTAATGATTACTAGTCATCCAGGCTTTTTTTAACCAGATTTTTACGCCCTTAAAAAAACAATTTATTGCCGATCGAAACGGACCCATTAGGAGAGAGAAATTTGGAAGGGTTGTCTTTTGAAAGTGGATTGGGAACTGAAAAAGGAACTTTCCCTGTAAAAAAAAAAACGGAGGAGGTCCTTAAAAAAAACCTAATTTTAATAATATATAGTAAAACTTTCGAAATTAACATGTACCATTAGAAAGTAACAACTTACTTTTTGAAATGAACCCCAGTACTTTTTACTGGGACAAGAGTTCGTTAACAGTGGCGGGCATTTAGCCCAATAGCAAATTGACGGATTTTGCTTCCTCACCTACCTATGATGCAGGTTGGTGTTGGTTGGCAATCAAATTATTCCCGTGCCCGGTCGTTTTTATAGTTTTAATTTTTAAGATAAAAAAAAAAAATGAATTTTTAAAAAATTAAAAAAATTTAATTTTATTTAATTGGTTAAAAAAAAAAAATTTTTTCTTAATTTATTTTTTTTAAATTGATTAATTTAAATTAAAAAAATTTATTAAAAATATTTAAACATTATTTTTTTTATTTTTTTTAATTGGGTTAAAAATTTTTTTAATTAAAAAAATAAAAAAGTTTGGGCGTTATGGATTCACTCTGTTATAATATCTCCGCAGGGCTCGGTCCTTACCGGTGAACAATTTTTTTTTCTTTTTAAAAGCAATATTTATGACAAGACAGGTTATTGAAACCATAATAGGCGATTTCCCATCGAGATGGACCACGCGAGGGATAATCTTTGTCGGTGTACCGATACACAAACCCAATTTAAACCAAAATTACCGCGCTTTGGGGTTTTACCGGGGCGGCCAACAGGGTTTGAAAAAAAAAAAAAAAAAAAAAAAAAAAAAGGAAGGGGAAAGTGTAAATTAGAGAAATATCTGGGAAGAAAAAAAAAAAAAAAAAAAAAAAAAAAAAAAAAAAAAAAAAAAAAATAATTAAAAAAATGAAGGGGAGAGAGAAATTATTTTAGAAGCGAGGGGCAGCGGTTCGTAAATAAAAATTAAATGGTTTAAAATTTACCCCACCCCCCCCCAATTAACCCAAACAAAAACAATTAAAAAATTTTTTTTTGGGGTTTTTTGTTAAAATTTTAAGTATTTAAATTAACAAAAGTGTAATTTTTTTAAATTAACCCCCGGGAGAATGGCCGGAAAAAAAAATGAGTGATAATGAAAATAAATTGTGGATGATTTTTACACGTACAGGTAGCGAAAGTAGCCAAAAAAAAAAAGAAAAAAAAAAAAAAAAACTTAATTTAGGTTTTGTTTTTGGGACCAGACACTTCGGTGAGAGGCTTGGTTTTTTTTTTTTATTGTAAGCGCAACAAAATCAGAGTTATTATGTTTGATTTTGTGTTTTGAAGCCGCCCAATTTTGGCGCGGGAGCGCTAAGGCTCCTTGTGCGGAAGGTTTGTTATAGGGTAAATTTAATTTAAGGTAGTTTTAGTAAGAGTATTTTTTAAAAAGTGGTTATTTTTTTTAAGTTTTGTAATAAAAAATTATTGTTAAACGTTAATTTTTAGTGGGTCTTTGTTTTTATTTTTGGGAGTAATTATTTTGGGGTTGTAAGTTGTTTAGTTTATTGGGAAGGTGTAAGGCCGTTTTAGGAGTATGGTTCGTTTAAAAGTTTTTAGGAGTTGGGTTGGGGGTGTTTAGGGTGTTCAGGGGTTATTTATTTATTGATTTTTTTAAAAACGGGGTTCGGTTTGTTTTATAATTAAAGTTTGAGGTTTGGGGTTTTGTTGGGCAGTTTTAGTGGGTAGGGTAAGGGTTGGTAAAAGTTAAAAATTAGGTTTTTTATGGGGTGTTATGTGGGTTTTTTTAAAATTTGTTTTTAGAGGTTTAGTTGGGTTAGTTACTTGTAAAAGATTTTTAATTTATGGGTTTTAGGTTTTGATGGGTTCAGTTTTGTTGGTGAGTTTTTAAGTAGGGGGTATGGTAAAAAGTTGTTCGGGTTAATTTAATTAAATTTTGATAAAAGTAAATAAAATCCAATAAATCCGCGGATATTTTAAGATTTAAGAGTAGAATTGTAGCATAGAAAAGAAACTTGGGGAAAAGGAAGGAAAACACTTGCAGAAAAAAAGGTATTTTTTGGAAAAACATGTAAAATTTAAAGAAAAAAAATATGTAAATGAATGAAAATTATGGAAATGAATATAAAATGAAAAAAGAATGATACGATTCGAGAAATTGAAAAAAAATAATAATGAAATTAATGGAAAATATTTAAAGAAATAAATAAAAAAATGAACATGAATTGATGTTGGTGATGAGAAAGGAAAGAAGAAGATACTTGGTGTCTCTTGGGGGCACAAAAAGGGAGAGGCCCTCCTTTGGGACCCCTAAATTAATAATTCCCTTTTTATTATTCGCCCGTCTAAAAAACTCATATTAAAAACTACCTATGGGGAAGGCCATCATTTCCCGACCCCACTGTTTCTGAAAAAAAAAAAAAAAAAAAAAAAAAAAAAAAGCAAAAAAAAAAAAAAAAAGTAAAAAAAAAAAAAAAAAAAAAAACCAAAAAAAAGTTACCATTTCTGGGGAGCGGGTGGGTGTTGTGTGTATTGTGTGTGGATATATAGCATTGGGGGGAGCAGGTTCGGGTATTATTATGTGGTGATAGACGTGAGTTCTGCTTTCAGGGCCCGCCCAAAACTATTTTATTAGGCGAGGATGGTGTAAAAATGAGTTTTTTTTTTAATTTTAAGTGTTTTTTTTTTTTTGAAAATATGATGCTTTTTGGTTTCTGTGGTAGCTGCGGTTACGCAACGCAAGCTTACATGCATTATGAAAGGTTACACAATGTTGCAATAAGGGACGACAGCGAATGTGCAGAAACATCGTTGTAAACAAATGGTATCCAAAAAAAAAAAAAGACAACAAAAAAAAATAAACCACTTAAGAGAAAGCAGTTTTTTAAATTATTTTTTTTTTAAATATTTGTTTTAAAATTTGGCTTTCCTTTTAATTCTCTCATAACATTTTATAAATTGGACGGATAACATATATCATTGCCCTAAAAAGAAGACAGGAGAGAAAATAGCCCACCCATGCAGGGCAGGAAACCCATTTGAAAAAGAAAAAAAAAAATTCTCGTTACCCGCATCCAATGGAAGGGGCCAGGAGGGAGAGAGGAGAGATACCCTTGGGCATTTTAATGAAACACCCAAAGATTTTTCCCACGAACAACAACACAAAGGGGTTGTGTGATTTTTGGCCGCTTGATGTTGGTTGGGTTACAAAAACAAATTTAAAAAATTTTAGGCCTTTTCAAAATCGAGGCCCGGGGATTCTAGAACCTTTTTAAATGGAAAAAAAAAAAAAAATTCGTTATATTTTTTGTAGTTTAGGAATGTTTTTATCCCACCAAAAAAAAAATTAAAATATTTATAAATCCTTTATTTATTGGAAGACAGGGAGGGGGTATATAGTGGTTGCTTCATTTACTAAAAGAAAGAAAATGTACCCCCAGGAAAAATAGATGGGTTGTTTTTGTTTAGAAGTTGCCGGGCCCCCCGTTAAACCCCAAGGCAAAAGTATTTGGTAACCAATTTTTTTCAATGGGCAATTAGACCAGCGAAGAAGAGAGAAAGAAAAATGAAAGTAAGAAAAATTTAGGTTAAAAGGGGAGACTTACATATTCAAGTTCCGTTTTCATTTTGAAGATATAATATAAGATTATGGAGGCACGATGGGCCCTATGGCTCTGGCCATCAGCGCACTTTCCAAGGAAAGGGAGGAGGAAGAAAAAAAAAAGAGGGGAGGGGAAAGGGGGTTGGAAGAAAAAAAAAAAGAAAAAGGGAGAAAAAAAAATGGGGAGGGAAAAGGAAAAAAAAAAGGGGAAAGGAGGACAAAAAAGGGGGGGAAAAAGGGGAGGGGGGGAAAAAAAGAAAAAAAATAAGAAGGGAAGAGGAGAGGAAAAAGGAAAAAAAAAATAAAAAAAAAAAAAAGATAGAGAGGAAAGGAAAGGAAGAGGAGGAAGAGGAGGGGGGAAAAAAAAAAAAAAAAAAAAAAAAAAAAAAGGAAAAGGAAAAAAAAAAAAGGATCCTTTTGTGTTTTGGAAAACACTTAAAAAAAAAAAAAAAATTTAAAAAAAAATACGGGATCCAAAAAAAAAAAAAATAACCAGGGCCCAATGGGCCCGCTCTTATATCTCCAGGGGGTTACAGGACTTGGGGGGGCAGCGAAAAGGGGGGGGGGAAGCGGGAATGTGGTAGAGATATAATATAAAAAAATGTTGTGGTTAATGTTCGTATTAAAAAATTCTGTGTAATATAAAATTGTTCTGGACGTGATTCTCCACTAACTCAACCCCTTTCGCCTGTGAGGGAGGTCATTGTGATTTTGGTTAGTCCACGCGCTAGTTTTGGTGGAATGGGACATTTTTTTAAAATTTTTAACAACACTTTTTTCAAACAAATAAAAAAATATGGTCACAGTTAGTTGGAGAGGACGAAGGAGAGAGAGAAGGGAAGAGGGAAGGAGGAGAGATTGTTTATCTGGTCTGGAGGAAATCTTAGACTTTAATTTGTTGTTCTTACGGTGGGGGAAAAAAAAAAAAAAGGGGGGAAGGAAAAAGAAAAGGGGGAAGAGAAGAAAAAAAAAATAAAAAATAAAAAAAAAAAAAAAATTAGGGAAATAAAAAAAAAGTAAAAAAAAAAAAAAAAAAAAAATAATAAGGGAAGAAAAATTAAAAAAAAAAAAAAAAAATAGGGCATATTTAAAGGAACCGCAATAGGTTTTTTGAGGTGAATCAAATAATTATATTTCCCAGGGGGAAAAGAAAGGGGGGGGGAAAATTCCTTTCTGCCCCACTATTTTAACCAAGGAGACTGCATGAAAGGAAAAAGATTGCTGTTTTGTATGTTTTAGGGGAAACCTTGACCTTTTTTTTTTTCATTATACGCTTTTCTTGGCCATTAGAGAAGAGCTGCCGCATAGTTAGCTTTTTTTTAAATTTAAGTTGGGCTACAGGTTGGAGGAATAAATAAATATAGGTGGGGGGCATCTTGCGCCGAAAACGGAAAAAAAAAAAAAATCGTAACAGGTTGGTGTTTTAACCAGGGGGAAGGGTCTTTTTTTTTATTTTTTTTATAACATTTTATCAGTCCGGGCGTTTTTTTTATGCGTTTTTTTTATTATTAAGGGCTCACTTTTTTGGAGAAAGGTGCCCGTTTTTATTTAATTATTTTTTTTTTTTGGGTTTTTTTTTTTAATGTTTTTTATTTATGTTTTTTTTTTTTTAAAAGTTATTCTTAAGAAAAAAAAACGGCACTCCTTGGGGGCCGCTCTATTTTGGCGCTATGGCACTTCGCTAGGATAAGGATTAGACATGGGAAATTATGACCTATTAAGAAATTGCGTTAGGGACATTAAATAAACAGTATTTTGAAATAAGTTTAAAAATGTAGTGGTCTGATCGGTTGTGCTCATTAAAAACTCATTCAAACCTCACCCTTCCGTAGTCCTCCATTTTTTTAACAAGGTCTTTATTTGAAACCTTTTTTAAGAAATGCCCTTTTTTTCCCTTTCCAAACATAAACAATAATATTCCCGCAATTTCTACACCAAGATATACTCTCAGGGTTTCAAAAAAATACATTCGCCAAAAACAATAGCATTCAAATTCAATCATCTGGTAATTCCCCACCTTGGTTTTTGAAGATTTCCATTGACACTCCATTCCAAACAATCCCCCGTTTATATGTCCTCATTTTTGTGAAATATGCACCAGCCTTGGATCTTTAGGCCGATAGAAAAAAAGCTTGGGCAAAATTTCTTGTTTAAGTTTATGGATGGGCAATGTTAGTTAATATTTGCTTCTCCTCAAAAATGCTGTGTGGCATAATAGGTAGGGACTTTAGGGGTACGGATATTAATGGCGGTTCTCGGTCGGGCTGTGAAAATGGCAAATAACTGGGACATTGGGGCCCTTTTTCAATGGATGAGCTTTTCTTTTGTGGGGTTTACTGCCTAAAATAATTCGTTCTAAAAAACGCTTCCCTCCTTTAGGTACCCCTACCAATCATTGGGCATGGCCAATATCTGCCTTCGAAATATCTCTCTCTTT
>Ga0163217_1015126_pt1 | contig 11948 bp, 8 predicted proteins | sample SynspAceP_FD_185933 | JGI IMG/M metagenome (GOLD analysis project Ga0163217, IMG submission 185933) | Saline lake microbial communities from Ace Lake in Antarctica - Synechococcus sp. Ace-P (PacBio error correction) | ecosystem: Environmental > Aquatic > Non-marine Saline and Alkaline > Saline ... | reverse complement strand
GTAATTATAGAAACTGGATTATATTGCTTCAACCACCTGACCACAGGACGCTGATTAATAATTACCAGATGGTTTAACTTTTCAGTCTTTAAACTTCTAAAAAAATCGTTCCATCACTTGCATATCCCAACAATTTCCTGAGACTCATGCCTCTGCTTAATGGCCTACGTGCTTGAGTTTTTCCTGAAACACTGGCTGAAGTAACGTGACAGCCTTGGTTCGGAGTGAAACATTAAATTCTGCGTATAGGCCTCTGGCGCTGTATGGCGTTATTTAGTGCAGCATTAGATTAGCTAACTCTTGGCATTAGGCTTTTGTTTGATAAAAAGGGCATAACCACGATTTTCTTTGTGCCTAAATCCAATACGCACGCTAAATAAACTCCAGCCCTGATGCGATTTATATGTGATATCGCCGGAACCCAATGCGTGTTATGTGTTAATGGATTAAACTGGACGTTTTCGTAAATTCGGCGCGTAAACTTGGCTCATCGCCCGTGTCAGGGTAATAATGCTTTTTCTTTGGCTTAATGGCGTTTAAACCCTAAACTTTTTCAATCGCTGTAGCAAGGCGTAAACCCCAATTGAGCTTCCCAAAATCCAATAATTTCAGCCGTATTCTGCGTTTTACCATACGTTGCATCTGAATCAGAGAAAATCTGTTCAATTGATTGCATGAGTGCCTGCTTTCAGCGCTTGCGGTAATCGGTTTGTAAATACAAGCACTGCCAAACTGAGTATCGAATATCGACATAACTCAATCATTTTAAATCCAGGATTTGGCTTTCTTTACTCGTTTGATCATCTTAATTTGATTGTCTCGAATGAAGAAGCTGCAAGCCTTTTTTAGGGATTTCATTATCCCTCATCGCCTTGCTTTTAATTGAGTCTCAAGCAGTTGATTTTCGTTGTTCTTCAGTTATGCTTTCATTTATTTGCGTTCTAACCTTTGCCATTTCACTGGTATTGGGACTTTTCCAACGCGGACACTGGGCCGATTTACCCGCCACCAGACATATCTCTATTTGCTTATTGGTGTAGCCCTGTTCGACCATTCAAACTTGGCATATTCTAATTTTTGCTGTGGACTGAGGGTCACTTGATTTTTTCTTGTCATGTTAAATACCTTAGAGATTTGGCTTATTGTTTAAGCTATTTAAATCTCTACAAGTTTTATTAGACCATTACAGACACACAATGTACAAAACGCACTCGTCAATCTGTCGCTTGTCGAATTTTAATTCTTTTATATTCGCACCTACCTCTCCAAAGCTTCGGCTAACTATCACTGGTTTTAACAAAGCAGTATGGATTAACCTCAATGGTTAATTTTAAGCGTTTCAACAGCCGTACATTGCCTGACCTACAGCCAGACACGTTTTATTGCTAAACGTAAAGGCAGTTTTCAGAACACTCTCACGCGTTACAAATTAGGCTTACAAATAAAACCATAAAAAAATAGCTTGTTAAGCATTTGATTTGTAAGGGATTAATTTTATTATATAAACGCGTATTAGGGACGCGTCCATTGCATTTCACCATGTTAAATGTAATGTTCTCTTACGATGGTGTCTTTTTAATTCTCCGTATTGAACGTTCAAGTATGGTTGATGCCAAAAGCACGCTTATTCGAATTAGGCGGTTTAAGAAGCTCACTAAAGTTGAAAGTTAGACAGTGTTTGATATATGAAAGTTGGGTTACAGAAACAGTATTGAAGCTGTTGTGCAAACATACCCCGCTCGCTTAGGTGTTATTGTGTTACCTTGATTACGACCTTGATTCTTGGCTGGTATACAATTTCTTTATCTGCTAAAGAAATCAGCTCAATCATTCTTTAGAAAAATCATTTTCAACCCTGACCGCACCGCAGCTAACCGTTAATTTGGATGAGGACATCATCGAATTTATACCTCCTCAGCTATTGCTTTCGCGATAGCTGTTATTGTGTTCAATATGTTGTTCGGGTTTATCCATAGCCAAAAAAACCGCAAATTCTTCTCCACCGTATTCTGGGGCCACAATATACAGTGTCACGGCGACACATACGAGCCATAAGATCTGCAATAGTTACAGGCATTGATCACCGCATTGTGACATATGTATCATTAACTTGGTCTTAAAATAAATCGATGTCGATGATCGTTAACGTAAATGCTTTTTTTTTTACGCCGGCATACATATATGCTTCTTGTGCTGAGGGGTATCAAAAGCACCGCGATTAATAAAACCTTGTTATGGAGGTCTTCCTTGGAAACTCTTAAAAGCTCCGGAAAGTTTTAAAGTGGAGCAGTTCTTTTGTTTTTGTCGTTCAACCTGATTTTTTTAGTTCGTGTGAAAGTCATTGCAGGTTCTGAGTATTAATAACACTCTCGTTACAAGGAATATTTCTTGCTTACTTTTAGCCTCTGCAATAAGCTTATCGGGGGGGACTTAATGCCCTTTAATAAAAGATCAAGATTGTGCAAGGTCGAACCATATTGACCGCCAAGCCTCTCGACAATATGGTGATTAATATAATACTTTTTGACAAAAATCATGGACCATGAATATGAAATACATATTGCGTATCTTGAAAATTCGCCCAGGCTTGTCAGGCGTATATATTTTTCCATCCTGTCGGCTTAAAAGTGAGCGGTTATAGGTAGTCCTGTCAGAAAACTATCATTTTAGACAGGCAGAAATGGACTTACCAGCGTTCATCTTGTTGTTTTTGAAAGGTATCAAGTTTTTGTAAACCCAGCTTTGGGGGAGCTATAAATGATTAGAGTCCTTGGCATCCAGAACGATTAACGGCTATTTGACATTTTGAATCGCATTAATGAACCTTTGATCAACAGGCGATCAAGCTTAATCGCTGCTTGGACGCAAGCCTTCAAAACCATTCTTCAGATAGGGGGTGGGTTTGCGTAATCGCAACAATATCTAGCGACGAAGGCCAGTGCCTCTAATTGCTGCTGAGTATAATCGCACTCACGTTCTTTTGTTTGCTGAATAGTCTCGAAAAGAAATACTAAGTTGCGAACAGTTAGGTAATTTTGCCTGCATATGAGCCGGCGCTGCCGAGGAGTATTCGCCAACTTCATCAGTGACGATCATTACTCTCGATATCAGCGCGTCGCGTTCGCGACTGTATTAAGAATACGGACATGATGTTTAGTATCTTTTCTCGTTGATTAAACAAAGTTGCGGTTTGATGTCAATGCATGGAACTTTTGTCGTTCTAGGCAAAGCCAATAGAGCTCCTGTTTAGCTCCTCTAAGAGGCATTAATCTAGCCTAAACTAAGCGAATCTTGGCTGGTCATGGGTTGAAACGCCAATAGAAATAATAGCACCACAAAAAAACGGCGACAAATGCTCACAAGGTTAACTCAATACTACTTTGAAAATTTGGGCAGCGCTGGAACCTTTTGCCTGAACTGGCTGCTCACAGGAAGCAACCAGTAACCAGAATAGCGACCATTCCACTTCAGGCGCTGAGCACGAACCGGCAAAGCTATAAAAACAGAAATTTGGGGGGCTTACGAACAAGAGTAGAATCTACCAATCATGCTGGCTATCGGGTAAGCCAATAAGCCAGAACCAGTAAAGCGGCAGTTAAGAAAGCGTACTGGGAAATAAAGTAGTACCGCCCCACAAAAAATTGCACGCCGGTGCAACCAGCTATCGATGCAGGACTGTCAGATAAGAGGAGCCAACTTGCCCGCTAGTGCCAAATCAGAGCGATCATGGAAGAAGGTCAAGGTAGTAGACATAGCAGAAAAAAACGCGCCGCCGAAAATATATTCGGAACAACTAACCCACTATGCTGACTTACAAAAAAAGCATTGAAAATAAAGCGTCGGAAAGTACCTAATACTACCCAATGAATAGATAGCTTGGTTGGAGTTCCAACCACTTGCGTCTTTGATACTTCTAAAACTGGCTTATTATTCATCATAAAATATATACCTTGCCAGCACAGTTGAACAAGGCTTTAAATTCCTATTGTATGGGGAGGTTCGCACAGATTATAATTCTTACAATATACAAAAATTATTCATATTAGCCGCCCTAGCTAAGCACAACCGCAGTTTAGTAAGCATGTTAAGACGGCTTGGGAGTTCATTAGCAAAAATACAACCAAGAACTGCGGGGTCAGAACTGCGGGGCAGAGCCGCTGAAATTTGCCAGATATAACATAATCCCTGAATGACGATTTTTGGCAACTTAGAAACCACTCGCCTCTGCCTCTGGTTCCTCCAATAATAACTTCTATTACCTAATTCTCCTTGTTGACTCGAGTGCCCATCATGGTTCCAATTTTAGCTAGCTAAACAAAGTCGCTATCGTACCTTTCCTTGCTAATCACTTAAATCTGCATCGGCCTCCTTTGTGATGTCACACCCTACTGTTAGGCTTTTAACCTCTGCTTTAAGTTTACGTAATTTCTTCTTGCCTCTTGCTGATTGACTTGGCGGGCGCTTTGGCCCTACTCACCCGGTAACAAGGGATTAATCCAGAGACGATAATCGTTGGGCAACATTCAGGCACAGAACGGCCCTTTTCGACACCTTTGCGACACGGTTATGTTTTAAAATCATCAGGATATTTGTTGTATCATAAACACCTTTTACCTTTACTTCGGCTTTCTTAGTTAGAAAAGAGTGTTAAAAAGTTAGGGGAAGATCAATGAGCGGTCGGTGTCGAGTGACTCGAGAAAAATGGTTTTGACGAGGTTGCTTCGTCAACCATTATCCCCATTCGTTGGTCATGATGTAATCAACTGATTTAGATCATTTAAAAGTAACATTCCACCGGCTTGACCCCGGCAGTTTATTGACCTGCAGTTTTTCAAAACTCATCTGCCTTTTGTGGGAACAAAATACTCCAAACAATGCGCTCAGCATTAGTCATTTAAAACGGTGCCACAGCAAATCCAAAAAATTTGGCTTTGACCTTTGGTAATACCATAATAGGCATTGACTCAAGTTAATGGGGGTGAACAGTTATCTCTTAGAAAACATTTTCGCATTTTGTCGCTTTAAGATGATCCACATTTCGATTGAATAGGAAACGAAGAGGCATCGCTGCGTCGCCTTCAAGAATAACTTGAAAGAGCGGATTCCGGCAGTGGGTAAGTCGACGAAAGCTGGTAGTTTTGTTCAACTGAATTTTTTGTCGGCATTTACGTTGTTAATCAAAACCAAGTTATCGGCAGGAAAATTGTTTTGAAAACTTCGCTATTGTCATGCGTAACGATAAAGATTAATACAAGTTTCTTAAAACGGCGGCTCTACGAACCTTAAAATACGGACTAAGGGCTTTTGTGATTAGGATTGATCGTAACAATCCGGACTCTGGAAATTTTTGACTAAGGATACTACATTCTTCGCAGGTAAGTACACACGACCTCGAGTTTGATATATGTAGTGTGCGAGTATTTTGTCGTTACCCATCGATATCTCACCAAGCAACTTACGCCTGTGCCTCTTTTGTCCAATGTAGGCCGCTGGGCGGGAAACAATTGCATCTCCCAAAGGGTGACGCTTGTTGCCCAGCATACGCCTGCCGGGCCCAAATTACTCGACACTGCAAATATACAAAACATCATAAACGCTTTTTCAAGATACTTACTTCAACATGAATCACTAATTATCAGAACAAAATGAAACGCCAGAACACCACAATTTCAGTTTCCACTTAGGTCTGCATCAGCATAGGCTTATTTTAAAGAACAAGGCCGTGCTAATAAGAGGGTTGTACCCTCGTCGCATTGGTGCAACCGCCTATTACAACGTGGTCTGCCGAGGTTTGTTAAACGAGAAAAAATAACTGCGGGGTCAGAACCGATTGAAATGCCTGCTTTGGACTCTGGAGTAATCCAATTTAGATACAATCATTGAAAGACCGCATTTGGGCACATCTAGAGCCACTAGCCGCTGCCTCTTTCCTCAATAATAACTGTCTATCTAACCTAATTCTCTCTGTGACTCGTGCCCATCATGGTTCCAATTTTAGCTACTAAACAAGGTTCTCAACTTATTTACGGGCTTGTTGCTGGCTCGGCTCTTCAAGTCTTTATCGCAAAGGGCTTGGTTCTTAAATCTTTTATCAATACATGGCTTTAATTTGTTCAGTGCGGATTGGCGGTCTCGTACGATTGAAGTTTTGCCAGCCCTAAGGAAAAATGCCCTGTACATCAACCCCGCCGATAAAAAGCGGCTTGATCCACTACACCATCTTTCAACTACCATCAACAAAATATGTTCGGCTTTTTCCTACGTTTTTCTAAACTGCATGTTGTTACTCTTCTACTTAAAATTATTGCAATCTGCCAAGGGATTAAAGTTACTTTGGGTCGCGATAGGCCTGTTCATTTTACTGTCATGCAGGCCTGCTAACTGGCATCAAGGCCTTAATATCGCCACCTGTCTGAAATTAGCGGTTTTCGCCCCAAATTATTAGTTTTGCTTTTAGTGGCGACCAAACAGAATATTTTCCTTTACCCAACTGCGTAGACCTGGGACTTGAGTGCTTGAATTACCACGGCCAAAACACATGGCCTCTGGCCGCAATAAGGTAATGACCAGTTTAGTCGGCGTGATGCATTGACCCGTCAAATAGCTGACTGAAGCGGTGCAGTCACTGGGCGACCAACTGACCGCCTTTAACCAAGATCCACATCCCAACAGGGTATTGGCAAAGCCCCAGCTCTTGCATGATAAATTTCAAACTGTAGAACCAGAGCCCATAATAAAATAAATGCTCGGAATACTCATCCATTAATTCAATAATGTTATGCGGCGAATCGGCCAAACACTAATTCGTCAGGATTCCTGCCCCCCATTTTTTACCGCTTGTATTTATGCGCAGCTCAGTAGGCCTTGCATTTCACCAAACTGACGAGCATTCACCCGGACCTTGACGAAATAAATCGTTCGTCAATATCCATTTCACATCGGCCTGAGTCAAACTGACGATGTTACCTTGAATCATGGCTGCGCAACTACCCTAAACCCCCCCGCGGCTTGCGGCGTGGATGGCGTAAACCACCTGAATGAATTTTTACCAGCCCGCCGGAATACCTAACACCGGCACACTAAAGTCAACTGCCTTACAAATATACGCGCCGTACCATCTCCACCAGCAAACACATAAATAAAATCGCTTTTTCGTCTAAAACATCGCCTTGGCGGCTAACTCTGAATTCATGACCTTCACTTTGTTCTGTGGCTGGATGAGTAGACCACTGTATAATTAAAACCCATGCGCTTGCGCGAGTGTTTCGCCCAATCTCGGCACTTGGGCAGTATAAATATTGCACTTGTTGTTGCAAAGCGGGTTAGAATTTTCTGCTAAGGCTAAACGCGTTTTACCCTAAGGCTTTTTTTTCGAGCTCCTAAAGCTAAAGCCTTCGCTCTGATTTCAGCCCCGATCCACTGCTTTTAAAGCTAATGCACACAATCCCGGGCAAACGGGATGGATAATAAGCCAACTTTAAAGGTTTTTTAAGCATGAAAATCTCGCTATGTTAATTGCTGGGCCGTTTGATAAAAAGCTTTTAAGGGCCCTCAAAAATTAAAAAATTTTGTTTTGGCCCCCCCCCCCCCCCCCCCCCCCCCCCGGCCTTTTTTTCTGGGGGCGGGGAAATCCCCCATGGGGGTTTGGGCCAAAGATTAATATTAATGCTTGCCGACGGCACATTTTGAGTAAAAACCTGGATATAACGGCGCGCACCATTGAGATTATCGGTACTTAACACGAAAGGGCTTAACCACAGGCTTAGGAAAACGCCCATCCAATGCTGTGGCTTGATTTCAACTTGTCAAATTTCAGCTTTGTGTGTTGAGTATTTCTGCACTGGGGCAATACCATAACCGTAGTCTTCTTTGCAAACGGCGAGCTTTACCAGCCAAACACCAATGGCTATTTCATGAAGGCACTGGCAAAAAACCGCATGGGCGAAAAATAATACGCGTATGGTCAATATATTCATTGGCAGGTAAATAAACAGGTTCACCCTCGCCTTTGACAAGTTGGGTATTTTCGCTTTCAGAAAACGATTTGTGCAAACAATTTGAATTAGAATTCAGGGTATTTTGAACGATGCAATAGGCTCGGCGTTAGCGCGGTAATAAGCCTCTGGTAATAGGGAATGCTGACTGTGCAAGATAAGTGTCTTTCATTAAGGGGTCGCGCATTTTAGACTGAAGGGCGGATGACTTCCAGCTATTGTTTTCAAGTTAGGTTTACGCCAAGCTATGGTAAAATTATGTTATGCTCCAGGTCTATGAAAACATCTTTTAGCCTTATGTGCTTTTATTCAGTAGTCAGGCAGTTGTTGGCCATGGGATTGTTCACTACAACTTCCACGTCCAATCGTGATCGATTGGCGTTGCAGAACAACGGGTGGCCAACATATGCAACGTGGCAAGACATGCCCTATTTAATGGACGGTAGTCTGCCCGATTCAAAACATGACTTTAGCGGCAGAATATCGCCTACTCTGGACCAAAAATACACTTTTATTATTTACAAGCCTTAAATTTACCGACGACAAATTAATGAATACTCATGCTTGATCCGACTACTTAATTATTGGGATGATGATTTGCTAGAAGTAATTTATAGATAGTGAATGGTCAGGTGGCAATCATCCAATTTAACCACACAGCGCTTTGCCTATCATATTGTCTTGACAACAGGCTCGCAGCAGGACTATGCGTCCAGTAAACAAGCCCATTTGTATATATGATTCATCAAATAAGCCCAATGGGCGAACGTAGTGCTGAGGCACCTCATAATATTATTTGGGAAGTCGGCCATCACACTTTACCCTTGACAATTTTCAAGGCAGAGCAGCAGAACAACTCCTTGGTGCTGACTGGCGATTCAAGTGTTGGTTTTTGTTGGCTTATTGTTGGACAACGACGGCAGTGCTGTCCAGAGAACATTTTATGGGGATCCCATGAGGTTGCGCCGGTAAATGGTAGTCGCAACAGGGCTTTATTTTTTGATGCAGCGTATTTGGCAAAATCACCTCAAACTTAGTTTTAGTATGAATACATTACACGGAAGCGTAATCAATGAGTGAAAGCAACCAAACAAATTATTCGCCATTTACATGGTGTTTATGACCATTGGCAAGAGATAGCGCAAAGGTGCGATTTACTTAGCACCATCCGCCTCAGTGCAAACTGGCAAATGCAGCGTTTGCTGGCTACCATCAAAAAATGTATGAACAGCTAATTTTAGACCTTGCAGTAGAGTTTTTTATTAAAGAATTGTATGGCCCCAAAGACTTTGAGCCAACGGGATAAAGAAATGGCTCGGGTGGCGCCGTAAAATGGCAAAAACTATTACCAGAACGGCTTTGCAGTCTTCTGTATCAGCATTGCATTTAAAATGAGCTGTTCTTTTGAACTCGGACTTCGGACTTAGGCAAAAAATTAAAAGGCCAAAGAGATTAATCGTGATACTTACTTGAGCATATCGTGCGTTGCGATAGATTGCAATGCCAACAACGAACAAATTTTATTTTATTGAGCGTGCTCGGTAAAGATTTAGCCGAAGTTAGTGAAAATTGGCGGTTATTTCTGCTTTATTGATGCTGTCACGTAAACCAGCCAAATTAGCAGGCGTGCAAAGCCTTTACATGAGTTTATTGAAAAAACGCGGCTTTAAAGCCTTTAAAAAACTTGGGTATGTGGATGAATTTATCTTGCCTATCGTGCATATGAACAAGTTTAATGAGCAAGATGTTGCGACCTCAAATCAGGCCAACCCCTTACCTGACGTTTAAGCAGCTTATGTTCGGAGTGTGTAACCTTAAGGCCGCCTGCCTTGCCTGGCAATATGCTGATCCCTTTATCAGTCACCTGGCAGATTTAGTCCCGAAACCAACAGTTGACCATTATGAGGCATGGAATAATGTGGGCTTACGTCAGCCAGTTAGAGCGGACATCATGGGCACATTCAATGCTTTGGGTTTAAAACAAATTTAGAGCCAATACAAGCAGCTCGATCGCGGCATGGCCAATCAGTCGCCCCATGAAATTAATTATTTAGCCGCCGGCTTTATTTACACGATGAAATAGGCCTGCGCCACCTGGATTATTGAGGTGTGATAATAGCGTAAAACTCATCGTGCCTTCCAGTTTAGTCGCCCAGGCGATGGCTTATGTTTACTGACTGCGCGCCTTGAAATTTTGTATGTATTTCGCCTTATTCAAGTGGTCGCCCCAAACGTATGCACGCGGAATTTACCCAGCCTTCATGGTCAAGCGAAGATAGTGACCGCGAAACCCTATGACAAGGCAGGCAGTATCGTTTTTTTTACTCACTTTTATTCTGTCTTGTTAAATGTTGTTTCTGCTGGCTCAAACTATCAGTCCAACAACATGAGAAGTGAATATAAAACCTAAAGCCAGAATCGATAAACTCAACTCAGTTAGTGTTTCCGAAACAAGCCTCTTCAGCCGCCTTAAATGCTTCAATCCTATTCCTAGCAACTTCTCAAACAATCGCCAGAGCTGTTGCCTTCAGCTTCAAACGCGATGACTTATTGGCACAAGGAAGACAATGGTTAGTTGCAAGGCAAAGTATTCCACAACTTGAAACTATTTTTACGGACTATTTGCAACAACACCCTCTTGGATATGGACTTTTTGTTTAATAGAGGCAGAATTGTTCGTTTCACACCCGATTACTCAGTGACGCCATTGCGCATTATTACGTTTGAGAAAAGTTCCCATGAATGCAAACACAAGAACAGTTTAATTGAACCCAAAATAATACCTTGTGCGGCGCAAAGCCATAACACAATTACAAAAAGGGCCTATTTTCTTGGGATTACATTGGCTATTGTTTGTGAGCCTTTATTGCAAACTCGAACCTGAAAGTCGTGATTAATTTTGGCCTTAGCAGAGGCATATGCACACAACAGCAAATCAACTTAATGGAAAAACACCTTAGCAGCCTTAGCTTATGATGATCCCAGTGCCATACGCCTGCCCAATTTTACATTAATGGACGCAAAACAAAAGACAAAGCATGCGATGCTGAATCAGGCCGATTCTCCCTTCCAAAGAGCCAAGTAGCGCTAGCGCTATTCAATTACAGCAAATGGGCGACCAATAGCGTAGTTCTATGGGCAAACTTAGTGGTTAACAATGTAGCCTTTATTAAATCGATTACAGGTGCATCTATAAACTGCTGTATCCAACACCTATTTCCAAAACCTATCAAACCGTTCAGATTAAATTTTATTGGCGCGATTCAACCGTTAATACTGCGGCTGGCAAAGTGCTGCACCTATGGTATTCAACCATTACGCGGACTTCCAAATTAAACGTAGGGCTATTGTATACAACATAAAATCGGTTATCGTTTTACCTATGCGCAATATGGACAATGTAAACGGCTTACTCGGTATGAATTTTTTACGAGAGTTTTGATTTTAAAATCGACCAACGCCAAAAGCCCACGTTGTTTTTAAAGCCTTAGCACCCCCACCAAGCATGCGGCCGGATTTAAAAACGACACAAACTGAACTTTTTTATTACTTCAGTAGTAAACAGTCAATACAAAAACATTTTTACTCACGCAATTAGGGGGAAATACCATCATAGCCTCAATCCCACTTTTAATTAGATCTATGGTTTTTGCCCTAGCGGCACCGGCGAAATTGGCATGAATATGAACCTGTATGGCCAACGGGCAGGTAGTTTTGGTTAATGTTGATTGTTGCCATTACGGTTTCAAAGTCCTTACACCCTGAGTATTTGCAAAGCCAGAAGGTTCGTCAGTATTTAGCTCGAATATATTTGGGATGTGGTATCGGCCGATTCCCAGCTTTTATTAGCAGTCGCAAGCAACCAATTAGCCGGCATTTAGTTTATCACCATGCCCATAAGATCATGTTTGGCGCATTGCCTTATTTATGGCAAAACGTTTTAAATGTCCGGTT
>Ga0163217_1075355_pt1 | contig 11949 bp, 4 predicted proteins | sample SynspAceP_FD_185933 | JGI IMG/M metagenome (GOLD analysis project Ga0163217, IMG submission 185933) | Saline lake microbial communities from Ace Lake in Antarctica - Synechococcus sp. Ace-P (PacBio error correction) | ecosystem: Environmental > Aquatic > Non-marine Saline and Alkaline > Saline ... | reverse complement strand
CAAGATTTCATCGTTTTTGGGATAATCATCAGGATTTAGATTGTCTGCCAATTCCGCTCGCCCTGAAGGTGTGAGTGATTGGTGTTGTACAGATATTCCTGAGTTTGGATTCAACTGCTGCGGAAAGGTTTTTTAAAATCAAAATAGTCCGTGCCACAAGGTTTCTTTGGGTGTTTCCGCAACTGTTCCTGTCTGTAGTCATAGTAAGAATTCGAATAGGAACCAAACCATTGCTACGTAATAAATCGTGTCATATCGGATCTGCATTAAAACGCGTATTGAAACTTCGTCAATTCCATCGATTCATTGCTGCCTTGAATTCCGTGAATTCTTGCTTGTTTCATTCTCACCATTCTTCAGCGTGACCGATGCGCTCTAAAGCAACCCATTCGAATCGAAAAATGCTCCTTGCTCAGTTACCAAAGTAGTCCATAATACTTTTCCAGATTTCTTTGGGAAAGGGGGATGCGCTTTAATCAAATCCCCAAAGCTTTACCCGAAGCCCAATGGTTTCCTCTTCCAGTTCCAGCCCATTCCCCATCACTCGGTTATTTGCCCATTCGTTCTCTGGATTGATTTCCAATTGATAAGTATTCATAGCAGGATCGGGAAAATTCACCGTATGTGCCCATCCAAATTTTCATTAACCCCATAAAAAATTCATTGCTCCTCCAGGAAATAACCCGTCCAATAATTATTCCAACCTTCATCCGAAGGTGCAAAGTTGTTGCTCCATACCAGCCACTGGAAACCATCGAGCGGTGATTGGGAATGATGGCTAAGGAAATTTCCCCAGATTCAGTTCGAAAGAGTTGAACTGCGATTGGCAGTTGGAACCCTTTGGATTTGGTTGGTCAATTGGGTAAGGTTTCTCTTTGCCTGAAACGATTTGCTGTTAGCTTGATCTAGCTCCAGACATTATGTGCCAGTAGAGAATGTATGCGGGCTGCCATCTTCTTTGTGGTAACCGGAAAAAGCAGATTTGAGCAAAACTTCTTCCTCGATATGTGCTAGCGCCAAAGTCATTTCATTCCAGCAGCATAGCCCTCCAATACAGCTTTTGGAATTCAAACAGAGTAGGCCGATTCATACTTCGCTTCTGCGATTTCTATCGTTTGGAGTAATGGCCCCGAAAAAATCCACTGCGGGCACCATTTCTTGTCCGTAGACTCTACCGACCATGTTCGCTTTCCGGAACGACAATGTTTTTTGAATCCGTTCCGAATCATCCTCCGCTGGCCCCAAGCTAGACCATACCTGCGACATTTCGCATCAGTTTTTTCGAATATATGGAGGTATGCCAAATTCATCTCTTGCGATTTCTACCTTGCTGGTATCCCAACCAGATTTCCGGATAAGTGGAATTGCCACTGAAAATAAAAGCTGGAAATACACTAAAGTAAGCGGAAGGGAGTCTTTTGGGTGATCATGGTCATGAAGGTAAAAAATGGCAAAAGTAGAAAAACAGCATTAGCCAAGCAAGGGGTTTTTTTTATTGAAAGAGTTGCTTAGGAAAGGTATGAGTCTTAATTCTTTGAAAAAGGGGTGCAATTTTGGAAATTGGAATAAAAAAAAACTGAATCAAAAGATCAGCCTTTCGGGGTGAAAAAACAACTTATTCTATTTTAATTTTTTGTTCTACCCTGAATTAATGAAGAAGGGAAGCTCACTTTTAGTTTAATATTATGAAGGTATAGTGGGATATCCATTGTTAATAATTGATTCATTCTTTTGAAGAATAGTCAACCTATTGAGTGTATTCAAAAATATTTCCATTAGGTCTATCCTTGTCACTTTTTGGCGGCCAAAAAGTAACCAAAAAAGCCCTGGAGCCTACGGTCTTTTTCTTCGCTGGAAGCTTTATTAATCATTTGAAAATTTCTTGTAAAGCGGAATTTTGGACTGCCTTGCCCCCCTAAAATGGGACTGGAATCTCCCTCGTACCTCGGGAGCCTAAGTCATTTTTTTAACGGCGTTCAAAGCAGTCCCAAACCGAAAAATCCCAAAAGGGGCTCACCCATCCGGGATACTTAACCCCATGAAATACTTACATCAAATGAACAAGTTGACGATTCCATTAAATTCGTGGTTTAGAACCAATTTCAATTATTTTCAAGTAAACTATAGGGTACACCAGAAAACCTTGGTCAGTAATGTGTTCTGGAGCATCTTAGAGCGGACGGCTGATTTTGGGAGGAATTGGTGGTTACGGGTGAATTTCTCAGCCAAGTTTTAATTTATATCGCTTCATGAAGGGTGTATTTTAGTGTTTTTTGGCATTTTTTAACCCAACGATCTACAAAGGATTCATCGGATCACCTTCTCGCTTCACAGGCAGAAAGGGTATAGGTTTTCTTAAATCGATTGGCTTCCAGCTTTTTAAGCTCTTTGACCTCGGTCACCTTCTTCTCCAAAAGCATTGAACTCCAACATGCATTCTTTGAATTTGACAACCCAGCCACGAAGCTGTTTTGTGCCTCCTTTAGCAAAAACATTTTAGCTCTTTTTCTAGCCATGCCCACGATTTGCTTTCCACTAAATTCTCCCGTTCGGATATTAGGAATTCACAGGGAGCATTATTCATAGATGAAATCCATTGGTGATAGGAATATTCCCCGTATGATCAGGTGTGGATCGGGAGGACAGAACGAAAAGCCGTTGCGAAGTATAATATCCACATCGGGTTTTGCCAATCTTTCGCATCGAGACTAATGTGTGATGGTGTTTTCGATCACGAAATATTCGATTAAAGTGGAATGGTACTATAGGCCCATACTTTCTGAATATTGCAAATAGGGTTCCCTCGATTACTTTCGATAAGTCTTGTCATTTCTATGGGCAGCAGGGATTTTTTCTGCATTGACCTCCATTAATTTTATAGGTGTTTCTGCAACAGCTTTCCCTCATCAAATTCCAGCTCAAGTTTTCCCACAAAAGAGCCAAAGGCCACCAGGCTCGACCACTTTAGTGATATGTTGCTTGAATAGGGCGTCCTGACTCGCCTCGTGGGGTGTCGCCCACCGAGAATATAATCAACGCCCTCACAGGCAGGTAAATTTCCTTAAATGAATCTGCTGCCGGATTAAACCCAACATGAGCGGCACGATCCGCCTTTACAAATGCACAATTTTTCCTGATTCCGAAGTACATCACGTTAAGGCAGCCAAATTCTCCTCGGGCTTCGTGTTAGACAATCCCTTTGCTATAATTGGAGACTGTCGCTTTGGTACAGATATCTGTATAGCCTAGGAATCCTATTTTTACTCCATTTTATTGCTCCAGATATAATAGGGAGGAAAAGATTATTCTCCTTGGGTCCCATCTCCGAGATCATGGTTTACATATTTGCCACAAACCTTTTGGGGGCAGTCAACGAGCCCAAAAGGTGCTGCATCGTTTTCTTATAGTAAACTACCTCCCCATTGCCAGGGGAAGTACCAGATCATAGCCTAGTGAATTCAAGATTGGAAGCATGGCTTCGCCCGTCGTTTTCACAGAGAGTTCTGATCCCTGAAACATATCGCCTGTGTTCAATCAAGAAGCTTGTTTTTCAGTTCTTGCGTCCTGATCTAGAGAGATGTGCATAGCCTCCTGTTTTTACGAAATACCGCTTTTGTCATTTTCCCAGAATAAACTCGTCGTGTCATGAATTTGACAGTGGACGTCGGTTGGTTGGAAAAATTGTAAGCCTTGATTTTCCGGGGTTTAAATTTGAAGGTTTGGTATTCGGAAGTCTAGCGCAGTTAGTCCTAAAGACCAGTTGCTTGCTCCAATAGCCTCCTATTTGAGTGAGGAAACGTACTTCTGATTTTTTTCATTCGGTTTTGGGGCTATTCAAAGGTCAATCTTTTCGGAATCTAAATTTCAAATTTAAGGAGAGTCCCATAATTACCTTTAAAATTAGGACTTGTTTCTCTTGATTTTGGTGACATTCCTCACATTGCCAATCAATCAATTTTTTGAAAAAACCAAGTGTTTAATTGTGAAAATTACTTTTTTAACTTGGGGAATTACTAGGTTAAGTTTTTCTCCAATGGAATGGATCCAAATTGTTCTTACCACTGGGAATAATCAATATTCATTTTGCGAAGCTTCTTTTCAAAACAATTCCTACTTTGGTGCATAAAACCTAACACCAAAGTTGAAAAATAATATTTTAATACTGCGTCTTTTTGGATCATTGCTAATCCCTTTCTTTTCGCCACAGGAAGAAGTTGAAGAAGCTTGATTTCAAAAAGCCAGATTTTACGGAGATCTAGCTATGAAAATCTGGTCTAATCCAGAGCTTGGGTAACCTCGAAAACTGAGAGTTCGGCTGTGCTTCAGCAAACCTTAAAAGATTTGCTGGCTTTGTCGTTAAAGGCGGGGTAGCAGGAGTTACCTACAAGGCCTGTGGACTGGTATGGTTCAGGCCAAACCGTAATTGGAATAAAATGCAGAATTTGACGCGCTTCCGGGCGTTTCCCCCAAAAAGCCGTTCCTTTCCGTGATCCTGTGATTGAAGGAGGAGCAGGTCATGCATGTGGCCATCATTTATTTTGGAACAGCATCTACTGCGGGCAGGGATCTCTGTAATGGAGTGATGAAAGAAACAATATCAAAAGGAACGTTACTGTCTATGGTACTCCAGCCGAGAAGGCGGAGGAGGCAAAGTCTATATGGCAAAGCAGGGTTGATGGATGATGTAGATGCAATGCTGCATTGGCATCCAGGATCAGCACAATAGGCAGGTGCTACTTCTTCACTTGCAAATATTTCCACCAATTTCGGGATTTCTATGGGTGTAAGCCTCTCATGCCGCTGCCGCTCCAGAGCGCGGTTAAGTCCTGCATTGGATGGTGTAGAAGCGATGAACTATATGCGTCACTTGATGCGTGAGGCACGTGCAATGAGACTCCGAATGCATTATGTAATCACCCGTGGTGGTGAAGCCTCCAAATGTGTTCCTGCCTTTGCAGAATCCCTATTCATTATGTGGAGACAAACCCTTGATGCAAGAGTGGTAAAAAGAGATTTTTCAGCGAATGATCAAAAACTGCCGAAAGGTGCAGCTTTGGGTACGCAGACACGAATGGAATAGAGATTATTAACGGAGTCTATAACCTGGCCTTCAAATGGAAAAACTCTTTCTCAAATTTATGTTTTAAAAAACTTGCGAAAAGTGGGGCGGAGTGAATTACACAGCGGATTGAGAAAAAGTTTTGCTGAAAGAAATCATAAAACTTTCCCATGAGGGCGTTATGCATCTCCTGCGGACGCAGCAATAATCACTCCTTTTGAATGTGAATTGAAAAAGGCGCAGGTTGGGTCTACAGATGTTGGAGATGATGAGTTGGTTAGTTCAACCGCTGGATTAGGAACTGCAACTTGGGTGCCGGGAAACCTCTGCTCATACTGGCAAAGCTGTAGCCGCTGGAGTGGTACTAGGTATTGGAAAAAAAGGGGATGATGGTAGCTTGCAAAAACTTGACCTTAACCGCAATGGATATCTTCAAAAAGATCCATCCTGTAACCGTAAAAGCAAAGCTGAGCTTGACCGAGAAGAGGTGCTGGATTCAAGTATTTGAAAGCTTTGACTGCGGAGATCGAAGCCTCCTTTAGATTATAGAAAGTAAAGAATTTTTAATAGCCTGAATATTTCTAAATAGTTCCCTCCAACTCACTGTGTTATTAGCGCAAGGAGTTTTTTTTATCCCGACCTTCAACTGATTCATGCCAAAGATAGGTTTATTGCTAAATACGAATTAAGAGAGATCGGGATAGAGTTATTTGGATCATCGTGAGATTTTAACTTTTGACTCATCATTTTTCGCTGACGAGAATTTATTATTTTTTTGGACGGGATTTTCAGGGACTCAATACCTTATATTCAAGCAGTATTAATTCTTGAATATTAAGGCGATGAATAGAAGAAACACTACAATTAATTGAGGCTCAGCTGTCAGGAATGCCGATTTGGTATTGCCGATTGAAATGGCAGATTTGGGATTCAACTCACTCATAAAGGGTTTTTTACCTTCAAGAGGAGAACGATCAGTGCAATCGCTTGATACAATTATTCCCGAAGGTCTTCCGCCAATCCTTCCAAATCCAGATTCAAAAACCAATTGGAGGCGTTTGAGTACTTGGCACGGATAAGTATTTTGAAAAAAGGTATTTGAACTGCTACGAAAAAGAAAGATCAGGATCTTGATCAAATCTCAGTTAAATGCTCTTGGAGCAAAAGGGTTTCCTAAAAGCCGAAAAAGCAAGATCGAGAGACGATGCTTTTGGCACTTTCAGATGGCTGAAAAGGAAGAAGAAAATGAATTTTTAAAGGTCATGAAAAATCTGAACAATCACTGGTTTTACCAACCGTAAAAGAGGTCATGGTCGACTACCGATAACTATCAAGTCTGCCAACCAGGATCTATAACGGTTGTGTAGATTCAACCTCAAACGCTTAATCAAATGCTACAAGACTCTAAAGAAAAAAAGAAAACCTACGATGCTATCGTGATTGGCTCTGTGCCTTCAGAGGTGGGCTGGGCGCAAAAGAATTCTCGATTGCCGGACTCAAAAACCACTCGTTTTGGATAGGGGAAGAATGGTCAGGGACATATCGAGGATTATCCTACAGCTTCTAAAGCGCCGGTTGGGAATTTGAATTTCGGGGAAATATTCCCCTCGAAAAAAACGTGCAGGTTTAGCTGATGGTCCTGGAAGCAGGGAGGAGACAGGTGCAGTGGGCCATGTCGGAAGATGAGCAACCAGTTATTTTTTGAAAAGCCTTCGTGGTGGAGAAGAAGCTACCATGTCGAGCAGTCATTGTTGTGGGCAAGAGCAACGCGCAGCGTGGTCGACTTTGATTTTTGATGGACCAGCGAGAGATTGGCTTGCCGTGGATTGGGCCTATTCGGGGCAAAAATTTGAAACCCTTGGTTACGAATATGTAGAGAAATTTGTCGGGAAATAGCGGGTGCAAAAGATGGCTTGGCCGAGTTGCCAGATTTCCGAGGTGATGCCAGGATTCGAATTAAGCTGCTTGAGAATTACTTTACAAAGAGCAGTTGAAGGGACCCAATTTATTGTTGGTCGACATTTGATCCGGCCGTTGTGCACATTTTTGACTTGATCCGCAGGAAAAATTCATAAGCAAGCAGGGACGGAATAAATGCCAGAAATCAGGCGATGTGTAAATCGAGGTTGCGTCTATGGGGATATTTCTCTTCTAATGCTTCCACTTTACTTGGGCGGGAAAGGACTGGAATTTGACTATTCGTCAAAACTCGATTGTACCATTCAGTGATTTACGATGATGCAAAGAGAAGGCGACAGGAGTTAAAACTCATCGATCGGGAGACTGGTTATGAGATGGAATTTTTTATGCTAATCGTTTTTGTGAATGCTTCAAACGATGCTTCCATGCTATTCTACTCAATTCAAAAACCTCGAGATTCCCGAATGAATTTGGGATGATTCCGGGCTTGATGGGTAAATTTCCCTCTGCTTCGCATAATTACCGTGTAAGGGCTATGCGACTTTTGAAGGCTTTTTTGGATAAAAAAGCAAGAGGGTAAACATGCATGGCCCGCCCATTGCTTACAAGATTTAGAAAATGTATTCCAGCAAGACACCGACTTCTCCGAGGCTATTTCCATCGGGATGTCAGGGAGGTCGTGGGATGAGTTCGGATACAGATTATGATAGGGGACGAACTGCCGGAGACAATTTCTGCTCATCAAAAATTGACATGACCGCTGGGAATGGCCGCTTGGATGGCAGGGGAAACTGTACCGGTGGAGGATAATTCACATCCGACTCAGCACGGACCAGGTGGATAAATTACGGGATTCCAAAAATTATCCTTTCGGTAGAATGGAAGGAGAATTGATTGATAAAATGTTTAGCGGGACTTTATCGAGCATGCAAACAATGATGTATGAAAAAGGCAGGGTTTCACCAAATCAAAGTGGAGGACAGCGGGCGCACTGCCAGGATCGGGGATTACCACGAAATGGGTGGCGTGCGAATTGGGAAAAGATTCCAAAAACGTTCCTGCTCAACGGTGGAATCAATTGCATCACTGTAAAGAATGTCTTTGTTTACGGACGGTTGCATTGCCATGACCCAGTTACTTCACTCAAAATCCTACTTTGGACCTTTATGGCGATCACCGGCCCGAAGCTGCGAATTATGCGATTGAGGAGTTGAAGAAGCAGAATTTGGAATTAGGGGGAAATTAAAAATGATGAATTGAGAATTTAAAATTTTTGACAACAGGAAGAGAGGGAGAATTGAGAATCAAGAGAATAGAGAGTGGGAGAATAGAGAATAAGAGAATAGAGAGTGGGAGATAGAGAATAAGAGAATAGAGAATAGGATGTAATCAATTTTCTCGAAAAGAATACGGTTATAGAAACGGGATCTTTATTGTAATTGGACAAAAACTACCCCTCAAAGGGGCGGGGGGATTAAAAAAAACTGAATTCTGACATCAAACTTTTAATGTAAAAGGAAAACATATTAGAATTATAATCATGAAGAAAATAAGTAAAATGAGCTATTACTGTTGAGTTTCGGCTTAACAGAAATGGCTTTGCTCAGAAAAAGGGAGATCCGCTGATGCAAGCTCCGTTGGGAATTGCAGCCTACAACCTTTCGAGAATTCAATGGAAAAAATGGTATTTCCGGAAACCGCTCGATAAATCATCCAAGAGCTAGGCTTTACGGAATATGGAAGGTGATACCCAAAGGGGGTCGGACTCCAGCTGAGTTTAAAGCAAATGCTAACTGATCGAGGAATCCACTATCCCTGCCACTGGAACTGGGTTTTGAAGACTGGAAAAAGACCCACAAGCAGTGGCGGAATCGGGCAAGCCTGGGGTGTATCTTACGGAAGTTGTGCGTGGATTCCGCACAAGCGAGGGGGGAATTTCAGCAAAGACTGATGCAGGACGAATAGCGATCAAAAGTCTTACAATGAAGGAGGAAAAAGTTTGAAGGAAAACGGACATTTACCCTAAAATATCATGGTCATTGGTTACGAATTTCAACCGTATGGCAAATGCGTACATGTTCGATTACTTGGTTGAGAAATACCAATCCTAATGATGTAAAACTTCAAATGGATGTGATGTGGACCGTATTTTGGAGTTGGAGATCCGTTGCATTGTTTAAAAAAAGTATGGAAATCGTTTGGGTTTCGCTACATCTTAAGATTTCCGAAAAGGAGCGCCGAAGATATGACTGGACTGACAGGCCTGAGAAGGATTGCCCTTAGGAACTGGCCCAATTGGAATAATTTCCGGGGAATCCTTCGTGAGTCCAACTAAAATCGGGAATCAAAGCAACATGTTATCGAAGATGAAGCGATAAGGAGTTAGAAAAATCTCCCGAAGGAGTATCGCTTTATCTGAAGAGTTTGAGTATTGATTCAGAAGTCCGGTTACCGGACTTTTTTATTCAACTCTTTTTTCAACTGCCAAATTGGGCGAGGGACAATCCCCAAAATTGTTCTTCTCCCCAACGGGGCTTAAATCACCAATCGTAAATACAATTTTTCGCACTTGGGTTCCGCTTGTCCACAAGTAGGCCCATAATCTGGCCTTTGGAATTCAGCTTTTCTGAATGACCCAAACTGAAGCAATTGTGACCCAACTCCTTTGCCTTGATGCAGAGGGATTACGCCACATAGAGTCAATGTAATATTCCCCAGCTTGGCGGTCTCATCTTCGACGGTATAGTCAGGATCGAAATTGGCATGGATATGATCCAAGACTGGTTTTCGTAATTCGTCCAATCTCGCCCCATCCATAGATCAAAATCGTACTATAATCACATCCTCTTCCACGGCGGACATAGCAGTTTAGTATAAGAGTATTGAGTTCTGTTCGCTTGTTCACGAAAGTGTATTAAAAATTCTTCAGCCTTGGTAGGATTTTGTTCTCCAATAATACTTACACATTACTTTCCTGAGGCTAGCATTCAAAAGAGGTGAAATGGATTTTGCATTTCTTTTAAAGCTTTTCTGATGATCATTTTGAGAGTTAGATTTGATCATAAAAGTACAAGGGGAGTATGGAATTTTATTTTTTTGGTTTCTAAAAAATAATCACTTCCCAATTTACCCAAAAGAACATTTTCCCCGTAAAATACCTTTTGATTAGTGAACTCACTGGAATACTTACAGATCTTGCCTTCAGTCTCTTAGGACGATTGAATTCATGGTTGACCCAGAATTTCATTATGGGTTTTAACGGGGAAAATTTGCCATACAGCAATTGTGGTTTTCCAGGTAAGTTCATCTCCTTATTTCCTAAGTGTCTAAAATCCAAAAATCTGTTGGCGCGTTCATATCAATCCTTTAGTAGTTTTCAATTGAGTATTTAACATTGCTAATCTACTAATCATATCTATTACCACTATTTCAATAGAAAGTCCGCTATTAACTCCACTTCAAAGTCCGGAGGCAAAAGCATTAGGTTTTGGACTTTCCTTTAGATGGAGGTTAAGGCTGATGTCTGGATTAACTTTCACATCAGCCAGCACAGCTCGTTTTTCCTGTGTATGTGTTTGACTGCCACTAGATCAATTTCATTCAAATTGCCCCGTCCAATAGGTGCCAATCTGAGAAAAATTTTGAAGGCTCTCCTGTATAGTCTGTCTAGCTGATATGAATCGTTCCCAAGCCTCTTTGTCCTTGAGAAAAGAAGCGGTAATCTTTCTTACTTTGAGTTTCAGTAAGTTCAAAATCCCCCTATTCTCGACTGCACTTGGAATTAGTAAACTCAAAGCGAAACCAAAGCTCAAAAAGTTGCCACAAACTCGTATTTAATAGTTCTGCTTGTTGGTTCTGGGCTAAAAAAAGGTTTTTGACTTTTCGGATAACACTGTATCATTCGTCCAAACTTACCAAAGAATGGTCCCACGCTTATTTCAAAAAATCCTATCCGGTCGGGAACATTTTAGAATGGGCGGATTCAGCGACAGGGATGATGAAATAGAGTAGGTTAATCCCTTCAAATTCTTCAAATTAGGGGTATTTTTTCCTTCTTTCTAAGGAGAGTGAAATTTTTAGAAAAAGATCTCGTCTATCATTAGTTTCAAAGTCAAAGCTCCTGCCGTAAAAAAAGTTTTTCTACATATTTGGTTACTCCTCCGTCACATAGAAGGCTAATAAATCTGCTTGGGTATAAATCAGACCGCACTCACAAAAGGAAGGTCTACCACTGGGAATTTAATGATAGTAAGCCAAGTTTGGCTTTAGAATTATCTTCATACAGAAAATGTAGGATATTTCTATTTAACTAAAAGTTTTCATTTAATACCGGCGGGAAGATTCAACGTTTTGGAGCCCACTTCAATCCGCTTTTCTATAGTTTATTCCTTGTCACTTTTTGGCGGCCAAAAAATAACCAAAAAACCCTGTGCCTCGGCCTCCTACCAATTATATTAAGGAAGTGACAGGTGCTATGATTGTGTTGCTTGCCTTTCCCACCTAAAAATTGACTGGATCTCCCCTCGTACCTCGGGAGCTAAGTCATTTTTTTCTTTTACGGCGTGCAAAAGCAGCCCAAAACCGAAATTTCCCCGCCAAAGCCTTCAGCCATCCGGACGCTACCCTCCAAGAAGTTCTTTGCCATCAAATTAATCAAGGTTATCGTTCCCATTAAAATTCGTGGGGGCTTAGTTACCAGCAGTAAGGAATCTCCTTTAAAACACCGCGTACTTCAAAAAGGTTTGATGAATCAGTTTGGCTGTTCGGGCTCGGGCCAAAAAAAAAAGTGGTTTTCTTTAAGGGGAATTTTCTCTAAATAAAAAACATCCTTATATCATAGAGATTACACTGAATTCAAGCAGGGAAAAAATCAAAATTTTCCCAATTTGCTTTGTCTTTGTGATTTTTTTTTTCCGGGGATCTTTTCTTCCTTCTTTTTTTTATTTTGATTATTGTGTTGGTGGTGTGTG
>Ga0163217_1100659_pt1 | contig 11951 bp, 13 predicted proteins | sample SynspAceP_FD_185933 | JGI IMG/M metagenome (GOLD analysis project Ga0163217, IMG submission 185933) | Saline lake microbial communities from Ace Lake in Antarctica - Synechococcus sp. Ace-P (PacBio error correction) | ecosystem: Environmental > Aquatic > Non-marine Saline and Alkaline > Saline ... | reverse complement strand
GGGTGATGGTTGCCAGTACCAGTTGGCAGCGAATCGCCGGTTGCCGGTCCAGGGCCACGGTTTGCCGCTCATCGCCGGCCGGTGAGGTGGGTCTGGGGGGATCCGGGCCGCGGCCGCCCCTTGGTCCCTAGCCTCGGCGCCAGGTCAGCACCATGTGAGCGAACTTCCTACCCTCCCCTGCCACCCCCATCCCCGGCCGCTTCGCCACCCGCCCGCCGTGATCCGGTGCCCGCCGTGAGGGCCACTCCGCTGCCGGATGCAAGTTCCCGGTTGAGTGGAATGAGCCTGGTGGATCACGCTCGAGGGAACTCAGGCGCCGGTGGTTGCTGCGCAGGCCTGCTGGTGCTGCTGCTGGCGGCGGGCCGCCTTGCCTGCCCCTGGCTGCCCGCTGGTGAAGCTGTTGGAGGTTCCTGCCGAGGGCATTGCGTTTCCTGCCAAGTTGGCGCCCGGTGAATTCCTGTTCGTGTCGTTCAAGGTGGCGCGGTTACGCCGGCCTCATCCTGGCCCTTTCCTTACATCCTTACGAGGTGCTGGCCTTGTTCCTGCCCGGCCTGACGCGGCGGGAACGGCGGTTGGTGGCACCGGCGGTTAGCTGGTTCAACGGTGCTCTTCTCGCTGGAATCGCCTTCGCCTGGTGGGCCCTGGGCGCCGGCGGCCGCTCCGCTTCCTGGTGAATTACGGAGCGGATTGTGGTTTCGAGCCGATCTGGTTTCGATCGAGCGCTAATTCTGGGATTTTGTGCTGGTTTGCGTGATGGGATGGCCACGGCCTGGCCTTCAGTTGGCCGGTGCTGCAAGTTGCTGCTTCGGGGCGTTCGGCCTTGATCTCCGGCGAGACGATGCTGGGCGCCTGGCCGCCTCGGTGGTTGCTCGTGGCGCAATCGCTGGCCGCGGTCTTGACCCCCTCACCGAAATCGGTCACGATGCTGCTGCTCGCGGCGCGATCACCGCGACTGTTCTAGATTCGGGTGTGGGGCTGGTGGCCATGGACCGGAGGCGCTTGCGGCCGGCCACCTTCCTGATTGGCCAGGTTCCGAGCTGCGCCCAGCTCACAGCAGGAAATTCGCCGGCTGCGACCGCCGAGCGGCCTGGTTGCAAACGTCAGGCTCATCGCCTTTGCCCAGCCTGGGGCTTGTCCCGGGGTTGTCTGAAGCCAACTGGCGTACCTTGCTGGGGCCACCCCCAGACCATTGAGCACTTCGAAGGGCAATTGCCTGCAGCTTCTCGGCATTTAGCCCGCGGCGTCGCAGCGGGAAACGACTGCTGCTCCAGGTACGCCCAACATCACCTGCAGGTGCAGGCGCCCCGGCTTGAACCAATTGCAGGTTCGTAAGAAGGCCTGCCAGCTGACTTGTCGCAGCAGCGGCAGCAACCTCATCGAGCGCCAGGGTTCGGCGGCAACGATCCGGGCCTTGAATCGGCGCTGCTACAGGGCTTAAAGGGCACGGCGACGGGGTCCCAACTCCCCACCAACAGGCATTGTTGCGCTCTCTAGGCCGGATCCCTGCCCAGGGCAAAGCGTTGGCGTCAAGGCCGCGGTAATAATGGTCACCACGTTTGCCGCGGCACCAAGGAACGCCCCTATGACCCAGATCCCAGCGAGCGACGTTGCCCGGAATGGCACGTCGTCGGCAGTCATGAATCGCTTCACTTTCGGGTCCGTCACCGGCGTTTGCCCTCGTGTTGCGCTCTATCCGTGGCCCCCTTTTCATCCCCGCCCACAACCCGCCGTGGCGGATGGGGCATCAGCCGCCAAGGATTGAACTCGGCAACACGGTCACAGCCAGCGGTTGGCTCTCCACCCACAAGGGAAGGCGACCCGCAGCCCTGGTTTTCAGGGGCTGAAAGGTGATCCGCACCTATTTTCTCCTGTGGAGGCCCCGAGGGCGATCGGCAGCTACCGGCATCAATTGCGATCTGCACCCACCTGGGTTGCGTTGTGCCCTGGAACAAACGGCGCCAACAAATTTGTGTTGTCCCTGCCACGGCAGTCAGTACGACGCCACAGGCAAGGTTGCGTTCGCGGCCCCGCTCCGCGTCGTTTGGCCCTGGCCAATGTCGCGGTCGAAACGACACCGTTTCCTTGAAGCAGTGTCGCGACACCGATTTCCGCCACCGGGGGAGAAGCCTTTGGTGGGCTGATTGACGCCGTGTTTCCCCCTTCCTTCCCGCCTGTTTCAATCCGCCCATTTGGCCGCCCTCCTTGCCTCCCATTCAGCCGGTTGAGCTCCACTGGCCTGCTCCCTTTGCCGCTGCTATTGCCCCAACTCTGCTGATTCCCCTGTTGGCGGCTCCCCAGGCCAGTTGTGGCTTACCCCTTCTGGGGGCTCAAGCAGAACTACGACAGCCCCCGTGAAGCCACGGCAAGCTGTTTGTGCGAACTGCCACCTCGCCAAGAGGGTCACCCAGGTTGAGGTTCCCCAGGCCGGTGATGCCCGGGACACCGGTCTTCAAGCCGTCGCAAAATATCCCTATGACACCCAGCCTGGGGCAGCAGCGTGGGAGCCGACGGCAGGCCGCACCAGCCTCAACGTCGGTGCCGTGGTGATGTTGCCTTGATTGGCTTCAAGAACTCGCCCCCAGAAGAAACCCGCCTCACGAGGGAACTCCAAAGAGGAAACTTCAGGCGTCTACTTCACCCAGTTACAGGACGGACAACCCCAACATTCTTCTTGTGGCCCCGCTCCCGGCCGATCTGCCACCAGGACAAATCGTCTTTCGATCCTCTCGCACCGATCCCGGCACGGACAGCAACATTCACTTCGGTAAGTATTCCCTGCATGTTGCGGCGGAAACCGCGGCGCGGCCAGGTTTACCCCACCGGTGAGAAGAGCAAACAAACACCGTCTACAAACGCTTCAGTGGCTGGCACCGTCAGTGCCATCACCCCTGGTGCATTGCCGGGCCGCTTCGGTTGTGGAAAATCACTGCCGCCGATGGCCACCAAAGCGTCAGTGCAACCAACCGTCCAGCTTTGGCCCCCTCCGTGTGGTGCGCCGTTGGCGATGTCCTGGCGGCCGGATGCACGATCTCAACGATCCAGTGTGGGTGGTTTTTTCGGCCAGCTCGATTGCTGAGAATTCGGCTTTTCAAAAAACCCGGTTGCGGCATCTACGGCATCTGCTCGCCTTCTTCGCCAGCGGTGGTCATTGCCCAGATTCTGCTGGTGCTGAAGAAGAACAGGCTGGGAGAAAGGTCAGGCCGCGAGGCGCGTTTGACTCCAGCCACTTCCGTACTTTTGAGGCGATCAACCCCATGATGTTCGCTCCAAGACCTGCCTATCGCGCATGATTCCGTTTCTCCAGGGCCCGCTCCTGTTTTGAGCTCGCCGGTCACCCGGGTGCGCTGCGTACGGCCTGCTTGATTGGCGGCTGGCCGTGCTGCAGTGCGGTTCTGGTTGCTGGCACACGCCTCGGCGCCGTCGCCGCGATCGAAGCGGCGGTGATTGCTCGATCTAGCTGCCGATCCTGGTGCTCGCCGCCGTACTCGAGCTCGCCTTTATTTACGTTGGCGCTGGAGTGGCGCCAGTTACCAGCCTCAACTTAGGTTCGATGCCTGGCGATCTGGCAGGGCGGCACGCCAAATCCATGGGGGCTTTGATCGCGGCCACCCTGCGCGTGATTGTTTATTGCCGCTGGCGCAAGTTGGCCTTTCTGGAAACCTGCTCGATTGATGCTCGTTTCCTTCGGTTCGCCCTTGGGGCCAGGCCGATCGGCCGCCTGCGGGGCAATTTCTTTCAATTCCGAGGCTTTTGGCCTGGCCCACCAATCTGCCCGAAACTCTCGATCCGCGGCATCAATCGTTCCGGCGCCGTTTTCATCGAGAGGCTTTTCTTTACCCACCCCACCTTTCCTTACGAGTACGTTCTGGAACCTGGGGTGTTCTGCGCCCTGTTGCTGATTCTTTTCCGACTGGGGTTGAGCGCGGCAAGATCTCGCTCCCGAATTGGTTGCCCTCAGCTTCACCTATCTGATCGCCTTTACAGCGTCCGGCGCTTTCTGGATCGAGGCGGGACTACGCCTTGATCCGCTCTGCTGTTTCTCGATTTCCACCCTCTGTGAAAGGGCGGCCTGCGGCATGGCCCAACTGATGAGCTTGGTGCCTGCATTGTGGATCGGTTGCTTTTGGCCTCTGGTGGCTTATGCTGTCAACGAGCCCTGCCAGATCCGCGGCAAAGAGACCCCCCTGGCCGGAGCGGGTTTCTTGGATCCATTTCCTGGTTCCGCATCCGTCGTTTCAGGTCCGGGTTGCGATCGAACCTGCTCACCCTGCGCCGCGGCCCGGGCCATTGAGGCGGCTGGGTTCCCTGATCTGGACCGATTCGCTTCGTGTTCTCCCCAGATCGGCTGCATTGGCAGGCGCGACTGCGAAAGCGGATCCGCACCAGCACCCTCACCCTGGAGCAGGTGATGGAGCTGGTGCAATCGATCGCGTGCCCGGGGGCTCGGTCCCAGGTGGTGCGCCTCCATTTGACGGGCGACCCCTGTCTCTATGGCTCTGGCCGAGCAAATCTGCCGGCTTGGCGTGCCGCGCCTGGACGTGGAGGTGGGTGCCTGGTCTGAGTGCCTATCAGGCCACCCGGCCGCTGCCCTGCAGGCCGAACATCACCATCCCCGGTCGGCTACAGACCATCGTGCTTCAAAAGCCGCGCTTCAGGCCGCACCGGCGTGCCGGAGCGCGAGTCGCTTGGAGCGGCCGCGGCCCTGCGCGCCTCGCCTTAGCCTCTACCTCAGTGCCCGCCATGTCCGAAGAGGTGCAGGAGGTTTCTCTTGCCAGCACTACCCTCCGGAACCCCCCCCCCTGTGGCGATTGGCTATCGGGTCAGCTGGGCCAGACCCAGTGGCTTGCAGCTGGTGCCGTGCGGGAGATGGCTAACCACCAGCCGGGAGCGCCCAAATTGATCCCGCCACCACGCTGTACGTGGTCAGCCCGGCGCTTTGCTGCCCCCACCAGGCACGCTCCAAGCTCTATTCGCCAGTCACGACCATCTGTTTTCGCCCCGCCGGCGACAGGCTTTGCTCCTTTAACACCCTCACCTTCAATAGCCTCCCGTCCACACCCTGAACGTGGGAGTGAATCTGGGTCCACTGGATCTCAGCTCCACTGGACCTCAGCTCACTGGATCGGCGCGGATGCCAGATGGCCAGCAAAGCTCACCGCTCCGGCAAGCATTCAAGGTGGCTCCAGGCAGGCGCAGGGCTCCGCAGGGGTCTCCCAGCCAGACCACTTCCGGCGATGGCGCTGAGCAGTGTTTGCTCAGCCGCTTGATCGCAATCACATTGGACGACCGGGCCGTGGAAGCGCAGCGCTTCCATCTGGCTTGACCATGCCGACCGCCCACCATCAGACCGTCCAGACCAGCAGTAGGATAGAGCCAGCAATTGCCAACGCTGCTTGCTGGCCAGTTGCTTGCCGCCAGGTTCCAGCCGTTGAGAGGCTGCCATTTGGCCTGGGCCTTGGAAACAACGGGCCGGTGCAGCAGCGCAGGGCCACCGCCAGGTTGAACAACGCCACCAGGCCAGGCTGCCGCTGGCTTGAACGCGAGCTTGTCGAAGCTGGGCTGCCACGCCCCAGAGCACCGCCACCAAGCGCATTCGGCCGTGCACCGGGGCTCTGAAACCAAGCTGGAGCCAGGCGGGCGTCCCTCGTCCCAGCAGCAACGCCCTGCCAAGCACCAACAGCGCCCACACCTGCACTTGGAGCTGCAGGGTGGGACGCTCGCCCAGCAGGCCCCCACCAGCCACTGAACAAGCGCACAGCGGTGAGAGGTTGATCAGTGGCCAGAAACCAGGGCTGAGCTCGCGGCGGGCCAGGGCGCGGCATAGGCCCAGAAGGCCACCGCATTAAACCAGCCCACTGGCGCACAGGGCAAGCAAACAAACTGGGGCAGGTCGGAGGGTGGACCATTCAGCCTTGAGGAAAAAGCAGGGTCAGTAGCGGCCGAGACCAGGCAGCTCAGACCCATTCACCAGGTTGGTGGGCCAGCCCACTTGCGGCGCAGCAAGCTGCGGGTGGCGAGGGTCACGCGCGGTTTCAACAGCAGGCCGTGAGCAGGGCCAGAACGGCAGTAGGACAACACAGGCGGGTCGGAGGGTGAAGCGAGCTTGCTGGCGGTGTTTTTTAGATCTTGTGGATGCGGGCGATAGCACAGCGGTTAGGCGCACTTCCTTCACACCGGAAGGGGTTCACTGCGTTCGAATCCCAAGTATCGCCCATTGACAATGGCCTCAAGCCTTTTCCATTCCGCGTATCAGTTGATCGCACTAGAGCGAAAACAAAAGGCGAGATCGACGTCTTTGAAAGAGCTTGTCTCTGGCATTGTTGTTTTTTGATTTTTCTCCTGGATCGTTGGCAGCTTTGGCCAACATAATTCTCAATTTGAAATTGGTCAGTTACTCGCCAGGTATTGTTTGTCGGGCCCACGCTTGTCAGTAAAACTATTCCCGAACTTTGCCGGAGACGATGCAAAGCGTGTTTGTCAAGCAGGTGCGATCCAATCAGAGATCGATGGCCGTTGGGGAATGCTCAACCCGCCTTGGCTGTAAAGGGATTGCTGATCGCTCTTGGGCCTAGGCGAATTGAACTTACTTCCGCGCCCAGAATGATATAAATGGCGTGGATAATTAGCTATTGCGTACCAATACCAACAGCAGGCGATCATCGGCAGCCATTTTGCGCAAATGCCTACAAGCCATGAACGGCAGGTGAAGCCAGAAGGCACAGTTGAAAGCCCACCTTGGGTGGCCACAGCCAAGGGGAGGATTGAAGGCGAGAATGATCTTTTAAAATGTCGCCGACCGTCATGAACAAAGGAGCGCCTGTCTCCATTAAGGCCGGAGGTCGGAAAAACGTCTCCACCGCTTTGTCATGGTCCCAATGACGGTTGGTGAGGAGTGGCGAGCCCGTTGGCTTCCGCGTTCAGGAACAGGCCCGCGGATCAGTCCGCCAGGGCGTCTCCACCACCAGCTTCACGCCGGTCGCTTCAGCCAGGGGCTCGGGCGCAGGCGGCCAGGCTCCAGCGCCTCCGGCTGAGAATTCAAGGCCAGGGCTTTTGCGGCCCCAGGGGCGATCTTCAGCACCCCGCTCCTGGCACTGACCTTGATCGCTGCCACCGCCGGGGTTGGGCCGGCGATCTAAAGGGAGGCGGCTTAAGCGAGCAGCAGCGCCATCGCCCCCGACGGTCTGGCGTTGCTCGCTGCTGGCAGCTGCAAACCAGGCCTCGTTGCGTTTTTCGGCAGGCTGCGGGCTGGTGGTAGCGGGACGATGCGCTGGCCACCATCACCCTGTTCGTCTCGGAGTAGCCCGCAGATCGCCCGTGGCGGATCAGGGTACCAGCTGTGCTTGTGATAGGCGTGATGTTGAGTGCTGCCCGCAGTGTGCAGCATCGCGGCAGCCCAGGAGAGCAGTTTGACGGCCTTCGCCCTGGTCGTGATGGAGGCAAGCCTTGGCAACTGCTCGTAGAGGGTGAGGGCGTGGGCGGTTAAACCCGGCTGGCCCTTGGCAGGTCGACGCGGGAAGCGGCGGGCGAGATCTTCAACAGTGCGTGAACGCCACGCTGCTCTGAAAGCTGAAGCGATCGACGATTCAGGCCATGGCGCAGCACCAGTCGACGATCAGCCCCTCGCGGCAGGGCCCGGTCGCTGATCACCAGCTCCTTGAGCTTGAAGGCATCTCCATCGCCTTCGCAGCACCAGGGCAACCGGGCACGAGATTTCGGCCCGCACGTCATGCATCGCCGGAATCGCCCGCGCTCGTCGAGCGTCATGGCCGCAGTTGATTCACCAAGCTGATCCATCCGCTCACGACTGACTTGACCCCTGCAGCCGCAGGGCGTGGCCTCCTTCCTGGGCAGCCGCAGGAGGAGCGGGCCAGGTGATCGCCGTGCCGCTGGTGGCCACCAAGCACGGGCACTTTCACCTGGCTTAAGCCCCCGCTGGACGGCGGACGACGGCGGGCTCAAGGGATTTCCTGGATGAAAAGGCCCGTAAAAAGGTCAGCAAGCGCGGTGCCAGGTTTCCTGCGTCGACGAAATCCCGATGCAATCCGCACCGCTCCGACCCGGGGTGCTGGTGAGCTCGCGGCATCGCGCCCGTCAGGCCAGGATTCAGTTCGGTGGAGCCGCCGCCGGATGTCGAGTATCAGGGTGGGCCTTGTCACCGAAAGGGCCATGCCCGAGAGCCACTCCCAGATAAATCAGCCGGGCTCTTCCGGACCGCTGACCAGATCACCTCAAGGCCCGTGTTCGGGTCCTGCCAACCATCTGGCGGAACTGCGGCCGGTTGGGCGCCTCGCGCACGCGCTGGTGGCGGCGTGAGAATCTGCTCGGCGCCATTGGCTGTCGGCCAGCTCGCGGGTAATGGCCCAGGGCGAAGCAAGGGCCCCGCTCGATCGCCCGCCGGGGTCAGCAGCCCGTGTCGGGATCCCGTTCACCCCAGCCGGCACTGTAATTTTTCTCTTTGAACAACGCGAAAACTGCGCAGGCCGGATCAACTGCTGGATCAGCAGGTGAATCGAGTTGGGTGCCGATGTCCGATGGCCGCGACATGGCGCAGCGCGCTTGCCGGCTCCGGGAGGGCTTGGAGGCTGGCAATCCGATCGAAGGCCCGGCGCAAAACGCGTCACTTTGGCCACTCCAGAGCAATTGAGCAGCCACCAAGAACAGCCCAGAAAACGACCGAAGCACAAACTGGATCACACCGTTGAGGTTCGAATGGCTGCCCCCCACCTAATCTTGCCGCGATGGCCACATCCCGCGCACCCTGCGGGGTTGGCGTCGCCCTGCGCGCTGGCAGAAGCCCAGTTGCGTCGTCTCATCCTGTTGATCCCAGCCGGGCCTGGTCCCTCTGGCTGCTGCCGAGGGCGCCTCCGGCGGCCGCCCTCGTTCCGGCTTGATTGGTCTTGGCGGCCTCGCCGTCAGCGGTGCCGGCTGATGTCGCCAAACGACCTCTGGACCGGCCGCATAACGGGACCCTTTGGGTGGAGCGCACAAGGACCGACCCCCTCGCCAGCTGGTCGGGTGAGTTGTGGCCAGCGCCCGCCGTTCTGCTCGTTGCTCTGCCTGCTGCTGTGGCCCTGCTGGTGTAGGGCTGCTGCCGGAAGAAGGGCGGGGGGCCTGCCCTGCTGCTGGCACCTTGGCGACCTTGCGGCGGTGCTGCTCTATCCCTCTGCCAAAAACGCTGGTTGGCTTTTCCCCCAGTTGCTTGCTGCCTTCTGCTGGGGTTTTCGCGCGTTGCTGATCCCCTGCGGCTGCGGCCACCGGTGAGGTTGCCGGTGCTGGCCCTGGGACTGTCTGGGCGGCCCACATTTGCTGTGGACCTTCGGCTTTGACACGGTGTCACCGCCATGGCCCAATCGGCGCGATGATGCCGCCCTGGGGCCTGGCGCAGCAAGTCGCGCTCAGGCCTCGGGCCTGCGGCCCCTGCCGTTCGTGGCGATCTGTTACGGCCTGACGCACGTTTCTGGCGCTCGCCGCCCTGTTGGCAGGGGGTGTTCCTGGCCCTTCTGGCCGTCTGGGCCCTTGGCGGCGATGGCATGCCAACAACAGGCCCGGTTTGTTCGGGGTCAGGCCTGCCGCTGGCCTGTTCGCCGCCACTTCCACCGCCAGGTTCAAGCTCCGGTGGCCGCTCTGGCTGGCCCTGCGCTGGGACGGGGCCGCAATGAGCGCCTCCTGGCGCCCCTCCAGGCCGCGTTCTGTCGCCGCCGCCTTTGCGGCCCGGTGAGCGGCGTGCGGGCTGGTCGCGGCCAGTTCAGCCCTCGGCGACCCTGGACCGGCTGGAGCAGGGGTGGCCGTGCTGAGGACTGGGGCTTTTGTGGTGGAAACTCGTTTGATCCCGGCCGGGCGTTGGGCTACATGGCCGGAGACGACCAGCAGCGCCCGGACGATCTGGAGCGCCGGGCCCCGGCCTGCTGGGCCTGTGTGCGGGTGGTTGGGGGGTAAGCCCGGCTGCTGGAGCCAGCCCTGCCCGAAGCAGGGCAAGGCTTGTTTGCTGGGTTATCCGATGTCACCTCCTTGCTTCTGGGGCGCGCCTGGCGCTGGGGCTCGCGGTTGGCATCCACGGGCCCGATGGTCACGGGCCCTGGCCAGGCCGAGCCGGAGTTTGGAGCCAGCAGCGGCTGCGGCTTTGCTGTTCGGTGAGCCGCTGCGCCGTTGCAGGTGCGAACCCTGGCAGGGCGGCGTGCGCGGAAGGCCCCCTGCTGTGCCAATGCCTCACGGTGGCGACCCCTGCTCGCGCACCCCGTTTCTGCCTCCTCTGCGGGGGCTGTGCTGATTCCTGGAAGACGTGGCCCGAGCCGCCCTACCGGATCGAGGGCCTGCTCCACCCATGGGGGCCTCTGCGGCGCTTGCAACAGCTGGCTGGTCTTGGCTTCGGCAGTTTCCTTTGACTTTGCGACGATCCCGTCGAATCCAGCGAGCCGGCCCCCAGCATCGCTTCAGCCTCGAGCAGGGTGCTGCGCCGACGCACCGCCACCTTGGCATCCCGGGTGGTGGGCAGGTTGCCGGTGGGCCTGCCCCAGGCAAACGCGGGCGCTTGCCGCTGGGCCGGCTGGCCCGCCTTGATGGCGACAGGCGGCCGCCTCAGCTGATTCCCTAACCCTCCCCGCTGGGCAGGACCAGCGGCAGCCCAACGTCCGAGATCGAATGGCGTGGTGATCTTGAGGTTTGGAGCCGGAGGGCGATCACCCGAACCGGCCAGGCCCGCCGCTCGAACAGGGCGGCGTCATCGGTGACGCTCCAGCCCTGCTCCCAGCGCCCTTGGCATTTGGGCCGAACGCAACGCCTCCACCGGAAAGCCCTGGGGGGTCTGGGCGGGCCCAGAGCCCGCGCGATGTCCAGGGTTTCCTCACTTGCTGCGCGCCATTCAGCCGCTTGATCGTGTCGCTCACCGGCGTTGGCGCATCACGGCCTCCCCGCCCGCGGACGGCTTCCGCGCAGCGGCCGCATCCATCAGTTCCGCTGCACCAGGCAGGCGGGCGCCATCGTGGATCAAGCAAAGCCGGTCGCTTCGGCGGGCAAGGCCGCGGAGCCCCAGCCGCACCGACTCCTTGGCGAGCTGGCGCCCCAACGATCCAGCCGCACCGGCCGGTCCGCTGCCGCTTGTTCTGGATCAGGGCCTTCCACGGCCTTCTGATCAAAAAAAAACCGGTTGGCCCACAATCCCGATCCAGCGGATGGCAGGCAGGCCCAGGGCCGCCTCCAGGCTCCAGGCCAGCACGGGCCGGCCGCGCGAGCGCCAGCAGGCAACTTGTTTGCTCTCCGCCCCCATGCGACGTCCACGCCGCGGCGGCGATCAGCAAAATGCACAAGCGTCTCCTCGAGTGCCGGAAAAGCCCCGGTCGAATCCATACAATCAGCACGCGCAACCCTGCCTGCCGCTGCCCAGATTTTGGCGTGTTCTTTTTTTGATTCCCGGCGCAGCGCGACCCAACTGCAAAGCGATGCCACGGTGGCCGCCACCGCCTCCACCTCGCGCCACGGTGGCAGGTCCTGTCCGGCTGGGGCGGCGGCGGTCTGAACTGCTGCCGGCCCGTCGAGAAGGTGTTGCCGTTCTTCAGCTTTGAGTCGGGGGCTCAGCCTGCGAGTGGGCCAACTGCTCGGTGCGGTGCGGGAGCCTGACTTTCAGGCCGAATCAATCTGGCCTCCGGTGGCCCCTCACTGCTGCTCTCCCTCACACCCACATTTCCCCCACCCCGGATTGCCCGATACTGGCTTTTCCACCAGCCAACTCACGCCCCAGGGCCGGCACAGGCTGCCTTCCTGCCGGCTGGCCGAATTCAAGCGCTGGCAAGCCTGCTCCAAGCCGATCGAGGTGCCCCTGCAGGCGACGCCTTCCGGCTGCGGCTGCCAAATCTGACCTGGACGCCGCCACCGCAGCCCTTCCCCCCCGGGCCTGTCCGCTGTTGCTGTCTGGCCCCCAACCCAGCGGGCCACAACCGGTTATTTGTTTGTTATTT
>Ga0163217_1040462_pt1 | contig 11951 bp, 7 predicted proteins | sample SynspAceP_FD_185933 | JGI IMG/M metagenome (GOLD analysis project Ga0163217, IMG submission 185933) | Saline lake microbial communities from Ace Lake in Antarctica - Synechococcus sp. Ace-P (PacBio error correction) | ecosystem: Environmental > Aquatic > Non-marine Saline and Alkaline > Saline ... | reverse complement strand
TTCACTGCAGTACCTGTTACCAAAAGAAAATAAGATTGCCCGCGTTTCAGCAAATTGAAGCGTGTATCGATGACGCACAAAGCGGACGACTTATTGTGTTAGGCTCGCTACATGCAAATTTTTCCAGATATTTGTGTGAAAAGGTATCGTCATCGAGTCATTAATATTCACCACAGTTTCTTACCGTCTTTTATTTGCGCCCCCAAAGCCTTATCATCAGGCGGCGGTTCGTGGCCGTAAGCTGATCGGTGCAACTGTCATTACGTGACGCGGATTTAGACGCTTGGACCGATTATCGCAGCAAGACGTGATTCGTGTACGCCATAGTCCACGCGGCAGAAGACATGTGGTGCGTTAGGAAAAGGACATTTGAGAAACTCGACTGTCCCGTGGTTTACGCTATCACTTAGAAGATCGAGTGCTTGGCACGGTATAAAACCGTGGATTTGCGGAATAATACCTCGTTTTTTCACCAAGCGTTATTGAAAGGAAGGCTTGTGCCTTCCCTTTTTTGTGTCTGTTAGGTGTTTTATTGTTCTTATCTTTTTTGTAATCTTAGCAGCCGTAAAATTTTTGTATTGGAAAAAAAAAGTGTCATGAAGACATATTCAAAACAAGAGACGGCTTGGTTGAGGTGGATTATTGGAAAACTTCAAGTTAACGCCAACTCAAAATCTATGTGTTTGGCTATTTTTAGGAATCTGTTTGAAATTGATTCAATTAGGTGAACAATTTTATTTTATAAAAGGGAGAAAGCGTTCGTCCAAAAAGTGTTGCCCAAAAACGTTAGACGCACTGATGTCAAACAGAGGAGCGCGTGCTTCACAAACTGAGCATCTGGGCATTTATATGTTTGAGTGATGAATTTATCGAAACATCGTTAAACGAATGCGGCGAAACGGCTAGCGAAACCAGCTCCATCATTTAATGGTATGTTCTTGGTCTTATTTGGCCCCATATCTTCTTTGCGGAAAATATTGGGGCTCTTTTATGCGCTGAGGTAATTTATTCCCTCCCGCTTCCAAGGAGGGAGGTGCGGTTATTACTTTGTGGACTTCGCTGCCCATATTTTTTATCACCTGCTCCAAATCAAGCGCCTCGAAACAAACGCTTACCCCATCGAAAACGCACATAAACTTCACGACCTTCAATGTAGGCCTGCCATGAGGGAAAGGCCAACGACCGTAATTCAGGCGTTAAAGACTTGCAAGCACAGCCAGCCTAGTAAATTATTCCTCCCCTTATTCTTCCCCAAGGGGAGGCGTAGGTGGGGGTCATTTTACTTTGTAAACTTCACTGCCCATATGTTTTATTCACCTGGCTCCAATGTCAATGGCGTTTCTATTCGAAACTAAACGCCTACCTCATCGGAACGCCAACTAAACTTTCCACGAATCTTCAATTGTAGGGCCGCATGAGGGAGGCACGACCGTAATCAGGCGTTAAGACTTTGCCAGCCAACTGGCCTAATTCTAAGCGCTAATTACAATCTTCGACCCAAAACGAGCCCAGGCCGACAAGAATTATTTCTCTCCCCTTATGTCTTCCAAGGGAGCGAGGGTGGGGTTATTACTTTGTGCCTTTCCAGCCTAATTCGTGAAATACCCAAACTCAAACTAAACAGCATTTTCTCTCATTCATTTCTATAACGATATTTACTTGCTAAAAATCACACAAATGTTTTATGGTTTTTGCTTTTAGTTACTGTATTGTGTGGACTTCCAGACTTTACGAGACAAAAAATTTAACTTAGATAGTGTTTACGGCAGTAGGGTGTCGGGAATTTGGATCAGATGAGAAAATAAGAGGTTTTTTCATCTGTCCCCAATAGATTTCAAATAACAGTTGTTCCCTTCGTCGCCCATTTTAACCAACTATTATTTGGCCTCTTAGTGAGGTGTTCGGCTTTACGTTTCAGCAGTTGTGAATGCTACCGCAGGTGTTGGTGTTGTTTCGCGTCAGATTACGTATCGTTCCTCGTCTCATCTGACATTGATCGGTTGGGCGAATGTTTACCTGATAACAGGTCTATCATGAGGACTTAGAGGTAATAATGAGCGATAATAGATAAACAAATCAAGGGCACTATTACAGAGGACGAGTTAATTAAGAACGCCCGATTGTTCTCTGAGTTCTTTAAACCGGATGTATGTTTCTCTTGAGATTGAACGCAAAAAGATTGCAGCCAATTTTGTGCTTTTTATAGGGGATATTGCCCGCTGTTAGGAAAAGACGCTATTTCATTGATGTCTGATAGGGAGGAAAGAAGCCGTCGTTCTCAAAACATAGAAAGCCAAACTGGTTAGAAAATCTTCTGAAATTTCGTCGCCTTGATGCATAGTAAAGTATTGGCCGATTTAAGGCGGGTTTTTTCAGAAAATACAGCTGTCCAGCAGATTTATTTATCAGTACATAGTGGCCTAATTTACTTCTTTTCATATGGGGATGGTTTACGCCCTCGCTTTTAAAAAGCAAGGGCGTAGCGGTCAAGTAAAGGGGATTTTGATGGCCTTCATTCTTATCCGGCTGATAGCTTTGTAAGAAGTTAATCATTGGACTGCTTGAGAGACGATTCGCCTTGAGATCTTAATTTACGGTATTTTTGACAAGGAGTGTTGAATGCGTATGTTCAAAATGAAAAATTCTCTCACGACAGTGGCGGAGTTAATTAGATTCAATGTTCCATTCCTACTGCTTGCGTGAATCTATGCTGGAGTTGCTACCTAAAAACTTTCATGTCGAAGTTTTGATGAAATGTGGGATCGCTGGTTGTTGCTTTCTGCAGTGCTAAAACCCGATTTCAACGGAGTCATCCTTGACGTGGTAGACGTTGCAGATAATGAACGAGCTGTTTTTTCAGTAAATCTAGCTGTGCTTGATAAAGAGCTTTCTCATAAATATCAAAGCTTAATCAATTGGTATTTAACGGGATGTGCGCAGTCCACACCGCGAATTGAAGATGGAGTGGGCAATAAAACATCTTCAACCAAAAATTCGGGAGAGTTCTGGTAGCATCGTTCAGTTAGGCGCCTCAGACTCCATCATTTAAAAGTTCATTCCTCCCTAATCACTGCAAAGACTTTGCGTGTTTGAAAGTTAAAAAAAAAAAAAAAAAAAAAAAACCCCAAATTTTTTTAAAACCTCCAACCACTTGTGCCAGTTTCGGGCGCTGACGTGTCCGCTGCGCAGTAAGCCCATAGTGGTTGTTTTGGCTTCTTGGGTGCTGGCTGAAGTTCGCGGCAATTTGTTTAAGGCGATGTAGCCGTCTTCGCGATGGGCTAGTTTTTCCATTGATGATACGAAGGCAGTTGAGGGTTCTGAGCTAACCAGTGAGGGCATTTTGCGGCCAATGCGGCGATAGATGAAGATCGTCATCGTGACATTTCTGCTTAGGCTACCAAGGTAAACCAAATGCTCGGCAGTAATGCGTGTCGTTTTAAATTTCGGCTCTTTTGAATAAGGCGCGTTAAGTAAACTTGCCTGCATCAATGCGTTCTTGTTCTATTTGCAGTTGTTGTATCAGCGTATCTTGTAACGGGTTGGACAGTGTTTCGTGTCTAGAGCATGACAATAAGGCGCTGAACAACCGTTTGGCGGCTTGTTGGATCGCTTTTTGTTATGAGTGGCTTGTATTTTCTTCGTTTACTCTGGCGGCGAGTTCCGCAATGCCTTGTAAGTCCTAGTGTCTGCCAGCTGTCGTCTTGTTTTGTTAGTCGACGACAGGTGTTTCACAACGTTATCAAAGTAGTTTTGAAGGGGGCTTTGTGTAAGTCTTTACCGAGTTTTGCCATGAAGGACTTGCCATTGCGCTCTTGGTCAGGTTTTAAACGGCATAAGGGCTGTCTTCAAGTGCTTCAGGATAATTCCCGCTTCTTTCGCCTTTGTGCGTATTTTAATCCGACATGCTTTTAATGAAGTTGATCGCCGTGTTCCTAGTTTAGGCAGCCAGCCTCGGTCTAGAGCAATTTGAGAAACCAAATCACGCCTTGCTTCTAACGGTGTCTTTTTTGTCGCCATTTTTGCCTTTTTAACAAGCAAAGCTATACCAAGCATGTTGGTGAAATGGAAAAGGGTTAGGGCTTTGCGTTACGATCAAAATGCACGGCTGGTTGGGGGCGTATTTTGCTATTGCTGCGGGCCTAGGTCCGTAGTAGGTTTACATCGCAACCGAACCATGTCGGAAATAAGTCTGAGAGGAGATTCAATGTTGCTCATGATAAAAGTATTGCTCATGTTTGCCGATTAGCGCTTTTAGTGTGCCGTATTCGGTTTGCTTTTATATGTGAGTTAAAGATACGTTAGCTTACCGCTTTTTAAAGGGGGAAATCAGTTGAAAGAGCCTTTTTTGCTCATCATGTTTTGGTCCGATTTGTTGCATAGATTTGCAAGTTGGCGATGCAAGACTTGGGGTTTTGCGGAATGTGAAGCGCCCACTCAGCTTGTGATATGCCAAGTAGTGAGCCTTTGCATTGATACGAAATGGCTTTTGAGCAAATGGGTTGAAGTTTGTGATGCATTGAACGTTTTAAAACAATTGGCTGGAAAATGGGCGCTGATTTAACCTGCGAGTTTTTATATATCACCGATGGCTTTGAAGATGCTTTTAAGGATCGAGACGAAGGAAAAGGATCATATCGTGAACGGTTTTGAATCGAATTGATCGGCATTTAAGTGTAGTTTGTGATCTCGGATCAGGTTAAAAATCCGTATGTAAAAAGACCTTGCTTGGTTGGTGGAGGGCATTATATTGAGCAGATTTTAACCTTGGGCCGCCATTTGGGTGGCAGACGTTAATGTAAGGCTGCTTGAATTAGATCGCGACCCCCGTGCGGCTTGTTGCTGCTATCCTCAGCCTGCAAGTCTCATTTTTCTTGGGCAGTTATTTTTGAAGTTTGCTTTTCTTTCGCTATAGCGAATTTATTTCCGATTTAGTGATTTGTTTGGAGCATTTTCAAATAGAGGAAAGGATGGGCAAACGCTTGGCGAAGTAGACATGTTAGTTGAAACGCCAGATGGAGAAACTCCCATCAATTTGAAATTGCGATTATTTTATTTAGAACGGCTCGATCTCTATCCTCATCATTGGATTGACCCTAACAAGGAATGACAGTTTGCTGAAAAAGTTATCGAGAGCAAGAGAGCATCAGTTATTGATTTGACAGACACAAAAAAAAGGGCGTGAGGCGATTAGCATTTTGCAAAGAATCGAATACCGCATACAAAATTTTGTTGATATTTGGACGTTTATATTCTGCTTTGACAGTCGTGAAAATATTTGATCAGTGGCTCTCGCAAAATGAAGCGTTGGTGGCTGGATTACGAGTGTCTGACCTTTTTACTGATTGCCATATTTTTTCTTATTTTTTTAACCTAGAAAAGCCTCATTGGATTGGCGGCTTCCAAATATTAATGATGATTTTTTCTTTCTTTTCTCTTGCAATCAAACCTACATCTTTGTAGGCCTTTTCCTACGTGATGATCGCCCTAAAACAGTTTTTTTAGTTGCCAGTCGCTTAATGAAACAGTTACGAAAACGTAGTGTGTTTATGTCCCTGACGTCATGGTGAGAGGTTAGACAGAATTAATATCAAAATGCATCGAAATATATTTGTAGTAGTATTTAAATATAAATGACCGATTTATTCAAAATTACTCCAATGGAAAATTGCCATTAGCTTGCTTGGGTAATAGATGTAGAGCAATCAAGTGTTCCGTGGTTGCAATGGCGCTGGCAGAGGCTTTATTGGCCAGACTCTCTAGGTGAAATTAAAATCAGGCCAGCGAATATTAGGAAGCCTAAAAGAGGTATTCTTCTTTATCTAGGACGGAGTAGAGGAAGGCAAGGTCATTAAAACGGTTTGACTGGCCCTTTTTTCCAAGAAGGCATTCATTACAGTTGTTACTGGATCCCGTGATCTTTCTCTAGCGTCAGAAAGCGTAAAGGCTTTATCGGTTGAAGCTCATCCGGTATGAAACCTCGTCTTTCTAGAGATGATCAAGACGTTGGTCTTTTGGCTCAATTGAAACCCTGTCTTTTGCTATTTTTAACGAAATGGTGTGTATTGTGATTCAGTGAGTGTTTCAAAAACGCATTGGCAACATAAATAATGTTCGAGATTCTGTTTTTGCTGTGAACAGACGCAAGCGGGGATAGCTTTATGAGTCGTCTTTACCTCAGCAAGAAAGCTTGTCACAAGAGATTTGCTTTCCACCCTTTAGGGGTGTGCGTTGCATAGAATGAGGTCTCCAGAATGAAATCCCACTCAGAAAAAATTCTACTTACTACTCATGATATTCAAGAAGATAAGAGATCATGAAGTCGCTCTTTATCGTCTAAAATAACCTACGATAGCTTAACAAACTTTACCTAATAGAAATTTATTATATCCATCAGTTAGAAAAGCTTTAGTCAATGCGAGCAAGCGCCAGCGCGCGGTTTTGGCTTTGTACTTAGACCCTTGATGGCTTTAAGAATTATTAAACGATAATTTTTGGTCATCGAGTGGGGAGTGAACTTATTTCAGGGGTTGCTGGCGTATTTTAAAGCGGGAAGCATTCCATCTGTTGCATGTTTGTTACGCTTGGTGGCGATGAGTTTGTGGTGGTGCGGAAAAATATTGATTCGATTGAAGATCTAGAAAACATTTGCCAAAAAAATATTATGCAAAATGCCCACGTAATACGTACCCCGTTGCGAAATGGAAATGATGATTTACGGCAAGTATCGGTATTGCTTAGTTACCCTTCAGCATTGCAAATGAACGTCGACAACTTGCTTTAAAGAATGCGGATGCCGCCATGTATTCGCTGCAAAAATCCACTGCCGACAATATGTATTTTGTGTAGAAATAAGATGGCGGATAACATCAATGCCCACCTTACGCTTAGGTGGAGGACTACGAAAGGCAATAGAAGAAGAGCAAGTTTGTTCTTCATTATCAACAAAAATACGTCTTCCTGATGAAATCGTTGTTGGTGCCGAAGCGCTAATACGATGGTCTCACCCTGAGCTTGGCATGATCAGCCCAGATCAGTTTATTCCTTGGCAGAAGAGAGTGGTTGATTATTCCTCTGGGTGAATGGGTTATTTGGCAGAGGCGTGTCGTCAGTTGGCCAAGAGTGGAGAGAAGCGGGTTATCGTTCCGATTAAGCTGTCTGTTAATTTATCCAGCAGACCAATTTATGCAAGCAGATTTAGTCGATATGGTTTCAGCGCATTATTAGAGAAAACTGGGTGGATCCTAAGTTTTTTTGAACTTTGAGTTAACAGAAAAGCATGTTTGATGGTGATGCTCCAACCAATCGATTGAAAAAGCTGCATGTTTTCGTAAAATTAGGCCTTAACCTTGTCCCATTGATGATTTTGGTACGGGCTACTTCATCGCTTGCGTATTTGAAGAAATTTCCAAATACAAACATTTAAAAATCATCGGATCTTTTATTCATGATTTAGGAATTGGATTGCGCACGATGGCTATCGTTAAGAACGGTTGCGATTGGCGAATAGTTTGAACCTGAAGTGATCGCCGAAGGGGTTAGAAAATCGCACGGCAAGTTGATATATGGAACAGTTACAAGTGCCAAGGAAGTGCAAGGTTTACTTGTTTCCAAACCTTTAAACGTTGTAGATTTTGGCCTTGTAATGGACATTCATTGCCGTTTTACAATGTAAGTGTTCAGTAGAGAATGATTCGTTATGACCATTAGCGGTATAATACCTCATGATCTGCATGTTCTTGTTTTGGACATTTTTATTATTGTGCTTTGTCATTAGTAGGTTATCCTACAGCATCAGTGAAAATCAATAAACTATGGGTTTACCTTGTGTCGGACGCTCGAAAAACCTTTCTTGTCCGAAAGATGCTGCACCGCTAAGCCGTGTTTGACGAAGGCTTAAAGTGTGAACATGGGCAGACCTATGATCTAGGCAAAAACCGCGTTACGTGAACCTTCTTCCGGTGCCAAAATTAAACGTTTCTAAAGATCCTGGATGTAGGTAAAGAGATTGGTAGCCGCACGGCAACTTTTCTTAAATTCTGCAGCCTATTTTTCCTATTGTTAAACATTTTATCCTCTTGGCCGAAAGGTGATTTTGCCTTAAATGCGTTCGTATCCTCGATGCAGGATGTGGAGAGGGCTATTATCTTAATGGAATTGGCAAAGCCTTGCTGGATCAGATATTAGTATGGACCGCACTTGTTTTAGATATTTCTAAGTGGGCTATTACCGCCGGCGAGTAAGCCGTGACAAAGGCGTGAGGTTTGGTTAGTGGGGAAGTAACGCAGCTTGCCTGTGCCAAGTGAACGCTTGGGATTGCCATCTTATGCTTATTTGGCCTTTCCTGTTTTTTAGTAGAATTTTCGCGGGTACTAGCGGAAACAGGTTTTGCTTCTACTTGGAATTCGCGACCTGATCAATCTTATCGAGTTACGGGAAATTACTTTTTACCCCTACTATTTCATTGATTACAAAGCAAACTTTCTCTTGAAGGAGTAGAGCGTGTTTCGAATTGGTGTTGGAGAAGGCTGAGACTTAGTTTTTACACTGATTCTCAAAACAGAAATCGGAACAATTTATTAAGTATGACCGCGCCTCATATCCATTAAGGCGTTCATACGACGGTCGAGAGCCGTTTAAACAACTTAACTCTATCAACCTTACCGCAGATATTAAATTCCGCTGGTATCGAAAAAATTGGATAGTAGATTATGTCTAATAACTTAGATGAACTTTTTAGTAAAAAAATAGAGAGTGGGCGGCTACCTAAGGTTACCAAAGAAGACCCTGATTTTTTCTACGTATCAAGGCAGCAAATGCCAGAATTACCTTTGGGATTGGCTGTGCGTGATAGCCGTGGTTCCTTGCGAACCAAATGTAGATCTTTTACCAGGTGAGTCTTTGCCACCGTATATCGCGAATGTTTGTCGTTTTACATACGACTTAAATTGCTTGTCTGTGATTCAATTTGCAGTCTTTATGTGCTGAAAGTTAAGCATATTTATGGTGGTGGGTCATTATTGGGCTGTGGTGGAATCAAGGCGGCGATGGGCACAGAAGAACACGGTAGATCGACAATTGGGTTTGCGCCATATTAAAAGACGTTACGCCTCCACAGAAAGAAATTGATGCGATAGAAGATGAGGCAGGTTCGATTTGATCGTATGCTGCTGAATTAAATGTGGTGGGCAAGTGGCTAACGTATGTCAAACAGCATTGTTCAAACGCATGGCGTATCGGGCCAAGAACTGCATGTTCAACGGCGTTGTGTTACAGCCTTACGGCAATGGTCACATTAAAGACTTAGAGGTGACCGTTTCTAGTGCAAGAAGAGTCCGCTGAAAGGCCTGAATAACATTGTTAGAAAGGTGGTTGTTCAGATACTCGTTTATTAAACAAAAAACGAACCGAGAGTTTCGGTTTTTTTGATTCTGGACTATGCAGTTGGACTACAAGTTTGTTGTTTTCAGACAATTGTTGTCGCACACCCTTGCCAATGGTTGGAGCGTATTCCCAAATATGCCCCGGATCATGCTGTAACAAAGGGGCTCCTACATTTTCAATTCACTGGTGGAATGTCGAAATGGCGGCGGTAATTACCACACGCGGGTTGTTGTCTTCATAATCGCGTCGCCAGTGATGGCAGTGTGGCGTATTAAGCCCAAGTTGCTCGTGTCGCTTCATTGGCAACGTTATAGTTTCTTGCGTGAATAAACAACGAATATTTACGCTTGAACCTAAATCGCCAGAGAGCCGTCTACCCAACCTAATTTTTGCATTCTTCGGGCTGGATGCCAACACCAACCCAAAACCGTTGCTTACCATTACGTGACGAGAGGCCAAGTTACGTTTCTAAAGAAAAGTTTTTGGGCAATGTTCTGAATCGGCTGGCACCAAGCAGGAAAAATTGGTTCAAACCCAAAACAGGACTTTGATGGAAGGACTGCGGCAGGTCTCGAATCGCATGATGACCAAATCGATTGCCTTTTTCTACCATCATGAAAGCTTCAACACACTTGGATTCATGACATTCCGTATGACGTTGGTGCTTCATCTTTGAAGTTTCTTCATAAGCGGGTGGGATCGAGTCGCTTCGGCGTAGTCACTGGCCATTGATTGCGAAATACCGAGAGCTTGATCTGCTTCAAAGCTTTGTCCAAGGTGAAGGCCTTCCATCTACGATTGTAAGATTGCTTTGTACGCGCGTTGTTAGCTGAATGCGCCAAAGCAGTAGGCATCATGCCATCGCTGTTCTTACTAAATAATGGGTCATGAAATAGGTCTTCTTAAACGGACGTAAATCGTTTACTCATTTGGCTGGCTGAGTGATGGGTACCAAGTGGTTGGCGGCGGTGGGCTAAAACGTTTTGCTCCCGTAATAAGGAGTCTAATAAACGAAGTAAAATTAAGATCTATTTGTTCTAACTGCATAAAGGAAGAGGCCCGTTGTCCATAACGTAGGGCCTGCCATTCATTACTTCATTTTGTATATGAATAGAAATGATCTCAGTTATTGAGTAAGAAGATCAAGCGATTAGGAAAGTTGCTCTATGACTTCATAGCAAGGCGCCCAATGGTGTGATAGTCCGTTTTTCCAGCAGGGCTTTTTGCAGTCGTCAAAGGCTGCGTTGTCTTGAGTTAAAATACGAAAACAAGCCACCGTATGATGATCAACCATGTGTACCAGCTGTATTGCCAAAGTTGTTGATTATTTGTCCCAATAGTGCTGTTCGTTGGTTTCATTATTGCTAAACATAGCCGCTGCAGCGAAGGATTCTGCTTGTACCCAAAAATATTTATCACCCGTTTTCACAAATGTGGGCCTTTTAGGGTGTAACCGTAACAAAGTCCACCATTGGTTTCGTCCCAAGATTTATCCCAATTGCGGTGTCGAATAGTTTTTTTTGCAGTTGGGATTACCATTCGAGCGGTGAGCGGCTGGTGAATAAAAGTAAACAGTTTTGCCCATTCCGTCTGATGCCTGGTTTTGGAATTCCCCAAGGGCGAAATAATGGTTTTGGCGTCTTGCGAGATTGTAGTTCCAGTCGACCCTGCCAAGCCGTGGTGTAGTGTTTCCCAAATTCTCACCACCCGCTAGAGCGGGCTTTGGGCGTAAGCCAATATTGCTAGCGAGTAAAGTGGCCCGTTTCAAGATAATGGGGTGCTTGTGTTGCATCATAGGCGGCAAGAAGTGCTTTCGCAGCTGTGCATATTGGGCATTTGGCCCGCGGTAGTCTGAAAACGGTTTGCCAATCGCTGGAAATTTCATCTTTGTATTAAGTTTCCAAACTCCAGGCATTCCAGGGAAATGCAACTCCATTAGATAGAAGGTTTCTTTAATCCAAGGTGGTGGCTTCTTCTACGCCAGCTTATTAAGCGGTGGCGTAAGCGAGCAGGACAAAGGCAAGCCCGTAGCAGTGATTGGGCTCATCTAGGATTTTGATCTTTGTTTAGTAAACCAAAACATTAACCGCCATTGTTACGAAGATTGGGCGCTTCTCTCAAATAGCGCAATCCATTTTTTTGACGAGTTATGCTTCTAGTAGGGCTTGTTTGTTTTCTGTTTTGTGTTGCGTCTTCCTGCTGATACGCTTTTTCTAATTGAAAAATTGAAGGGCGTGTTTGCTAGCCTAAAACAAAGGTGACCGAGTTATCGGTGTCGTTAAATGTCGCCCGTTTGTCTTTGAAGAATTGAAAGAATCCCACCGTCCCCAAGGTTCAATGCAGTTTTTGGTTTTGATAAAAAAAACGGCCCATTAGTTGACTGAATATGGCTGTTTTTAAAAAAAATCTGAGGATCGGAAAACGCTGGGAAAAAAGGGTGGGGCAATTAATGTTCGGTCCCTTTGGTAGGCGGGGCTTTTGCTGGTTTTAAGGCAAAAGGGAAGGCCTTGGGGGGGGGGTTTTTTTTTAAATTTATTTTTCTCCCTTTCTTTTTTTTTTTCCCGGGCAAT
>Ga0163217_1012384_pt1 | contig 11951 bp, 16 predicted proteins | sample SynspAceP_FD_185933 | JGI IMG/M metagenome (GOLD analysis project Ga0163217, IMG submission 185933) | Saline lake microbial communities from Ace Lake in Antarctica - Synechococcus sp. Ace-P (PacBio error correction) | ecosystem: Environmental > Aquatic > Non-marine Saline and Alkaline > Saline ... | reverse complement strand
TCCGCCCGGAACCTTTGGTCGTGTTCCTCAACGGCCTGCCCCTGGGCCTGATTGAGCTCCAAGAAACGCCGCCGTTGAAGGCGCCACCCATCTGGAAGCGCCTACCGCCCAGCTGGCAGACCTACAAAAGCTGAGATTCCTTGCTGCTTCAGTCAACGCCGCCCTGCGTGGTGAGCGATGGGGCTGGCAGGCCCGCCATCGGCTCGATCACGCCAACCAGCGATGGTTTCAAGCAAATGTGGCGCAGCATTGATGGCGAAAAACCGCGCCCCCGCCACAGCCCTGAAGCTGGAAACGCTGATCCGTGGGTGTGTTCGAGCCGCACGGTTCCTCGATCTGCTGCAGCATTTCATCGTCTTGAGGAAGACCCTGATTTTCGGGAGCCTCCACAAAGATCATTTGCCGGCTTACCACCAATTCCACGCCGTGAATGCGGGCCGTGCAGGAAACCGTGCGCGCCAGCGCATTGGGGCCCGCCGCCGGCAGCTTGGGCGGCAGGCCGGTGCGACCGTCGCGCCGGCGTGGTGTGGCACACCCAGGGCAGCGGCAAGAGCTTTTTCGATGCTCTCTATGCCGCCCCGCATCTGCGCTAATCCAGCGATGGCAAATCCCACCCTGGTGGTGCTCACGATCGCAACGACCTCGATTGATCAGCTCTTTCGGGCAGATTCCAGCGCTGCGCCGACATCCTCGGGCAAACGCCGCTGCAGCTGGCCGCCAAATCGTGAGCAGTGCGCGAGCTGCTCAAACCGCGCCAGTGGCGCGTTGGTGTTCACCACCATCCAGAAGTTCATGCCCGAAAAGGGTGCGGCCGAATGCCGAGCTTCAGCGCCCGCCGCAAACTCGTGGTGATTCGCGATGAAGCGCACCGCAGCCAGTATGCGCTTCGGCGGCAAGTTGAATGAGAAGACCGGCGCGATGACCTACGGCTTCGCAGCAACCTGCCGCGATGCCCTGCCCAAACGCCTTTCCTTTATCGGCTTCACACGCGGCACGGCCGATGAGCCAGACCGACGCCAAACAACCGCGCCGTGTTCGGCGATTACATCTCCATCTACGACATCCAGGCGCGCCGTGGCCGATCGGGCCACCGTGCCGATCTACTACGAGAGCCGCATCTCCAAGCTCTCCCTGAACGCCGCCGCTGTTGCCTGGGTCTTGATGCCGAATTCGAGGAAATCACGAAGGCGAAGAGCAAACCAGCAAGGGAAAAGCTGAAAACCAAGTGGGCCGCCCTCGAAGCCTTGGTTGGCGATCCCAGCGCCTCGCCTTTGGTGGCCGCCGATCTGGTGGCGGCATTGGAGAAACGGCCGGAGGGCCGGATGGATGGCAAGGCGATGTCGTTCTTGCATGAGCCGCCGCATCTGCGTCGATCTCTACAACGCTTTGATTGTCACTGAGGCCCCGAATTGGGCGACTGAACCCTCAAGGTGGTGATGACCGGCAGCGCCGATGACGGCCCCGGATGGCAGCCCCACATCCGCAGCAAGGAGGCCGCGCCAGCTGGCCAACGCTTTCAAGGATGCAACGATTCCTTTCAAGATCGTGATCGTGCTGAACATGTGGCTCACGGGCTTCGATGCCCCCTGTCTGCACACCGATGTATGCCGACAAAAGCCGATGCAGGGCCACGGCTGATGCAGGCCGATCGCCGCGTCAACCGCGTCTTTCCGCGAACAAGCCCGGGCGGGGTCTGTGGTGGATTATCTCGGCCCTCGCCGATCAGCTCAAGCGGCCTGGCACCACACATGAAAGCGGCGGCAAAGCGACCCCACCTTCGACACCCGCCGGCGCCATCGGCCGTGATTGCTCGAAAAACACGGCATCGCCTCGATCTCCTGCACGGGTTGACTGGTCGGCCTGACCAGCGGCACCCCCACGAGCGCTGGCAGCTCCTTCCCGCAGGCAGGAGCACTCCTGTTCAGGAGAACGGCAAGCAGCGCTGGCTGCAGGTGGTGGCCGAACTCTCCCGCGCCTTCGCCCCTATGCTCGCAGCGACGAAGCCCGCCGAGATCCGCGACGACGTGGAGTTTCTTTTCAGGCGTTGCAGGCTGCCCTCTCCAAGGCTAAACCAGCTCCACCAAGCCGATCACCTGAGAGATCGACGCCGCCATCCCGCAAGCTGGTGAGTTCAAGGCGAATCAGCAACCGACGGCCAGCGTGATCGAGCGCTGTCACCGCAGCCGGCCTGCCAAGGCCCGACATTTCGATCCTCAGCGACAGTTCCTCCCGAGGTGGTGCGCCTTAAGCATTAGAATGTGGCCGCGGAGTTGCTGGAAAAAACTACTCAAGATTGAGCCTCAAAGTGCGCTCAAACGCAACCTGGTACAGAGCCAGGTTTCTCCGAGAAGCTCAAAAAAAAAACCCTTAATGCTTACCACAACCGCGCCATTCACAACCGCGAGGTGATCGAGGAGCTCATCTCGCCTCGCCCAAAGACTCGATGCCGCCAGAAACGCGGCGAAGAACTCGGCTCTCCGACGACGAAGTCCCTTCTACGACGCCCTCGTGCCAACGACAGCGCCGTTGAAGCCATGTGGTGACGCCAAGCCCTCAAACTGATCGCCGCCGAACTCATCACCCAGGCTAAAAAGAGCGTGTCGATCGACTGGACCCCCTTTTTGGCCCCGCCCGGGGGGGAAAAAAGGGGGGCCCCGCGCCAAGATTCCGCGTGATGTGAAACGCATCCTCAACCGCTACGGCTACCCACCTGATCTACAGGACGCCGCTGTGCAAACCGTGCTGCGCTCAGGCGGGAGCTGTTGTGTTCGGCCTGGGTGTAAGTGGTTGCATTGCGGAGCTTTACCGTTGATCCAGCGGCGATCAACCACTCCCGCCCGATCCAAAGTAGGCCCATGAGCAAGAAGCAACGTCTATCACCGTCGAGACAATTGAGGAGATTGCAGAACATCTTCCCTACGACAAACCGATCGACAAGAAAGACTACAAACAAGACCTCGAGCTGCTTCAGGATCGAACTGCTCAAGCTTCAGCGCCATATCAAGGCTTGTTCGGACAGCGCGTGGTGATCCTGTTCGAATGCGTCGCGATGCGGCAGGCAAAGCGAGATCAATCAAGGCGCTTCCGCGAAACACCTGAAACCCTCGCGGCAGTGAACATGTGGGCGCTACTTAAAGCCAACGATGCCGAAAAGCACCCAGTGGTACTTCCAGCGCTATGTTACCGCACCTGGCCATCGGCCGGCCGAAATCACGATGTTTCGACAGGTCGTGGTACAAACCGGGCAGGCGTTGAGAAGGTGGATGGAGTTCTGCACACCGCAGGAAACACGCTATGTTTCCTGCGGCCAGGTTCCTGGCTTTCGAACAGTCACTCGTCAGCAGGTTGGAATTCTATTATTTCAAGCTCTGTTTTTGCCGTGTCAGAAGCCCGCCAGAAGCTGCGTTTCAAAGACCGGCGCGAGGATCCACTCAAGCAGTGGAAGTTGTCGCCCATCGACGAGCGTGCAGCGTGGAGAAGATATGGCGGAGTACCCGAAGCTCGCAATGAGATGCTGCCGCCACCGGGACACCCTCGGGCGCCTTTTTGGACCATCGTTAAGCTCGAACGAGAAGAACGCGGCCCGTCTTTGGCGCCATTCCGCAGCGTTCTCACGCCCTTAACTACGAGCTCAAAGACCACGACGCCGTCGGTGAGCCCGATCCCACGGGTTGTGCGTACAGCCCATTCACTGTTCATCGACAACTGAGCTGGTCGCCTTGCGCCGTGTCTGGGTTTTTTGGACGGCACCTCAGGACTGCGCCAGGGTCACCACAGTTTGTCCATCAGCCCAGACATTAGTGAGACGCCTGGGGCACTGATCAGTTACAGCCGCCCCACCGCCTTGGCCACCGCGCAGTTTATTCCTTTCAGAGGCTTTCAGGCGCTCAACGATCGCCATCTCTACCTGCACCACGGATGGCTACCCGGAACCGGAAGCCCGCCTTGCGCGCTTTCGCCATGCCCGCCGCCACAACCCCAGCTCCGCTGGGTTCTTAAACGCCTTCCTGGAAACTTCAGCGCGAGCGGAACCCCTGGCCACTCAGATCAATCTGCAGATGCTGAATACCGCTATGGACTGGAGCTACTCGCTGGGATGATTCCCATCTACAGTGCAGTACTGGCGGCGAAAATGCCTGGGCGGAACCAGCTGCAAGCCCCGTCGCGAACGATCACCTTGGAGAAGTTCATCCACGCTTCCTGCCGTGGAAACCCCTTGAATCCGCTCAGTAACTCGGCGCATATCTGCATCACAGGGAAACGTGACTTTTAGCTTATAGAGAAGCCCACTAGGACAACTTCTCAGCCTGGTCCATGACAAGGATTCCTTGCCAGTTGTTTATAAAATAGGACAGCAGGATTAAATACCCACCAACTGTCACGAACTGGATAACTCAGGGATGCTCCGCTGCCTCGCCTTTCAGAAACCGCCGCGCACCTGGCCCGGCCAGTCGCCAGGGAAGGTCGCCTTTTTTGACGGCGGGATGGTCATCGAGGCCAGCAGCGGGCCAGCCGCCAGTTGCAGCGCTGGCGCCAAACGTGAACCAGCACAGTGAGGGCGATCAGCAGCCAGGCCAGGCAGGTGCAGGGAATAGCGAGGTGGTTCAGCTCTCCCTTTGCCTGAGCCAGTCCTCCTGCATCAACTTGCCCGTGCGATGGCCAGGGCCAGGGCCACCAAGGGCCACGGAATTGGCTCATCGACGCAGGCGTTGAGCGCGCCAGGCTTCCAAGGAGTAGGCAGGAAGGGCCACAGCGAGCAGCAAACAGGCAAACACGCGATCTTGACCGTTTTGGAGGTCAATCCAGTGGCCTGCTGGGTGAAGGGAAGTCGCCCCCAGCGCCGTCATAAGTAGCGGCTTGATAAAACGATCAGGCGCTGACTCCAGCCAACCCAGCAGCACCGCCAGGGCCGTGCCGCCATGGAGCAAGCGCAGCCAAAGGACGGTTGATGGGGCGGCGGGGCATCCAGATGCTGCAGATGGGAAAAGCTTGCCTCAGGCGGCGTTCAGCAGCAGCAACCAGTTAGTTCTGTGCTTCGCCAACGCCTGTTGCAGCTCGGGCGATGAACACGCGTACATGCGCGAGGTCCCCCAGTGAAATCGATAGGCCTTATCGGCGGGGTAGTTGTCTTTTGACGAAAGGAAGGGCCGGCTGGCTTTGCTGCCGTGCAGCCAGGGCAGCTGGGCCTCCACGTTGATACGGCGGTAATAGTTTCACGCCGCTCGCCTGCTCACGGCGCCAGCCGGACTGCCACAGTCCGGTTGATCGCCGGCTGTTTCGATGGAACAGATCGAGCAACCCTGCCGCTCCCTGGGCCGTGGCGGCGCATGGTCGGGATTACGAACTTGGCTGGCCACCTGGCGCACCTGCCAGCCGTTCTCCTTACCGATCGGCTCGATCGCCGCAGGCCCCACCGGTTTTGCAGACCTCCTTTCATCGTTTGCAGCGTTGGCTCCTCGCTTGCCTGCCCTTCAGCGTGGAGGCCAGGCTCACTTGCGCATCCGATCGAGCTGCTCCATCTCCGCCCCAACAAAGCCCGGGCCAAGCTCAGGGCTGGTTCGACGGCAGAGCGGTTCGGCGGCCGATCGCTTTTGGCAGCCCAAAGCCGCTGGGGCGTGAGCTCAGCAGCAGGCGGCAAGCAGCAGCGAAGAGAAAAGGGACGCCATGGGCTGGGACTCCGCAAGAGAGCGCGGGCGAGCAGGCGGTGGGGCGCCGTCCTGGATCGACGGGGGGGGGTTCAAAGTCCCACTAACCGACTCGCTGGGTGCGTCAGGGCCACGGGGGTGCGGCGCTGGTTGGCCAGATCAAGCGGAAAGTTGTGGCACGTTGCGCCGTGCATCGCCTTCGAATGCCCAGGCCACCCGGTTGAGCACATTCGGCCCAGGGTGTTGATCACCGGCCTTGCGTGATCCAGCACGGAGGGTTGAAGTTGAGGCCGTTGAGTTGGAACGAGAAGCTGCCACGGCCAGGGCCGCGAAAACCAGATGCCCACCCACCGGCCCAGGCGGGCCAGCAGAAGTGCAGGCTTTGGCTGTGTTTGAAGAAGGCGTACTGGTAGCATTCAGACGGCCAAGTAAGCCGTGGGCGCCACGATGTTTACGTCTCTTCTTTCCTTGGCCGAACTTGTTAGCCGTGGTTGAGGGATTCGTTTCGGTGGATCCCGCACCAGTGAAACTGGTGACGATGTGAGGCCGTTTGCAATGCGGCGAAAGGGCCCCGCCGAAGGACAACCGGTGACTCCCAGCATGTGGAGGGGTGCAATCAGCACGTTGTGCTCAGCCTGGAGCACCAGCATGAAGTTGAAGGTTGCCGGAGATGCCAAGGGCATAGCCATCGGAGAAGGAGCCCCTGGCCCACGAATAGACAGCAGCACGGCCGGTGGCAGCAGCCACTGGGGCCTGAGGTAGGCCACAGCGATCCAAGACGCATGCCGCCTGTAGCTGAGCTCCCCACTCTCGTCCCCATCCAGCCAGGGAAAATGCCAATCCAAAAAGTGGAAGATGATCAGCAGATAGGGGCCGCCGTTGTAGAGCCACTCATCCAGGGCTGAGGGCGGCCCAGATCGGGTTTAAAAGTGCAGGCCGATCGCGTTACTGGAGGGGGAACAACCGCGGCGTGATGGATGTTGTTGCCATAGAGCAGACCACCGGAAAAACAGGCTCGCGAACGCCATCGATGTTCAACGGGAGGGCGCGCCGATGAAGGCGACCACGAAAAACAAGGCTGGTGGCAACCACAGAGCGTGGGAATCATCAACACCCCGAACCAGCCCCACATAAGAGGCGGTTCTCGCGTGCGGTGACCAGTCGGTGAAGCGATTCCAGGGATTGCCCCAGGGAGCCTTGAAGGTGTGTTTGACGTCATGGTGGAGACCTCAGAAGGACAGGAGTCGAGCGGGACGAGCTGCCTGGCCAGAGCGAACATTTTCGGCAAAAGCCCTCCCGACCCTCCTACAATACTAAACGATATATCGGCCTAGGTCGCACATGCGCTAGAGTCAATTCTGCTTCCGATCCTCAGTCACAACAGCCGCCGACGACGCCTGGGCCACAGCGGCGTGGCGAGCCCGCCTGCTCAGCCTTCTGGTCGCCCTGCTATTGGTCCGCCCCCGTGCTGGCCTTTGCCGTTGCCAGTTCCAGGCTGCAGCTGAGATTCACGCTGTCACTGGCCGATACAACGGCGATGGCTGGGCGATCGAAGCCTGTTGAAGCAACCCGGACCCGGATTTTCCGAAGGGCTGGCGGCCTGCGCCCTGGACGGCCCTGGCTCTCGGTGAGCCAGCTCGACCACCAACGCGGCTCGAACTCGAAGACAGCCAGGGGAGCCACTGGCAACTGGCTTAACCACAGCGAGGAAACAGGTGCCGGGCAGGGCGAATCCAGCCGTCCAAGCCAGTTCGGCCCAGTTCGAATCTGGGCCAGGCTTGCAGCCAGCGCCCAGCCGCGATCTTGCCCCTGCGACTTGGCGATTCCGCTCCAGAACGGGACCGATTCAGCGCGCTGATGCTCTCACCGGAGATCGTTGAAAGCCATTCGGCCTCAAGGCTGGGCAGGGAAGCTGATCGGGGCGCGCTGAGGTTGCTGGCGGCGGAAGTCCCAGGGGCGTCGATGCAAGCGCTTGGCGTCAATGCATGCCCTCAGGAGGGATTCTCCCAGGCCTCCAGAGCGTCGCAGATTCTCCCATGAACGCCTCATCGAGCCAGTGGCGGTGATCTCTTTCTCCCACCAGGTCCTGGATAGGGGTAAAAGCGAACCTCAAACCACTTGCGAAAACTCACCGAATAGGTGTGCTCCCGCCGGCCAGGTGCCGCTGTCGCGATCCAGGAAGTCGAGCTCCGCTCAAAGATTCGCGCCTCGTAGATCTCCTTGAGGATCTCTTCGGCTTCGTCGTTCGTCTCGAAATCGGGGATATCAGATACAGACCAGGGCTTCCCGCGGCTCCACCGCCGTGGTTGTCGAGATCAGCCGCTCGGCCCAGGCGAGCAGATGGGCGGCGGTAGATCCCGACGGCGCAGCGATTGACGATGGCCATGGCGCTGCCTGCAGCGTTGCTGGAACCCTAGACAGAGCCATTCCGGTGCTCCAAGCCACGGAGTTGGCCAGTGGGGTGGTGATAGGTTATTAAAAAATCGCTTCAGATTCAGCCGCGATTTGGCACCGGCACTTTCGCACAGGATTTGGCTCAGCCAGGGAAACATTCGCATGGAAAAAAACTCACGGCCGAAGGGCTTGAAGTCGTTCAACGACTTGGCCCAGCGCTTATGGCTTCAGCCAGGGACGCCGTTTGCTGCAACATTGACCTTCGCGGTGTGCTTAAGGCTACGTGGCGGCATGGCCCCAGTTCAATCACCCCGAATTTCGCCGGCTTTCCGGCCAATGGATGAACGGCGGCATGATGATGCTGGGTGACATGTTCAACCAGGGGCTCAAGGCCCGCGTCGATGGGGTCTGCCAGGGATTGGCCCAGGGCCGTCGCCAGCCAGCCCGACCTCTTTCCAAAGGAAGGCCTTCCAGTCGCAGAGCCAGCGGCGGCGGCAGCCAGGCAGATGCAGGTGGGCGGTTGGCATGCAAAGATGGCCACGGGGCATGCAGCCGATGAGCTTTGGCTCCGCGCGCGCTTATTCAGGCCGACCCCAGGACAGCTGGTGGCCAGCAGGTCTCGGGCGCCCCAAGCTCCAGCGGCTCCCAGAACGACATTGCACTACGCCTATTTCCGCCGCCGGCCGGGCTGGCGGTGAAGGTCCAAACGGCAACGTTCGCAGTTGTCTACCGACACCAGCGGCCACCAGATCTCCGGGCCTTCCCAGCAGCAGTCGTCGGTGGCGGCGTGGTGTTTAGCACCGGCAACCGGCAGCATCAGCCTTCACCCACCTGCCAGCGGTTGAACGTCACAGCAGCCCCCACGGCCACTCCTGCAGCCCGCCCCAGGCTGAGCCTCAAGCACCGAAGCGCTGCAGTTGCCGCTCCATCCAGGCTCTGCCACCATCGAAACCGGACGGCCAGCAAGGCCAGCAGTACCGATGGTCTTCGCCACCCTGGAGCGTCTCGGGGAGCTCATGCAGAAAGGCTTCCTCACCGAGACGAGTTCACAAGCCAAAAAGGCCGAGCTGCTCAGCCCGCTCTAGGAACAAACCCCAGCCCTACCAGGGAGAAGCTGGCCATGGCAATGCCAGAAGCTACCGGAGGTCTCCAGGCTGAGACGCGTCGATGCGGGCGAGCGGCCCGTCACGGCCTGCTCAGCTGTTGATGCCTTGCTCGCTGAAGCCGGTCATGCCGGGTGCTTCACCAGGCGGGATTGGGAGGCAACGGCAATCCCCGGGGCTTGAGATCGATCGCCATCGACTTGCCGGCCATGCAGGAGCGCCACCTCGACATCCGGTAGCCGTTAGGAGCCGCCCGAGGTGTTGTCGTCGATAGAGCCCATTGCGCTGGGTCATCAGGATCACCTTTGGCGCCTGGAGCAGCTGGCCCAGCAAGGCACTAGCGTGAGCTCCAGAGGGGCGATGGCGTTTCACCTCGAACTGGCGCCGCAGACTGCGGCAATCGAGGTGCCTCCAGGTTGGTGGCGCTCGACGTGCCGGCGTATGGATTCAGCCCATCGATCGGCAGCCCACGAGCCGCTCCCACCAGGCCGGCTATCGCTTCGCCGGAGGTGCAGCTCCCAGCCCCGCCTCCAGCGCGCACACCCAGGCTCTCCAAGCTCCGGCGATGGCTGGCGGCAGGGCCGCCACAACCGCTCACCGCGGGGCCTTGCAGCTGACGGCAATTTAACTCCAGGCCGATGCCGCGGTGGCGCCGGTGATCAGGTAAGTGGCCATGGGCTGAAGAAGCTGCTGCTGCCAGTCGTTGGAGCGTAGGAAAGTCAGGCGCGTGCGCCTCACACCTTGAAGGTTTGGGCAGATCAGCTCCGCTTCCCTTGGCCGGGATGCTCTGCCAGCCCGCCAGGCAGCCCCTGCAGTTCCTGGCGAGCTGGCGCAGCTCCTTGATCTGGCCATCGGATCCGCTTCGATTCTGGCGGCCCCAGCTGGAATTCGCAATGTCGCCGCGGGCAAATCACCGGCGTCATGAACCGCAGCGATCCCTGGGATTTCTTCGAGGCTGAAGCCCAAGGGCTTGAGACGGCGGAAATTTGAACTCCAGGACGCCGCAGGCTGTCTTTTCGGCGAACAGGCGATTAGCCCCCCTGGCTGCGGCCGATCGCCGGCAGCCAGGCCCAGCTCTTCGGTAAGTAGCGCACGTTTTTGACCGGCAGACCACTGCGGGCCGCCAGCACACCGATCCTTCATTGCCGGCCTGCTTACCGGCCTGGCAGGCCGGTTCTTCTTCACAAACGGACTTCCACAAGGGTTTGACTCTCCACCTAGATGGAGACTCTAAGGTAAAGGTTGGCCTTTGCTCCTGATTCCGTGTCCGTCAGCGATCCGTTGGCTGCGCCACCAGCTCCGGCCCTGATCGGGAGTGGCCGAGGGAAACTGGAACCCGCTTGCGCGAAAAACTGGCTTCGCGCGGTGCTCACCGGGCTGATCTGATCGCCATCTTGCCGGCACATGCTCGGCCAGCCGCTTGCCGTTTGCTGCCCGCCTGGTTGTCGAGCCCAATGGACCGCAGCTGATTCCTCTGCCACCCCGGTGAGGGCTGGTGCGGCGGGATTTTTTTCCGCGGGCGGCCTGGGCCGCCTTCGCCGCCATGGGGCGGACATTGAACACCCTGGTGGCCGCCGGTTACTGGTTTTTCGGCCTATCTCGGCTCGCTCTTTCGCCACGGTGTTTCCTGCGGCGTGCTCAAGGCCGAGGGCATTGCCGGCAGAACGTGTATTACGAAAACCGCCGCCGGTGGTGATCGGCTGGTTGCTGCTTCGGCAATCTGCTCGAAAGCCCGCGCCCGCGGAACAGACCTCCGGAGGGCGATCCGCAAGCTTGATCGGGCATTGCAGCCACCCACCGCCCGGGTGCTGCGCAACGGCCACAGCCGTGATCTGCCCGTGGCCAGGTGTGGTGGGCGAAGCGGATTCAGGTGCGCCCGGGCGAACGCATCCCCTCCACGACGGTCTGAATCGAGGGAGGGCAGGCTTCCTATTGTGGAGGAATCGATGCTCACCGGCGAACCCACCCCCGTGGCCAAGGGCCAGCGGCGATGAATGTGATCGGCGCCTCGCTTCAACCGCAGCGGCAGCTCATTTTTCGCTTCACCCGCATCGGCGGCGACACCTTGGCTGGCCCAGATCGTTTGAAACTGGTGCGTTCAGGCCCAGAGCTCGCGCACCCAGGCTGCAGAAAACTGGCGGATCAGGTTGTCGGGCTGGTTCGTTTTCCCGTTGGTGATCCGCCATCGCCATCGGGCGCCTTCGTGAATCTGGTTCCTGGTCAACGGCAAACAACAAGTGCTGGCCCTGCTGTTCAGCGTCAGTGTGCTGGGTGATCGCCTGTCCTGCGCCCTTCGGGCTGCCACGCCCACCTCGATTCATGGTGGGGGCCTTCGGGCAAAAGGGACAAGAGAACGGGCCTGCTGTTCCGCAGTGCTTTGAAAGCATTTGAGGGACAGCGCGCAAAGCTGCATACCATCGTTCTCGACAAAGAACCGGCACGCTTGGGACCCCGCGGGCCAGCCCGGGACGGTTGACGGGGATTTTTCGAGCGGGGTCGGTTTGGGCGGGGGCCGGGGTGGAGGGCCGAAGGGCCCTGCTGTGCGATTGACGGCCGCCGGCTTCGGGAATCCCCCCGCTTCTGGGAAACACCCCCTTTGGACTTTGGGAGGCGGGGTTCGTTTCAGCTACGTGCCGCCGGGCAGCTTTTTGAGGCGACCCCCAGGAACTCCGGGCCGTGCAGGGGGCTTCCGAAGCGATTCCCGCTGGGTCGAAGGGGCCGTTCAAAGGAACGGTGGGGGGGCCAGTAGGTCGGATCGGCACTTCCGCGCTGGTTCGAGGAACTCGGCCTGCCGATCTCTCTCTTTTTT
>Ga0163217_1108990_pt1 | contig 11953 bp, 17 predicted proteins | sample SynspAceP_FD_185933 | JGI IMG/M metagenome (GOLD analysis project Ga0163217, IMG submission 185933) | Saline lake microbial communities from Ace Lake in Antarctica - Synechococcus sp. Ace-P (PacBio error correction) | ecosystem: Environmental > Aquatic > Non-marine Saline and Alkaline > Saline ... | reverse complement strand
TAGCGAAGGGCTGGTGGCTAGCGCCTGCGTCGCGCAGTGGGCGAGCGGTCTGGCGCTGTTGATTGAAGGGGTCGGGCCAACCCAGGCTCACGCTGCTGGGCCCTCAACCGCGCGGGCCAGGTGCTGCAGCGACGCCCTGGAGGCTGGGAAGGCTGGAGCCGGGACCGGGCTCGACTTTACGGACCCCACCGGCGACCGCCCTGCTGCTGCCCTGCGCCCCTGCTCCCCATCGGCGTTGCTGGCAGCAGCGCACTCCCAGGCCCAGGCCGCCCTGATCGATTGCCACCAGCCTGGAGCTCACCCCCAACCCCCCCCCCCCCTTGCTCCGGCCAACCGGTGAGGCAGGTGGCGCTGGCTGGTGGCGGGCTGATCCCTAACCGAATCGCCCCCCTGCGCGGTGCCGAGGGTCAGGGCACCCCAGGGGAAGCCCAGCAACTGCACAATCACCACCACAGGGCCCGGACGCAGGTTCAAGGGCCCCCGAGAGTCAGCAAGGGCCCAGCACGCGCAGAGGGCCCCGAGGCCCGGAGGCCAGCCAGACGGTTAGGAATTGAAGTGGCTGCCTCACCAACCGGGAGGCACAGGCGGGGATCACCACAAACGCAACGATCAGCAGCACCCCCCGGCCTTGATCGAGATCGCCACCACCAGGGCCCCAACAAAAGAATGAACAGCAGGACGATGAACGGAACGGCCACCCCACGCGAGAGGGCGAGCGATTCATCGATGGTGAGCAGGGATCTGGTCGCGCGGGTGAGGGCCAGATAGGCAGGGCCGTGAGCAGCAGGGCCGAGATCAGGCCCAGATCCAGCCAGGACACACGAGGATTTTTTGTTCGCCGAATAGCAGGCTCTGGATTGTTGCCCTGGTAGGTGGCGCCACGAAGTGAGGGCCACCACCGCCACCGACCAACGACGAGAATAGGACGATGTTTGAGCAGGGCATCGGTGGCAGGGCTGCGCTCCACCAACCGACTCACCAACGGGCGAAAGATCACCGCAAAGGGGATCAACACCGGGTGGATTGAGCCCCAGCAGGATGCCGATAGTGATCCCAGCAACGACGAGTGGCCCAGGCATCGCTTAAGAAGGAGAGCGGGCGGCAACACGGCAAAATGCCCAGCAGGCCGCGAGGGCGCCGATGGAGGGTGAGCAGGCCACCGAGGAGGGCCCGCTGCATGAACGGCAATGCAGCAGCTCCAGACGGGGGCGGCTTTCCGCTCATCAGGAGGATGGTTGGCCGTGGCGATGGTGGTACGCGGAACCGAAAAACCCCGGCCGTAGACACGCTCCAGCTGGGAGGGGGCTGAGGGCGTGCGATCGGGCGGCCCGGAGCAGCAAAGGCGGACGGTTGAGGCAGAGCACGCCATCGCAGGTTCCGGCGCCACCATCTCAGGTCATGGGATACCTGCAGACAGTCCAGCCCTCGCTGCGGCGGCAGGGTCGAACAGCAGGCCCATAGGACTTGCTCGGCCATCTGGTTGTTCGAGGCCGGCCTGGGCGCCTCATCGGCACCAAAACCAGGCGGCGGGGCGCACCACGCAAACGCGAGCAGCACCCCGTTGGTCTGGCCGCCGGAGAGCTCGCTGATCAGGCGATCGGCCAGTTCGCTTGCAGTGGGTTTTGGCCAGGGCCCGGCGAACGGCGCTCGCCGGGCCTCCTCCAACCCAAGTTGAACCGAATCCGGCGGATCCCAGCCCGGGCCCACGAATTCAGCCCACGCTGAGTGGGCAGCGGTGCGCACACGAAGCTCTGGGGCAAGGTAGGCCACCTGGTCGCGCACCAAGAGGCAGCTGACCTTTGCGCCCGAGCCAGCCGGCCCAGCAGCCGCCACCTCGCTCGCTCCGTGTTGGGGAAGGATCAGCAGGGCCTGCACCAGGCTACTTTTGCCGGCACCGTTGGGACCGAAATCAGGCTGTATTCGCTTCGGCCGCCAAATCCAAAGCTGACGGTTTCTCCACTGCCACGGCGCCTCCGGCCAGACCGTCAGCCCCGCTGACTCAGAACCATTTCCGCCATCAGCCCAGCCTACCCAGGTGTTCTGACTCCAGATCAGGCGCGAAGGCCGCTCGCCAGGGCCTTGGCCGTTTGCGGCGCATACTGCTGAGTTAGTAGCCCAGGCTTTGCCAGGGCCTCGGCCGGCCGTTTCAAGCAGGATTCAAACAGGCCTATCTTCACGCCCAGATCGGCGCCTGAGGGCATGAAGGATTGGCGCCCCTCCTGGGGCTCGCTGAGCAGGGTCTTGAGCTCGGTCTTGCTCGACCAACTGGCTGACCGCGCTTGCAGGTCGGCCGGGGTGCAGGATTTCCAGCTCTGGGAGACTCCACCACAAGGCGACCTTGAGCTGGTAGCGCTCGCGAAGTAGGGGGCGAATTCGTGATAGGCCACCGAAGGTTTTGCCAGCAAACAAACCGCGTTTGAGCTGGCTGGCAACGTCGGCATTGAGGAGCGGAGTCATCGACCGAAGGCAGCGGCATTGGCGCTGAACTGCTCGGCGCCAGGTCGGCTTCGCGGCGATCAGGCCATCGCGGATGTGTCCACCTGCTGGGACGGCGCGGAGGGGATCGCAGCCAGGACTGGGGATTGATCGCGACCGTGATCGTTGGCCGTGATCGTGGCCGTCGGCATGGTCGGGTCTGGCGTCTTTTTTCAGTGTTCTCCAGGTGGGGCATGCCGGCGCTGGAGTCGATCACCGTTGGAGGGCCGCTGTTCGTTCGGCCTTGACGATCAGCTTGTCGAGGAAGTTGTCCAGGCCCAGGCCGTTCTTGACGAGCAACATAGTCGGCCTTCTGCAGCCGCACCAGATCCACGGGGGTGGCCTGGAAATCGTGGGGGCTGACATATCGCGTGGTGGTTTTTATAGCATCAGGGCCTCCACCGTGGCGCAGGTTTTGCCGGCCACAGCTTGGTGAATTCAGTGAATCGGCAGGAAGGTGGTTACCACATGGAGGGCGGGTCCTAATCGCTGGGAGGGCGCAGGCCCAGACGCATCGCTGCCACAGGAAGCCAGCAGGACGGGCGGCCAGCAGGGGCCATCGGGCGGCAGCGGTGCGATTCAAAGGATGTGACCAGAACAAACGGATTCGAGGCCGCCAGAATCGACCAAGCCGGCGATTTCGAGAATGAGGTACTCATCAGGAAGCATGCAGGCGCTTTGCCAATCAGCCCCTGAGGGCGAGCGGCGGACAAGCGAAGCTCACTCCATTAGGAATCGCATGTGGTTGTGTTCTCCAGTGCCCTTCGCCATGCCGCCCAGGTCGCCGGATCCAGCGGTCCGCCAAGGGTTTCAGGCTCAACCCCAAACAGACCCGTATCTGCTGGAGGCAACTCCAACAGGCAGCGAGGAACTACGCCAGGAGGCTCCATGCCTCGCCCTTGCGGCGGAAACCCCCCACGGCATGGGTCTGGCACCGTGTATCGCCAACCTGGCGCACCCTGCCAGCAAACGCGGCCTCCTGGTTGCGCTGCTGGCCCCGCCCCCCCCCCGCCATCTGCCCCAGCGGCGAAGCCCTGTTTTTCGCTCCCCACCGAACGGATGGAGCACCAATCTCACCTCGCCCGCGTCGATTCGGCAGCACGGTGTGGTGCTGCCAGAGCTGCCCGATGCACGAGGCCCACCTGAGTGCCCAGCCAGCTGGGTGGCTTCCAGCTCCTGTTCCACACCTCGAATTCTTCGGGCTCTGCGCCGGCTGTCAGGAGCGCCAAAAACTCGCTTAGCCCAAGACTCGGCTGAAGCCCAAAGACTCGCCCTCAGCCCAGACCCAGCAGGCCAAACCAGTTTCTTTGATCGATGCCGGCCCGCTTCAGTCGCCCCAGATCCTGCAGCAGGTTGCTTGTAGCTTGCGGCTGATCAGGTCGAAAGGGCCTCCCCCTTGCCCTGCTGGCTGAACAGGAGCGCGCCGGGCTGTCTGTCGAGCCTCAAAAACAGAAGTTCCCGTTGCTCGGCGCTTGCGGATTGCGGCTCTGGGATCCAGCCCACGCAGACCAGCCGACGCGCATCGCTCACGGGCTCCACCCGGTGCAGCAGGGTGCTCGGGTAGACGATCAAAAATCCGCCGGCAGGGAGCCGAAAGTCTCCTCACCATGGGGAAACTCCAGCACCAGTTCGCCGTCTCGTGTCGCTATAGGCATCAGGCTCCGATAGAAACAAGGTGAAGAAGAGATCGGATCGCCCCTTCCGCCATGTAGGGCGTTATTTCCACGTGGACGGCCATTTTAGCCTCACCGGGGGCCTGGCGGCAAAAGCGCAAAGCTGTGGATCCCGCCTCAGGGCGCTTGAGGCCAGCAGGGATGGCCTTGCAAGGCCTGGACGTGCACCCAGCGGCAGCAGGCTTGATGCAGGGCCGAAACCCCGCGGCAACTGGCGTTTGCCTTCACACGCGTTCGGGCATGCCAGCCTGGCAGCGTCTTGGCCCGGGCGCACGGCCCGGAGAGCGAGCAGACGACGCACACCGGCGAGCTGGTCGGCTTGGCAGCAGCAGCGACGTCGATCTGGAACAAACGCCATCGGACAGAAACAAAGGGATGGGTTGGCGCTGCAGCGGGCGGGCGGGCTGAGTGGGGCTGGCTTGGCGCGGGCCTCGTAACAAAAAAGCAAACCCGGGGCGGGTGGGTGACCGTTCCAACCCCAGCGCTTCACCCACCGCTTCTGCGACCACGGGCTGCTGAGGCCCATTCAGATCTCTCTCACACGATTCGGATCGACCATGTCACGACCCAGCATCGCCCTCTTTCTTGCCGCCAGCGGACTGATCGCCGGCGTGGCGGGCTGCGGCATGGTTCCCTGGATTGAACGAGCAAACGGATGCCCTGGGACAGGGAATCGCGGCGCGATTTAACGACGACAGGATGACAACGAAGACCAACAAAGGAAGGCCGTTGAATGGGGCGAAGACAGGGGAAGGCGGCGAGGGTGGCGAAGGAGGAAGGGAGGCGAAGCCGGTTGAAGAAGGAGAAGGCGGACGACGGACTGAAGAGCTCCAGCTCCCTTAGCCGGCGCCCAAACTGCTCAAGACCATCTGAAACAGCCCTTTGCCATCGCAACGCGAACGATTATCATCTTACCAAGATCCGAGCTGGCTTCGCCCACCCGGATGTTTGCGCAAAACCGTCCGTCCGCCCTCCAGCCGCCCCATGTTCACCCGCCTGATCGCCCCGCAGCCCTGGGCTTGCTCTCCCTTTGGCCCCCATCCACGCCCGGCCACGGCTGCTCCCGCCACAGTCCCAGCCACCGTTTCAAGGGCACCGCGATCAACCTTCGCCTTCGCAATCGACGGCCTACGCCGGCTCAGCGCGATCAGGCCTGAGCAGGTCACCAGCATCACCCAGTTCTCCGATGTTGCAACCCACCGCAGTGGGCCTATCAGGCCCTCTCCAAGCCCTGGTGGAGCCGCTACGGCTTGTCGTTGCGGGTTATTCCCGATGGCACCTTCCGTGGGCAAGCGCTCGCTCAGGCCGCTGGGAAAGCCGCTGCCACTCCTCAACGCCTGCCTGGGATCGCGATCACCGAGGTGACGATGAGCTGCGGCAGGCTGATAGAGTTTTGAAACGAACTGGCCGGTGCTCAAGGGGCCGGCGTCGATGGCCTGGAGGCCAAAGGTCGGGCGAGCTGGAGGCCAGCCAGTTCTCCACCACCACCAAGCTTCAGCCGGCCGGCCACCTTTTGGTGGGGGCCAACGCCTTCAGCGGCAGCGCCAGGCCGAGGTGGACTCCGCCCGCGCCAAGGTGGGGTGCCACACTTCAGCTACGACCTGGCAGCCTTCAGCCTTTGACACCAGCTTCACCGCAAGGACCTGCTGCGCTCGATCCTGCGGGCCGGCAACTTCAGACGATTCGGTCTTTCGTTGGCGCCGGGACCAAAACCGGCGGGCATCGCCGGCTTGGAAGTGGCCTTCAGGAAGACTCCGGCCCCAATTCCGTGGGCATCGAAACAAGCTCTTACTACCAGGGACACCACTCGGCGCGCTTCACCGCCACGTTGGCGGGCCGCGTTGGCCAGGAAGACATGCTCGCCCTTTTGCCCAGCGTCTATCCAGGCTGACACCGTCTATGAAACGTGCTCACCCTCAACGGGGCAACCGGTGGCCTACAACAAAAAACCTCGGTGCCGGTGCCGGCCTCTGGTGGGCAGTCCAACGGGCTTCAGTGAGTCAGCCAACTACGTGGCGGCCAACGGCACCTCGGCATCCCATGAGGGTGGGCAATCGGCACCAACGCCTCCGCCGGCACCGGCACCGTTCAGATCGGTTACGGCGCCGAGCAGTGGGGGCCTCCGCCGCGATCTATTCCTACCTACAGGCCGGCGTCGGATGTGCCTGCGCCACGCCTTTCACCGCAGCAGCCCTGGTGGAGGAACCCCGCCAGTCGCACCAATGCCGTTGGCCTTCAGTTGGTTACTGGCACCGGCAACTCCGGCTTGGATTCCCTCGAATCAGCGCGGGCTGGGGGATCAACACCACCTCCTACGACAAGCGATCAGGAGTGATGTGCGTTTGACCCACCAGTCAGTCGTGGATTGGTGGGGGCTCTGACAGTGGAGCGATGCCTTCTTTTAAGGAATGCCCTCGCATGGCCGTGGGACAAACCGGTGTTTGCCACCGCCCCTGCAGGGCGGCGAGACCCCCAACGACGCAATTTCGCTTGGGAGTGGTGGTACAGGTTTCAAGTCACCGACAACATTTTCGGTGACCCCAGCGCTCTTCACCCTCAGCCGCCCCTTGGGTTCAGGACCACACCCTCGGGTGAGGAGCTTCCGCAGCTTGGCGGGCTCGTGAAAAAACCACCTTCAGTTTTGATCGCCCGCGTCTTAACTATGAAATTTGGTCTCGGCAACGATCGTATCAACCTTCGTGGCCGCCCGTTCCCACCAACCTTTCATAATCAGATTCCCCCGAAACCGGTTCAGCGGGGAACAGCGCTGGAAGCAAACAGGGAAAGTGCCGTTCGAATCGGCTCCGCTGTCCCGCCAACTGTGATTGGCTTGTTTTCAAGTCGATAATCAGGATTCCTGCCGTTTTGCAACAATCCACCGTTTTCTAAACCTGCGAGCACAGTGTGACGACTTTTCAAAGGCTAAGTCGGCCAGTCTTTTGGCATGGGCAGCACTTCAGTGCCGCCATTGTTTTGCTTTTCTCCAGCACCTGCCCAGGCCGATGCACATTCGCTGAGGGTTTTTTGCCTTTTTCTTGGCCGTCTTCTGGTGGCTTGTTGTCCCTGCCATTCCTGCTGATAGGGATGCGCTCGATGGCTCGAATTCACCCGTGAGCATCCCGAATTTGAAAGCTGCCTGCTGCGCTGGCCGGCGCCTTCCCTTCGTGCTCTCCGCCCTGAAAAGCTGCCCTCGGTGACAGCAGTTTGCTTCCGGACAGGGCTTGGGGCGATCTTGTTCGTCCCTGCGGTGATGGACCGTGCCGGATCCGTCGTGCTGCTGTTTCAGGCGTTGTGCTGGGCCCATGCGCGGCCTTACCACCCTGGGCGCCAAACATGTTTTCGATGGCGATCGATTGCGTCCGCTGGTGGCCTGGCTGGTGTTCCCGCAGCCTCAATTCAACCGGTAAACACCACGCCTGGCCGTCTTCGCAGCGGCGGCCCTGGCCTGATCTCCGCCACTATGTGGTCACCCGCCGGCCAAGCTGGCCCTGGCCCTTTCCCGCTGCAGTGGTGGATTCAGCGCCTCATTCCTGAAAGTTCGGCAGTATTCTTTCGCGGATCACCCCAGCTTGCCCCGTGCGATCACCGAAGGTCTGGCTCACAGGTGCTTGGTTCTGAACTGCTGCAGAAAACTACGGCCAACGCGAAACTGACCACCTCCAACAGCTCGCCAGAAGGCCTGAAACCATGACAACCCCAAACCCCAAACAACGGGCGCAGCACCAAACTGGCTGTGGTGCCGGCGTTGCTTCGGCCCTGACATCTTTCCTTTGCTGTTCGTTCGCGGTGAGTATGGCCGGCTCTGATGGCCAGGGTCAGGAGGCGATCGAAAACGCTTCCAGCCAACTATGAAGCCTGGTTGAGCCCCTCGCTCCGAGCTGCCCAGCTCGGGAAGATCGAAGACCTGCTCTTTTTTCAGCCAGGCAGCCCTGGGGAGCCGGTGTGATCGGCTACGTGAATTCGCGTCTCTATCGGGGCCGCAGCGGAAGGCAGGAACCAGACCGATTCGGTCTCAATCCACGTGCCATCCAAGCCAAAGGATGAGCCTTCGGCTCTATGAGCACGTCCTCGGATGCCCTGGCCCACGGGTCGCCTCAGGGGTTGCAACCGGGCCAGAAAGTTGGCCTTTTCGGGATTCCTGCCGCGCTGGCCCTTGGTAGCTCAGCCCGATCAGCTTGGCTGCTTATACGTTGTGGTTGGCGGTCGGATCGTGCGGCCATGCCGCCATTCCAGCGCGCCTTCTACTGCCGATCCTGCTGCTTGCCCCTTTGGTTTTGCCGTGGCCAGCCTGCCGGCCCTGCTGCTTGGCCTGGTGGGGAAAGCGAGAAACTTCGCCAGCGTCCAGGCCGACGTCTGGCAAAGGCCTGGGGCCATCGCTGGGGGCTGGACCTTGTATGTCAGCAAGCTTGGAATCAAACAGGGCCTCGTTGCTGCTGACCCGTCGCTTGCGGCCAACCCAGTGCGATGCTCTTCCTGTCTGCTGACCACGCCGATCCACGAGCTTGATCGGGGTACTGCGGGCAAGCTGCGGTTGCGCCGCTGCTGCTGGGAGTTTGATGGTTTATGTCTATGGCTTCATCTTCACGTTGAGGCCATTGTTGAAAGACATCCACGTGCCCAACAAGGCCCAGTTCGGGCTACATAAGCTGGGAAACGATCTCTACACCAGCTTCGTCTGCTTGAATCGGTCAATTGGCTCGAGCGTTCCTTGAACTCCTATCGCTCCTTGTCCATGGCCTGGCCCGCCCGGGGCTTCCGCTCCGAGTTGCGCTGATCAGCGGTCAAAGCTTTCGTCGCTCCCGGAGCCTGAAAGCGCGAGGCTGTTGCTGGAAATCCTGCTGCTCAGTGGCCTCAGACCTTGCGCTGCCAACCATGAGAGCAGCAGCCGTGAGAGCGCCAAAGCCATCGAGTGAAAACTCCATTGCTGGAGTTCATGCCGTGGATATCCAGTATTCCTGTTCTCTGGCGCCATCCATTCGGCAGTTGAGCCGCGCATTCCCGAGGGGGCCCGCTGTGGCTTGATTGGCCGAAAAACGGCTGCGGCAAAAACCACCCTGTTCCTGGCCTTGCCAATGGCCTGGCTGCGGCCCCAAACGGCCGGATTCGCTGGCGCGGCAACCGAATTGCCTATCAGCGCCAGGCCACTCGCCCAGCTTGAGGCAAACGGGTGGGGCTGGTGTTCCAAAAAAACCCCGGAGCACCAGCTCGTGGCCACCAGCGTGGCCGAAAGGACCTCTCCTACGGGCTGGTCAACCTGGGCATGGACGACAACGAAAATTCTCTGGCGGGTTAAGCAGGCCATCGTCACTTCGATCTCGACGCTGGTGGATCGGCCGGTGCACGGGCTCAGGCCTGGGCGAGAAAAAGCAACTCTCGCTGGCGAGTTGATGATGCTGGGAACCTGAGCTTGTTACTGCTCGATGAACCCACCGCTACCTCAGCCCCGGCCATTGCGCGAAAGCTATTGCTTCAGCTTCCAACGCATCCACGCAGGCAGGAACAGCGATCGTGTGGGGCCAGCCATGACCTGATTTCTGATGGTCGCGGGGCCGAAGGCTGTTCGTTGATTGGATCGCGGCGAAAAACTCGTGCTGGAGGGCCCCCCGGCCGAGGTGTTTTTGCCCAGAGGGACAACACCTCGAAGCCTTGAACCTGGGGATTCCACCCCGCCTAGCCCTGCTGAAACGCTGGCGTGAGCTGGCCCATGCGGCACTTGAAGCTGCCGCCCAGTGAGCTTGAGCGGCTGAGCGATTACGCGTGAGCGGCCGGAACAATCTGATTGCAACCAACAACCCGCCCAAAACCCTAGGACTGGGGGATTTGAAACCCTCAACCGCAATCGACTTCCCGCTACGAAACGATGGGCTCAAAGCGGCAGCCGAACTGGATGTCGCCCCTGATCGAGCAGGCGGGCCGAGGCGCAGGGCTGCGGCCTCCTCCCACCCGCGAAAAAGCTGGCTTGCTGGGCAACCACCAGTTCGAGCTCGGCGGGGGTGGATCACACCGCTGGACACCAGATCAAGAAACACTCTCCGACGGTCATGGAATGGTTTGCGGAATGGTAAAACATTCTGCCGCAAACCGTGGCCCGGCTGCGGGCTAAGCCGTTTGCAGCAGGTTGAAAACGTCAGACTTCACATTTCTTAATCAGATCAGCCATGCGGGGTGAAGTTTGATCGCCAACCATGGACCACCCTCACCTTGTCTGAAAGTGTTCCTTGGCTTCCTCACCCGCCGCGATGGCGCTGTGGGGCCGTGACCCTCTCCGCCCCAACCAAGCCTCCCCTCCCTCCCTGGAGAGGCCAATCACCCGATGAACTCCTTTGAACCGCTATTTCCTCAAGGAAGGCTGGCGAAGCCAGTGCTGGCCTGCTTGATCCTCGCCTGGGCGATCGGCACGATTGATGAATTCCACCACGCGTTACGAGAAGCTGGCTAGAATCCCGCCAAACTTCGGGCGACCTATGGGGAGCCACTTGCACCTGCCCTTATCCAATCCTGATGGCCAAACCGTGGCCGGGCCTCTCTGAGGTGATCGGCTCCTGGTTCTTGATCTCGGCTTCCTCCGCCCATCGGCGCCCCTGGCCTGCGTGGGCCCACGATGTCTGTGGCGGGATACCACCACATCCTCACCAGTGGCCTTCAACATCTTATCTGATTGGAGCTGTGGTGCTCTAATTTTCGGAGGCAGCCTGGCGAATCCTGCTGATGGCCCCGGCCGCAATTCTCCCTTCGATTGCGGCATCGTTACTGGCCTTCTGCAAACCGATGTAGAGGGCAAGGAGTCATTCTTTTCTTTCCACCACCCGGGGCCAGGCCCATCCCAGTCGAAGTGTCTAGATCGGCAAGCAGCCAGCAGGCCAAACCGCCCGGCGGCGCTGATCCCGCCAAAGGGGCGGTTTCCAGGGCATCAGGCTTGGTTTCAAGGGCGTCAGACTGTGCGCAGGAAACCCAGGCCTGGGCCGTTCCTCCCCTCCATGGACCAGCACCACCCGGCATTCAACTGCTCCAGCCCTGATCGCACCGACGCGCTGGTTACGGGCCTTTGCCGGTGACCATCCTCACCCGGCTTTCCTTGGGGCTGGGTAAAACCACCTTGCTCATCCCACACCTTCAGCTAATCAGGAGGGGATCAAAACCGCCGTTCTGTCAATGAGTTTGGCCGAAATTCGGCTCGACAACGATCTGGATTCATCTCCCACTGGCGACGACACGGTGCAGCTGAGCAATGGCTGCATTTCTGTTTGCCTCGATCAATGGGCGAGCTGCTTGAGGCCGTTGAACGGATGCCTTCCAGCGCCCTTGACCCGTCGATTATCTGGTTGTGGAAACCAACAGGCCTGGGCTACCCCTTACCGGTTGCCATGACCTTCCATGGGAAAGGAGCTGCGTGACAGCACCCGGAACTCGATTTCGATCATCCACTTTTGATCGATGCCGAGAATTTTTGATGCCGAAGCTTTGGTGAACAGTGAGGTTGGGTCGGGCCCAGATCGGTCTACGGCGACATCCTCTTTGCTGAACAAAAGGATCTGGTCGGGAAGGAGCGCTTGGCTTGGCGTTGGAGCAGCAGCTTCTCGAAGGATTCAAACCGGGAAGCTTCGGATTTCCTGCGTCGATCAAGGGGGCCAGTTTCCCGCCTTTGCCCCTTGCTTTCCTCAGCGTTGGGTTTTGTTTCGGAAATCCGAACCGGATTGGCGGGAGGAGGCAAGCCCGCCGAAGGCCCCCGGCCGCCACGATTTTTTTCAACCAGGCCACGACGGGAGGGGGCCATCCCCCCACCCATCCTCTTCTTTTTTCCTTGG
>Ga0163217_1105390_pt1 | contig 11953 bp, 15 predicted proteins | sample SynspAceP_FD_185933 | JGI IMG/M metagenome (GOLD analysis project Ga0163217, IMG submission 185933) | Saline lake microbial communities from Ace Lake in Antarctica - Synechococcus sp. Ace-P (PacBio error correction) | ecosystem: Environmental > Aquatic > Non-marine Saline and Alkaline > Saline ... | reverse complement strand
TCGAGCAGGTTGAGATGTGGTTACGCCTATGATGCACTGGTCGTAGGCTGGGTTGTGTTTTCGATGAGTTTGCCGGTCTTGGGGTCCTGGGCGTTCCTTGATTTGACTAATGTGCATTTCCATTTTTCTGCATTTCGAACTGCCCAGAATTTTCGTGGTTTTTTTTTGTCTTTTGTTCGTGTTCGTGTGTGTGATAGATGATGGCTCGTATGGGCTGTTTGGGGGTCGGGCGTTTCCCGGGCATTGAAACGGCTGTCCATACGTGTTTTTTTACGCCGAGGATTTACATGCCAAACGCCGAAGCGTAGTCAACTGCCAGAACAGGATGGCAGTCATGCGCCGACCTGCTGTAAATTAGGGATGCTGACTTCCATCAAGTCGCACCAGACTTCCAGCAGGCCCCCATGCCGCCGAAGCGTGGCTCCAGTCGTCTTCACAGCGGAGTCGGGCGGACGCGTACACGGCCGATGCTTCGAGCGAGACGAGGTAGAGCGCTGCAAATCGGGTGGCTTGCTTAATCAGCACCCTGGAATTGTAGTAATGCTGCAACCTGTTGGGTTTCGCCGTAGCGCCCATCGGTCGGGCGGCGGAGGGTTGGACGTAGGCCGCAGCCCAAGGTCTGCCGACGGCGCAGCGTTGTGGCGGGGGTGGAAGGTTCCGACCACCTCCATATCATTAGGTGCAACACGCGCAGCCCTGGGCCGCCAGTAGGTTTGCAGTACGCAGAATGATCTCTTGGAAGAGCGCGCGGGTCAATCAGGACCCTTATGAAGCGCGTTTGCATAGGGCCAACGGGGAGGGGTCCAATCAAGCGATCCTAATTCGGGTGCATCACGAGCAACTGCTACGGTCCGCGCCAATTGGCACATTATGCGGTACCGGCGTCATACACGTTTTCTCTCTTTTGTTGTTGTCTTTTTGGCGGCGGGCTCCGGCAACCCGCGACAGGAGCGCGTTTGGTTAGGTTGAGGCAAATTCAACATGGCCGAGCAGAGGACGCGCGTGCGCGCTACGCGGCGTACAGTACGTCAACGGGTGCGGTTGCGTCGGGTGTGTATTGCGGGTGCGCTTGGACCGTTTGACGCCGAGGCGGCGTTGGGCGAGTGCAGCGTTGTTGCGCGTCAGGTGTGCGTGCCAGTGAAGCTATATCGCGATGCACCGACTATATTGGCAGTTTGACCATATCGGGGCAATACCTGGCCGCAGTTCCAGTGATCGCGGGTGACACCACAACAAGTGCAAGCCTTGCGCCCGTTGTCGTCGTGAGCGTTGTTCCTCCAGCAGACCCGCGCCGAGGGCTTGCAGGCTGAGCGGATTCTGACGCCTGCGCGCGAGGATTACAAATTGCGATGCAGTGGTTTGGGCTCTACCGCTGGCATCGAGGGCGCGTTCGCCCCGGCACGCGAAATGCGTGGGCCGAATGGCAACGCGCGAATTACGAGCCACAGGTGTGCTGACGACCCAAAACAACGGTGGAGTGTGGGCACTATCAAGCCGAGTTGGATAGGTTGTCTTGCTGTGGTCGCGATATTGCCGGGATCGTAGGATTTGCAAGTGCCACTGGCGCGTTGCTTTCGAGCAGTTTTGAGCCGCTTTGGATGCAGTATAACACACGATGGGTCTGGGCGTGCGCGTGCTTGCGTGATCAGCAAAGAAGTGCAACCGCGCGACGATTGCACGGTATATTGACATCATGCAGACGCTTGAATTGTGCCGCTGAGGCGAGCGGTCAAGCGGAACAACGACTTTCACGCTGACGGGCCAGAACGGGATTTGCACAGTATACCTATGCGCAACTCAATGATGAGTCTGGTCAAAAGCTTCACTCACGATGGAGCGCATAGGATGCTGCGACTTCATGACAAGATCGGCGTTTATGCAGACAGCTTCACGCCTGTGGGCAAACACGCGGTGACGAAGACTTTGTGGCAGCCGTCTGGAGGATGCAGCGAGTATGATTAATGGCGGGACTTGAGGTTCGCCAGCCGTCCGCTCGCGTTCGTGCTTTTTTCGTGGACGCGCGCGGCCAATCGTCGACGACGAACCGTTGCCAGTGCGCCGCTCAGCTGGGGGGCGCAAGCACGGCTTGAGGCCGATTGATTGGCACAGACGAGGGCATCGGATCTGGCCGTGGCTACGCCCGCGCAGCGCGCGGCCCCGATCAACTTTGCGCTTCTGATGGATCCCGCGCTTGCGGTCCGATATCGCAGTGGCGGGCTTTTCGTTTGAGGAGCGCTGGGCGCGCCGAGCTAGCTTTGGACACTCGGAAGGACCTTGCGCGTTCGGCTGGTGAAGAGGCGTGAGCGTCTCGCGTTGGCTGTGCAACCCGGAGATTGTCGTCCGGTTCTGGAAACGCGTCGGGCACGTGCTTGGTTGTTGCTGCCCTTCGGGCGGCGATAGCGGTCGGGTGGCCGGAGGTGTGATTTCGCGGCCAAGCAGATGCGATTGCGGGGCTGCTGAGCAGTGCAGGCGTGACCGCGCGGTCGCGATTTTGCGAAGGCGTGTTGACCCGGCGGATTTGCGGCGGATGGCGGGCGGGATATGAACAGGCTGGTTGAGTTGTTGGGAGTGATCGAAGATCACTCGTGTTCGGACAAGCGTCTTTTGAAAGCAAAAGCGCAGGCGCCCCACTAACGAGGGCTCGCAACACGCGCCGAGCGCACGCGCTGTTTCGAAAGCGCGCAGTCGTCCTGTCGACAGTGAGCGAACCCGCCGCATTTATTGCCAGACACGAACGTCGCTTTGCGGACGAAGTGAGTTTCGCTCAGTTGTGCCAAAGTTTGCGTTTCGACAATAATGGGAGGGGGGGAGCACGTTCATCAGTGTGACAAAAAAATCTGCGCAGTTTAGGCACCCTTAACGTAACGTTATTTGAGCTGGTAACTTGTAATGTAGCGAGAGAATCCAAACATATTCTTTTCTACGATTCAGGCTCGGAGAACAATTTTCTAGTCAACAGTCAATCAAGAGGTTCGAATTTTCAACGCATATTCCTTGACAGCTGACGGCTTCATAGATTTGGCCAACTACCGATTTATCTCCTTTAAGTGTTCACTTTTCGTATTCAGATCCAACAATTTATAAGATGGTCGGAGACAATGTTGATAACTTAACCAGGAGAAGTATAACATACTAACCCGGTACTCTGTCTCATGGCCCACCTCTGGTTTTTTGAAGGCATACATCTTTTGATGCATGTGGTCCGGGAACTTATTGTAACATGGGGTTTCAAAATGTTTGGTAACAAAGAATTGACCCAAACGTAATTGTCCATATAGAACCAAATATCAATTGTTACTTTTGTGAATTATTCAATGGAAGGTTTCAGGCACACCAACAAGACTTGGATAATCTCATGTGCTAGGCGTACCTGTAACGATTGCAATACGTAGACCAACATAACATCGTTGGTAGGCTTTGAAGTTAAAGAGGAAATGCAAAGATTTTCACGCAATATGGATCTCTTTTGTACTATCTTTTTGTTAAGCTTGAGCATAAATATTCATGCATGTTTACTTCTACTTCGAATAACTTCCTTGCTGCGAAAGAACACTCTAATTCATACCATGATTTTGAGGATATCAATCTCATCATGGCATGATATACTCTGGAATTTGTAGCTATTCCTTCTGAGTTTGGCTTTGCCGTCTGGGATTCGTTGAGGGTGTTCTTGAAGGGGAAGTTAGATATTTCATTACAAAATTCGACAAGCTCCTCTTTAAAGAATGGCATGTCACATTCGTAACGAAAGAGCTCTTTCGGTATGGGACGCTGCCCGCTTCTGGGTATGACAATGGAACGATTATATTCTTTATGTGAAAATTCCATTTTGACCTTAGGCACGTCGGGTTAACGGGTTCGCTGCGCCGAGATGACGGTTTTGATCGCATTTGCGGGCAAAAATGGGCTGTGGGAAGTCGATCTCTCGGGTTTCAGGTACCGCTCTTCGCGGTTTGGCGGTCATTTGGGCAGATCGTTCCTCATGCATCAGCTGTTTTCGGACAGAACAGGTTGCCAGAGCGCAAACAGGTGAAGAGCTGAGCACGGGTTCTTGGGCAGCCCTGTAGCGAGTCTTTACATGACCGACTGGCTTTTGATGACGCGGAAGGGTGCTCGACCTTGGCCCTGACCATAGCGGATCACCGATGATCTTCTCGTCGATGGCGTCGAGCTTGCCGCCTTGGGCGCTTTGCGCATGCACCAGACTGCCGGTCCTTTGAAGGCGCTCGCGTTCGGAGCTCACTACCCTTTATCGCCCAGAGGAGGTTCGTCGCATTTGCAGCAGTCGTCCCAGAACCTGGACTGTCGTGGAGCTTTGGCGGTTGAGGTTCAAGCTGTGGGTCACCCGCTGTCGGCATCGACGCCGATATGCGCTTCTGCCAAAAATACAGTCGTTGCCCTCTTCGTCGAAGACATTTCAGGGTCACGCCCCTTGGACTTGTTCTTGGTCGAAGACGGCGCATCGATGATCGTCGCATGCACCACGTGCCCGAGCGCAAGCGATGCCCTGTCGGTAATTATGGCATTCACACCGCGAAGATTCGCTCGGTCACGCTCGTAGCCGCGTCCAGAGGTGGCGAAGTTGAGGATTGGTGTCTCATCAGGAATGCGGTCATACGCCCAGCTCGATCCCCGGCAAAGCTGCGCATCCTCGCTGGTCGTAGAGCATCTCTTTCCCGCATCGGATCGCTCAATTCATACCAATTCTGAAGAAGTAGACCCGTGCATCGAAGCTCAAGCATACGGCGGGCGACGACCCTTCGGCCGATTTTCGGATAGTGCGGGCACGATCAGCGCAAAAGACGGACCAGTGCACCACCGCATCCATCTCCGCCAGGGGATACAGTTCCGCCGCTGTCTGCTTCTTCTTTCATCGGCATTACGAAGACCGGAAGGCGGCTGCTTGGCATTCGGATGGCTCCGTCTTTTGCGCTGATCGTGGCCGCACTATCCGAAATCGGGCCGAAGGGCGTGCCGCGTGCCTTGAGTGATTGCCTACGGGATCTACTTCTTCAAATTGGTATGCATTGGAGCGAATCCGATGCGGAAAAGAGATTGCTCTACCGACAGCGAGGGCGATGCGCAGCTTTTGGCCGGGATCGAGCTGGAATCGGAGGCGAATGACCGATTCCTGATGAGACACCATCCTCAACTTCGCACTGTGAGCGGGACGAGCTGACCGAGGCGATCTTCCCGGTGTGGGAAGCCCATTCTTACGACAGGGGCATCGGCTTGCCTTCGGGCACGCTGGTGGATGCGCGATCATCGATCGCCGTCTTCGACTAAGAACAAGGTTCCAAGGGGGCGTGACCTGAAAATGTTCTCGACGAAGAGGGCAACGAACTGGTATTTTGGCATGAAGGCGCATATCGGCGTTCGATGCGACAGCGGCGTGACCCACAAGCTTAGACCTCAACGCCAAGCTCACGACAGTCAGGTCTGGGAACGACGCTGATGCGACGAAAACTCGTTCTGGGGCGATAAAGGGTATGTGAGCTCGAAACCGCGAGGCCGCCTTCAAGGACGGGCAAGGTTGGCGGTGTCATGCGCAAAGCGCCCAAGGCGGCAAGATCGACGCATCGACGAAGAATGATCAATCGGGTGTCGCTATTGTCAGGGCCAAGGTCCGAGCACCCCTTCCGCGTCAATAAAACGCCAGTTTGGTACATGTAAGACTCGCTACAGGGGGCTTGCCAAGAACCGTGCTTCAGCTGTTCGACGCTGTTTGCGCTCGGCAACTGTTCCTGGTCCGAAAAAAGGCTGATGGCATTGAGGACAGTCTGCCAAAAGACGCCAAACGCGAAAGAGCGACCTGACCCGAGAGATTCGACTCCACAGCCCATTTTTTGCCCGCAAAGCGATCAAACCATCATTCGGCGCAGCCGAACCGTTATCAGACGTTCACTTAAGGTCCAAAATGGATTTTCACATAAGAATTAATCGTTCCATTGGTTGCATACGCAAGAGGGAGCGTCAGTTTACCGAAAGAGCTCTTTCGGTTACCGAAAGCTGTGACAGCCCATTCTTTAAGAGGAGCTTGTCGAATTTGTAAGTGAAATATCTACTTACCATTCAAGGAACACCTCAACGATCTCGCATGACTGCAAGCCAAAATCCGAAGGAATAGCTTACAAGATTTCAAGAAGGTATATCATAGGCCAGTGAAGTGGATTGAGTATTCGCTTCAAAATCATGGATGTTAGAGTTGTTGTTTTTCGCAAGCAAGGAAGTATTTTCGAAGTAGAAGTAGAAAATGGCATGAAGTTTTATGTCAAGCTTTACAAAAAGATAGTAAAAGAGACTATTGTGGTGAAAATCTTTGATTGTCTCTTTACATTACAGCCTACCAACGATGTTATTGTTACGTATTGCAACGGTTTACAGGTTACGTACCAAGCAATTTGAAGATTATCCCAAGTTTGTTTGTGTTGGCGCTGAACTTCCCAAGGTTTGAAATATTCTGAACGAAAAGGTTAAAATGATTATTTGGTCTATATGGACATTTATCGTGTTGGGGGCCATTTCTTTGTTTACACAACATTTGAAACCCCATGTTATCAAGAAGTTTCGGGACAACATGCATCAAAAATTGTGGTGAGCTTCAAAAAGCAGAGGTGGGCCTTTTGAAAGATGTTACCGGGTAGTATGTATATTACCTTTCCTGGTTACAGTTTATCAAACATTGTTCTCGACATCTTATATTATTGTGGATCTGATACGAAGTGAACATTGAAAGGAGATTAAATCGGATAGGTTTGCCAACTTGAAGTTCGTCCAGTGTCAAGGAATATGGCGTTGAATCGACCCTCTTGATTGATTTGGACTAGAAGTTCTTCCGCAGCCTGAATCGTAGAAAGAATATGTTGGAGTTCTCTCGCTACATTAACAAGTTACAGCTCAAATAGACCGTTACGTCGATTAAGAGGTGTCCTAATGCGCAGATTTTTTGTCACACTGATGACGGCATTATTGTCGAAAAAGCTCACCTTGGCACAACTACAGCGAAAGCTCACTGTCCCGCATAGCGGACGTTTCGTGTCTGCAATAAATGCGGCGAGGTTCGCTCTGTCGACAGGGCGACTGCGCGCTTTCGAAAGCGCCGTCGGCTTCTGGCCGCGTGTTGGCGAGCCTCGTTGGGGGTGCGACCGCGCTTTGCTTTGCCAAAAGAGTTGTCACACCGGAATTGATCTCGATCACTCCAAAACTCACCAAGCACTGTCATATCCCGCCATCGCGTTCAATCGCCGGGTCAAGCCACGCCTGTCGCAAACTTCGCGCGCGCGGTCACGGCCTGCACTGCTTCAGCAGCCCCGCAATCGCATCTGCATTGCGCGAAAATTCACACCTTCCCGGCCAGGCACCCGACCGCTATTCCGCCGATGGGCAGCAACAAGGCCAAGCACGTGACCCGACCGTCCAGAACCGACCGCCAGAAATCTCGGGTTGCACAAGCCACGCGAGACGCGTTCAACGCCTCTTCACCAGCCACGCGCGAGGGGTCTTCGAGCATGTGCCAAGCTTTTTAGACGTCGGCGCGCCACGCTCCTCAAACGAAAGCCGCCACTGCGATTTCGGACCGCAAGCGCGGTATGTGCCATCTAGAAGGCGGCAAAGTTGATCGGGCCTGCGCGCTGGCGGGCGTAGCACGGCCAGACGAGTGCTCGTCTGTGCCAATCACATCGGCCTCAAGCGTGCTGGACGCCAAGCGTGACGCGCTTGCATCTGGGGCACGGCTTCGTGTCGTGCGTCACGATTGTGCCGCGCAGGTCCACGAAAAAAGGCCGAACGCGAGGCGAACGCGCTGGCGCACTTTCAAGTCCCGCCAGTTAGATCAATGCGTGATCCTCAGAACGGCTGGCCAAAGTCTCTCAGCGCCGTGTTTGCCCACCAGGCGTAGAAGCTTTTGGCATGAAACGCGGCGATTCTTGGTCATGAGCGCAGCATCTTTCAGGCAGCCATGTACGGTAGCCTTTGACAGACATCATTGAGTTCGCATAGATAAGCTGTGCAATCTCGTTGTTGGCCGTCAGCGTGAGTCTTGTTGCGCTTGGTGACGCTCGCCTTCCGCGGCACAATCTCAAGCGTCTGCATGAGTACATATAGCGTGGCAACGTCCGCGGGGCCTTCTTGGCTATCGCGCACGCGCCACGCCAGACCATCGGTGTTGTTATATGACCAAAGGCGGCTCAAAATGTCGAAAGCAAAACGCGCGCCAGTGGCAATTCATTCGATCCGGCAGCAATCATCGCAGCACACAGCAAGACAACGCTATCCAATCGGTGATAGCTGCTCAGCAACTCACCGTTGTTTGGTCGTCAGCACACCTGTGGCCTCGTTAATTCTGCGGTGTTTGGCATTCAGGCCATACGCATTTCGCGTGCAGGAGGACCGAACGCGCCGTCGATGCCGAGCGGTAGAAGGCAAAACCAGTGCGATCGCAATTGTAAGTCTCGCCGCGCAGGGCGTCCGAAGTACGCTTCCGCTTTGCAAGCCCTCGGCGCGGGTTCTGCTCGGAATGAAAAAGCGGATTCAACGACGCAACGGGCGGCAAGGCTTGCACTTGTGTGGTGGCTCACCCCGGCCGTCACTGGACTTGGCGGCAGGATTGCCCCGATGGCCAGAACTGCCCAAATGTTCGGTGCCAATCGCGATATAGTGGTCCGTGCACGAGACTGGCGCAACCACGACTGCAACTCGCCCAAACGCCGCTCTGGCGGCAACGGTCCAATGCGAACGATTAAAACGCAAGCGAGCGCAAAACCAACCCGTTGACGTTATCGTGACGCCGCGTAGGGCCGCACCGCGTTCCTCGGTTCGGCCAGTGTTTGGATTTGCCTCAACCTGACCCAAACGCGCTCCTTGTGCATGCCGAGGCCGGCGCAAAAAGATCCAAACCAACAAAAGAGAGAGTGAAACGTGTCATGGAAGCGCCTGTGATTCCGCCATATGTGCCAAATTGGCGCGGACGTAGAGTTTGTCGGTGATTGCACACCGCGAATATTAGGGATCGCTTGATTACCGCACCTACCCTGTTGCCTATGCAGACGGCTTTATAAAGCGGTCCGCCCGCATGTGGACCGCCAGCGCTCGTTCCAGAGATTACAATTCTGCGACTGCCAAACTACTGGGCGGCGCCAAGGTGCTGCGCAGGTGTTAGCCCTATGATATGGGCGTGGGTGCGGGAACCTTTCACCCGCCACAACGCTTGCGCTCGATCGCACGACCCCTGGCTGCGGCCAGTCAACCTCGCGCCGCGACGATGGCGCTACGCGAGAACCCCAAAGGTGCAGCATTACTACAATTCAGGTGGCTGATTAAGCCAAGCCACCCGATTTGCAGGCGCTCTACCTCGGGCTCGCTCGAACCATCCGGCGTGGACGGTCCCTGGCACGAACATCCGCTTGTGGAAGAGACTGGAAAGCCGACGCTCGGCGCATGGGCCTTGGTGGATGTCTGGATGGACGGCATGGAAGTCAGACAGTTCACTATTTCCAGCGGTTCGGCGCGGCATGCTGCCATTCTGTTTATGGCGGAGTTAGACTACGGGCTCGAGCGCATTTGATGTATATCCTCGGCGAGTTCGATCACAGAATGGACATGCCTCAATGCGCCGGACGCGATCGATCCCGCTCAGTACGCATATCTTCAAGCAGGACCGAAGAAGAATACGCGCGCATGGAATTTCGACGTGGCTGCACCACGACGTTTGCTGGCCGCAGTTCGAAAGATGCAGAAAGCAGTGAGTGCACATAGTCAAATAGGGACGCCCCAGACCCCAAGGACGGCACGCATCGTCAGGCCACCAGCTACAGACAGTGCATCAGGCGTCCCACATCTTCAACTCTGACGACGCGGCGTGATCCCGTTGGACTGAGCGCAGCATATATCGGCGCGTGCGCAACTCCAAGCCTGCGCCGATTGCGTTCTGCAAAACCACAAGCTGGCCGCTTGGACGGGAGGGACGCAGCAGTGAACGGCGAAAAAACGCTGGCGGGCGCATTATTTGTGGCCTCAGGCGCTCCGGGCTTTGCATCTGGTTACCCTGACCTACGCTACACGGCCGAGCCCCGTTCGGACAAATCACCCTACGACTTGCTGGCGAGACGTGCCAGTCGACGTGACCGACTACACGCGATTCGTCGGGAAGCTCGCCGTGGGCTTTCGCGCTGCTTCACGCTGGCGAAGCCCCATGGGCTTTACCGAGGACGTATGATCGCCCCGCAGACACCGGCCCACATCGCGAGGGCTGGGTTTGATGCTATGACGCGCGCCAAATCGGCGAAAGATATCGGGCACGCGAGGCTTATCGCGCATCATGCGGCGACCAAAAACATCGCTACAAGCAGTGCCCGATTGATCGCTCTAACATGGGCACCGCTTTGCGGTAGGCACCAACTGAACAACTGTGGACGCCAATCTACGATGGGCTCGGCCGTCGGGAGGATGCCCCGCGCGCGACCAATAGAACGCACCATGCCCGATCTGATGATCGAAACATCTTCTCCGAGGAAATTCCCGCCGGAATGCAGGCCAAAGACCAGCTAGCGATCTGCAAAACGTGGTCACGAACGGTACTGGTCGAGGCGGTAGTCTACCTTACGCGGAGCGCCAGCCGCGCTTTCTCGACGCCGCGTTAGCTGACCCTTGCCTGTCGGAACTGCTGGCCGCCAGCCCTGCCACGCGCGGGAACCAAAGCCCAAAAGCGACGCGCCCGAACAAGCACTGAGGGTTTCTTACGCTCGACAGGCCTGACCCGCACACAGCTGGAAGTGGCCCCGCGGGGGGGCCCCCCCGGCCCGATTAAAAAAAGGGCGAAATGCTCTTTGCAGTGATGCAAAGCCGGACGCCACAGCCGCAATAAATCGTGGCCGAGGTGCTGGAGGCGACCGTTTTGGCGCAGCTTCCATGGCCCCAAAATCCACTGCAGCAATGGAAGCACGGGGACGCTCCGCTGGGGCGCCCCGCTGCATTCAATCCTCTGCGTGCTCAGCGGGACGAGCATCCCGAGATGTGCCGCTCGACCGTTGGACGGCCATCCGCTTCTGGCGACACCACCGAAGGCCACGCTTCTCGACGCCGAACGTTTTCTGTTACTCTTTCGAGGATTACGAGGCGAAGTTAAGCGCGCAAGTCGTGTTGAACGCAGTACGAACGCGCCGAGCCATCGGTCAAGACGCCACCAACAAGGCCTTCGCGCTTCGGGCTGGAAGTCGTCGAAACCAAAGGGCCTGCTGGCGGAGTTCGCAGGCTTGTCGAAATGGCCCGTGTGCTGCTTGGCGAAGATCGGTGCGGGACTTCCTCGGCCTGGCCTTGGCGGAAGCTGCTGCAAAAACCGATTATGCGGAACAACCACGAAGTTTTTTCGGTCAAAGGGACAACCGACCACATCGTGCGCCTCATAACGTCCGCCCAATACCGAGACGCCGATCACAGGGGCACGAACCTTGCGGGCAACCAGAAGGTTCTGGCCGCACGTCTCGCCGATGCGAAAAATTCTTCTGAGCAGAACGATCTACGCGATGCCGAGGGCCGGGCGCAGCCGTGTTGAAGGCGCTTGGGGAAAATTGTGAACTCTTCCACAACAAGGCCTGGGAATCTCAGCGAGGAAATCGGGGAACCGCATCGGGGCCGCACCTTGGCAGCGCGGAAAATCGCACCCTTGTCAGGTGGGGGCGATCCCGAATCTGGGCGAGGCGGCTGCCGCGCATTTTGCCAAAGGGATCCGATTTGTCGAGCGAGGATGTCTACGAGTTCCCGAGCTTTGCCAAGGCCCCTTTCCATGGGCAAAATTACTTACCGCCGGAACCTGCGGGCAAACCCCGTCGAGGTTTGGGGCGAGGGCCCTGCGTGAGCGATTTAAACCAAACCACGGGGGGCTGGGGTTTTCCAAAAAAAAAAAAAAAAAAAAAAAAAAAAAAAAGGCAGATGACGTTTTTTTTTTAGATTTTCCTTT
>Ga0163217_1093994_pt1 | contig 11953 bp, 10 predicted proteins | sample SynspAceP_FD_185933 | JGI IMG/M metagenome (GOLD analysis project Ga0163217, IMG submission 185933) | Saline lake microbial communities from Ace Lake in Antarctica - Synechococcus sp. Ace-P (PacBio error correction) | ecosystem: Environmental > Aquatic > Non-marine Saline and Alkaline > Saline ... | reverse complement strand
ATTATTGTTTGTATTTAAAAAAAATATCCAGATCAGGAAATTCTCACTGCTGCCCCTGGCAACCACTCCAATTGCGATATTTGGTACGCGCCTCCACCTGCCTCCACAGCCTACAACCCAACAGCATGTCTATAAAAACCCCATCAAACGGCTCAGCCTTGGTCTGGTTGTGTCAAGAGCTGACCGTCCCGGCCCTCAGAATGATAAACTGCCCAAGCATCCGAGCTAAAACAATTCCAAATCGGCGTAGTTTTTTTTCCTTTTTTCAAAATTTTTTTTTTTTTCTTTCGGATTAAAACCGCTAATTTTAACTCCACCAAACACATCAGCAGATGAGCATGCAACAGCTAAATAGCCTTGCCACCTGCCATGAATCCATTAAGGTATCTCCTCCCCCAGCGATAAACCCTCTCTGACCCAAAAAAAAACACGGAGGCTGGATCAGATAGTTCCATAGTGAGCGGCACCCCAAGCCAAAGGCAAACACCTCACCCAGCCTTTCGGAGAAAAAATCGCTATCAAAGACGCAATCAATTACCAGCCAGTCCCGAGAAAATCGCAATCACTGCATGGCGTACGAGGTAAGTCCAGCGGCTACTGTTCAGAAATCAACAATGCTGCCAACATAAACCGTCATCAAAACAGAATGGCAGATGCCTTTACCTTAGCCCGGAAACCAATTATTTTTCAACTCGTCAGGACGCCTTCCGTACCAGAGTGCAATGAGCAACCAAATATCAGAGATCCTTGGCAATCATTTGAAGTACGTTTTCGCGGGGAGAATGAGCTGGCTGTTTAAAGTCATTAACCCAGCATATACCACACCAGTACCCTGGAAACCACAATCAAAAACGGGGAACAGCAAATTAAAACTGCTTCTTCCAGGACATACTCAGTAAACAAAACTGGCAATCCCATTTCTTAACCATTTTTTTTTTTTTTTTGAAAATTTGCTGGAGCGAAGACGAAAATTAGCGTTAGTTGCAGCAAACCGCGAGGGTAGCGTCCAGATTGGCTTTCAGCAAACCGAATGCACCGTTTACGCTAAAAAAGACCACTCCACGAGGATGTTGATAAACAGCCAACAGCCATGCAGAGGCCAACAAACCTCCATATTCGTCTACCCAGAAGTCGCAGAGCCAAACCCAGCCGATGCTCGGTCCGGCGCTTGACGCAAATGCGCACAAATTCCCGCGAGAGACGAAGCCGGAGACCCGCTAAGAAAAGGCCGACGCCAAGTTCCGCCGATCCATTCATTTAAAAAAACCCAAAAGCCCCCCCCCCCCCCCTTCCCCCCCAGCGGCGGGGCCCCCAAACGGGGGGGCCCCCCCAGGGGGGGGGGGGCGCAGGGAACAGGTTCAAGGCTGGTACCACATGGATACCGCAATTGCACCGTATCTCTATATCAACAATTTGCTTTCATGAATCAGTCGTAACTTGCACGGCACGATCCACATAAAAAAGAGGAAAGCTCATATACGGGAATAAATGACGTGTCAGCGCACACAGCCCTTAGTCGGTAGGCCCCTGCCTGCGCATAATTTTTATTTTTATAACCTCATCAAATAGCATGGTTATAACATTTTATTATTGCCCTGGACTGGCTTTATATCACATAAAGGTCTCATGAAAAGAACAGTGCGGCCCTGAACCCCGAGCAATCTTTCACACAACCCACGAAAGAGCACAAAACGTCTGGTAAAACTCGACTAACCCGGTCGGCTCCTCCCCGTAGCCAACCCACCAAACCCCAGGAAAGGTCAAAGGCCCCACCCACCAGTGATACCAAGCAGGGATCACTAAAGCACGACGTCAGCAAGCCGCAAAAACCGCATCAGATAGCTGAAAAAAGCGGAGCGGTTGCCGCCGAGCCCCTTGACCGCCATTTGTTCCACGCCAGGTAGCGCCACCATGAACCATTCACAGCTGGTGTAGCTATCGCGCCGCCCATGCCAATTGGAGCGCATTGCCCTACTTGCTGTACTCCAATAGTAGAATGAAAGGGAAGCAGCAGCGCACGCCACAAAGGCAGCATCGCCGTACAGCTGAAATCAGCCCGGTATCTGCATGCCAGCGTCTCACAAACCGTAATACGACCCAGGTGAGCACGGCAACCACCATGAGCAGGTATCCCGACGGGTAAACTCCAGAATCAGCAGTCTTGCAGGATCGCCTCGTCAAAATACCATCAGGCCGAAAAGACAGCAACGTCCAGCAGCGATAGCGGTAGTAAACTGTGGAGCAGTATCAAAGTCCAGATAAAACCCGAAACCGCAGGCCGGTATTGACCCAAGGTTATATTGATGCCGTGTGCTTTGCGCTGCCAATACAGGCAGCGTGATGTAGCTGGTAGATACTGTGCTGCCGCGAGACACGCTATCTGTTTCCAGTGCAGCTCGCAGCACTCTCATAGGCCCACAGCCTCGAGCGGTAAACGGCCATACAGCACATTGCGTCCCAGCGCAGACAAGAAATCCTACCCGTTGCAACATTCCCGGCGGCTGCGCGCGGATACAGGCATTCCCGCCAGCCATGTGCAAAGCACCAAATCCAAGCCAGGCCCAGGAGCGCGTGGTCACGGGGGCTCAGCCGGGTACTGCTCTGGTATTCTGCTTGATTATCAACGGACACTTCCAGGGTCTTTCAGGTGCCCATCCTTGAACCGTATGATAAAAACCCGTGCACGCTCTAACGCTGCCGCCGATCCAGGCATTTTGCACCTGCTGGTGTGACTGACGTTCAGCACCTGCCGCTTCACATTCCAGTTCACACATCAGATCCAACTGCTTCTCCCTCACTTTCAATCAAGGCGCAAATTTATGCCTGCTCGATGTAAAGGTCGGGGCGAAGGGAGCGCAACCAGCCGTCATGAGGCCAATTGCTTGTTGTCCATTGCTGCGCGTTACCCGCCGCAATTGTGTACCGTGACATAAATATGCTTACCCGGAGCACATTCCACGCCGAACTGCAGGACCGGAAAGCAGTTAAGGTCCTATGCAGCACGACGTGCTACATTCGGATTACAAAGAGTTCGCTCGCAGCAGGCCACATCTCGTTGCCGTTACTTCTGAGTCAGCACAGCCGATCGAGATTTCTGCGCTGCTGCCTGCCAGTTGGAAAACACTCGGGTTCTCCTTTGTGATGGACTCACCAACGCGCTGGTTGTGTCAAACAGCTTGCGTCAAATTTTCATCTTACACCACTTGTTCAGATCAAACTAGTCAATCACGAAATAGCCATTACCATGCCATTTCTCGCGCCTGCAGCGAAATAGTTTTCCCCGCCTCCTATCTCATGAAACCATAAACGCTAGGGGGGGGGATCGTATACCTTGCTGCTGCCTCATTGAAGCCTTACTTCAAGGAATTCACCTTCCCTGCTCTGCCTGCCCGTTCAATTAATGACTCGAGCAAGGCTCGCCCAGCCAAAAGCCCTGTATGCTCTGCTGGATGTAATTTTGAGCATGTTGTGACTCATCGCCCGTGCACAATACGCAGTGCCCCACCTGTGCTCCCCTTGATACAGCAACCAACATTTCATAAACCTGAGCGCACACAGTCCAGAAAAATACCCGCGTCCAGGTGGCTGAGCGGCGCATTCTATCAAGCACTTGTCCAGGTCCGACTCGAGCATTGCCTGTAACTCAACTCGGTCATCCCCATCCTTTGCCAAGCGCGCATCACCCTCTGTAGCAGTCCATAAGCGCGCCTTTCTCCTGGGGCTGTTGCCATCAATATTTGCAAGTCCGGGCCAAAACCAAGGCTGCCGTCAATCCTTCAAGCGCCCTTCTTCCCCTGCCCGCAAAGTGACTCCGCCCGCTGCAAGGGTCGGCTCTGCGGAGCAACCCGCGCCATGCCCAAACAAACGACTCGAAACGGACAGCGCTTTGCTCCAGCGGCCTGTATAGAAGACCTGCAAAGCCTCATTGCCGCAGCGCGCTACGAGCCACCGAGATTTCTGCTCATGGCCAGCGAAATCGCGTGCAGCGAAGGGCTGGCGTTAACTCGTCACCCGGAAGAATGGGCAGAGCATTTATGCCCGGTTCCCTTTTCAAGACCTGGTGGCATGCTAGCCGTTCGATCGAGCAGACGCACAAAAGGGCCCCGCCCATCCATTAACTGCAAATAAAAAGGCTGTATCGAGTCAGCTCCGCAAACAGGTCCACTGCTGCCTTGGGCTCTGTCTCGACCGGCACGGGCAAGGTGGCCGCTTTGGCTGGCGAACCGCGCAGCTCATACTTGCGCCTTGGGAACCCTGTCACCCCTTTGCTCGACAAACCATGCGATTCGCTCGGGCACCATGTTTCTGGCGTATATCTGAGGCATTGAAGGCGCTGCGGTCATGTCGCGGGCGATATCTTTCGCCCTCCCACTCCGTCAGGCGGCCTGCGTAGCGCAAGCATGGGCCAAACGCTTGCGTGGCACCCAGCCGGTCACGCCCATGCTTCAAGATAGGCAAAGCCCCCACTGACTCGTCGCATCAGCCCGCCGCCGCTTGCGCATGGCGCGTACGCCACCTTTCCTGCATCCAGATTCAGAGCGTTATATAGCTATGCCACGCCACTACGATGTCGTATCGCTCGCCATTGCCATTGACCTATCGCGCCGGGCCCTTTTCCAGGGCTACCGTGACCTCCCCTGGGAATCGCCCCTGGCCGTCGATGCACTTGACTGCAATACAACATGCAGAATGGTTTCGCCAATGGATGATTGCTCAATCGCCTTGAAAGTCGCATCACGGCCGAACCCGGGCACTCGCCTCAACTTCCATTTCCAATCACGCTCAACACAACACCGCCTGCGGGTTCACAGCTCCGATTTGCGACGTTCCAGAGACAACCAGCTTCATATTCAACCGCCTCGGTTTCAGCTTGATCGGAAAACCAGCGCCTGCAGTCTTCGTCGAAAATTTCATTGCTTTTTATCCCCGTCTTGAAGCAGACCAAAGCCAGTTCATTTCTGCCTCGCTCGCATTCGATGCCAGGCTCGACCAAACGCGAGCGGATGCATTACGGCCAGACAATTTGCCAGAACAGCTTGTTGTGTGCCAACCTATCGGATTTGCGCAACTCATATCTCGTAGCGTCTCGCATGCTGAGACACCATCCTGTGAATCCCTTACTCAGGGCTAAAAGCTATTCGACCAACATGGCCTTGTTTGGCGCACACGATCCCCTGATGCCCGAGACAGAAACCGAGGCAGCAAGAATATCTCTAACGATCCGCGTCTCACCCCACGCAACACATCTTCACGGTCCGGATCGCCATGGACGATCTTTCAGCGCCGCTATACCCGCGCTCCCAAGCCCATTGATGGTGCACTCGACCTTGGGCCCTCTTCCTGCCGTCACAGCAGCCAATTAATTGGCCACAGCCAACCCCAAATACGTCTGTGACAATGAACCGAAAAAACCGCCTTGTCGCATTTGTACCGCTGACATATCTGGCTGATCAGTTCGCCAAATTGGGGGATGGCGTACCCCACTTGTCCGGGAATATTGATGTATTCTCGCGCCGCATCAATGTCCGCTTCGATAATCGGCAGAGGAAACTCTTATTTCCGAGCCCCTGCATCCTCGCAGGAAAGACTCCACTCCGGCATAGATTTCGAGCCCGCTTGACCGCCGCGAACCGCCTGCTCCACAACCTGTCCGCTGCAGCGCACTTGTGCTGCATGTGAATATGACGGTGGCATTATGAACGTGGAATACGCCGCTAATTGCGCCTGCGGAGCCTTCACCGCCGCGCGTCATGTCAGCATCCATCGCCCGCAGAGTCTCAGACGGTGCTGTCCTGGCATGGTTATCGGCGATCAACTTGACGGCGGCAAAATCACCCGGGGCTTTAAAGCGATTTGCAATCCTGCTTCAATAACATTCGACTCTGAGCTTTTCCAGCGCTTTCGGCGAGCGCACTTTCTTCTGGTCATGGGGGATGCGCCGGGCTCTGCTCGCCATCACGCATGTGGCTTCGAAAATATAACGCATCCTTCCCATGACTCATCGGAAACTCTCCTTTGTTCTACATAGCACCAATACATATGCTGTTTCATGCCTGCCAAAACCTGACATTCTCAGCCTCTACATTACCTCAACACGCAGCTGCTACTGCCCGTGACGGCCATCCGCTAGTCAACCCTGCGAGCACTTTTGACGGCCAACACCAGAAATTGACGTCGGTTCACAGCCGCTGAAAGCCCTACTCTTAACCACTCCTATAAATCGCATCGATGCCGCTAGCTTCCTGCTGGATGCTTCTTAAGAAAAACACAGCACAGTACTCGCGGCATGTTTACGCCACTTCAACGCTTCTGTGCCAGCCAGTCCCACGAGATCTGAAACTGGCCTTCAACCTAAGCGTCTTCCACAACCTCACCGTATCCGCTCTGCGCTTCGGCGAGCACCCGCAATCACTATACTGTACCAACGTACTCTATAATGAGTCAAGCTGCAGCTGAAAGCCTTGGCCGGATACCCTGCACGCAGCTCAAGGCGCGACCGATGCGTGCTGTATTCGCAGAACAGCCCGCAAACCTTCATTGGCTATTATTCGCCATTCCTGCGCGCTAATGCCTAGTGATTCCCGTTTAACCCCGATGAACTTCGTTCTGCCGAAATCCCAATACCTGATCGAGGACACCCAAGCCCCGTCGCGTTATGCGCCCAGGAATTGCTTGAACATATCATCGGGCATTACGCAAGGCATTTACAAGATGTATCGTTTACGCCTACTCCGAAACATCCTAGAAGCACCGACCTCAGCCCTGCCGCGCGGTGGCATAACCGAGCATAGAAGCATAAAACTGCCGGGGGTAACCACGACAGTCGGCCTTGCCGCCAATATTTTACCAGCCGCTCACGCGGCCTTGACGATCTATGACGTTATTCCCTACACTCCGGCACCACTGGAACACCCAATGGCTGCGTACATACCCATCACAGCGTCATGGCCACCACCGTATTGCCGACCTGGAACCAAACGCGCAGCACGATGTCATTCAAACCTGCTTTCAGTGCCGATTTGTTCCACGTTACCGGTATGGGCAATCCTGTTATGAACAGCACGCTGTATGCCGCGACACTAGTAGTCACCTCGCTGGACCGCAAAGTCGCCCCGAATTGATCCAGAGATCAATGTCATTACCTGCGCCAATCTCGACCATGGTGGTCGATATGCTTCTGATCCAGATTATCATCAGACGACATTCAGCTCGCTGAAAAGCATAGTTGGCGTGGTGTTGCAGCACAAATTGCCCCCCCGGGCGGGGTTTTCCCCCCCCGGGCGGGCCAGCTGCATCGACAAGACAGCTGATCTAATGGAGGTTACGGCCTTTCGAAACCATAGCGGCCCTCACTCACGTAACCCACCTCAGGCCTCTTAAACCCCACAATCCTGGGTCTTTCCCATCTATTGCGTGACTCAAGAGTGTGATCAAATAGTACCCTTGGAAGAAATCGCGTGGGAGTTACTGGCGAGTATCATCATGCGCGTTGAGCAATATCCAGGGCTACTGAACCGCCCGATGCCACGAAAAGCTTTGTGAGGTCGACGCCAATCGGTTTTTCCTCGGAATCTGGGTTACTACGATGAGAGGCTACTTTTTCCTGGTCGACCGCGTAAACGCATGACAATGCGTCCGTAACAAAGTTGGCCGGCTGAGGTCGAATCACTGATGTACTCGCATCCTGCTATTCGAGAGTCTGCGTCGTTTCCAACCCCGCACCGCGCGTGCCGGCGAAACAGTGAAAGCCTTTGTTGGTTTCTCTGCAGTAATGAAACCAGCGAGGAAGACATTATCGGCTGGCCAGAACAACATGCGCTTACAAAGTGCCCTGTTTAATAGTTTTACCACAGCATTCCCCAATCACCGACGCAAGATCATGTGGAGGTTGTTGCATGAAAGCAGTGGAAAAAAGCGCTGGGAGTGAAATAGTCAACCTGCTCGGAAGTCGGATAGACCAAGGTCGGGTAGAACTCATCCCTTTTGCTCAGTTATCTTGCAAAGCGGACCGCGCCAGCCAGCCTGCGCGGCCCCGCCTTACCTGGAACCATTTTAAAGTCAATCGGCTCTTTGTCGCTGCTCAGGTCAAGGTCAATGTATTCCCGCTTGCGCGCACTGCTGTCCGAGTAATTTTGGGGCTTAATCTGGAAAGAGTTCAAGCCGCTGAGTCGAAGGTAAAACCCTTGATGCATTCAACACTTTTTTCCAAGGCGAATTTTGGGGGGGGCCAAAAAAAAAAACCCCCCCCCAGTATACAAATACTCGATTGCTCGCCTTTTAAAAAGTTTCCACGCCCGTTTTGAAAAAACACGTGCGTCAGTTCCAGCAACATGCACTGCAAGGGTTCAGACCTGGATCAACTCTTGCGCTATGTACGCCCAGATCTTCGGGCCACCAGCCTCAGAAAGTGGAGCAGCTTTAACAGTCAACTGCACCAATTCCACCTTGTGAAACCCCCACTATCCGGCGTTCACGCGCCGATGCCAATCCACAAGCGTCAGCTGGCCTGTGAGGCCGCTGTGCCACACTGATGCCAAGGTGGGCGCGCTTCCGCAGGAAGTAGCGACCTTCTTATCTTGCTGATTCACCCCATCCGCTGAAGGGTGGTTACGATCGACTCGTCCAAAGATAACACAAGCCAACCGCACACCAAAGGGCTTGAAGGTCCATACGATGAACCTCGGACAGCTGGACGGCCGGGTCGCAAAAGCTCATCACTCGCCGAACGTCAATGACATCGAAACGGTCGCAGATGCCCATTGGCCAGGGTCATGTTTATGCTTTACAAAGTCTTACTGCGACTACAACTCGGTGGTATCAACTCCACCTGTTCAGAGGCTTGCTTCGTCACCGACTCAAGATAACCGCCGTATCAAAACCTCGAGGAGACTAACCCTGCTCATCCCCAGCAACCGCAGATCTGGGCGATCACCTTTCAGCTTCAAACTCGCGGTCCCGGGCGGTCAAAACCTTATCAACTAGTCTACGCACCCGTTTCGGCAAATACGGTGGAGCGAAAAGACGGCAGCCCGTTGGTGCAGCTACACCGACCTGGAAAACGCCAGCCACATCAGCGAGCGCTACAAAGCTCGCTGGGCATTACTGTCTTCAAATGGGCAACAAAAACCTGAAGATCCGAAAGTTTCCGCCCGCAGCGAAAAATGCGTCAAAGGTGCAATATTACTGCGCTTATCACCTATCTTTGCCTGCAAATGAACCAGACACCTCCATTGCTACATCTCTCTTCGCCCACTGCCTGACTGAACTGGAGCAGGTCTGTTTTCAGCCGTAAAGAAAAACCATGAAACTCTTGTGCCGCAAGGCAACACCAACGACTGAACTGCAGCGATTAGGGGCTGTTGCCGCTATGAATTTATCGGACAGCAGCGCCTCGCGGATACTGTCGTGGCGGGTGCTGTGCAGGGACGAGGTGGTGTATTTGGCGAGCAGTTGACGGGGAGGATAAACGATTGCAGCTTGGTGAGCGTTCACCGTAAAGGCCTGGCGCAGTTGGCTAGCCTTTAGTTGGGATTTCCCACGCCCCAAAGTAAAACCGATCACGTTGGATATCGGTATTGATGATATAGCGCTGTGACGATGGGACCGACATTGAACGCGTCCATCCCGGCACGCGCCCTACGCAGCCTACGCTGTCCAAATTCGCTCCCGGCAATTTTCACATGGGGTGCAGTAACAGAAGGGGATCTGAAAGCCATCGAGTAGTGAGGGCGTTGCCGCCCTCCCTCTCACGAACCGTACTCCGTATCGCCTCGTATACGGCTCATAAAACATTTATCCCTTAAATTACAGACACAGAAGCCTACTCTCTGGAGTGCTTAGTCGATCCCCCCGTTACGTCGTGCAACCAGCATTGGCATTTGCGCACTTGCCATGGACTGCCGCGCATTGCGCCAACTTTGCATTCGGATTAAAACTGAAACGCAGGCGCAGCCCAGTTGTTTCAGTCGCCGGTGCAGCCCGATTGCGCTTCCACTGTTTTCCAGCTGTACGCACGTAAACGCCTGCGTAGCCACCCCATCAACTGCTTCATTAACCCGCGTACAGTTTGACCCTAAGTATTTGATGAAGCCACGCAGCACCGGGTTAGTCGGCATGATAGCTGCCCAATCCTTGACCCGAGTGCGCGTCATCCACTTCAACTTGCTTTCCATCCCTTCCTTTCTTCATCTGATTCCGTTATAAGCCACGATGGAAATGACTACCCCGAGGAATGCATACCTTCCCGGCTGTTGCCAATGAGTCTTTGCTGCGTTTGACTTCAGGCTTCAGTCACCTTTCAGTACCCCGCTACGGTCAGCGCATTTTCGATCCGCCCGTGAGCCACACAGGATCAGGATATCATCCGCGTACGACATCCCGTTGACCCGGCTTTCAGAACTTGATTCGAGCATCCGATAGACGTTCGCCCAATCAGTGACTGATGACGCCCCTTGCGGGCTGCCACGCTCCTGGCCTCCTACTGGGTCCAACCATCACGCCGCTTTCAGAACTGTTCCAGCAGGCCCACACCTGCCATCGTCACCCTTACGCCCGAACTGGCGCAGGATCAGTCATGGTCCAGCGTGTCGAAGCCATTGGACAGTCCATATCCACTACCCCCATGACCGCTGTATGCCGCGAATTAACAGCGCTTGCTGATCGCCTGATGGGCGCTGCGCCCGTGCGTAGCCATAAAGCTCGACGGAGGAAATCACCGCGAGATCTGTTCCAGGCAGGTGACGCCAGTGGTTGGTTGCACAACCGGTCCAAACTCGGGGGATGCCCAGCACGTTGCCTAGTTCCGTCCGGTGTTCGCAGAGTCACTCGGCGTACCGGTGACCGTACCTTTCTCCTTCGTTCGGACAACAGGCACGACAACTCCACCTCCATCGCTTCAAACCAGTTCAGGCTCTGCCCATCCTATTCCTGTCGCACCCTTTGTTTGGCGCCTCACTTTCTGAAGCTTCATACAGGACTCGCTCGATAGCAGCCCCGACAGACTTATATTCCCTCATGCCATGCTCTGTGATCGTCCTGTGCCTGTGCGATTGAATCACGCTGAATCTCCAGTCATTTACTGTGCGGGTCTAGCGAATACGCAATCTGCCGCCAGCTCCTGTTATCCCTGATACAGAAGCAGCTTCGGGCGCCCGTTCCCGCTGGCTCCTTCCTGTCTCCCCTTCCTCGGACGCTGTGCATCACCTTGTCCCTCTTTTACAGGTCGTGGACCTGTCAATATTTTACTTCCGCCTTCACTCCGCCGGCTACGCCCGCAGGGCAACCCCAGCACCTCCGGCTCGGTCGTTCCGGTTTTGCCCTCCAAACCTTTACCGGGCTTCACAGCCGAACTTCATCACTACTACGGCTTCAATCTGCCACCTCCGGCCCCCATCACTGCCTTGCTGCGCCTGGAGCACTGACGCTCTTTCATGAGTACGGGTCAAGGCTTCCCGGTTTACTGCACCGGCTCCCTGCCACGATAAGGAACCGCTCATACTATACAGGCTGACCGGATAGTATCGCTTTGCCTATTTTGCACGCTTACCCTGTATGCGGGCCAATCAGGTCGGCTTGCGCTTACGTCCATCGGGCTTCTATGGCTTCCTTCAGACCCCCACCGTTGGCCAGTGGGACGGCCCCTTGCCATTCGTTGGTCTTTTCCCCTTTCGTCGGGGTGACTCCACCCTTTCTTTTCAGAGTGGAACGGGTTTCCGGCTTCGCGGGCAAACAAATAAAAACCCGCCAAACGGTTCTTTATATTTGGTTTTTGCTTGACGATACCTACTTTTTCCTCCCACATGGGGAAAACCCCACACTTAAACCATCGCGATTGCAATTCGTTTCCCCCATCTTTGAGGTTCGGGATTGGAATTTCAGGTGTTCCCCCCCAATGGCTCTATGGTCCGGATCAAGCAATTCGTTTTGCTATGTACTTTTTTTTTATCCTCTTTCG
>Ga0163217_1094658_pt1 | contig 11955 bp, 15 predicted proteins | sample SynspAceP_FD_185933 | JGI IMG/M metagenome (GOLD analysis project Ga0163217, IMG submission 185933) | Saline lake microbial communities from Ace Lake in Antarctica - Synechococcus sp. Ace-P (PacBio error correction) | ecosystem: Environmental > Aquatic > Non-marine Saline and Alkaline > Saline ... | reverse complement strand
GTTACCAGCGGCCGCAAAAAGACCCCTTAGCCAGGGAATCTGGTTGTGAAGCAGGTCCGACGCGGAAGGATTTTCTTGGCGACTGCCACCGACCCCAAAGAGCCTGCTCTGGAATGATCAACTTGCCCGGCACGCGTGACATAATCACTGCACGGTTGAAGAATCCGCCGCTAAGCTTCTAATGATGTTGCCGGGATAGCATAGCTGATCAGGCGGCGTTAGATCCGACTGAGAGAGGGTCATCAGTGGACGACTCTGGGGCTGACAAGACTGCGCGAGGAGTGGATAGTAAAGTCAGGATATCAGCCTTTCGCTGGGAAAAAGACTGAAACAGTTTGATCGTTCATACCTCAAAGGCCTGAAAGTACCAACTTTTTCAGGAGATGTAAAATGACCGTTACAACGACGAAAAGTTTGGGGAGGTACTATTGGACGGGCAACATTGAGCTTGAATGTTGCCAGGAGTGTTGCAATAGAGCATCAGAGCGAGCTTGATCCTCCCCATGAGAACTGGAGGTTGCTCATGCAAACAACGTTCCACGTCCATTAGTCAATGAGCCGGCCTTCAGACCCCTTCACGGCCAAATAACAATCTGTGTTGAGGGCACCATGTGCACTTGATCGAGGCCAGCTTGCCCACAGTCCAGTTCTGCAAAAAAGGGTTGGGTCTGCCAGCGCCCGAGCGACTATGGAATCAAGCCGAACGAAGGTCTTACCAGAGCCCTTCGGCCCGAGCAGGACGACCGGCTGGAGGCAGCGTGCAGCTTGGTCAATCGTGTCGTTCAGCTTCTAGCTGAATTTTGCTGCTTGCCCAGGATGGTTCTCGCCTGCTGGCACCGAGGCAGATGTAATTCCCGCAAACCCTTGGACGCGTTGTGTTCCGGGCGATACGAGGTGCTAAAGGCATTGAAGTCTTCAGCCAGCACCAGTATTGAACAGATGCTTTCAATTCTCGGTGTACTGCTGCGTGAAGCTGCCGCACAACAGACGCTGGGGCAAAAACCAGATTTCACTGGCTGTCAGGGCGATGGGCCTGGCGTCTGGTGTTGGGCGCTGCCTGGATTGGCAGGAGCGAAACGTAGCCAAAAAAGCTTTCACCCGCACTGGCGCTGACGAATGCGTGATTGACCGATCGGAGAAAGAAAAGCCGCTGAATCTTTACGGCCCCCACTTCAAGCAGATAACAATATCCCAGTGACGATTGACCTTCACGTAGGATCAGCGTTCCAGCTCACCTCAGCAGGCTGTAGCGAATCGACGCTAATTCTTTCGGGGCAAGATCAGGTAGCTGCCCCAGAGGCGATGGAATTGCAGCCCAGTTGAGTGTACTCTTGAAATGCGGCCTCCTCTTGGGCAGGATTCCTTTCAAGGCCCATTTCCCAGAGGTTCGATGATCGAGGCCTGAAGGGTGAGGGCTGGGGAAACACTAACCATGCTTTATTGGTAATACTTCAAGGCTTAATAATTGACGACTTCCGGTAAAGTTGCTGGTTTTTTTTAAGTTTTTTGGTGGCCTCGATTCAATAAGTCGACTCAAACAGCATGCCACGATGGCTCTAATGCTGCTTACCCACGTTTGATTATCCTCCAAAAAAAAAAAAAAAATAAAAAAAAAAAAAAAAAAAAAATGATCTTTATCGCACGTATTCCCACTCACATTCACTCTGTTTACCGCTGCGAGCATGGAGATTCCCTCGGCAGTTTTCGCCTAGAGCGGTCCCCCCCGACAGCCGATGATGAGCACACTCCCAGCAAGAAGGACGGACGAATACGAGGAGGGAGGATCAGTGCCCATTTCGTTGAATAGCTTTTGCTTTTATCAAAGGACCCATGGCTGATCTCATTCGGTGTCAACCTTGACCACGGAAGGGGCGAATTATAGTTATGAGATATTATAAATAGCATGAATTGGGATCAGTACACCAATAAAGGTGAGCATGAACACCAGCGAAACTCACGACGCTGAGCCTGAAAAATCGTGATCGGACGGCGGAATCACCGCCGGGAAAACACATTACCACCTAAGCCAGCAAAGCTAACGACAAAACAACAGAACAGGTATAAACAAATGGCCATATTCTCCTGCTTCCATCGCCAAGCTGCGGAACCAGACTGCACGATTCAAGGGCATGCCCACGGAGGCAACACCACAAAAAGGCAGAAAGGGAGGATCGAACAGTCGTTCGCGTTAGCACTCCGACACGAAGGGTGCGTGACCGTGATCAGCCAGGGCCCCACCAAAGTGTGGTGGCAGCCGCCAGACGGGCGGTGCGGAACGTGGAGCCGCTGCAGTTTCACCGCTGGTTTAAGATCAGGTAAGTGGAAACCGATCAGAAACGTAGCCCTGGATGATGCGTAATAGGCCACCAGCAGGCTGCTGGGGTTGACCCAGATCCAGACGGAGCCGGTGAAGTGGCCAGCGGCATCGTGGGGATGCCGGATGAGAACGGTGCCAAGGCAGATGCCCTGAGAGGCGGCAGCCACCAAGCTGCACGATGCCGAACAATCAGATTCCAGGGACCGCTTATTGATGGGAGATTCTCGCGGAATCAAAAGCGAACCGGGCCCGCAGGATCAGTCCAGGATCATCAGATAGATGGGCCATTAGAGCGCCTGAGGATGGTGCCGTAGGCCGCGGGAAGGGGGGAAGGCCCCAAATAAGAGCACCGCCCATTCAGCACAGCCCAGGTTTCGTGGCAATCCCAGACCATTGCCGAAGGCTGGTCATCAGGCACGCTGCGCTGGGTCTCACCCGTTGAGGTAAGCGACAGAGGATTTTTTGGGGGGGCCCCCAAAAAAATAAAAACCCCCAGATCAAAAGGCCATCGTGAATCACATAGAGCAGCCAGGAACAGGGGCCAGGATACGAACCAGACCGTGGCCATGAACCCATTCGAGGGAAGTCCATGCTCAGCGCTCGGGGTGGGGTTTGGGCAAGAACGCTGCGCCCCTCCCACCATTCGCGGGGCTGGAGGCTGAGCATTTCGGGCCCTTGGCCAATGGATTTGGGAACGAAGCTAGAGCGCAAAGATTCAGTGCACCGTGTAGATCACGGCCGAAAACCGCCTCAAGCTGGTGGCAACCTCTGCGGCGGGCAGGACCGACGGCCCGCAGCGTGTGCGCAGCTGGCCATAGACCGGCCAGGGGCTGGCTGGCCCACGCAACGACACCACAGCCCGATTTCGTCCCAGGTAGCGGCCGGGGCCGAGAGGATCCAGCCCAGCTGAACCAGGGCCTGGCTAAGCTGTCGGCGCTGAGGCGGGCCGCGCCAACCAGACAGCAGGCTGAGGCCATCAGGGGCCGCTGCTGGCAGGCCGATCGCCAACCATTCACCGGAAGGAATAGAGAGCAGCCCCACCATTCGGCCGTTTGGTCGGCGGGCCAGCTATTGAGACCCCGCAACGGCTGGCTGAGCTGGGGCCGTTGTTTCCAGACCAGCTGAAGGTCTCCAGGCAGCGCCAGGCCTCCAGCGGTTGCTGCCGCTAGCCTCATCAGGGGCTGCCAGCACCCGCTCAGGCGGGGAGCTGCCGGCGGCCTGATCGTCCCAGAGGGCCTCGATTGCCGCCAGTTGGGTGGGCTGGTATTCGGCCACCTGCACAGCGCTTTCGGGCCGGCCAGAATTGCAGCGGCGCTACCGCCAGCAGGATCACCAGCGCCCAGCTTGAAGGAGGAACAGGAAAAAACTCCGGCGCCTTGCTTTGCGCATTCAGCGACCAGGCACTGATCGCCGCCACTTACGAGCATTTCGAAAGTTCCAGCGTGGCCAGGGCCATGTGGATCACACTTTTGACCATGAAGGGTTATTGATCGCAGCAAATAGTTCTGCACTGGAAGTGACCATCGTGAGAAGGTGCCAGCCCGATGGGGTCTGCAGCCAGGAGTTGGCGCTTGAGGATCCAGGAAACCGAGAAGGTTCGGCGCGAAGGCCACCATCACCGTTGGCGAGAGGAAGTGGGATGGCGGCGGCACCCGCGTCCAGCGTACAGATGATCCCGAGAAAACCGGCTCGAGCATGAAGGCCATCGCCCCTCAAAGCCAGCACTGAGCCGAAGAAATCAACCGGCGAATCGGATAGGGCGCCCAGTTGGTGCCGAAACTGGAACTCATCGGCAGCCCGAGCCACGCGATGCCGAAGTTGAGCACGTAGAGCTTTGCCAGAAGGCGGCACTGGTGGTAATACTAGGGGGTTGCGTATGTGCGGCAGCCAGTGGCTTCGATACCACCAGATAGATCGCCAGCCAGTGGAGAGAACGGGCCAGAGCATGTGAAAGATCCCGTCAGGGCGAAACTGCAGCCGTGAGAGGACGATGGTGTCGGCACGCCACGTTCATGGAGAAGCTGCGGCGGAGAGGTGCGGGAGCGACACCGTGACAACAAGCCGGCCAGCTTGCCAAGCTTTGATTAGTGGCACCAGTCTGTGCAGCTAGGACAAGCCGTGCGGGTTGCAATGGAATGTTGCCAATCACCATTCTGTTGCTGGCGAATTCACAAAGGGGATGTTTCCACCCCTTTTGCTGTGGCCTTTTGCGGCCGTGGCCGTTCCGCGGAGTCTGCATGGCTGGGCTTTGACGCTTGTTGGTCGACCTCATACCCAACCTCCACGGCGCGCAGGGTTCTGGCGTTTGCTCTGCCAGCATTTGCCCTGAGCGGGCCCCCGTGGGGCGGTGGAACGTGACCGGCATGGGGGTCACGTCACCACCGGATCGTCGACAACTACGCACGCATAAGCACGCAAAGTCGCACCTGGCTGGCCCAGGGACCCGTTTCCCTATCCACTACACCCCACCTACGGCCTCCTGCTAACCAGGTTGGTAGCGTTGGTTTTGGAAACATCACGCAGGCGGGCGATCCGCGCGGGCAAACATCTCCAGCATTCAAGGAGCTGATCGGCAAAATCAAGCAAATTCATTCGCCGCCTACAAACTAGGACCAAGGCCCCTTCAGCTGGACGGCTTACGGCGGTTTCAATCCTGGAGGAAAGCTCCCAAAGGGACTTTGCTCGCATATTTCCTGTTTCCACAATCTGCCTTGCAACAAAGCGCACTGTTTCTGGCTCAGCTTTGCCATGCCTGCTGAAAAATTGGCTGCTCGCAGGGATGGGGGCCGCGCTCGATCGCGCCGTTTGGCAGGCTATCGCCACATGGCACCACTTACCGATGACGAAAAAACAAGAGCATCACATGGTTGATTGCTACAAACCTGGTTGGGACCGGGTGACTTGGTTGGCATCCAACAAACTTATCGGCTAGGGCCTGCTTCATGGATTTCAAGAGGAATGAGCTTGATTCCAGGGTGCAGACGTTCCTGCAGAGAAACAGACCACCTCTAGACTTCGCTTTTCCCATACGGGACGAGGTCAGGCGCCAGCCGGCTGAGTTGAAGCTCCGCCTTCTTCTGCAAGCTGCTGCAGGGATACTAGATCACGTGAAGCATTAAAGTATTTCACTTCCTGCCATAGATCCCGAAACACGGCAAACATCCTTGCCGCCCTATCTGCCCGTTTGATGATCGGCGCCGAACTACCTGCCCCAGCCTTTGCTCCCGATGAGCGCGCCTTTAAGGAATTTCTGAAAGCAGTGCTGGTGTCGGTGCAGATTGTTTTTCAGCTGCCCCTTGTCACGGAGAAAGGCTTCTGTGTGGCGCATGGGCGATAGCGAGAATATCCTCTTCAGGACTGGTATTCACCAATTCCTCGCCGCCACCGCGTGGTTGTAGTACCATGCGCTCGGACACGACGAGGCGGAGCGCCGACCACCAGGCCGGCAGCACCTTTGCGGCGTATTAGGAATCTTCGCCATCCTAAGGGCGATCCACTGGCAGGAGGTTGACAAGGAATGAGCGCAGGCTTCGATCAGCCCTATGGCGAAACATAGTGTGGTACTTCGGCGACCGGTCTGATCTCCCCTGAAAGGCACCCGGATCCAGGGTCGTCGTCGTCAATTGCTCCATCGGATCAGGCTTTATCCAGATCCACGAGCAGCGACCCCTGGGCATGAGCATCCAGAGGGTGGATACCAGCAGGAGAAACCAGATGGCTTTTCAGGTGCATGGGCTCAGAGGCAAGAAGTACCCACCCCAGAAGGCTAGAAAAAAAGGAGGAATGGTTGTCCACCGGACCTGGCGGCAACAGGGAAATAGTCAAAACTGGGGCCATGGCATGGAAAAAACCCACAAGAGGTACTGTCGTTGCAGTTCGGGAGGAGCGTTGTTGATGTTGCATTTTCCTCAACAACTTCCTCACTATTTGAATCGATGGATGCTGGAGAAGATGGCCCATGTCGTGATTGAAGTCTAGTCAGCCATCTCAGCACCGAGGTCGTTGGGTGCATCGGCCTTGACCACGGCCTCAGGGCTGGCGAGGGGCCTCCACTTGTTTATCGACACTTGCGTATTCGTTAAGGGTTTTCCAGTCGTGCAAACAACTTGCTGGGGAGCATGTTAAATGTATTCGGGGAAGGCATCGATCAGGGGATCGAACGAGGGCGTGGGCCCGGCGATCCATTCACCAATTTCCCACCGTTCCATTAGTCGAACTTTATCGTACCCATCCGGGAAATTCTGGAACGAGCATCAAGATAATCGATATCCTGACTCCAGTGAGAACGTCGGGGCAAGGCGGCGGCTATTCGGTGGGCCGGATGTGGGGGAAGACAGTGCTGGATCATGGAAATGATCCACAACATGGTGCGTCACCATCAAGGGATTACCTGTTTTTGCGGAATCGGAGAAAGAAGTAGAGAGGAGAAGATCTTTATCGGCCATGCAAAACGCGGGAGCTTCTGGACAAGGACGTTGATGTCTCGGTCAGATGAGCAACCGCCGGGTTGCCCCGGTATACAGGGTAGCCACGCAGTCTTAACGATGCGTGAATACTTCTGATGACGCTCACCAAGATGTGCTGCTGCTAATAGATAATATTTATCGTTCATTCAGCAGGCCCAGGAAGTCTCTGGTTTAATGGGGAACTGCCATCCAAGGTCGGCTACCAACGGCCTTGGGCCGTCTGAAAGGCTGGCGGCGACTTGAGGAAGGGAACGGATCTCCAGCACCTCCTCGGGGGCGATCAACCTCGAATTCAGGCTGTGTATGTTCCAGCTGACGACTTCTCAGACCCGCAGCCGTACATACGTTCAGTCACCTGCCCTCCACAATTCTGCTATCACCCGTAAGGGGCCAGCCAGGGCTTTATCCTGCTGTTGATAGCCTTGGCTCGAATTCCAAATTGCTGATGAGCTGGCATCGGCCGGGCCAGCGCCACTATTCCATTCGCGCTTGCGTTAGAGAAGCTTCTTTGCAACCTACGAAGACTGAAAGATCTCATTGGCGATGCTGGGATCCGAGGAGTTGTCTTCCTATTGATCGCAAGTTAGTAAACCGGCTCGGCCGACTGGGGAAAAGTTTCTCACACAACCTTTCCTTCACTACCGAGCACATTTCACCGGCAAAACCCGGTCGACATGTTGAAACTTATCGACGCTTGGAGGGATGTGAACGGATCCTCAACGATGATTTCGCTTCAAGTTCCCGAATCCCCGCTCTACATGATTGGTACCATTGACGAGGCTGCTGGCCTGATTGGAGTTGCAGGTCTGGCGCCTTTGAGAGGATCCTTCGGGCCGATGTCTGTTAAGTGCTGGCGGGAGAAGGCCAAAGCGGATACTTCGCTCTGCTTCCGCATCATTGCCGATTCTGGTTGAGCACCTGGTCCCAGGTTCTTTCATATGAATACTTAGATGGTCGCGATGGATTCGCTGGCAGTGGACGAGGGACTTCTGCTCAAGAGAGGGAGTCAGTGATGGTCACAGTTCGTCAAGGCGTGGCAGGAGGATTCCTGAGACGTTGCAAAAAAGACATTGGTGGAAAGTTTTCAGGCCCTTGATGTGCGGGAAGAGCAGGCTCGTGCCGTACGGCGAGGACTAGAAGCCAGTTTGTGCATGGGCCTGGCGGGGCTGGGAGAGTGTGGATTGAGACCGACTAGCGGCAAAGAGGTTTCCGACCCCGGCAAAAGCCACCATCGCTTGCCTCTCAAGTGCGGTATAAGGCCGAAAGTCGGCGTCGCGCCAAGGCTGAGGGTGATCGGAACATCGTGATAGGGGGCTTGGTCTATTGGAATGGTGCGGCTGGTCTGTAACCCTGCCAGGCACTGCTGGTCTTTGCGCTGGGATTGTTTGGATTGACAGGCGTATTCCCCAACTCCTATTCGATGGACATAATGTTTCTAATACTCGGGAATCGTGCTGGCGCTGTTTGGACCGGGCCTGGCGATTGGTGCAACAGGCAGCGACGAGCCATAATGTCCAGGTTCCTTTGTCTCTGAATTCTGCCGTGGCAAGCACTTCTTCGCTACGTTTCACTTCTGATAGCCCTGCTTGTCGGGTTTGTAACTGGGTCTGTGCTTTTTCACCTCTCTATGGCTCACAGTGCGCCATCTACCGCTCCTCCAATCCGGTGCTCTGATGCTTGAAGCGGGGCTGGCAAGGGTTGCCCCATAGCAGTTCCTGTTTTCTATTTTGGTGGCCGCAGGGCCAGTGGCAACGTGTGGCTGCCGCCTACTGGTTTTGTACTCGCCCGCTCTCTGCTGGATCCTTCCGCTGGCGCCCCATCCTTCACAGAGCCTACTTCTGGATGGACTAAGGCAGCCAAGCTAAGCCCCGATACGAACTGATTCAAGCTGGGGGCTTTGGACACTCAGTTGCCCACCATAGTTCTTCACCTGGCTCACGATAGCCGTTTGCTGTAAACGGCTTCTCCCTGTGGTTAGGGCGAGAGGCCTAAGCTGCCGAAGGCATCCCTCACGTGCATATCTAATGTTGAGATATTGTTGAGGAAATCTGCCAACAAATTGAGGAATGTTACACAGGCAAGATCCAACTCTTACCATACCCTTCGTTGGTAGCCTATTTTATTCATTGTAACCGCACAACATTTTCTGACAATCATTCCCGGCTTGCGAGCGCCAACCGGTTCACTTTTCGACTACCAGTAGCACTTTCGATTTGTGTATTTTTTGCGGTGTCCCATTATGGCATTGGTCATTAGCTTGCGCGCTACCTACTCTCCTACTGAAGCCAACACGCTGATGTTGCCCTTTCAGATAATCGGTGAAGTTCTCTTCGAACGGTTGCGGCTTGCAATGCTCGTGTTGGCAAATATAATGAGCGGAAGCCTGATCACAAGGCTATCCTTCTGTCCATTGTGCCGTTCTTTATCCGGCTCTGATGCAGCGATGGGACTTGTTTTGGAGTGTCAGGCCCTATTGTCTTCGCGGTGCTTTCGTTTGGTCTATATCTCATCAGCGGCTGCATTAGTGATGAATCCCTGGGTTACTCCCCCGTCAAAAACTTGGAGCCCCCCCATGGATGACCCTACGGCCCTAATAGGCAAGCCTCCATCGCTGAGCGCCTTTACGATGGCCGTGGGCTCGATTGGCCTGCCTGGGAAGGCTGGGCGGTTTGCACGCGCTTTGGGAGCGGTTGGCCCAGCAGGGCCTGATAAAGGCAATGTAATTACCCGCACCCTCTTTGTTTGGTGGCGATGGTATGAGTCAACCGCCATTTATTGCTCTGGTTGTAGCGATGGTCCTGATTTTTCGTTTAATCCATTTTGGATTTATTTCCAAGGACTCTGACATGCTTGTTGACTGGTTTATTGTTGCGGCCAGGATTTTTTTAAATTTTTTTTTTTAAACTTTTTTTCCTTTGAGCCCTGCTTCGCTGGTTCTCTACGATCCCAATCCGCAGTATGCGAAAGCGTCTGGATCGAAACATGCACGACATCGAGAAGCAAAAGAAATTTCAGCAAAACGGGCCAGGTGGGAAATGGAGGCAGCAGCAGCGCCTCGCCGTTGATCTTGAAGCAGCATCATCAGCAGCATCCTCGCCGAGGCCAATGCCGACGTGCGGCGGCAGCGTAATGATTGCAGCTCAGGTCGCATGCGCAATGAGCTGGATGAGCTTACCGCCATCGCAGTTATCTGTCGCTCAAAGGAAGAGAAGGAGGCCTGCCTCCTGACTGTGAGTCAGCGAGTCCTTCAGGGAGAGTCAGTCATTGCACGGCAAGGCGCTAAAGGATTCTAGCCAACGCCAATTTCTTGAGCATCAGATTGTTGGAGGTGTTTCTCGATAGGCTTGAAGCATCTGAGCCCTTCGAGCGAAAATCATTCAGGTATAAGGATGGGAAAGTAATTGGACCTATCACGGTCCGTACCTCCATTCCCCCTTTCAGCGGAACTTCCGTCCAGGCTCTGATTGATCAGTTGGCTATGCGTCTCTCGCTTGGCCAACGGATGTGTAAAATTCATCGATGATCCCCTGTTCCCCATTGGCATCCAGGTTGGGATTGAAGGAAAGCGATCCGCTTGGACGCTGGATCACTACCTTAGCGATCTCGATCAACCATCTAACCAAGGCCCTCCTTCCGAACAGCGGCTCCCTTCCATGACTCAGCGACAACATCCAGCTTGAGCTGCTTGCTCGGGGCGCTGGATTTTCGCTGAAGTCGTTCCGTCGCCGTGTTCTGCCCGGCCCCTTTTTCCGTACAGGAGGATTGGCGTCCACCCTTTCTGTACGAGGTTGATTGCTCAAGTTGAGTGGGACTTCCTAATGTGCGATCTGATTTGAACTCGTCAGTTTCTCTTGCCAGGATGAGCGATCAGGCACGTCATCCCTTCTGGAAATCAGCCTTCAATTCTCGACCCTGACGAAGTAGGGAGTGGTTCCTGCTTGGGGGACGGTTCGTCATCTCAGGCCGGGGATCGTCGTTCGACAGGGCCGGGTTTCGTGGAGGTGCCGGTTGGTGAGGTCTGCTGGGCCGCACGATCACGGCCCTTAGGTGAACCACTTGACGGGAATTTTGGGAGCCGTCAATCAGCGCGATTGCGCCCCATTCGAACGCGGAAGGTCCGGCGATCTGGAGCGGGGCGGCAGTAACGGTGCCACTTTCAGACCGGCTGTGAAAGGTTGTTGATGCACTTGATTTCGATCGGCCGAGGCCAGAGGGAGCTCATCATCGGAGATCGTTTCAGACAGGAAAGACCTCTGCTGGCTATTGATATAGATTACTCATCAGAAAGGCCAAGGAACGTTTATATGCATTTTACTGGCGCGAGGGACAGCGTTCAGCCTCCATCGCGACGTGATTGCCGACCCTCTCAAAATATGGCGCAATGGAGGATATAGATTCGTAATTGTTGCCTCGGACAGGATATCACCAGGGGCTGCGCTATGTATTCACACCTTATGCCGCTACACGATGGCAGAATACTTTTATGGAGAAGCGGGCGTTGATTGTGCTGATTGTTTATGAATGGATCCTTCACCCCACCCACGCACGCACCGCATAATTCGGGAAGATTCTCCCTTCTTTGCTGCGGCGAACCCCGGGAGACGTGAAGCTTATCCTGGGGGATTACTTCTATCTGCATTCGCGCTTATTAACTGGAAAGCGGGCTACTCCACCTTTCAAACCGCCCTGGGCGGGAGATCTCTTTACTGCGCTGCCAATTCATCGGAAAAAACCCCAGGCACCAGGAATATCTTCAGCTTACGTTTCCCAAAACCAATCTAATTTCTATTACGGGAACGGGCAAAATATATCTCTCTTTCTGAACTTGTTCCAAAAATTGGGAAAATCTTCCCAAGCTGTGGACGTTTGGGTAAAATCCGGTTTCTCCCCCGAAGTCGGCCTCAAAAAAAAAAAAACCCAGCTCCGGGCCTCCCTTTCGGGAGATTAGTCCTTGGGCCTTTGCGCTTAGGGGCCCTATGCCCAGGGGTTTATCCAGGGGGAAGATTTAACCAAACTCTTCAACTTCGTTTTTGGGGGAAAAAAAAAAACCCCCAAAACTTGATTCCAGTTTTACCGTTGGGAAATTTTTCTTTGGGGCCAGGGGGCGGAGGGGGGCACCCCCAGGAAATTTTCCCCAAAATTTTTCCTTCCCCTCTTTTTTTCTTTGTTATC
>Ga0163217_1100337_pt1 | contig 11956 bp, 2 predicted proteins | sample SynspAceP_FD_185933 | JGI IMG/M metagenome (GOLD analysis project Ga0163217, IMG submission 185933) | Saline lake microbial communities from Ace Lake in Antarctica - Synechococcus sp. Ace-P (PacBio error correction) | ecosystem: Environmental > Aquatic > Non-marine Saline and Alkaline > Saline ... | reverse complement strand
GGAGCACTTTTACCTAAAATTAGCAGGAGTAGTTAAAGCTTCTAAGCTTTTCTAAAGCCGTAGAGATAGCTTTTAATAAATTCTTAAATTTTGCCGCATATTAAATCGTCATGTAAAGAAAATGCAAATACCATATCCCCATCGCCTTAGATTACTTGTCTTGATTCCAATAGCGCATATCAGCAAATAAACCATACCCGCTGATGATAAAAACATCTATCATGGGAAAACTAAATCACTATATAATAGCTTGTAGCTAAATCGAATGATTCATATTCTCACCACCAGCAACATCCACCAATGAACTCCATTGCATCACCAATTGTCCTAATTACATCATTTTTTATTTGCCTCAAAAATTTGAACTAATTTTATGCTATTAAAGCTTCAGGATAACTTTATGCTTAGTTCCTGGAGCATACCACTCATGCGGCTGTACATTTGACTCAATAAGCTATACCCATTAGAAACTGGGTAATCTTACCAAACACACTTCATTCTTGTAAAAATATGTCATATTTGCCATCAATAACACGAGTGGCAGCCTTCTCCTATTAAGAATAAAAAACCTTTCACGCCTATACCATCTTTAACTGTTACAACACCAAACACGCTCACAAATCCTTTAGCTTTATATCTATTAACCTTCTAAAGCATATATCTCATATTTCATTCCCAATAAAAAAAACCTCACTAGAATCTCAATTGTCTTTCTACCCCGCCAGAGACTTAGGCTTTTCAACCCAAAATCAGAATACCAAATCTATAAAAAGAGGATAATTCCGACTGAAACAATTCACTATCTGATACTCAGATTACCCACTCACTATTTTTCTCATTTGAGACAAAGTCCATTTTCATACCTGATAGTTACAAAATAGTTACGCATTTAAGGCGTGAATGTTTTTTTATTTACTCCATCATTGTTTGGAAATAAATCTGTCCAAACATAGACCGTGCCACCATAACAAGTGACACGAAGAGTCTTCATTTCAAAATAGATCTTATTTAATATCGTCTTAAAAAATAATGAAATGAAGACCACGAAGACTCAATAAGGCTTTTTTTAACAAATGAAAAATAGATACATCAAAAACAACGTTATAAGAAGCGCCTGCACTATAAATAGTTCCTATTAAAGTTAACCTTATGTAATTTTATCACAAAAAACTAACTCTAAAAAAAATCACTACATGGACTTTGCATATAACTCACCAATATAACACCACTACTAAGCTTTTAATACCATCAGCCTGATTGTTATTATAAAAAAGGAATTAAAAATACGAAAAATAGGTCTTACTATTCATACGCTGCCAAAATATTAAAGCCTCCGTAAATTAAAACCCTGCATGGGATTTTGCAATAAAGTTGAAATATTGCTCATCATTTTAATATCGGCCTTAAACAATAACTTAGGGTAAAAAGCCAAAATAGGGTGGGCGTATTTGAAATATCACATTATGTACGCACTAAAAACCAATTAAATTGTCTTTCCACGGGATTAGCCTAATTATGGCCAACCTTCATGGACCACTAATCACGAAAATCTTAAAAGAATTAGGCTGATGAACCTTGCTCCATTCTAAATTGTTAATACCCCACCATACCCATATATGGCTAAAGAATACTAAACACATGAATTTTATACTCGTATTTCTTACTTAAAAAAGGGATGAACTTTTCTAAACGTTAACCTTCAGTATAAAATTTCTTTCAAATGGTGTGCACCATAGCCTACTATCTTTTTGACAGTTAAGCTGATTATGGTTTTGGTCAATTAACTCCTACAAAAGACCAGTCTCCGATACTATTATCAATACAATACATAAAACTGGAGCTATAGTTATCCCCAGCACATTATAAAAGTAAAATAGGCTATCTACAACAACAATCCTTTTTAAAAATAAAGTTTTCTCAAAACATGTTCTTGATCACAATACGAATACGTAAAGTCAAGACGCATAAATAAGTCTCTATAAAAAGAAATCCAACCATTAAAACCAAAAGCTAGCAGAATATTAAGTTAACCCTAGGGCAATATTTCTCAAAAATCAATAAAAACTCAAACCATTTACCAATGATTGTAGTAAGATAGCCATTAATAATTTTGCATCAAGAAAATTCTAATTCAAATAGCAGTTCATAACACCTATGTAGCAAGATATAGGATATGGAGCAAAACGAACAGAAATAAGCCAAAGGCAATCTTGAAAATTTTCAGCTTAAATGCATCCAAGCCTTCAAAAAAGAAGCACTGAATCAGTACTATTGACACAGCTAAAATAAAACCTTAAAAGGATATGGTAGTAATCGCGAAAAACCCCGACGAAAGCAAAAAATAAGGAAAAATGGACCCTCAATCGCATAGATATTGTTGCATCAAAAAAAATAATACACAAATTTATTTTACCCAAGGAATCGAATGTGCGATAATTGGACCCAATACAACCTGGTGCGGAAATGTAGGATGCCACATATTATGCCCTTTAGAAAGTGTTATATCCACACCCACACTTGAGCCTGTTACTATTGATTGAAAAACTGAATACAGTGCCAAAAGACAAATGAAGTTCTAAAGGTACATATATAAACTTAGATACCGAATGAAGATATGAAATTGGAATAGTTTGCAAGTATAGATTACCTCAAACAAAATAAAAGGCAAGTCAACATCAAAAAACAACCTTAGCATTTGAATCCTTTAAGGTTGAAACGCCCATATTAGGAATTCACAAAGACTTGGTGAATGCGAATAAAATATTGATAGAGTAGCATTGGGCGTAACACCAAAACTATATACTATTCAGAGTGCCTTAAAAACCGCATACACGCAAAGTCAACCATATCCATCATAATGAAAAAGCTGGGAACCCTCCAAAAACAATTTAAAATGTTCGAGAACCATTAGGAAAAAAATAATACAGCCCCTTAAAATTATACCGGGGTTAACGACCAAAAGGGAGCTACTCAAAAATCAAACTAACTTTAAATGGCCCTATATCACTCATAATGCCCCTTATGGCAGGATCTCTTAATGTAAAGCTCCAATAATATACAAAATTGAGGGAAAAGAAAAAATAAATCATGGTTAACCGATCTTCTTGAATTCTAAAAAATAAGTGCACAATCGGCTGCGTCAGCTTTTAACTGCGGATTTAAGTTAGTTTAGTGCGATTACCCTGATCATTCCAATCCGAATTCGCAATTAGAGATGGCAAAAAAATCAAACATAAAAAATTTAAGGCAAGCCGCATTAGCCGTCTTCCATGCGATGGAATCGGAACTAGTCAAAAAATCCAAAATAATATATAGTTGGACCCACCATTAAAGGGCCATTCACCAACAGGCGAGTTCAAAGTACACGTCAAAAGTCTACATTACCTAGCATATTTTAAAAAATATACCTGAAAACTAGAAGAACCAAAACAGCTGAAAACAAAACATCGAAACGTTATACTAAAGCTAACCTAATTTTTATCCTAACAAAAAATCCTTCTTAAAGAAAATTTTAGGCTTATTTCGAACGCTATATTACTCTCTATTATTTAAAGTTTAATTATAGTTAAAATTACTCAAAACCAGACGTAAATTTATTTACAGGTAGATAGTTGGTCATTGTACGAAATTGGAGTACCGCTAAAAACACTAATTCCCACGTTACTTACCAAAAACTTGGCTACACGCTTAAATCCCTTGAATCGTCTTTAGTCTTTGTACCACCAAACAGCTTTAAAAAACAGGAAATTTTCAAAGACATTAGCACCAATTCGTTTCTAACTATTATTACCATATTTAGGCTCCAACGGCCATACTTTTCTACCATTCCATCTAGAATAAAAATTTGCTACTCCTCATCCATAATTGGTCATAACCATTCTAATCTAACTTCATAGATCGCATTTTAATACAAAAATGCATAAAAAACTAGTATTCCCTTGTAATCAAATTTCTCTCGTCAGGATCCCAATTTAAAACTACCGGATCATTAATCCTACCGATATCCCGGATAAGAAATATCAACAATCTCTTTCTCGCAAAGAACATTAGACTCGAAAAAATTTAATCTATTACTCCTACGGAAATAGCTATTTCTTCAAGTTCCATAAAAATTAAAAACGCTAGCCGATCTCGTGTTTAGATCATTCGCGATGAATTTGAAAACAAAACCAGAAATCTTTTCTGCATAACAAGGCCTCTCAACATTAGCTAGTTGCGCAATACTACGAACAATCTAAACAACTCCACGGAACTCCAAAAATTATTAAGCAGAGCCAAAAAAACAGCTGCAATACTTTAAATAATCTTCCAATAAATCAGATAAAACACCATGCAAAGATCAGATTTCCTGATCTTCGGGCTTCTGCCAATAGTTTTTAACTCCGACTTTAATACGCTTAAAGCAATAACATCTTCAATGTTTCTTTACTATCACCACAAAAAGGTTATTTTTCTCAAATATTGTAAATACTTAAATCGTATCCCATGCCTATAGAAAAACTTAAGGAACGAACCTAATTGTTTCTACTTCGTCTAACAAGTTCAAAGGCATCTTTACCTCCCTGCCATTATTAATAAAAAACAATAATGAATGTTACATCCGCAAACTTACATTTCGTTTCCTCAACTCCTGTTGCCACATCAATGCACAATAACACACTACGCAAGTTATTTCTAATTATTCCCGAAATTTTGCTACCAGTATCTAAAAATTAATTTGCCCTGTAAATAAACAAAACAGAAGGCAACAGAAACCCCTGCGTTCTATCCATAAAATCACTGTGGCCCTTTTTATTATTATTTGTACCGCTCCACTTCTTGAATCACCACCAAAATATAACTTCGTAAGTCATCTTTCCGGCATCGATGAATATATATGCAAAAGTGGTCTTAATTTCACTGCTCAAAACTCATACTCAAATTCGCAAAATACCTTAAAAAGATTAGCATCAATTTTTAAAAAACTAAAAAATTTGTCGCTATCATGTTCACTTATATCAGGTTCTATATTTGTGCTTAAACGGCATTAGATCGATTACGACAAAATGGGCCATATTGATTTCCTCTACATCGTTAAATGCTTTTTAGGATAATAACATAAAAAAAAATTATTTTACGATAACCTCCATACTAGCTAAGGCATAGTCATGGGCGGTAAATATTTTTATAAATTTTTAACATACGAAGGCTCGAACAAATCGATCATAATTGTAACGAACTGCACCATAAAAATTTCAATTAAGCCCAACTCTTACATATACTTTTTTTTTTAAATATTTTATTATATTTTATTTTTTTTTTCTTTTTTTTTTTAAAGTTTTATTTTTTCTTATTTTTGTTTCTTTTTTTTTTTTTTTTTTTTTTTTTTTATTGTGGTTTCTTTTTTTTTTTTTTTTTTATTTTTTTTTTTTTATTTCTTTATTAACACAGGCCATCGTATTACGTGAAAAAACTAACCGGATATACTACTTGGTATTAAAATAGTTCACACAAACTAAGCTATCATAGTTATTTGTTCTTTTTATAACCTTTCTTCAATGAACAAAACCTCTTGAGTATCTTGGGTTTTAGTACGATGCTGATGCATCCAAACAACTTCATATCGACCGATACTACATATTTATACGAATGACAATCTAAGCTAACCGCCAAAACTACAGACAAAGATGACCAGATATCTATATGACTGATAATTCTATATGATTAATATGAAGCCCAAACTACCGCTGTATATACCACCAGATGTAAAACGTATTTAATTAACATGCCTAAGAAAACCCCAGGAGCTTGGTTGCATTGCCAATAGCATAACAATAAAATAAACCCAATTACAAAGAATAATCATAATACTATTTAAAACTGAACTCACCTACGGTGGTATGCCCTCGGTGACATAACACAACGCTAGATACATATAAAATGAACACAATAGATCACTCCATCAACTATGTCCACACCAAACCTGATTAAATATGATTCTGACAAGACGATATAATTAACCCGAAGCACAAAAATCCTCAGGATACATTGGTACCTGCTTTAGAAAAACGAATGGTTAATATCCATATGAAACCACCCTGTCTGGGAAGTTAACCCTATCAATCTTGATAACGATACAAATCCAACTAGAGATATCCACTCTGATAACGACGTTATTCCGACAATAAGCACAAACCACAGCGGAAATCCCCATCCTGCAATGAACGAGGATCTTAGATAAGCCTACGATGTTAGCATAAACACCCAAACACGATGGTACAAAACCCAGATTATATCGATTAAACATAATACTTTATACCGGATAATAATAAGGGAACGATTTTACTTGAGATTCCAGATAACCTTTACAGACCGATACCATTGTGATGTTTAGATGAGTATAATCCTAATGTTAAATATCTGATGTCAATATGAATTTATGATCAGCGAAGACTTACCAGACACGGATGGTATGAGATGGTAAACTATAGATTTAAACGATGGCGATGATAACCGCCAATAAGAATCAGAACATGGACCAACGAATGACGGATACAATAATACGGTACGCCGCATATTTATATCCAAACCTATGATAAGACCAACAGATGTATGTGTCCAGATGCGTGATTAGATGGATATAAACGACGTGAATATAACATGTAGAATTCCAATACATGTGATAACGACCCCACACGAAACCTACGTACGATGTTGATGTAAACCCAACCATTAGACGGTATGCTGATAATGACGGTACCAATAACTGAAGCACAAACAAACGTGTTAGTAGCACAATAGGACATGCAGCACCCTATCAGCGAAACAATGGGGAATATGCTACTAGCGGCGTTACGCCAGTAAACACATGTACAATACCCAATATATCATTAGATACAGAATACTTAATACCTATAAAATGAGAACTATTTAACTTCGATGGACAGATCAAACCTTTCAGTACGATACATGTATGGTTAATAGGTATAAGGCATAAGAAAGATGGCCTTATTCAATATGAAATCATATCCAGCGATGGACTTGGCCATACATTACTAATTAACTAAGAATTTAATACGACGATGGATAACGCCAGATGAAATGCATAGATAAATGCAGATCCAACCACACATAAATAAAACGTACGGCCCATTATTATCCTACAATGAAGGACAGACACGTATGATGTGTCCAGATCTTAATTAGGATGAAAACACGGAATTTTAACAATAGAAATCCAATACGATTATAAACACCCAACTACGATCCTACATACCGATGTATGGTAAACCCAACCTAACTATTATGGCTATTAATGACGATATTCCAGATAACTGGAAGCACAAACAACGGCGTTACTGTAGCCACCAAAAAATGCGATGCGCAACCTATTAGCGAACAATGTTAAAACAGCTTACTTTACGCCACCCTATTTTATATCTATCTATACATATTACCCCAGATAATCATTTAGAAGCGATAATGATATACCGATAAAATGAAAAACATTTAACTGATGGATCAGGATCAACTTACAGCACCGATACGATGGATGGTAAGAGGATAACATTAGAATGATTCTTATGCAATGAAATCAATATCAGCGAAACTGCCATACGGATGTACTGAAATGTAATACGATAGAGATTTAAGACATGCGATGGATATACGCAGATAAAGATCATAATGATATGATCCAACCAACGACATACGGATAATGCACGTACGCCCCATTATAATCCTACAGATATAGAACCAACACGGATTGATGGTCCAATGCGTAGATTAAGATTTAACTACGAATTTAACCAGTAGAAGATGCAATACGGATGTATAACGACCACTACAATCTACGGATACCGATGTATGGGTAACCCAACCATTAACATGATGTGATAAGACGTATCCTGAAACGAATCACAACAACGCTGTTATTAGCACCCAAATAATACCATTCAGCAACCTATTGCAGCAACAATGTGAATAGCGCTACTTAGCGAACTTACCCAGTAAACACAGTACAGATTACCCCAATATAATCATTAAAGTAATAATATTGAGTACCGTAAAACAATGAAGGGTAATATTTTATATCTTCATGATTCCAATCAAACCTTACAGTACCAACGATGATATGGTTAATGAGGATAGAAGCACAAGTAAATATGCTTATCAATGATGAAATCAATGATCCACAAGACTGCCATACGTGTACTAAATAAACTTATAATATTTAGAGGCATGGGCATAATAACGCCAATGAAGATCAATAAGATATGATCCAACCAACGACGATAACGATAATACGTACGCGCCCGAATATTAATCCAACCATATAATGGACCACACGGTGTGATGTGTTCCAGGATCTAATTAGATATAAACACATTAACAGGTAAAATCCAATACGGTGAATAACACCCACTACGAACCTACGATACCATGGTGATGTTAAACCAACCATTCTAACATTATGCTATAATGACGTATTCCAATACGTTAACACAAACAACGGCTGTATGTACCACCAAAATAATACGATGCAGCAACCTATGTAGCAACAATAATAGCCTTACTATCGCCTACGCCAGTAAAACACGGATTGACAATACCCCAATATATCATAGATACGATAATGATAGTACCGATAAATAAGAATATTAACTCCATGATTCCAGATCAAAACCTTTACAGTACCATACTATGTATGTTAAGAGGATATGAAGTCTAAGGTAGATACGCTTATGTCAAACAGAATGATGATCCAGCGAATGATTTACCAGATACCAGATACTGAAATGGAAACATAGAATTAATGATATCATATTGATACGCCAGATGAAGATGCAGATAGCGAGTACCCATAACCACACGATACAGATAATACGTACGCCTGATTATTTAAGATCCTTACAGAGATACTGACAGATATGAAAATTGAAGTCAACCAAAGTACACCCAATCTGGACGGAAAAACGACTTCTTACTTAGTAGAAATGTAGAGCCGCTTTAAATAATTACTTAGAATTTAATAGATGGGACAGTTACGGAAGGACGGTTATAACAATCAAAAAATTTTACGTCGTTCAAAAGGTTAGTCACCGTCACAGAAAATTACCAAAGTTTATTTTATATCTGAATAATCAAGAAAAAACAATAAAAGTAGAACAGTAACTATATCTATTATATCAGTAAATAAAAAATAGTACTGAGAACCACTATTAATATGAATAAAACCAAATTATTATAGCCACTAGGATTACATTGTTTTTAGTAACCTACGCACAACAAGATGCCATATACTTCAATATATGTAATACCATGAGTGTAAATCCCGCCTACGCAAGTCAGAGTCAGTTGAGTATAGCCCTTGTAACAATCGCAATGGTTCGGGCTTATATGGCGCAACCTCCCAACACTAATTTCATTCTCCTATTCGCAATAGGTAATAGGTTATGTATTTCAATTGAATATAAATAGATGCACAGGTTCAAAAACCTATATAGACGTTTATTCATATACCATTGGATTTCGCGAAACAGAAAATTATCCTCCCGTAAAGTGTGGAAATTTTTTTTAAATTAATTTAATAAATTAAGAAATTAAACGAAATTCAGTGCAGGTGAAATATAAAATAGATTTCTCCAAATTTCGAATATGTTATATCTACCGGATAAATATATATACGGCTCCCAATTATTAGCAACAATTATTTACATTCAAAAAGATGCAAATCAGTTAGTTTTTGCAAAAAACGGTAATGTCTACCATCCGGTTAGTTTGAAATTTATCAAGAATAAGTTTAAACCTCATATGACTAAATTTGGTGCGCACCCCTACAATAGATATCTCACCAAACTTATGTTAACATTAAACACTTTGTGAGGCAACGATGGATCTGGCAGTTATCTTTAGCCTTTCAATTAAGTATCAAATAATGCTTGGCTTATGAAAAAAACTACAAACTGTCCACTGATTAACATGTCCTCGAGGTTTTTTACGAACTATAACTGGAACTTCCGAAAATTATATCACTCGGTTCTTTTAGAATAATCATTATGGTTAAAAAAAATTTTTCCTACTCTTAATTGTTACTGCGAAACACCTTAGGTCAAGAAAAATCTTAAAGGCAAATCAAAATACAAGAATATCTTTAGCCCCCTCATATATCAAAAAAATATAGACAAAATCTTGTTTCAGCTATTTTAAAAAGTGGTTAATTCTATTATTAATGCAACTATAAAGGATAGCTTCCTTAAATTTACGAACTATTGAATAATATTTGAAGGGAAATAAGCCCTGAATTATTTGTAATATCTGCCAAACATGTACCGAAGTTAAATCAGTATTTGAAGCAATATAGCGAATTTTCGAAAATACCGTAGATGTCGAGCTAATACTTCCAAACCAAGCGAGATTATAGGAGATAAAAAAAGAAAACTCAGCGTAACTCTAAATTTAATATATCGGTATCAGAATTTCTCTCAACACTAAAAACACTTAATTGCATCGGATCAGATACAGAAAACTAGCAATACAAGACAATACTGGAATTCAAAAAACTTTTTAGAGATATGAATAAATACGAAATCTTCTAAAAGGTCAAAATTTAGATAAAAAAAGTATTAAATACCAAAAATGCCACGATCAACAACAGCAAACTAAAATGTTCCACCCTTATATTTACAAAAAATAATGTAAGATAAACAGTTAAAGCAAAGGTAGTCACGACTTAAAATTTTATGCACAATTAAACGAAGGGTGTATTTTACAAAATTGAATAATTACCCTTAATAGTGACCATCCGTTAGCACACCCCACATTAAGCCCAACGAAAAAACACTTCTTTTTTCATATCCAGAATTAAAATCTGATATTTTAAATACATCAATATATAATTACTTATCCCCAGAAAAAATCTTGAAATACTAATACAAGCACAGAACGTCCATTGTAACGATGGAAGAAATTCTTTATTTCTTCTATTCATCCTTAGCTTAGATTTTTGTACAAAATAAAAAATTAAGCCTATTCGAATGTAAAACAGAACTATAAATGTAATCTAGACGATTTTACTTTATTGTTAATAAATTCACAGATTGCTCCAATAAAAAACGACTGGGTATACATATCGATATTTAGAAAATATCATAGAATTGCTTTCCAACAAATAGTAACAGCACAGTTAGAAACAAGATATCAAATCAGTATATCTGTACCGTAAAATCATGGACTGAAAAATAATTAGAACTTAAAAACATTAAACAAGATCCAATGGAGATACAATTGATAGATTTTTAATTGGTAATTACCTTTAACGAGGAGTGCGCAGAGTATTATGGTAAATCTGATGACAGCCCAAATCATTAGGATTTATTTAGAAACAAAAGTTTACTGCTGGGTTAATGATTGCATAAGCACTACTCCACCATCACCATAAATATTTTGATTAACAAAAACAAATTAGAACAACGCCGATTGAAAATACAAAAAATAATCCTATAAAATATCCAAGTTAAAAATAAAAGGTTAAATCACATACATAGTAGAAAAAGCTTATTAGAAAACTTTTTATCTCAAGAAAAAGCCGAATCCTACAGGTAATTATATGTTTCTAAGGCATAAGCTTAAAGAAACGACTTCAAAGTGAAGTTCGGTGAAACCAATCTTCAAATCAAGTGCAACAATTCCAAAGATGTTCAAGGAACATAATTTAACAGTAATCTGGGAATTATAAATTTAGAAAAATAAAACCATCTGGCATTAAAAGCAAAGTTTAAAAAAATGCTATGAAGTTTATTCATTAGCATTTTTGGATACAAAGTTATTAAAAAAAGAGCCCCTTATTTTAAATTCAGTGCTAAAAAATTGATAAAAAATTCTTTTTTTTTTTTTTAAAAAAAACCCCCCAAAAATTAAAAATAGGTGTAAACAGCAATACTTATGTTACACATTTTGATCCTCACAATCTCTTCCC
>Ga0163217_1017984_pt1 | contig 11958 bp, 16 predicted proteins | sample SynspAceP_FD_185933 | JGI IMG/M metagenome (GOLD analysis project Ga0163217, IMG submission 185933) | Saline lake microbial communities from Ace Lake in Antarctica - Synechococcus sp. Ace-P (PacBio error correction) | ecosystem: Environmental > Aquatic > Non-marine Saline and Alkaline > Saline ... | reverse complement strand
TGGACTTGCCTGCCAAGCCCTAAAACGGTTATCGTCCGATTTACATAAATAAAGTTGCCCGTCTTCAGGTATTGCCGCACTCTGATACAGCCAACAGATTTTTTTTAGCGCTTCTTTGTTCGAATTTCCCTCAATAAGCCGCCGAAGGGTTGCTAACTGTTTTAGTGCGTTCCAGACAGAAAAACAGTTTCCGCTATTTCTCTCGCGAACGCGCAATCTGTTCTGGGTCACTATGTCCTGTTCCAGTCAATAGACTCGTAGGTTGTCATTTCTTCCCCATACTAGTCTCTTTGCCTGCTGCCACGAGCGTGGGACAAGAAATAGTGGTGTAGTGTACCAAGGCTTTCAGCTGGCCAAAAATGGGCATTTAACCAGGCCTGAAATTCAGGGTCGTCTAATCAGTCACGCCACTTGCAACGTCTGGACCATTTGGCTGAATCAATTGGCTGGATTCAGATGTCAACAGCCTAAGACCCCTAGACAGCTTTCTCCCAAGGGCCATCTACATTGCCAACTTGAGAGCAAAGCCGTTGCCAAAAAACAACTCAGGCCAGGGAGACCCGAAGGCGAATACGGCGTTTCTTAGCTGAGCACGGTTATCTAGTAACGGTTCGAGCACTGTCTCATATACACGATCTGACGATGCAGACAAAAGACAACACCCTTTCAGTTCAGGTGCCCGGGTGCAACTAGGCGCTCAAGTGGGATCCGGCCTGGTCAGAGCACCTCGCGCGACATGACCGCGGCGAGGGCGGAAAAGGACCGTGATTCCAGGGCGGGTGATGGCGCTCTCTCGCGCTCGCGCGCTACTTGCAAGCTGGGTGATCACGCCGGCGCGAGGAAGGCCACAGCCAGTTGGGTAGCGGAGGACGGGCCAGGTGGGCTGGCAACTCGCCACGGCACGTAGGGATCAACACCCTGGCCCCAGCTGGATTTCCGCTGTTTCGTTACCCGGGTTCGGGGTTCGTTACCGGGAGTCTGTTTTCGTTACACCCGCAACTGGAGGCAGGCCCGGGGGGCCCCCCCATGCGCGGCCGCTGCTGGCCCACTGGCTTGAGGCATCCATTCTTGCTCCGTGCCGTTTCGCGACAGCGGACAAAGATCGCATGGCAGCCGGATTCAGGTTTCCGCTTTGAAAAGTCACGGTGGCACGAAGCCGAGGTGGCATGGCCTCCACCCACGATCTGCCGAGTTCGTCGCCGGAGAAAGCCATTCGGTGCGAATCCACCAGCACCTCCAGGGGATCGCATGGCGGGACGCGGCGGCGCAGCTGCAGATCCAGGATGGTGCTGCCGCTCGGCCGCATCGGGCAGGATCGGAGCAGAAAGATCTCGTCGGAGCGCCCCTTGCGCATCAGCTGCGGCGGGCAGGTTTGGCCACACCGTTGGCCGTTGGCCACACGAACACCGCCGTGGTTCTTCTTCGGGCATCCAGGTGAGCAAGGGGGGTGGGCCAGCACCTGCTGGCTGGCTCCCCATCGCTGCGGCTTGTCGCCCCCGAAGCCTTGTCAATCTCATCGATTCCAGAGCACGCAAGGGTGCCATCGCCGCCCGGCGGATCATTCGCGGGTGCGCGCTTCGCTCGCTCCCACCAAGACGGCAAACAGCCCGACCACATCAAAGGGGGCCGGGGGGCCAGGGGGGCCCCCAGGGGCATCGCCCAGCTGTGGGCATCGCCTGGCTGTCAGTGACTTGCCCGTGGGCCCTGGGCCCACCAGCACACCCCCTCTGGGCAGGGGCAGGGCATAGCGCTCGGCTTCGTCGCTGTAAGCCAGGCGGCGTTTGGTCAAGGCCATTGCTGAGGGGCCTCCAGCCCGCCGATATCGCCGGCTTCCGGCCTCCAGTGGGGCAGTTACTCCAGCAGCTCCGCTGCGGGCGATCGACTGGCGTTTTTCCTCGAGAACCTCAGCGAGATCGCCTCACCGATTGGCCACGTCGGGCTAAGGCGGCGGCCACCTGGCGGATCGCATTTTCAGTCAGACGCTGCAGGAATGGACCGAGCTGCTCGAGGGCATCGGCAGGGGGCGATGCCCACTGGCCTGGGCGATGCTTTCGAGCAGGTCGCGGATCTTCCGGCGCGTTGGGCAAAGGGCAGATTCGGAGCACGGGTGATGCACTCCTCCAGCTCCGGGCACCTGCAGTTCGCGTGCAGTGATCACCAGGGGTCTGGGGCTGGCGGGCGCAGGCTGATCGAAGAGATTGCGCAGGGCGCCGGCCAGATGGCCCGGATCATTCGCAGTAGCGATGGAATCGAGAAGGCAGAAGAATGCAGGCTTGATCCTGGGGCAGGCTTTGAGGCTGTCCGAGGGGCGCCAGCGGATTGCGGATGGCCTCGGCGAGCTGATTCGGCAGGCCCGGGCGATCCCATCAACGAAATCCAGCGGAGAACAGGTGTGCGTGTTCGAGCCGAGCGCGGCCAGCCAGGGTCTCAAAATCGCTCCTCCTCCAGGGCTGCGGATCCAGAGGATCGGATTACGGGCCGATCAGCAGGTCGAGGTTGGTCCGGACCAGGATTCAGTCATGGGCCAGCCTCCATTCGCCATCGCTCAAACGCAGTTGGCCGAGCCGCGGCCAGGCGGGATCAAGCGGTTGTGCGGATCCGAGCTGGCGAACTGGGGCTGTGGGCGATAGTTCCGCTGTGCTCCAGGACGGCCGGGGCCGGGCAGGGCAAGCCCACAGTCGTTGCGGGCACGGCAACTTTTGGAAGGTGGAGCTTCGAAGACAGTGACCTGGGATCAACAGGCCCCAGGGGTCGAGGACTCACTGGGGCTATCGGGTCTCAATCGGCAAAGGCCAGAAGAATCGAAGATCACCAGCGCCTGAACGCTGAAGTTGAGCAGTGTGCGCAAGGATTCGGGCGTTGGACGCGTCTGGCTCCAAACCTCGTTCGCCATCAGTTGCCAGAGCGATCAGCTCCTGAACAGCGAAGTGAGAGGGGATGGTCTCGCTGTCCGCAGGGACAGCGATCACAGCGCAGCTGATGGTTGGCGGCTGGCCTCGCCATTCAACTGAGTCCATCTTCCCCATCCAGAGCGGGCCCGGAGTTTCCCGGCCGCACGGGGAAAGGGTTTCGATCTCCGGCGAGATGTGGTCCAGGGCCCAGTGCGCACCGGGCCCTGGAGCAGGCGCAATCTGCAGGGGGATGGGCTTGAGCGGCAGAGGACTCCGGAATAGGGAGGCTCGCCGCCTCCATCACTCGGTACCCTTGGGCTCGAAGGGGAAGACGCTCCATGCCGCCGACGGCGGTGGCGCCACCGCGGACGGTCTTGCTGGGCCAGCTGCTGATCGGAGAATGGACCTGGAGATTATCCGGCAAGGGTTTCGCGTGAGCAGAAAGGTCTGCACCCCTGAAAGATGTGTGCCACACCATGTAAGAAGCACCCCGGCCGGCAGGGGAAGAAGAGAAACATTGCCGGTTGATCATCCAACCGGGGTGATCTTGTTGGCCGATCGATTGCTGCGGTGGCGGCATTGCCCATGCCCGAGAGAATCTGCGAGATTGAACAGGGTGGCACCAAAGCCCCCCACCAGCGGATGGCGATGTCCCAGTTGATCGCCGCCGTCCGTGTAGCAAGCCCACCTGGCCCAGGGCCTTGATAACAGGAAACGCTACGGGCCGCCAGGACCAGGAACCTTGGCTCGCATTGTGGCTTCACCGGTGCTGAGCGCTTCGATCTGGCCTAGTCTCGCTTCACTTGATCACCCCATCCCCTTTGGTGATTGCTCCAGGAGGGGGTGTAGCCCGTACCTTCTCCACCCCTTGGAGCAGGCTGGTGGAAGACTCACCGCTCTTGTGTGGAAGTTGATCTGGGCCCAACATTCGCCAAACGCCCAGCTTGGTGCCCTGCTCCAGGCTTGGCGATCACCGGCCACTATGGTTGGTTTCGTTGATTGAAGATCGAATGGCTTGGCGCTGTTGAACGGCTTGGTTTCGACTCGCTGCGATCTTGGTCAGCCGGGCAGAACCTTCAGTTCAAGGTGTTAGGGGCACATCGGCAAATGGGGACCACGCAAGGTGGCAAAGCAGCGCGAACAGGATCGGCCATCTGGCAACCCGCAGCGGGCAGACAACCGGCCAGGGGGGCTGCGAATTCCTATCAGCTTGCCCCAGCTCTTTTCCTGTTGCTTCCTTTGGATCGCTGGCGGGCGCGGCCTTGATTTTCGGCCTTGGCCGCTCTTGCATTGACCGGCTGGGCGATCCGCCATCCTTTCCTGGGCACTGCGGATTGAGCGCGCTGATGGAAAACAGGGCAAGCTGATTCACCACGTCAAGGCGACGATCGCCAGCCCGTAACTCGGCACCAGACCGTAGAAAAAGTCGAGGATCGGGAGCAGAGGTTGTCGGGAGATGTAGTGCCGATCACGGCTGGGGTAGCGGCGGGGTGGAAGGGGGTATGGGAATCAGTTGTTGCCAGGCAGGGAGGCATCGCGCGGGCATCGGTTCAGGCGACTGGGAAGCCTGGAGACGCCGAATCCTTTGCTTGTCGGGGCCCGCAGACCGGCGACCGCACCCGAAGGGGCTTTCCTGGCAGCAAGCCGCTCGAGGATGTAAGCCTTCGGTTCGCGGGCAACCGTGGAACCGAGCGCATCTCCTGGCTTGAAAACCGTCATAAGCCACAGGACATGTTCAGGGCACCGAAGCCCCGGAACAGAGCGCACCCTCGATTGGCCATAGCTGGATCTGGCGCGGGTCGCGGCCGAGGCCAGCCACCGGTCACGGAGATCCGGCGCTGGTGATTGCCGTAAACGCAGCAGAGGGCCCGAAACGATTGCCCCGAACCGCGAAGGGAAGGCCGATCAGGGTGAGCGCCGGAAGACCAGGTGAAAATCAGATCGCGCGGGCCGGGGCCCGGCCCTCATTAGGAAGACAGGCTCCGCCGATGGGGCTGGGGGATGGGCCTGGACCCGAACAGTCGGGAGCAGTGCTTGCGTTTGGCTCCTCAGGGCCTTGACCCGTCCATTGGCTCAGACCGCCTTCTGAAACAGGCAACTCACATTCTCCCAGCAGAGCTCCTCAGCGGCTCGGCGCTGCCGGGCGAGGGAACAGCAACACTGGCGCTCAAGGGCTCAGGGGCCAAGACCCTGCAATGGTTCGCATTTCAGCCATGGAATCAAAGCGCCGGCAGCGGTTGCGGCAGAGACGGAGCGTTTGCCCTGACCTTCGTCTCACCACCAACTGCCGCCGCGACAGGGGCTGACTTTTGCAAACCGCAGAGGCCTTTGTTAGCAGAGCCTCATCGGCTTCAAGGGTGCGTAGCACCATCCAGGAGCCATGGATCGACGACCTTTGCGATGAGGTGATCGAAAGCCCCGTACCCCCTTCAGGCGCAGGTCCGGCGGCAGCCATTCGAACCGACCGTTTGCGCGATCAGACCGCCAGCGAGCCCGTCCGCGGGCGGCGGCGGGTTGCGGGATACGCGCCGACCGGTGTGGGAGCGCATTGCGGACACGGAAGCCGGGACACCCGCTTGCGCTTGCGGTTGTCCAGGGTTGCGCTTGGTCATGGGGCGGCCTGCTACTCGCTCTGGGTCGATGAACCACGTATCAGTCAGGGCGCGGGGGTTAGTGGTGGCTCGTTCAATCTGAACAGCCAGCTGCCCAAGTAGCCCAGCGAAAGGCAACATCTCCAGGCGCCTTGCCAGCGGCATTGAACTGATACATGCGATGTTGAACGGATTGAAGATGTTCATATACAACCCCCGATTGGTGCGATCGTCAGGGGGATGGTCGATCGGGAAAGATGTCGTCGACTTGAACCGCCTTTGGGATTTCCACGTGGCTGGAATCTTCTCCAGGCAGCGGGTTCGCGGGACACATTGGCCTTCCTGCATGGAGCAGAGCTGAATGTCATTGGCCTCGATCTTGGCCTCGAATGTTCTGGCACCGGTTCACGCTCAGCTGAGTAATGGCCGTGTTGCGGTCCTTGGCGCGCAGCTCAGAGTATCGGAGCGCTTCAGGCTGTCGGTTATTCGTTCATGAAGTAAATAGAGCCGTTTTGTAATCGCGATCGTTCTCCCAGCGGAACATCCAACCAGGCCAGAGGCCTGGGCTGAGCTGGTGCGGCGCCACGGCAACCGCCCACCAACGGCACCAACCAGGCCGGCACGAGCCCCCGGGCCCAGGCCGGCCGCAGCAAGGCGAGTTGCGGGCTGGCCGATCGGGCGGGCCGCCGGAAGCGTTCGCCGGCAGCTGGCGAAGAAGGTTGGGGGAAGGCAGGAATCGGAGCGGGGTGGGTGAAGGAGCAGGCAAACCCATTCTCTGGCCAGACCGCAACAGGGGAGGCGGAGGGCAGCCGCCCAGCTGTCAGATGTGACCGGGATTCTGTCCTGGACGGAGGAAGGCTTGCCTTGGGCGCAAAATAGGATGCACGGCGGAACGCCGGGTTCCATCCAGGCTGGGCCAGCAGCCGGATTGCCAGCGGGCAGGGTCTCATCGACGGGCCATGCTGCTGGCAATCAAAGCAGGGCCACCCCGTCCCAGCCGGTGTGGCGGCCGGGCAATGGGCCGGCGGGGAAACAGGCCGTCAGATCCGCCGTCACCGAAAGGTGACCGACAAACACCTGGGCTCCCTGCAAGGTTGTGCTCGATTCAAGGCATCGAGAAGCCTCTCCCACGATGGCCGCGATGGCAGCCACGGGTTTGGCTTCGGCGGTTGGTGGCACCGCAGGGGCCCGCAGATGCTGGCCCCTCGCTCATGGCCGCCAGAGCCAGAGCGGCTGGCCGCACCAGGCCAGGCTCAGGCTTGACGCCTTGGTGCAGCTGGCCCAGCAGGTTGCGGCCAGGAATTGCATGAAGGCCAGTCGTTGGTCGGGCGGGCTTTTGCCATAGGTGGTGGGTCTGATCGGTGTCTTCGCCAATCCGTCAGTCGGGCCAGCAGGCGGCGGGCGCTGTCCTCGTCGCCAGTTCATCAACAGCCGAGCTCTTTGGCCTGGGCGCCGTGAGACCCGGCCATCTGCGAAGCCTCGTACTCCTCCTCGCTGAGGCGGCGGGCGTGCGACGGCGGCCACGACTGGCCGTAGCTGGAGTCGATCAAACGCCTGGAGGCAGCTGGCGCTCCGGCCTCGGTGAGGGCGCGATCCGGCGAGAGAATGTCTGATGGCCGCTCTACGGTCTAAGAACTGATGCCGAGTCCGCTCCGAGGCAACCTCGAAGGTGTTTCCGCGCAGGGATCCACGCCGATCGAGCGATTCGTGCCCGGTCGGCCGCACGATCTTTCCGGCCGCCGGATCGCCGCAAGTAACGCCACGGAGGCGTGATGATATGCCGAAGCGCCACCACGTGCCGACAGCCTTGTCGCGAAGGCGCGCATGCACGCGCTGATGGATTCTCCTGGGCGGGTCTGCCCACCGGTGCCGGGCCCGGGTGTGCGATGGCGCTAGGCAGCAGGCCGGTATTCCGCTCCCACCTTGCGTCAGGCCGTTGTGAGCACGCGCTCCGGTAGCCGCTGATCGCCCCTTCGAGGCGCGGATGCTGCTGCGATGGCTTTACGAGACTTGCGGCGCGCAGCCAGGGCATTCGTGCGGTGCGTAGTGTGCGGACAAAAGGGGTTGACGGCGGCTCTAATGAGCCCCAGCTTCCGTTGGCTGCTGATTGCGGTCTGCCCTTGCGCTCGTTGTGGCGGCGATGTGGTGGTGGGCGGCGATGTAAGCTCAGCTTGTGCCGCGTGAGGCCACTTCGAGCGTGGTGGCTGGCTGGTGCGACTGCTGCCCGCCGGGCTGGCGGTGCTCTGCCGCGGCTGTGTTGATGGGCTCGATCTGCGGTGGCCGCGGGCAGGCGGCTTGGCTGTCTCGCCTTTTAGCCGTTGGTCGACGTGCATCCTGGTTCCAGGGCTGCTGACCCTGGGTGGGTGGGCAACCGGCGCTGGGCTGGGTCTAGTTCTATCGACTCCGCCCCTGCTGGTGGCCGTGCTGGGCGTGCTAGTTGTTCGGCGAGGCGATCAATCCTGGTCGGTTGGTGGGTGGTTGTGGTGGGCTTCCGCGGGCACGTCGTGCCTCGGCCGCGCCGTCCGCTTGCTGCGCAGCCCTGGTTGGCAAAGGCCCCTCCACCCCGGGCGTCGTAGGCCTGGAGCCATGGCGATACTTTCTGGATGCTTTGGGCCGCTGTGGCGCATGGCGGTGGGCACGTGCTCTGCGCGCTTGCCATGCCCACTGGATGCCTGGTGGTCGTATCAGCCGTTGCTTGGCACATGCGCGGCGCTTTCCTCTGCTGGGAAGTCTCGCGATGTGCCACCGTTCTCGGTCCGCGCCGCGGCTGGCTGTTGTGCCGGCCTGGAGCCTCGCATCGCTGGCCTGATGACCTACGGCCAGCTGCTGGGCAGCCTGGCCTATGGACCTTTTCTTCTGGTTTTGCCCGCCAGGTGATCTCACCGGCTTCACCCTACTTTGACCCCGTGTTGCCTTTGCTCCGGTGGTGTTTGCTGCTGGATGAAGTAGAATGGCTGTTTCCCGCGCCATGGCTGGGCCGTCTGGCCCTGGGGCGGTTGTTCTGGATCAACCCAAAGGCAACGGGCTGGAGCCTCAAGGTGGCGGAGTGCGAGGCCATGAGCGATCGCCCCGCAGGCTGCTGGTGGTGAGTCAGCGGCGGTGGGTGAACCCTGGCGAGGCCAAGGTGGTGGTGGGTGTGAAGGTACCCTTGTCTGGCTTGGTCGGCCGGGCTGTTGATCGATAGGGGCCCAAATACTGCCTCACGCGTGCTGGCTGCTCGAGGGTTCCAGAGTTGCCGGCCAGGGCCTCGAAGCTCGCGTACCCGCTCTGGAGCCAGCGGGGTGATCAGTGCCCAGCTGGCTAATCACCTCTGAGCGCGCCAGGGGGCGGTTAACTGCCGGGCGGTCAGCCCTGCTGGCCGGCTCTGGGAAACGGCGCTGAATCGCCAGGGCGATTCGACGCCGGATTCTAAATCCTGGGCTACGACTTGGCGGCCTCTGCTGACGGTCTCATGCCACGCGCTGTTCCAACCTGGTGAGCATGGGGATCCGGTGGCACCTGATGGATGGTGATTTTCACGGCCGTGGGACCGCTGGAACCCGGCAGGCTTGCCTCCACAGGCGCCGGCCAGGCCGTGGACTTCCGCCTGGGCAGGCCAGGCGAAGGTGGTGGGCAAGGGCGTTTGAGCCTGGGCGAGCTACGTCTTCCGCCCCCGGCGATCCCGAGCGGCTGGCGGCGGGAATCATCGTCCCCGGAGAAAGGGTCTGGTAAATGCGGCCGCGTGGCGGTGCCCATGCTGGGCTGCCGTGCTTGTCCGTCTAGTTGCGGGGACCCGCTATTGGCCCTGGCTGGTGGATGGTTCGGCCCGCCGGCACATCGACTTGGCGGGGATTCCTTCCCAGCGAACGGGCTTCAGGCCGAACTGTTGTTGGGGCTGGCTGCTGGTGCTGTGGCTGAAAACCACGCCAAGTGGAATTCGAGGCTTACTGGCAACGTTGGTGTCTGCGTGGTCGAGGCGGTAGGCCTGCGGTGGTGCCCGGTGGTGTGGTCTCCCGGCGTGGGCGGCGCCGGCGAGCTGGTGCTAGTCGGGGTCTCAGGCCGGGATGCTGGTGCCCCCTGCTCGGCGAGGGCCATGGCCGGGGCCGTTCGCGGCAGCGAGGCAACTCAACGCTACGACGCGCCGTGGGTGGAGCAGCATGCTCCCGGGAGGCGTTTCGCGGGCCCGGATCGAGGCCTGGTGAGCGAGGGCCTGTAGGTTCTGGCGCTTGATCTCTGTGGCGGTTCCTCGCCCGTCCGCCGGCGTTCAGCACACCAACTCCCCGGTCTGGCGGGGCGCCCCCTGGCTCGCAAGCCAGCGGGGCATGGTGTGCGGCTGATCTCTGGCGATTGGTACCATTGTTCCTCTGGCAGCTCGGGTGGCAACGTGCCTGGTCGTATGAGACGTCCACCTGTCGGCTCAGCCGTGGCCATGGCGGAGACCAAACTGTGACCCCTCTGGTCAATGGCCTCCCCGCTACGACAAGGCCGCCGGCTGGTCTATTGGGCTGTTATGGCGTCGCGTATGCCTCGCCGCTGGCCAGAACAGTGGAATCCGCTGTCTGGGTACTGGGCGCGCACGGCTGCCTTTGGCCTGGCTCGATCGTTGGTGATCTGAGCCTTGAGCCTTCACGCTTTGTTGCGCTGGCCCCAGCGGGCGATCAATCATGGGAAGCACCGGACCATGCCGCGAGGGCCACGAGTTGGCCCTCACCGCGCTTACAGCGGCCCTGGCTTCGCGCTTCTCCCCCGACGCGGTCATGACCCGCTGGCCGTCAGTCGATGCCTGTCAACGGCGCTTTCTGGTGTGGGCTTGTTGTTGTCTGGCAGTGCTGGGCAGAACGCGGGCCTGGTGGCCGGGAATGGCTTGGTGCTGGCTGCTGTGCTCAGCAGGGTCCAGTCGCCTGGTGCGTGCAGGACTGACTTGTGGGCTTCGGGCTGGAGACAGGGGGCCCTGGGCGGCCCTGTGCGACTGGCTGAGGCCCGGTGCAGGGCCTGGCTCAGCCTGCTGGGTCCCTGCCCGGTACGGCCCGCCATGCTGCGTGGTGGAGGGCGTCGTTCGGACAGCTTGTTCGGTGCTTTATTCCAACCTTGCATGCGCTTCAGCTCTGGTGTCAACGACACCTGCAGTCTTGGTATCCTGCCGGTGGGATGGTGGTGCCAGCCGTCCTTTCACCACCTGCGGTCTGCTGGCCAGGGGCCTGAGGGACGTGATGCGCGGCAAGGGACCAGCCGCGGGGGGAGATGGTGGCAGCGGTGATGCTTGCCGGCCTGCTTTCATGCCTCATTTGCGCAGTCTTCGCGGCCTTGCGTGGCTTCTTGGCGAGTGCTGGTGGTCTCACTCTGTGCGCCACGCAAATTCCCAGTACGTGCCGGCACGCCGGCTCCGCCCTGTTTGATAAGGCCTAGCCGCCCAGACAGGCGCGGCGGGCGCTTGTCCGGAGGGGCGCTGTTTGTGGCTGCAGGGACTCACCCCTCTCGTCACCTTCACGCCTGGCGTTGGGCTCGGATGTCCATGCGCTATGGGTGCCCTTGATGCAAACGATTCGGAGATTGCCCACCCTCAGGCGAACTGCTGGCAGCAGAATTGGTTCTACGAGCAGTACGCTGGCTCGTCATCGCCACAGTGGCCGGGTCTCTGGCCAGGGCGGGGCTGGAGCTCGCACTGGGTTGGAGCCGGGCTCGCGGGCTGGTGGCTTGGGCCTGCTACTGCCCCTTCGTGGCCGTTTCACGCCTGTTCGGCCGTCCTTGGGCCGATGTGGGCAGCTGGGCGATGTCGTGCGGGGCGCCGCCCCCGCCCCTCCTCCCCCGGCCATTCGGGGAAATGGCCGCGGCAAGCCCGGCGGGAAGTCAGGGCCCGGTGAAGTCCCTGGCGATGGTCGGGGTGCTTTGAAGCCATCGCTGCCACTACTACAGCCGTCAGAGGTGGTGCTGTATGAGGGCCTCTCGGCCCAGTGGTTGCTGGTGAAACCTGAAGTGGACCGCTGGACAACGAAACGCGCCGAGGTCAAAGCGGCCCGCAGTCGGCGACGAGGCCGCCGACCGGTGCTGGTGGTTAATCGACCTCCACCAAGGCCAGCTGCTCCTTACTGGCAAAAAACCTTGGTTTGCGACGCCCGTTGGCAGCTAACGGGCCATTCTACCCGGCTCTGGCGGGTGGGAGCGCGCGCTCCGACTGGGAGTCAGGGAAGGCCGAAGCAGTCTGCAAAGGCTGCGCGGCAAAAGCCAGGAATCAGCTTGGAGGATCCCCGCCCGAGCGCTACTGAGGCCGCCGGTTGCGCCTGGCGATGGACTAGGGAAAAGCTGCATGCCCCCAGCGGCCAGTTTCTCCTGCTGGCCGGGCCGGCTGCCGCAGCCGCGGGGAACAAGCGGAGGGACACCGTTTTGAAAACGTTCGACCCCCGGGCTGGGTGAACGCCCAGGACCAAGGCGGGCCTTTTCCGCCGGCCCAGGAGTGGGGGGCCAACCAGTCCGGGGGGGGAAAACCTCCTCCTTTTGGG
>Ga0163217_1104956_pt1 | contig 11959 bp, 15 predicted proteins | sample SynspAceP_FD_185933 | JGI IMG/M metagenome (GOLD analysis project Ga0163217, IMG submission 185933) | Saline lake microbial communities from Ace Lake in Antarctica - Synechococcus sp. Ace-P (PacBio error correction) | ecosystem: Environmental > Aquatic > Non-marine Saline and Alkaline > Saline ... | reverse complement strand
CGTCAAGGACTGGTTGGTGATCCCGATTCAGTTCTCGTGAGCGAGCACAATTCGAAACCTCGAGGAATCGACATCGAGTAACCGGTGGGAGATCGCGACGGAAGCTGGAATTCAGAATTCCGCCGGGTTCCCGGCCTCGATACTACCCCACCTTTCATCAAAGGCCTGGCCGATACTGGTCGAAACCGCCCTCGCTTGGACGGAGGTCAACCTCGATTCAAGCTGCCAAGCTCCCACCAAGGGTCAAGCTCTACCCCCAGGAGAGAGTGGGTCTGCGGCTGGAAAACAGCTCGAGGTCTGGAATTGGGCGGCTTGGCGATGCTTGAGCTTCTCGGCTTTTTGCTTGAACTCGAATTTCAGCGGCCAAGGCCCCTCTGCATGCCCTTGGCCTCCTCTCTAAGCCGGCACAACCGCTTCCACTCGTTCCTGGAGGATATCTTGCGTGCATGGTCAGAGCTGCGCTAACGTCACCCCAGACCTTAATGTTGCCTCTCTAGATGAGTGACGTCCCTGCTGCCGTGACCCTCACGTCCGTTCCACCCACAAGCCAAGTTTCGTACGCAGTTCGGGAAGCTGATCAGGCTGCTGGAAGTCCAAGCAGGCGGTCCATCCCTTTTGCCGTGACCATGAGTCGGCGCCGAAGCCCTTGATGGATGCCTGCATCGTCACGACGTTTCAGCACATTTGCTATCCCGGCGGCGCTCCTGCCCATTTACGACGCCCCTGCATCAGGGCCGAAGCCAAGGGCTGGCTCAAGCAAAATCTTTGGTGCGCACGAGGCAAAGGTGGCACCCATCTTGCCGATGCACGCCCGGCTCCACGGCGGGTGGGGGTGTGTTTCCGGAACCTCAGGCCCGGCGCACCAATCTTGGTCACGGGCATTCGCCACCGCCCGATGGATTCGTGCGTTAGTCGTGGATCACCGGCAGGTGAGCCGCGCCTCGATCGGCACCCCGATTGCCTTCCAGGAAACCGACATTCTTTCGGCATTCACTCTGCCGATCGTTGAAGCATTCCGGGGTGGTTGCGCGATCCAGCCCAGATCGGTGGATTGTTGCTGAGGCGTTTCTGATCGCCATCCACGGCCGCCCCGGTCGGATTCTGATCGATGTCCCCAAGGATGTGGGTCTCGAAGTCTTTGCCTATTGAGCCGTCGAACCAGGGCAGCGTGATTCCGAAGGGCTATCAGCTGGCAGCTTCCACCCAGCCCCAGGTCATTGACCAAGCAACTTGAGCTCATCCGAAACGCCAGGCGGCCGTTGTTGTACGTCGGCGGCGGCGCGATCAGTTCTGGGCGCCACGAAGCGGTGAAGGGCTGGCTGAACGCTTTGAGCTGCCTGTCAACCACACTGATGGGCAAAGGCTCCTTCGACATTCGCCATCCCCTGGCGTGGGCATGCTGGGCATGCACGGCACGGCCCTTACGCCAAACTTCGCCGTCACGAGTTGCGACCTGCTGATCGCTTTTGCCGGGTGCCCGCTTCGTGGGACCGCGCACCGGCCGATCGACAGTTTTGCGCCTCGCGCCCCAGAGTGATCCACAATTCGATATCGGACGCCGCGAAGTAGGGAAGGTGCGCGACTTCCCGAGGTGCGATTCGTCTCGGACGTGCGCCTGGCCTTGAGGCCCTGTTGGCAAGCCTCAGCCGATGAACCGGACTTTCAGCGCACAGGGCCTGGCTGGAGAGATTGAGAGCGGAACAGGCATTAACCCCTGATGTGGGCCTGAAGAAAAGGGCGCCATCCGCCCCTTCAGGAAGTCTGATCAGCTTGCGGCAGTGGCACCGGAGGCGTTTCGTCACACCGATGTTCGGCCAGCACCAAGAGTGGGCGGCCCAGTACCTCAACACCTCCGCGCCATTGGATCAGCAGCGCCGGTCTGGCCACGATGGATTTGGTACTTGCCGGCGGCCCTTGGCGTGCAGGTGGCCCATCCGGTTGAGGCGGTGAATTCTGTGTGGCGGGGATTGCAGCATCCTGATGAACATTTTCAGGAGTCGGCACCCTGTCCAGTATCAGCTGCCGGTGAAGGTCGTGGATTCATCAACAACGGCTGGCAGGGGATGGTGCGCCAATGCAGGAAGCTTCTACTGGCGAGCGCTATTCCGCTTCTGAAATGGTTGGCGGGGCTATGCTGATTTCCCCCTTAGCCGAAGCCTTCGGGTCAGGGGGGTTCGATCACGAGCGCTCCAGGCTTAAGGGAACAACGGCTGAAAGCCTTCGCCCTCCAGGTTCCCGCTCTGTGATCGACGTTTACTGGTTCGCCGACAACGGAAACTTGCTATCCAATGGTCCCGCCTGGCGGCCAGCAAAACGCCCAGATGTGTTCGGGGCCTGCCCAGCCATCCAGGGAACTCGCGATCGACACCACCCGCGCGTGCGGCTCCTGTGAGATCGAGCACCGTCAGCGCCCATCTCACTGGTCCAGCTGTTGGCGCCAAGCTCTGACGCCCCTCCTTCTCCGCCAAGCACACGATTCCCGTTCAATCGCCCAGATCCTGAGACTTAGGCCTTGGGGCCTGGCCATGGCTTTGCTTGTTTATTCGGCCAGCGTTGCGGTGGTGGCTGCCGCGAGGTCCTGCAAGTCGGGAGCGGGAAACCTGTTGCAAGTCGGAGATCAGAACCGCAGCTACCCGGTGGCGCCTGGGTGGTTGCATCGCCGTTCGATCCCGCGATTCCCAGGCTGCCGCTGAGTTGGTTGCGACAACGGTTTTGCCACGCCAAGCCCGGGTCAACCTTCGTCCGCTGGGCTCAGGTCGGGGTGTGTTGATCTTCCCAGGTGACCCTTCTCTCCAGCGGAGATGATTCTCGGTTCAGGCCTGGTTGGGAGCTGGCGCTGGCCAGGCGCCTCTCCGCTGAGGCGGCACCGCTGGGCCTTGCCCCGACCCCAGACCAGCAGACGCTGACAACCCCAAACGAGACAGGAATGAAGTCTTGAATCGCACGGCCCAAAGGCATCGTGCTGGTGCCAAGCCTGCTTTCTGGGTGGGGGCCTTTCTCTCCGCGGGGTTTGCTGCAGGGTGAGCGCCGCGCCAACCGTGCACTCTGCCCTGGCGCTGGGTGGTCTGCTGCTGGCAGCCGGGTTTGTATGGGACCCAGTTATCTGCCGAACCGCCCCAGCCAGCCCCAGAGCCGACGCAGGGGCAGGCGAGCCAGAGCAGCCCCACAGATGAGGTCACAGCCATTTGAGCCGAGCAGTGCCTTGGACTACCGAAACGGCGATAGCGGCCTCTACCCTGCCAAGACAGTTTTGCGACAAACCACTGACCCAGGTGGGGATGCTCCCAGTTCCCAGCCACCGTGTTTGAACGGGGACCCAAAGCCCCTGGGGCAGCCCGGCGGGGGTCTGGCGGGTTGGCGCCAGCTGTCGGGGTGCAAAAGGCCCTGGTTGGCCAGCGGCGCCTTCTCAGTGGCCCAGGTTGCTAGTGCTCCTTCCCGCACGGGCCGGTGCCAAGGCAATGATGGGCTTTCTGCGTGGGTACGCGCTGGCCTGATGACAGCCAGAGGTGTGACGCCAGAACCCCGTCAAACAGAACTGGGATGGTTGGCCGGCTAGGTCAGGATCCAGACCGCTGTTCGAGCGGCAGAACCACCCCGGAAACGTTGGTGGACGAGCGGCCGTGTTCGATGCTTTCCCTACGGCCTGCTAAGCCCAAGACAGAAGGATCAAGTTTGCTGTTTCCGCTGACAGCGCGGTGACTCACTCCCAACGACTGCCCGCAAGCTCGGGGCCGAATTGGCTCTGGTGGCCCGTGTCGCCGGGCCCGGAGGCTGAAGCAGACCGTATTGGCCGCGCGGTCTGGCTGAGCAGGAGAAAGCGAAGGTGATGACTTATCCATGACGCAGCGTTCGAAACAAAAGGCCCTGGGCCGAATCGCTTTCACCGAGACGCTCGCAGGGAGGCTGGCGGAATGGGTGGTGGGTCCCACAAAGCTCCCCCCGCCGTCCCCAAAAACGACAAGGAAGCGATTCGAACAGCTCGAGTGAGGATGTGGATTGGTACAAGCCCAGTCCCTGGCACCGTGATGGCAGCTCGGCGGGTGCTCTGGGTCCAAGGCCGTACTTCAGCGCCCAATGGCCGCCACTTGGACCCTGGTCTGGCCCTTTTCCCGTCAAGGAGCCGCTGGGCGACGGCCCAGCTGGGAGTTGAACCGCTCGCAGGGACTGTTGGAGCCGCTTTGCGAAGGCTTTCCAGGCCCGTTTTGGGCTTTTGAACCCAGGGCTGGTTGAAGCGGCGTTACGACACGGCCCAATTTGGCCGCTTCTGAGCGCCCAGGTGGGAGGCGATGACGGCCGGTTGGGCAGCTGGAGTGCTGGATCCAAAAGGGCTCCTCCAACTTGAGCTTTGTGCTGCCTCAAAGCCCTTGGAAAGTGGCTTCCGCGCTGCTGTCAAAGGCGCCGGCAAGGCGCCTGGGACCATCCCCTGGCCTCTCGCCAAACGGAGAGAGATCGCCTGACACCGGCTCGCACCCGCGTTCAACAGGCGGAAGGCTGAACGAAACGGGGAGCCGCGCCACCCTGGGAATCCGCTTGTGGGCTCACTTGAGCCGTTGCCCAAACCAGACCGCATACGCGCTGTAGGCGAACAACCGCTGAACACAAGCCAACGCGACGAGAGAGGGCAATGGCTCAAAACCCATGGAGATCGCACACCGGAGGCGGCTTCAGGTCCCCAAGCTTGCAGTGGGCAAGCGGATCCGAGGTGCGAGTGCTGAAATGGTTCGAGGAAGTGAACATTCCCTTGACGGGGCAGGCAGCGTGCTCCGGACTGAGCGAACTCAAGCTGCACTTGAATCACAAGCGCGGCGATCTGCGTAAGGGGTGCTGAAGCGCCTCGATATCCCAGTGAAGACCTTGGTCGATCTGCGCGTGGTGAAGCGCAGCGTTCGACGCCGCAAGCGTGAGGCCATTCAAATCAAGCTCAGCCTGGATCTCGAGCTGCGCGATCCAGATCGAATCCTGAAGCGCTTTCGGCCGCGACCCCCAAGCTCAAGGCCCAGTCCGGACACGGACCTACCGGTTCGTGGGCCATGGCCACGGCGCAAGACGGCGCAACGCCCTGCGGCGATTCGTGAATCGGGGCTGGGCCCTGCGGGCTAACTTTGCTGTCCCTGCTGGTTTGGCCCAGATGGGCTTCCGACCCCCCTGCTGCTGGAGCCGTGGCAAAGCCGGTGAGGAGCGCAGCGCGACACCTCGGGATTTCTGGCAAGGAAAGCGGCGTTCGACCCGAATCCAACGTGCAGTTTCGGCGGGTTGGAGCCGGTACTTCTTCGGATTGGAAGCTCTACAGCCAGGGTGCGCGAATCCCCAGCACCATCGGCCGCCAAGGTGCTGGAGGAGTTGTGGCCTGTTGGTGCCAACCCCGACATCTCAGCCTGCATTCGCCCCCCACATCGGCCACCTTCAAGCTGGCACCGTTGGGGCGGGGGCTGACGCTCCCGGATCGGAAGCCCTGGGTTGGCGAATCCGCTTTCCAGTGCAAGGTCGAGCAACTCGAGACCGTTAATTGCGGACCGACTCGGGCACCCCAATCGGAGCTCAGCGTGTGGTGGGGGTGCGCCTGGTGATGGCCAGGTCTTGCCAGCCGATTTCAGGTTGTGCTGGCCGTTCGGTAACATAGCCGCCCGCTACACTTTCGCCATGCTGCACCGCCAGGGTGTGGCCATCGAAGCCAAGGCGTTTTCGATGGGGCTTTGCGGATCGAGCATTCCCCAACCGTATGGTCGACCAGGCTCGCTGGGTGGGCCTTTTCGCCGGCCATCCAACGTCTGGCCGCTGCGAGTACAAGCTTGTCCATCACTGCCGCAATGACCGGAACCGTCTAACAGCTTCTGCATGTTGCCCAGGGGGGCTGGTGGTTGGCCGTCCCCGCCCGAAGCAGGGCCTGTTGTCGTGACCAACGGCATGACGTCAGCATTCACGCAATGGAGGCGCAATGCAAACAGCGGCATCGTTGTGGGGGGCTGGAGCTATCAGGTGACCTGGCTCCATTCGCTCTGGGCCTGGGATCCCCTGCGCAGGGGTGGCGTTCCAGCGTCACTGGAAGCCAGAGGCTTCGCTCTCGGCGGTTAAACAGCTATCGGGGCCCCCTACCAAAGAGTTTGGTGTTTTCTGGGAAGCAACCGAGGCAAACAAAACAAAGCAAAAGACAAACGACAAACAGGACAAACGAAACGTTTTGGGTCGGAAAACCCAAAGCTTCAGGCCAAGAACATCACCATCAGCTTGTTCCACAACCCTCCCTATGAGCCGGGGGTGATCTCAGCTGATTGGGTGATTGGCCTGCCCGACTTGTGACCGAGCCATGCGCGAAGCATTGCCAGCGTTTGGAGCGCAAGCATTTCGGCTTCAGCAGGGCTGGACGCCCTGCTCCACGGGAGTGGCAGACACGTACCTCCTCTCCCGTGAGGATTCCGCGGGGGAGAACCTGGAGAGCCTGAATTACCCTGGGGCTCTATCCCGCCTGCGAAGGAGCTGGCTATGCCGGCGGATTTCTTTCGGCGGCGATCGACGGGGATCAAGGTGCAGAAGCTCTTGTGCCACTCGTCTTTCTTCTTCAGGCGCCAAGAGGGGACAGGGCGAATCTGCTTTGCGACCTTAGTTTGATTTCAAATTTCATCGCCTGGCTTTGAGATTCCAGCAAGCTGTTGTAGGCCTTTGCCTACCAGCCAAATTGCCCATTGAACTAATTTGGGGTGAAGCTGAGCTTGCGTCCCCCCTTGCCGACCTTGGACCAAGACCAAAATCCCACACCCTTTGGGCGTTGAGGAGTGCTTCATAGAAGGCGGGTGAAGTTTCAGGCGCTCACTGCATCTTTCTTAGCTGAGACATTAGCCACAGGCGCGAACATATCAGATTTGCCCACGTCCCCCAAACTCTTTGGACTTTTAGCGAGCAGATTCGTTTACCGGTAAGCATTGTGTTTCAGTTGACGCATAACTTTATTGTATAAGGCAGTCGGTCCAATCTGGGAAAGTTTTTTTCCGCAATTGATTTCCCGGCCTGCTCAAGTGCATCCAGCGATTCCCAGTGGGCATGATCCAAAACAGTGCAAACAAGTCCAAAACAAACGCGTCATGCACCAGCGCATGCATGACGGCTGCAGCACTGAATGATCAGAACGCAGGGGCAAAAACGCTTCGGAGCGGTGTTGGGAAATGAATACTTCAGCATCAAACATCGCCCACTTCGAATGATCAGCCTGGGGTGATCAGCGACTTGGGGACAATGCCACTCCATTGGCACCCGCATTTGACCTGGTGCGCGGGCCAGGAATGGAACAGGAGTGCATTTCCGCCCACGGTTGCAAAGAGGGCAGACCGTGATCTGGCGACTCCAGCAGACCTTTCAACTGCAGTTTGGCCAAGGGTCGCCGCCGGATGGTTCCAGGCGGTAGCGGCCGGGTTCTGGATCCTCAGCAGGGCCCCAGCAGCGCGCCAACACGGCCAGAGGATCGGAGGACGCTTGCCGCTCAGGCTTTCTTGCCACTGCAGGGCCACGATCCGCCTGGCACCTGATAGGCGGAGCCACTGTCGCCGGACGAGTGGCACCAGGAGGATCTGACGACGACTGGCCGAAGCTCTCCAGGTGACGATCGCTTCGGGAAGGAATGCGCCCCTGCCACCCTCGCCAGCCTGTGTGGCAGGCCCGCCACCCGTCCGCTGACTGGGATCGGCCATCAGCCACCGGCGTTAGCAATCCGCCCGCCACAAACCCACCACACTTTCCGCCGCCGCCCAAGCTGAACAGGCCATCGGCCTCCGGCCAGGGCTCTGCGCTGTGCCTTGATCCGACCCCAGCACGCACAGGCACTGTGGATCTGGCGGGTCCGGTGCACGCTCACGCCCGGCTGGGCTGATCCGCTGCTGAAGCTCTCGGAGGACCAGGCCCGCCACTGGCTGTGAAGGAAAGCATGTTCGAAATCCGCTAGCAGGGTCGGCGCAGAAGGTGAGCCGCCGTATGGTGCCGACCCAGCGTCCAGCCCGGCGGTTGTTGAAGCCCAGATCGGGGGCCGATCCGAATGGGGTTGAGGCTTCAGCCACTCAGAGTTCCGGGCAGTCACGCAGCAGCCAGAAACCATCGGGGAAAACGCCTCCGAATCAGGATCGCTTTGCACGCAATGAAACTGCATTCCCGATGGGCTCGGCTTCGGACGCCTTCGAAGGCCTGCTTGCGGGCGTCGGCTTCAGGCCTGATCCACGGCGCCAAGCAGCCAGGCATTCTTCCAGGCTCGCCTCAAGCAACAGGCGAGGAGGCACCAATACCGCAGACGCACCGGTTTCGAGTCCGGCCATCCAGGCCGGCGATGGCAAGGCCGGCTGGCACGAAACAGGCGAATTGCCGGGAAACCACAGCTTGATCAGCCAGCTCCCATTCGGGCCAGGCGCAGCAGCCCATCGAAGCAATTGTCCCAGTCGGCGGCCTCCGCAAGCGCTTACCCGCCGGCAGGGTGTGCCCAGCTTCCAGTTCTGTCACCCCTGGACCGATCGCGGCAGTTGCACCGGAGGTGAGGGTACCGGTACCGGCACGGAGCCAGGGGGACCGTGCCATGTAGGCCCGGTTCTGCGGGATAAGGACCTTGAAGCTCCCGTTCGCGCAGCCATTTCGGACCCAGGGACATAACAGCGGCGTACTGGCACAAACCTCCAAGCCACGATCGCCTCGGCCGCCCTTTGCACCATTTTGGTTCGCATCGAAAGCGCGCCAGCAGCGAAGTCGGCGAGGTGTGCGGTACCCCTCCAGATTGCCAGCGGCGGCGATCGCCTCAGCCAGGGCTTCCTGAAGCCAGATCGAATTGACGCTGCTGGCCGGGACAGAGCTTGACCCACGAATTCGGCTATCGCTGCCGGCAAAGGTCGGCGTGGGCAGATCAGAAGCATCCCAGCGTTTCTTGCCCATCGCCTCCATGAGGGGCGTGAGAGTAGTCGAGTTCCCAGTCAGGCTGGCGACTGCAACGGAAGAGGGGCGCTTGCTTCATCCGGCCGCGTTTTGCTCCTGCTGGCGCTTGGCATTGCGGGCTCTCGAGGGCCCGGTCTCGGCTTCCGCCATCACCTCATGTTTCCCTTGTCAATCAGCAATTCGCCGCGGTTCTCAAAAGCAACGCTGTCTGCTCAGGCCTGATGCTGGCCCCGGGAGGGATCGATTCTGGGTGATCAGTGCCTTGAGGCAGTCGGCATGGCCAAACACCTCGCCCAGCCTCCCTCAGGCTCCCGCCGGTGACGGAAAGAAACGGTGCAGAGGCGGGGGGGGGGGCCGCTGACACCACCGAGATTCACGACAGGCCATAGGGCTTGACCCGCCACGACATGACCTTCGACACTGCCCCACCTCCAATTTCCTGAAAGCGAGCCGCCGTTGGTGCACGCCTTTTCCGAGAGCCACCAATTTGCGGGTCTTCGAGGTTGACCCTCCAGAGAAAGCAACGCCCGGAACTGACCCACCAGCTCATTCGTGCGACTCGCCCCGCAGCAATGCGAGCGCGGAATGAAAGCCCGCAGCCCTTCGAGATTCACAGGTTCACGCCGCCGCCGGTTGAAGCCACTGACTTTGACCTGAACGACTTGCCGTCCTTCTTCCATCTGTTGACGTTGCTCCCAGCTCTGACGCAGGGCGACGGCGCGGGCACCCCACGTGACCATAGCCATCGGGCGTTTCTGTTCCCCGGTGGTGACGAGCACTTCGACCGCAAGGCCCCTTGGGGGAAGCGTTCCATTTGACCATTGGACGATCACCCCAAGGCCGCATTTCGCCCTTTCCGGCATGAAGCCGGCGCCTTGCACGATGTCGACGTAGACCCCATCGCTCTCGACGGTTGATCACACGCCCTTGACCACTTCACCGGGTGCGCCCCACTGGTTCGTTCTCATCGAGAGCTGCCAGGAACGCCTCTTCATCAGTTCGAACTCATCGACCGTTGCGGGCGGACCGGGCAGAGGAATTTCCACAGCGCCCTTCCTCTGCTCCGGCAGCCCCACCCCTTTCCGGGCAGTAAGCCCCGCCCTATTGGAAACGGCCCGGACCAGCCAGGTCGGCCATGGTCAATCTTCGAGACTGGCCGTCTCGAAGCGTTCGTCATCGGAGAGCAGTTGCCGGCTGCCGCACTGCTGGCTGATGGCAACGTGCCTTGCGGGGCGCATCGGGTCGGGCCGGTTCAGTTGGCTCGTTCTTCTGTTCCAACACGTGGGGGCTGGCGGCAGAGCCCAAGACCTGAATCCAGGCGCTGGCGGCGTTGGCAACGGTTGCCGGCTCCTCTTCCTTGCGGCTGGAGTTGGAGCAGCTGCAGCGGTTTTGCGAATGGGGAGTTGAGCTGGTGGAAGAGGCTGGGCTAAGGGTGATATCCGCTCGCAGCGATTTCCCGCCTGGGTCTGCTGCCGTAATGACTGTCTGCTCGGATCCGGCTTCTCAGTCCCACGGAAACTGGTAGATTCCACCTACTGTAAGATCACGAGCGGAGACTTTCAGCCATTGGCAAGCGCATGCCCGAGGCGGATGTTGCCGCTCTCATCGATCACTTTGCCGGGGGACGAAACTTCGCAACGGGGCCCTTGTAGCGGCTCAGCTGGGCCTGTCGGTGCAAAGGCCGCAGCGCACTCCCAGGCAGCGCACCGGACTCGTGGCCGTTTCGGGGGCAATCGAGCAGCACAGGTCCCCTATCCTCCCCCTGGGAACCGATGCTGCTCCTTCGCAGAGAGGATTTTCTCGGAGGCAGGTGCTCGATAGCGCTGCCCGCCGAACACCTGCCGATCTTGGCGTCTTTCCGCTCTCCAGCATTGGCTTCTCGCCGCGAGCGATCGGGGCTTCCCCTGGTACCTCTCAGCTTTTTCCTGTGAAACTTGTTCTTCATCGCCCGAGGTGGATGGTCCGTTTGGTTGAGGATCTGGGCGCCAACCGGCTTTCAAAGGGTTGCTGTTGTTCAACGCCCTGGCGGCCAGATCGCCCATGCTGCAGGTGCAGGCGGCAGTCTGAGAGCCAGCCGGTCCTCCCTGGCCTGTGGTTGCTGCCCTGCTTTCTCTGGGAGCGGACCACCGGGGCTGGACGCCCTGGTGCCGAACCGGAACGCAAGCAGGGGGCTCCATGCGGCCTGGCCTGAAACCAGCCTGATGCTGCACCTTTGGCACCCGAGCTTGTTAGGAGCCGGCGGGCGTCCGGTGGATGGCCAGCTCGATTGGCTGGGGGAAGCTGGGGGTGGAGCAGGCGGTGGAGAAAAGCCCCCCACGCCTGGGTGGAAGCCTGGAGGGGGCTGGACCACCGGCCGGCTGACAGCGGATCTCCACTCTCGGCGGTTGACGGTGATGGCCCGTCAGGCGGCCAATGCCCAGCTTGGGTTGAAAAGCCCTCATTCAACACGCTGGTGCCACGGCTGCGCAGGCAGAGCCTACTGCGAATGGCTTCTCAGCCCGGCCAGTTGGACCCCCGGGGGATTGAACCGTCGGTCCATGATGGTTACAGTTGTGAATCTTTCACTGCACTTACCTGGTTGCCATGCGCCGTTGCGAGAGCACCACGGACGCATGCTCGCAACCCCCCCTTCTGGGGACCCCACCCTTCCCGACTTCACCAACCAGCGCGCTACAAAGATCGCTGTACAGCCGCAATCCAATCGCCATTCGTCGAACGAGGGGGAAAATCAGGAAGCCCCACCGACAAACTACAGTCTCGCTGGGGGCCACCCTGATTCCCAAGATTCAGGCGAGGGGAAAAGGCTGGCGAAAAGCTGGCCCGGCAATGGAGCTCAAGGCAACATGGAAGGGGATTTTTCTCAGGGCCTGGCCAAAAAATTCTCAAAGCGTTCAGTTTCGACGGGGAAAATGCTTTTCGCTGGCTCGCTTTTTTTCTTCACCCCGCATTTTTTTGCATTTTGGCCAATTTTTCCAAGAACTTGCCCTTGGAACGGAGCCCGAAAGGCAAAATCAGAAAGAAAAAAATCCTCTCTTTATGTTCGTTTTTTCGTGTGTGGGTG
>Ga0163217_1012793_pt1 | contig 11959 bp, 14 predicted proteins | sample SynspAceP_FD_185933 | JGI IMG/M metagenome (GOLD analysis project Ga0163217, IMG submission 185933) | Saline lake microbial communities from Ace Lake in Antarctica - Synechococcus sp. Ace-P (PacBio error correction) | ecosystem: Environmental > Aquatic > Non-marine Saline and Alkaline > Saline ... | reverse complement strand
TTGTTGAGGAGAGTACGGCGGGCACAACATCGGGGCGACCTGGGCCTCCCTACGAAGCCTTTTGCCTGCGGATCGAAACTCCGTGCGCGGTTCTCCGGACTGTGACCTCGGTGTGGGCAGCAGCTTTCGGGAGGCCACACGAATACCGCTTTCCCCTGTTCGGCATCACAGGCGGGCAAGTGTTCATCGATGGCGCGCAACCACCTTCGGCACCCAGCGATGTGCAGGCAATCCCGCGCTGCTGAACAAGCCAGGCAGTGGCTTCTCGGTTGGCCCGGCCTGATTCGTGACAAACGCCGGTCGGGCCGGTGCGCCTGGAGGTGGCCAGCCGTGACTTCAGCGGTGGACTGGCCGCTTCAAACCTCGGTTGGCTGGGAAAATTCTGAGCATGATTGGCCTGAGACCTCATGCCCAGGCCCTAACGCTGACGGCCCCGCTTGAATGCCAGGCGTGGGCCTGCACAGCGGCACCACGTCAAAGTGCGCCTGAGCCAAGCAAACCAGGCCGGCTACCGGTTGGGCTGCTGAATCAGCCCGGTTGGTGCGCTGACCCCTCTCCATCCCTCCCAGTCTGCGAAACCCCAGCTCTGCACGGCGCTCCAGGTTCGATCAGCGCCGTCTGGCCACCGGTGAGCATCTGCTCGCCGCCATCGTCGCACCGCTTAGCCACTCGACATCCCTCGTGGGACGGTGAGGAGGTGCCCCTTCCTCGACGGCTCCGCCTCGCTGGGTGGAGCGATCGCCGAGCAGGGCTGGACGACCCTCGGCGAACGGGCGCCCCTGCAGAGCTCTCAGCCCCGATTCCACCCTGCAGCAAGCCAGGCTTTCGCCACCGCACTGCCAGCACCGAGCCCTGGATCCGCGCGGGCGATCGATTCAGCCAGGCGGCGATTCGGGCCGGCAGCTCTATTCCCTCGAACTCCACCCCCCGGATTTTGTGAGCGAATCGCACCGGCCCGCACCTCGGCTTCGCGAGCAGGTGAACAGCTTCAGAAGGCTGGCCTGATCAAGGGCGCGACCTCAGTAACGCCCTGGCTGCGATGGCCAGCAGTGGTTGAATCCACCGCTGCGATTGCCAGAGCCGGTGCGCCAAAAGCTGGCGGACCTGCTGGCGATTCTGGCGGCTGGTCGGGCTTGCCCCGAGTCAGGTGTTTGGCCTTTCGCGGGTATCCCATGGGCTGCACACCGCTCTGGCGGCGGCCCTGCTGGCACAATCCGACCTGCCTGAAGCCCGTTGACCGTTTCCTCGCGGCACTCGCGCTGCTGACCAGTGAGAATCCTCATCGTGCCGCACCGTTACCCCTTTGCCCTCGTCGGCGGCTGATCGAACATGAGCCGGTAAAGCGTGCCGTGGCCATCAAGGAAACGTCACCCTCAACGAACCCAGTTCGCAGGGCCATTTCCCTGGCCGCCGTGATGCCGGTGTGATCGTTGAGGCGATGGCCCAGGTTGGCGGCTTGACCTCGTGCAGATGCCCAACGCCAAGGCCTGTTCGTCTTTGCTGGAATCGATGGTGTGCGCTTTCGTCGGCCCGGTGGCGGGCGATCAGTTGCGGATCAGCTGCGAACTCTATCGTCAAAACGCCAGCGCTTCGGCAAAGTGAAGGGCGAGGTCACGGGGACGGACAACGCGTGTGTTCCGGGAGACCTGCTGTTCTCGCTGGTGGACTTGACCAATGACCAGCGCAGCCGTGAAACATCGAATCCATTCCCACTGCCTTGTGGACCCACGCAAGGGGCCAGTTGGGGGAAATCGGACCGTTTGCCGTGATCGCCCGGACGTGCAGATCGCCCGGCAGCAAATCGGGCCCCACGTGGTGATCGAAGGCGGCGTGCACATGGCGCGGCGCAATCGCATTCGTTCCTGGCGCCTGCATCGGCTTTGAAAACCCCAGGATCTCAAGTACAGCGGCGCCCCCACCGAAGTGGTGCTCGGCCAACGACCAAACCACCATTGCGAATGCGTCACGATCAATTCGCCACCGCGATGGCGAGCAAGACCGTTACTGGCAGCGGCAACTGCTGATGCGTATTGCCATGTGGCCACAAACTGTGAGCTGCGATGGGATTGTGGTGGGCCACAGTGTGGCGATCGCCGGCACGTGGTGATGGCGATCGGGGCGTGATCGGTGGGGTGCTGGGCATTCATCAGGTTCGTCCACATCGGCAGCTGGCGATTGGGTGGGATGAGCCGCATCGACCGCGAGGCCTCCCTTCGGATCGTTGAGGGCCATCCGGGCGGCTGCGAGGGCTCAACCGGGATCGGCCTGCGCCGCCAGCGGCCTCTCAGACCGCGCCGATGGTTGCCGAACTAAAGCAATGCAGAGGTCTGGAAACCGCCTTGATACCGCGGCGTCAGTGCGGGCAAGGCCTGCCCGCATCCGCCAAGACCAACCCTGTTGCCGGCCGCCGAAAGCTCTGCAGCTTTTCTGGCCTCGATCACCGCAGACGGCAGGCCCTGCCCCACCACCGCTGAGGCCAGGCTGAGCTTGATCAGCCGGAGGTGTCCGGGATCTCCAAGCGGGCTGCTTATTCCAGGCCCTCCATGCCGAAGCGCCCGGCGCGGACTGCCGCTGGAGATCCTGGCCTTAGCGGCGAAGCGCATGCGAACGGCCGGGGCCGGCTGGCTGGCGAACACCCGCACGATGGGAGGCGATGGGGCTGTGGGAAGCGCTGCCGTTGGTTGCTTGCCCACCCTGCGCCTGCAGCGGGGGTGGCCGGGCTCTGCGCCAGACCCCGCCCGATGGTGTGGTGCTGATCGATTACATGGGAGCCAATGTCAGGCCTGGGCTCACCCTCAGACGCGGCTGGCGAAGGTGTCGATCACGTACTTACTCGCACCCAAGGAATGTTGGCGTTTCCCGCATCGGTGAGGGCGGCAGCACCCGGCTGATCGGCTTACCGATCGCATCTGGCGATCTTTCGGAAGAAGCGCCGCTTTTACGCCGAGCGGGGACCGACGTGACCTGGGTGCGGCCACCCCTGCTCGAACACGCTCAGCGAGCAACCCAAGCCGGGAGGAGGCCCGCGCAACTGGCCTGGCGGCAGGGCGAAACATTCTGTGCTGCGCCCCGCTTCCCGCAGCCAGGAGATGCGCTATCTGTGCCCCCCTGCGCAGCGCGGCGAACTGCAGCGCCAGCGCCCTGGCCTGCGGGTTATAGTGGCGCGGCCAGCGGCATTCGAAGCCCCGCTGGCCGCCCTTGCTGCGTCAGGCTGGCGTCCGGTGAGGGTGGTGCCCGCCGCAGCGGCGGACCGCCTGGGCCGGTTCCTCTCTTGCCGCGGCGACCTCGCCTGGACAAAGTAGGGACTGTGAGATTTGGAGCTGGCCCTGCGCGGGGTGCCCCAAAAGTGGTCGGATTACCGCGCAGCCGCCCCACAGCCTGGGCCGCCCACCATCTTCTTCACTTCGCGTCGATCACAATCTTCACCGGTGAATCTGGTGCTCTCTGAGCGGCTCGTTCCGAGTTGCTCCAGAACAGCTTCGTGCCGAGGCGGTGGTGGCGCCGCCTGCACTCCTGGATTCCCGGGGGCCCAGCGCCGAGCGGGATGCTGGATGGCTACCGCCGGCGCGGGAAGTGCGCTGGCGAACGGTGTCACGCCAGGGCGGCCAACGAAATCCCGGGACCACGCCCGAGACCCGAACCTCGAAAGCCGTCGAACCCCCTCCTCCCACGAGGTGACAGCCCTGCAAGATGATCGGACAAACCTTCCCCACCACCAGTCGAGCCGCCATTGACGAATCAGCAGACAGCCACTCCGGTGCCCTGCCGCTGGCTTGTGGCTTGTGCGTGGTCTTGCTCTTAGTCTGGTCTCCTGCTGATTTCGCAGCGCCGCTCAAGCCGTGAGCGAGGAGGCAGTGTTCGCCGTGTTGCTTCTGGGCCTGGAGCACGACCTTGAGTGCTCCCCGGAGTGGTCGATGCGGTCAGTGGCTACAGCGGTGGGTCAAAGGGACACCCCAACCTATCGCCAGGTGACCGCCGGTGGAAAACCGCCATCTCGAGAGCGTTGAGGGGCGCTCGAGACCGACCAATCAGCTATTCCCACCCTCTGCGGGCCGTTCTGGCGCAAACGTCGATCCTCGATGGTGGCGGCCAGGTTCTGTTGGACCGTGGTGCCTCCTACCGCCGGCGATCTTCACCAGACGGGCACCACGTCAGCAGGAGCAGGCCCTCGCCGCCCTGCAGCAGCGGGCAGGGAACTGGACCAGAAAAGCAGCCGCGATACGGGGCAGATCCGACCGGCTCAGCAAGTTCTGGCCAGCCGAGACCTATCACCAGAACTACGCCCGCCAAAACAAGCTCAAATACAACTATTACCGCTGGTCATGCGGACGCGATCAGCGGCTCAATCAGATCTGGGCTCAAAGCTCGGAACTCTGTGCCATGGCCTGAGCAGAAGTCCGGAAGGCTACCCAGGGTGAAACAGCCGCTTGCAGAAAGGATCACTGATTCACTTCATGGGCAACGGGTCCCGTTTCTGGCCTGCTCAGGCCCTGCCTAGGCAGGGATTTGAGCCGTACGCTGGGTGGATTGGGTAAGAGGTTGCAGTGATTTACTGACGATTTCGCGATGGTCTGGTGACCGCCACATCGGTTCCCTTCGCCAGCCCCAAAGCATGCGGCGATGATCTCGATCGGGCGGCTGGCGGGTTCGGCGGAGCGCGTGAGCTGGGCGAGATCACGAAACTGGAAGCCCCGAAGCCAGCCTGATGCAGGGCTGGAGCAAGTGGCTGCCTAGCGCTCGTTAGCGGCAGGTGTGCTGGTTGGCATACGCCCTTGCGCGATAGCCGCCCACAGGGGCAAACCCACTTTCCACCATCAGACCCACCCGGCGTCACACAGATCAGACCAAAACGTTCCGTACCAGACCAGGGCCCGGCCGGCGGAGACCACTGATTGAGCAGGCGAGTTCCTGCAAGGTTCGCCGGGTGATCGCCTCACCGACGAGACAGATCCCCGACGGCAACGCAAGCACTCCGAGCTGGGCGCTGAGGTACGCAGCGGATCCTTCTGAACGGCCATGCGTTGCGGTCAGGCGTTGGGGCAACTTTTAAGCGGTCCTCCCTGGCCTTACCCACTCGACAAGGGTGCGCACGCGAACCCGTGGACCGGCTGGATCCAGCCCCCGGCCCTTGCCTCCAAGACCCGTGCCGGCGATGTCCAGGTGGCCCAGGGCCCGGTCCTGCTTCGATTGAATCCTGCAGGAACAGAGCGGCGGTGATGGAGCCGCCTGCCCTTGGCCCGGTGTTCTTGAGGTCGGCCACCGGGGCTCTGAGCCCCTCCTTGTAGGAGGCTGGCAGCGCATCTCCAGAACTGCTCACCGCCGAGGCGTCGGCTTCGAGGCAGGGGCGTCGGCCGAGGCCAATCGCTGGGCGACCAGAGGCCGACGATCGCGTACCAGGGCAACACGCAGGCCCCGGTGAGGGTGGCCAGCATCCACCACCGCATCCAGGCGTGGAGCCGCTGGCGTAGACGAGGCATTCGGGCCAGGGTGAGCCGGCCTTCGGACGCGTGTTGTTCACTTCGATCGTCTTTGGCCGTTGGAGGCCGTCAGGATGTCGCCGGGGTGGATGGCCTCGCGACTGATCATGTTTTCGCAGGCGCACGATCACGTTGGCACCTCCACCCACCGTCTGGCTTGAGCTCGGCGATGGCCCGGGCGGCTCCTAGCACGGCGGCACTGCGCCCATGTCGTACTTCATCATCTCGAGTCTGGAAGCCACCGTCTATGAGGTTGTAGCCGCCGAATCGAAGTCACCCCCTTGCCGATCACACCAGCCGGCGGCTGGCCCGTCAACGGGCCGGTAGGTGAGATGATGACACTTCGGCGGCAACGCGGAGCCCTGGGACACGCCCAGATAAGCGCCCATGCGAGGAGCTTCACAGTCCGCGCTCCAGCACCTTCAGCTCCAGGCCATAGGTGCGGCGATCTCGGCCGCGGGTCGGCCAAGGCCTTTGGGCGTGACACATTGGGCGGCGCCGCCACCAGCTGACCGGGCCAGCTCCACGCCGCTGCAGACGCCCCCAGGCCATCAGACCGGCCTGGGCCGACTCCGGCAGCCCCAACAGGCTGATCGACCCGGCACCGCAGCGGGTTCGACCTTCGCTTGTAAGCGCTGGTCGGCATAGAGGGTGACCGCACCGCCTCGGCGATCGCCTGTGCCGCGGCCTTGGGGAATCGGAGTCCGTTCGCTGGGCAGGGCGATGCCGAGATCGGGCTTTTACAGGCTGCCGCTTTGCCCTGCGATCGCTGCAGCGGCACTGCCGCAGGACCGGCGACATCGCCAGCCTTTGCGCCTCCCTAGCCCCACCCACGATCAACTGGGCCGGGTGCCTGCCCAACAGGTGAAGGTGGAACATCGCCGGCTTTGCCCTTGAGCGGCGCTGCTCCAGAGGGCGGCGTCAGATCGGCCCGAAGCGGGCTTCAGGGCTGTTGCAACGGTCCGTGATCGTCCTGGGCCAGACCCACCGCCCAGGTGTCACCGCCCCAGTCGCTCAGCGAGACGGGCGTGCAGCGGAAACTTCCATGGGGCGCAAATCTTGAGGCCGCGTATCGTAGCCAGGCTCCCGGCCTTGCCCTGGACGGTTTCAGCCGAGGTGCTGGGAAGGCGTCGCCCAGCGTTGCGCGGTTTCCTTGTTGAACGGGGGCTTGCACGGCGGATCAGCGCCTGCTCAAGGACCTGGCGCGCCCTTGCGGCGACCGGCACGTCCGCCAGAAAGCGGATGCTGCCAGCTCCTGAGTTGGGCCGCTGCAGGCCTCGCCGTAGGCCGCCAGTAGTCCTTGCAGTCATGGTCGCCCCTCCAGCGCAGAATGGCCCGCGAGGTTTTCGCCGATGTACAGCAAGCAAAGGGATGTTGAGTGGGGCGGCTGTCAATCACCCATAGAGCGCCGCCCCCGTTCTGAGCCTGCTGCGCCAGCGCCAGAACTGCCAGGCTCTGGGGGTGAGGGCCAGCGGTTGGAAGTGGGCCAGCCGAGCAGGCAGGATCGGGGCCCATGCCAGGCCGTCCCGTGGCGAAACAGTGCCCCTGACTGGCCTCTCCGGAGGCCTGGTGGTGGTACCCAGTGCCTTGAACAGCGGCTGCTGGAAGCTGGCCAAGCGATTTTGCCAAGCGAGCAAGTTGCCGGCTGCCGCCAGCGGCAGCAGGGGCAGAAACGGCCGCGCGGCGTCCATCACCGCTGCCGGCACCCCGCCGGAACAGCTCCCCTGTCGAGCGGAGTTGTCATCGCCGCCGGGCAGACTCCGGCCCAAAGGCCCTTACCAAGTCACCTTGCCAATCATGCCTTTCGACCAGGTCAGCGGAAGCTTGCCAGCCGTTCTGCAGATCGGCCAGGTCCTGGAACGGGCCGCGGCCCCGCTCGCCGCACCAGCCGCTGACCGACGCCCGGATTCCAGGCCCCAGCTGAGCCTGCAAGCAACGGCTGCAGCTTCCCGCTGACCTTGGTCGAAGCCTAATTGGCAAGTGAGTTCCGGTAGGCCTTTGGGGCCGGAGCTGCCCCGGCGGCGATGACAAAACTCCGCTCGACAGGGGGAGCTGTTCCCGGCCGGGTGCGGGCACGGTGATGGACCCGGCCGGCCGTTTCTGCCCTGCGCCGCTGCGGCAGCGGCAATTGCTCGCTTGGCAAATCGCTGGCCAGCTTCCAGCAGCCGCTGTTTCCAAGGCAACTGGGGGACCCACACCAGCCCCGGGGAGAGGCCAAGTCAGGGGCAGCTGTTCGCCACGGACGGCCTGGGCATGGGCCCCCGATCCTGCTGCTTGCTGGCTGCCACTTCAACGCCGCTGGCCCTCACCCCCCAGAGCCTGCAGTTCTGGGCGCTGGCCGCAGCAGGCTCAGAACGGGGCGGCGCTCTATGTGGTGATTGACAGCCGCCCCACCTCACATCCCTTTGCTTTGCTGTACATCGGCGAAACCTCGCGGGCCGATCTGCGCTGAAGGGCGGACCATGAACTGCAAGGACCTACCTGGCGGCCTACGGCGTAGCCCTCAGCATGCCAACTCAAGAGCCCTGGCCAGCATCCGCTTTCTGGCGACGTGCCGGTCGCGGCAAGGCGCGCCAAGTCCTTTGAGCAGGCGCTGATCCGGTCCGCTGGCAGCCCCCGTTCAACAATAGGAAAACGCGCCAAACGCTGGAGCGACGCCCTTCACCAGCGACCTCGGCTGAAAAACCCGTCCAGGGCAGGCCGTGGAGGCCTGGCTACGATCGCGGCCTTTCCAAAGATTTGCCGCCCCCATGGAGTTCGCTGCCACGCCGCGTCTCGCTGAGCGACTGGGCGTGACACCCTGGCGTGGGTCTGCGCCCAGGGACGATCACGGACCGTTGCAACAGGCCTGGAAGGCCCGCTTTCGGCCCCGATCGGAGCGCCCTTGCTGGAGCAGCGCCGCTTCAAGGGCAAAGCCGGCGATGTTCTCACCTTCACCCTGTTGGCCAGCCACCGGCCCAGTTGATAACGTAGGTGGCCCTAGGAGGCGCAGGCTGGCGACTGTTCGCCGCGTCCGTTGCCGCAGTGCCGCTGTGCAGCGATCGCCAGGGCAGCGGCAGGCTGTGTTTAAGCCTCCGACGTCGGCATCGCCCTGCCAGGCGACGGACTCGATCCCTAAGGCCGCGGCCCCAGGCGATCGGCCGATGCGGCTGCGGCTGCACCTCTAGCCGACCAGCGCTTCCAAAGCGAAAAATCGAACCCCGCTGCGGTTTGCCGGGCTCGATCAGCCTGTTGGGGGCTGCCGGAGGTCGCCCTAGGCGGTTTCTTGGATGCCTGGGGGCGATCTGCAGCGGCGTTAGTGGCCCGCCAGCTGTGGCGGCGCCGCCCAATGTGGTTCCACGCCCCAGGCCTTGGCCGACACCGCGGCCGAGATCGCCGGCACCTATGGCCTGGACTTGAAGCTGCTGGAGCGCGCCGACTGTGAGCTCTCGGCATGGGGCGCTTATCTGGCGTGTCCAGGGCTCCCGCGTTGCCGCGAAGTTCATCCACTCACCTACCGGCCCGTTGACGGGGCCAGCCGCCGGCTGGTGTTGATCGGCAGGGGTGGACCTTCGATTCCGGCGGCTACAACCTCAAGACCGTGGCTCCCAGATCGAGATGATGAAAGTTACGACATGGGCGCAGTGCCGCCGTCTCGGAGCCGCCCGGGCCATCGCCGAGCTCAAGCCAGACGGTGTGGAGGCACGTGATCGTGCGCCTTGCGAAACATGATCATGGCGGGCCATCCACCCCGGCGACATCCTGACGGCCTCCAAACGGCAAGGACGATCGAAGTGAACAACAACCGATTGCCGAAGGGCCGCTTCACCCCTGCCGATGCCCTGCGTCTTACGCCAGCGGGCCTCCCAGCTGATAGCCGGATGTGGATCTGCCACCTCACCGGGGCCTGCGTGATTGCCCTGGGTAAACGAGATCGCCGGCCTCTGGTCGCCCAGCGATGGCCTCGCCGACGCCCTTGCTCGGAAGCCCGGAAAACGCCTCGGCGCTGAGAGTTCGGAGGATGCCGCTGAAAGGCTCCTACAAGGAGGGGCTCAAAGAAAGCCCCGTGGCCGACTCAAGAACACCCTGGGCCAGGCAGGCGGCTCCAATCACCGCGCTCTGTCCTGGCCAGGATTTTCATGCGAAGCAGGACCGGCCCTGGGGCCACCTGACAATCGCCGGCCGGTCTGGAGTGACAAGGGCGGGGCTGGATCAGCCGGGTTTGCCACGGGGTTCGAGCGTGGCGCACCCTTGTCGAGTGGGTAAGCCCAGGAGGACCCGCTTAAGTGGCCCCCACGCCTTGACCGCACGCAGGCCGTTCAGAAGGATCCGCTGGTACCTCAGCGCCCAGCTCGGAGTGCGCTGTGCCGTCGGGGATCTGCTCGCGCGTGAGGCGATTCACCGGCGAAACCTGCAGGAAGTCGCCCTTGCTTCAATCAATGGTCTCGGCCGGCCGGGCCTGGTTCTGGTACGGAAAACGTTTGGTCTGATCTTGTGACAGCCGGGTGGGTCTGATGGTGGAAAACCGTGGTTGCTGCCGGCTATCCGCGCCAGGGGCGTAGTGCCAACCAGCACACCTGGCCGCAACGAGCGTAGGCACCACTGCTCCAGGCCGCATCAGGTGGCTTCGGGCTTCCAGTTGTGGATCTGCCAGCTCACCCGCCGCCGGCAAAACGGCCAGCCGGCGATCGAGGATCATCGGCCGCATCTTGGGCTTGGCGAAGGACCGAATGTGGGGTCACCAGACCATCGCGAATCGTCAGTAAAATACATCTGCAAACCTCCTTCCATCCACCCAGCGTAGCTCAATCCCCTGCACTAGGCAGGGCCTGGAGCAGCCAGAAACCTGGGAACCCGTTGCCCATGAAGTGATCAGGATCCTTCCTGCGAAAGGCGGCTGTCAAACCTGGGTAGCCTTTTCAGGACTTCTGCTTCAGGCCATTGGCACAGAGGTTCCGAGCTTTGAGCCCCAATCTGATTGAAGCGCTTGATCGCGTCCCGCATGACCAGCGGTAATAGTTGTATTGAGCTTGTTTTGGCGGGGGCGTAGTTCTGTGATAGGATCTCGGCTGGCCAAGAACTTGCTAGCGGTCGGGATCTGCACCCGTTATCCGCGGCTGCTTTCTTGGTCCAGTTCCCTGCCCCTGCCTGGCAGGCTGGCGAGGGCCTGCTCCTGCTGACGTGTGCCGCTGGTGAAGATCGGCGGGCGGTAGGAGCACCACGGTCACCAAAAACTGGCCCCACCATCGAGGGGATCGGACGTTGCGCAGAAACGCCCGCGCAGCAGGGGGGATAGGCTGATCATGGTCGTCTCGAAGCGCACCTGCACGCTCTCGGAGAATGGCGCGGGTTCCCACCGGACGGTTCACCTGCGATAGGTGGGGTTGTTGGGACCCACCGCTGTAGCCACTGACCGCATCGACCAGCTCCGCGGGAGCACCTCAAGGTCGTGCTCCAGGCACCAGAAGCAACCACCGGCGAACACTTGCCTCCTCGATCACGCTTGAGCCGCGCTGCGGAAATCAGCAGGACGACCAGACCTAGAGCAGGACCACGCACAGCTCAATCAGGCGCAGGTTCAACCGGATGCTGGTCTGCTGATTCGTTCATGGCGCCGGCCTCAGGAACTGGTGTGGGGAAGGTTTGTCGAACATCTTGCAGGGCTGTTAACTCCTGGTGGGAAGAGGGGGGCGACGGCTTTTCGAGTCGGGGTCTCGGGCAGATGGTCGAGGATTTTCGTGCTCGCCCTGGCGGTGACACCCGGTTGCCCAGGCCAACTTCCGCAGGCCGGCGGTAGCCATCCAGCACCGCTCGCGCGCGGGCCGGATCAGGAGTGGCGCAGGGCGGCCGCCACCACCGCCTCGGCCTGAAAAGCTGCTCCTGGCAGCAACTCCGGAACGAGCCGCTCAGAGAGCACCAGATTGCACCGGTGTGAGATGTGATCGACGCGGAAGTGAAGAAGATTGTGTGAGGGCGCCCAGGCTGTGGGGCGCGGCTGACCGGTATTCCGACACTTGGGGGCAACCCCGCGCAGGGCCAGCTCAAATTCACAGTCCCTGGCTTTTGGCAGGCGAGGGCGTCGGCGGCAGGCAGAGGACCGGCCGCAGCCGGTCCGCACACGCTGCGGCGGCACCACCTCACCCCGGACGCCAGCCTGACGCACACCTCTCTATGCCGCGGCTATAGAAGCTCGCCCGCTGGCCGGCCGGCACTATCACCCGCAGCCAGGCGCTGGCGCTGCAGTTCAGCCGCTCGCTGCCGCCAGAGTGCCACGCAGATAGCGATCTCCTGGCTGCGGAAGACGGGCAGCAGCTAAGCAGCAATGTTTCGCCTGCCGCCAGGCCCAGTTGCTGGCGGGCCTCCTCCCGCTGGGTTGCTCGCTGAACGTGTCGAGCAGGGGGTGGCCCACCCAGGTCACGTCGGCTCCCGCTCGCGTAGAAGCGCGCTTCTTCCGAAAAGATCGCCAGGATTGCGAATTCGGTTTTTGAGCCGATCCAGCCGGG
>Ga0163217_1002321_pt1 | contig 11959 bp, 14 predicted proteins | sample SynspAceP_FD_185933 | JGI IMG/M metagenome (GOLD analysis project Ga0163217, IMG submission 185933) | Saline lake microbial communities from Ace Lake in Antarctica - Synechococcus sp. Ace-P (PacBio error correction) | ecosystem: Environmental > Aquatic > Non-marine Saline and Alkaline > Saline ... | reverse complement strand
AGGTTCGTCTGTCGTCTGGATTCTCAAGCTCTATGTCCTCTGCTTCTCGAGGCCGATCGCGGGGACTTACTCTGTAAAAACCCTTCGGTATCCTTGGAACACCGCAACTCTTGGCCGAGGGCGCCGCCGTCGCCCGAGCACGATGCCGATGCGCAAGGTGTCACCACCGTAGAAGGCCCGCTTCGCCCGCCGCCGCCTCCAACTGCGCAGGCCGACCCAAAAATCGTCTGCTTTGCCGGCTGGTCTCAGAGAAGCGCTGCGCCGGGCTTGAGCCATAGACAACCCACGCGGAGCCGTTCACGAGCACCGCATTTCTGCTGCTGCAGGGCCATCGCCTCACCAGCACGCGGTGTCTGCAGCGGCTTGTCCAACAGGCAGCGGCAGTGCTTCAGGGTTCCAACGCTTTTCGGGCGATCGGTTCACCGGCCAGGTTTGACACCCCTTCGGCGCCAGCGAGGCCTCACCAGCGGCGCTTTGCCAAGCTGCCGTCTGGAGGGATCGGCTGAATCCGATGCAGCTGCGGATATCCAGCCCAGCCAGGCTGTTGGCGCAATCGGCTCCACCACGCTGCAGCCTATGCCACGCTCCAGCAGCCAGGGACACCAACTCCCCGTCCAAACAAAGCCGTGCTCCAGGAGAAGCCATGCCGGCATGCGATGGTTTCCGATCGCTGTTGGAGAACCCCAGGCTAGGAGTAAGGGGTCGTGGAGCACCGCTGACTTGTGTCAGCCGAGCGACGGCGCCAGGGCACCAGGGAAAGCCTGGCAAGACAGACCCATCAGGCACCACCCCAGGGCAGGGCGCATTATCAGCGGCCCCCCAGGAAACAGCCGACTGGCGGCGCCTGAATCGCCATGGCGACATCGCACCGCCCGCGCAGCCGGTACCAGGCCACAAAGGTCTTCTCGCATGGACCAAAGGGCGAACCCAGCAAACATCCCCCGCACTGCCAAATACATCAGCTCCGCGCCAGCAACATCCACCAGAACAAAGCCAACGACCAGAGGGCACGCACTAGAACCACCTCCTGGGATCCCACCATCCAAGGCCCAATGCAGAGATAACAGCAATCGAGCTCGCCATCTGCGAAACGCCTGGCCTCCATCACATTGGCGGGACTGATCGACACGTCGGGCTGATCTTCCCAGCACAGCCCCGACGATGAACGCGCCAGCAGACCACTGCCGCCCAACAAACTGCTGACCCCCACCACCGCAATCAACGTCGCCAGGGTCATACACCACCAAGCACCGAAGGGCTTGACCCAGCCGCCGATGCGTGCGACAAGCAAACTGCTGGGCACATAGCTGCCGCCCAAGAAACCCAACAGGCACACACGAGCAGGAACTTGGGCCCGACCACTCGAATCAACAAGACCCCACGGGCCTGTCGCTCCGCCGCGCTGGCCAGGGCCAGGGCCAGACCCGCAACACACCACGCTGCACCCTGATCATTCACAGCCGATTATCCATCTCAATCAGGGCCAGCACCAAGCGGTGGGTGCAGCGTGGCCTGAGAAGCGGCCGCGCTCGCCATCACGGCCGTAACGGCATCAGGTCTTGCAGAACCATGGACCCCTACGAACAGGGCAGGGCAAGTGGTGGGAAGCATGCTGCCCGGCAGGCTCCTGAAAGCCCAGCAACCGCCACCACTCACCAGCCAAAGCCATGACTCCAGGGAGCCGCACGAGTTCGGCCAGGCGGGTGGCCGGGGCTGCGATGTAGACCCTGGCCCCGTTGAGTGGTGAGCCACGAAAGAACCAAGCACCAGGCATCCAGGGCCACCTGGGCACCTCTTTCGGCACCCTGGCCAGGGCCTGGAAGCAGTTGCCATTGCGCTCCACGGGATGGCTGCCGTTAGTATGTCGAGGTGAGAAGCCAGCGCCAGCACCAGCAAGATACCTCCGGGCAGCGTACCTTGGAAGGCGAAGTTAGTCAGAGCAAGATACGGTCGAACAAGCAGCAGGGCGACACCGTCACCACGGCCAGCATGGCGGGCCAGGTTCGTGGTCTCATCAGCAGGCAGCAGGAAGATCGAGGGGGTTCTAGCCTGTTATGGAGACGCAAAGTCTTTGAGATGGCCCAAAACCCGCACCAGCTTATCCAAGAAGGCTCTTCTGGTGAATGTGAGTTCGAGCCCCTATGCGGGCAGGCCTGAGGCGTTCGCCAGTAGATCCCACCCCACCGGCCATAATTGTGTGAAGGCCCCGGGCGAGGTCGCTCGCCCTCAAGCGGTGACTACGACAAGCTGCACTGGATCTGCATCCCCGTGTCTGGTTGCGCCACAGCTTGAGCCATTCTGACTGAGGCTTCACCCCACCTCACCCTCTAATGCTTGCGATCCTGCAGCAGACTGGCTTCTACGCAGTGCCTGGCTTCGCGCAGCATTTCGCTGCGTCGTGGAAGTAGTTAGTCCACGTTAACTCAGCGATGATAGCGTCAAATTTCAGCCAGGCGCATCCTGCAACCTTGGCTGCAAAACAGTGATAAAGGCTGTAGCCCACATCGCGGCAACGCCTACGGCAGCCATGGAAGCGATGAGCGCCACCTACCTTCTCGGTTTCTGCTGCCTGTGTTCTCTGAGAAAATCGCAGAACGTGTCGCATCAGGTCGTCCGTGCGTTATCGGACGGGCCTGACCGAGGCGCGCCGCAGCTGGGCTGGAACGGATTGGATCACCTGAGCCAAGCAAGACGAATCGATCGGCCCATACACCTGCCGCAGCCAGCGCTGATTCTCGCTTGTATTACGCCGGGGCCTGGCGCGAGCCGTTGCACGCACCACCGCCGCCCCCTTGAGCCAGCGACCCTGCCGCCCGCTCGGCGTCCGGTCCGCGGCGACGCTTCTCCCTGAATCCACCCAGCACGGCCCAGGGCGACGTTAGGCGAGGTCCGCCGCTTGGCTATCGGCATCCCACATCGGGGATGGCTTTGCCGCTTGCCCAGGGTTTCGATAGGCCGCCTTAGCTCACCGGCACTGGTGAGTGGGGGGTCATGCCGAGCAACGGATTACACCCGAGTCGGAGCGGCAATGCATTCGAATTGCGTCCGTCTCTCCATCTATCCTCCACCTCTGCCCCAGGTCTGCGAGCTGCACAAAACAAGCCCCCACGTTTCGGAGGCCAAGGATGTGGTCTGTGCGAGCGAAAAGGTCCTGAGGTGTCAGGACCGGTATCAGAATTTGAAACCTCGTCTGGGGAATCAGGCCGCCCGAAACGTTTTGAAATCGCCTATTCACTACTTGTGAGCACTGACGAGGACGGCCTGAGTTAGAATATCGCTGGAAGTCAACCGAGATGTTATCGGTGACCCTGAACTTGTACCCACCATTCCCAGACGAAGTTGCCGTTCGTTGGGAGTGTTGTGTCTGGCCGATCAATGCGAACCCTGAGACAACCTGGGTGGCAGAAGGTGGCCTGGCCCACAGCCATTGCCCGGCTATTACCGTTGCCCTTGGCATAACAATCCTTCTCCACTTGATGCGGCAGAACCAGCTCTGCGGAAACTGTGTCAACAAAAGGGATTCTTCGAATTTCATTCCGGAGCGGTTTATGACTTATCTGACGAGAGTTCAAGCCCCAGCACGCTGTATCGAAGAATGATTCCGCTGTTTTCTGTGAGGCTGTCTAGAGCGTTGACATGCACAAGTTGTCTGAATCGCTCGTGGCCAAACCAACTTGTTAGATGGAGACGAGTGGTAACCACGCGGTCGAATTGGTGCCTTGCTGGTCCGTTTAGCATAGGCCAGTGAAAATTCCACCTGAGTGCCGTTTGTGTTCAGCTGGGCCGTGATGCTGCCACGAGACAATCCGTACCCGAATAACCAAACCTTCGATTCCTGACGCACTTTATTTGGGACTGCCGTCACAGACCTGGCAAGCATTGCCTTTAGCTGCGCACGTAGTCGCGCGAAGCTGAAAGCGACACGACCTTTCTCGACATTTCTGCTCCGATGCAGAACCAGGCACGGGTGGTTTGTTTAAACGCCAGTGAGCACGTTAACAGGAATTAGTTCGTATATCCCGCTGCTTAAGCCGAAGCATGATCCAGTCCAAGGATTCGGTATTTCTAGCCTTGGGGCCAGACAAACAAACGTGAATTTGATCCGTCCAACTGGGAATCGATTAGTGAGCCTGTCAACGCCGACACAGGTATTCCTTCCGATCCCACTGCTTGTCGATCAAGAGCAGAAGTGTTACCCATCGCCAGCAAAGGGCTTTCCAAGTTGCCTGAACGAAAGACGGGGTGAACAGCAGATCCTGCCGGTTGAAGTTCTACGTCTCGAGATTGAGCCGTAACGTCATAGCTGAAATTGGTGTATCCTCAATGCTGTTGTATTATCGCATCTTGCCAGGGCCAAAGTCTCCGGATGATGCTATTTCACCGCATTCACCGGCACCAAGCGACGGAAGTGGCTTCACCCTTGAGCACGTGGTGGCGGAGAAACTGTAGGCTTCGAGTTCACCCCTTTGTCCCAAGGCCATCGACGCGGCCTTGAGCCGAGAGTTTCAACCTCGAACTCCTTCATCGCCGGCCAATTCATCGGTCACCTCGGTTGATCGATCCAGCAGGCGTGAGCAGGGCGGGCGGCGTCCCAGCGGCTCAGCAGGGGCGCTTGCCGCGGAAGGTGCCATCGGTAGCCAGACGCGCCGTAACGCTCACAGATTGGGAGAAGACCTGATAGGGGGGGGGGGTGGGGGGGGGGGGGGCCCATTCCGTTGGCTGAACTCGACTGGGTGATGCTGGTGACTGATTCCGGCTTTTCCGGACCAGGCCGGCATAGCGTGATGCCTCAAGATTGAGGCATCCAACATTCAAATCAGAAGCGGACGCGGCCAGCGATGAGCGCCCAAGGCAGCCGGTGTCAGCAGGACATTTTGTTATCAACAGTTTCATTGGATTCCTCACACCATTGAGGGGGCGGACGTTAGAAGCTTGGCGCAAGAGTATCGAATATGCAAAAATATTCGTCTTCCTGCATCTGATCACACAACTTTGGTGTGCTCAGCGATACCGCACAAGCGGCTGCCGCCTCTGCCCTGCTTCAGCACCAGTCAAATCCGGCTCAATCCAACAAAAAGCAACAGCACAAGAGGATCCCACCAAAGAGAGATGTTCAAAAGGCAAAAAAAGCCGCGACAGAAGCGCGCAGAAGCAAGAGGGCATGTGGCTGACTGTGTGAGGTAGCCAGGTGGATCACTGATCAAGGGATTGATCGCTGAGATCAGAACTTGAGTGCTGACGATGACGCAAATGTGAAGGTTCGTCGCTATCAACTTTTGTGAGCTGACCCAGTGGTGCACTCAAGTGAACAGATCGGGCATGGTGTCACGCTGATTATGTTCGGTATACCTGGAATTTATTTACACCACTCCCAGCATAGTTGCCGTGGTTGGATCGATTCAAGTCGTCATCACCCCCAGTGTTAAGGAAGTGGCCTGGGCGACATGCCATGCCGGCGGCTTGCCTGATGAGACGTCGGTCCACCATCCGTACCACATACCAAGACTGGTGCTCACGGCGCCATCCAATGACGTCTTCAAACAAGCACCGGCAGAGCTGCTACTCGTCTTGTGGAATTTAGAGACCACCAACCCGTGCTGATGAAGGAATCCAACTGTGAGATTAGAAGGTGACCAATAGAGCGCTTGATGCAACAGAATTCCGCTGTCAGACAGGCAAAAGCCCAGTTGGATAACGGTGAGTGCCGTTACCGCTTTACAGCCACACGCATGACCACCTGAGGTGATGTGTCGTTTTAGGTCGCAGCAAGGCATAATTTCTCGTTGTTCCCAGCGACTTGGGCATGTACCCGTTGAGTTGAGGACCTCGTTACTGATGCCGCCAGGTGTTATTCGGAGAGATTTAGGCCGCCGTTGTTTACCATTAGGCGGCTACATAGTTTAGCCACTGATGCTAAACCACCGCTCTGCACCACCAGGCCAGCCGAGCCAAAGCAAGGATAAGCACCGGGTAGCACCGGCGGTAGTGAAGACCATCAGAACTGGTCAGCCGGTAGACGCTAGCATATATATAACTGATCTCTGGTACCAAAGTTGCAGTAACTCTTGGCCGCGAGGGAATGCTTATAAGGCGTCAATGCCACGCTTGTTGCACCAAGAGTCCCTTCTTCAAAGCATCGAAGGTTCAGCCGCCGGTTCCAGTACCCAAGGGCGTTGGAGCCGAAGTTGCCTGCGCGAAGGCGAGTCGACAGATTCCTCTACCCTGGTGAAGCTGTTCATGAGGTCATAGCCGCAGTCGTATGTTGAATGCTGTAGCTCCTGCTGGGTAGGCCTCAGCTTTCAGAGGGAATCTCTGACAGGAAGTACGAGCCGCCTTGAAGTACGGAGTTACGCCAATGCTAGGCCCCTGCTTAAATCGCCATAGGAGTTCGGCACTTAACAATGAAGTGCGCCTTGCGCTTGAGCTTGTGTTTGGGGAGAACTGATTTGGCCCTTCCCATGCTGCTGTCCGGAATTCTGTTCAGTGCCATCGACCCGCCCTTTGGAGCCACGGCCTTCGGTTTCAAAACTCCTTCACTTATCAGCCGGCGGGCTCAGTCGGTCAACCTCGGTTGATCCGGTCCAGGCAGGCGATTGAGCAGCTGCGCTCAGCGGCTTCTCCATGCGTGCTCAGGGGCGCTTTGCCACCGGAAGTTCCAATTCGGTTGATTAGCCAGACACTGCAGCCGGTAGCGTGCTCTCCACCAGTTGTGAGAGGCCCTGGTAGGCCACTCGGTGGGACTGAATCACTGAACTGGTTGAGCTGGTTGACTGCTCCTGGGATCGCAACGTTAGCCGTTGACGCCTTCAATTGAGCTCGGATGCCGTAGCGCATTGGGTGCCAACAGTCCAAGGCTGCAGCGTCCAGCTAGCATTTGCTACGGAAAAAGTTCATTGAGGTCTGTCACACACTGAGTTGGCGCAATGCGCACAGCAATCCATCGTTCAGCGGGAGGCAGGCCTTGGGAGGGAGATGTGACAAACGCACAACTCCTGCAGGCCACGCGGTTCAAACGCGGCATGCACGCTTCGCGGATGCCTGGACCCGATCGATTGCCAACTACGGCGGTAGGTGCTGCTCGGCGCGATCCTGGGTGCGGCACTCGCGCCCCCACGGCTCTGGCTGCACGCTCGATCGCGGCTGCCGGCCCGTACCAGGCGATTACCTCACACCCCCGGTCTGACCTCCGCCGCCCTTGGCGCTCCTGCTGCCGCGAGCCTGCAGGGCTCGGGATGCCGCTGATTCTCTCCCCGAACAATTCCCGCCCCTGGCCAGCTGGTCAACGCACGGTGTGGCCGTCGCGGCGCAGCGCGATCAGTGCCAGCTCGGCACGCACTCTTGGCGCACGTCTGTCTGCTCGCTGCTGGCCGCTGACGCCAGCGTTGCTGGCGGGATTCGCTTGTCCCAAGCCCCACCCACTCTCAGCCCGCCACCTGTCGCCTTTCGACGCTCGCTTTCACCTGGATCTGACTGGCCACGGGCGACTGGCCCTGTGTTGCTCGCCGTGGCAAGCCCCGATACGAAGTTGGCCGCTTGGAGCTCAGCGATCGCGGCTCGCGCCTGGCACGGTGTGCGGCGGCCGTTGCTCGTCAAACAGGCGCCCTTGGCCCCTTGGTGCGTGGCGGCCGTGCCTTCTCGGGAGCTCGCTCTCCAGGCTTGCGGCGAAACGGCGGCCGGCGGCTGCAGCGAGCTGCTGGTGGCCCTGGCCTACCGTGCTGGGCTCTGCCCTGCCTTGGCTAGCCAACTGGATTCACACCATCGCGGCACCAACCGGGCCTGTCTGAAGCGGCCACCCGGAGGGAGATTCCGATCTTCACCTGGCGAGCTTGCTCTCGGTACCCGCGTTCTTTCTGCCCCGCAACTGGGCTGGGTCAGCCTCAGCCTCGGCTCGTGGCGCAGCTGGCCGCTCTGCGCGCTGCGGGCACTCACTACAGCCCATGCAAAAGCCAGGGCAAACAAGCCTAGTGCCTGCGACGGTCTGGCCTGGGTGATCGTTGCACGCTCAGCGCTGGTTGATTCACGACCTTGGCCCACAAGACCCGCGCTACTGGCCCCCTTTGCCTCTGCTGGTTTGCTCTGGCGGGCGGCTGTCGTGCGCTGTTCGTAGGTCCGGCGCGTTGGGCACCCCTGGTGGGCGGGCTGCTGGAATCGGGCTGCTGGCCGCCGGCATGAAGCACCACCGTTTGCCAAAGCCATGCGATCGAGAGCCACGAAGGCGTCCCACAATCGGTCGCAATCACGCGGCCATTCGCCGCAAGCTTCAGATCCCGGGTCACCGTTTGTGGTGGTTCCGACCAGCAAGATTCTGTCAACCAGCACTCATCTACCATGCGGAAGGAGACGGCGAACGGAATCGTCGCCGCGAAACAGGCAAACAGCTCGCCGTGGCACGCGGCTGATTTTCCCGCCAGGCCAGCTGGACTGTCCTGCTCGCACGGCGCGTACCAGTTGCACCAAGCGGGAAGGCTCCGCAGGCTGGGCGCTTCAGCGTGCGCTACGATCCCGCTTCGCCTGGCCGCAGCTGCCATGGAGCAGGAGCGCGCTGGGCTTGCAGCGGCGGAGCGCAGCCCCTCCCCGGAACGCTGCGACACCACTTCATCCGCCTGGCCCAGCCTTGAAGCGGGGCCAGGCTGGCCTTGCCGCAGTTTTTTGACGCATCGGTCCCTCTCATCCAGCTCGATGGCAACTTCATCTCCAGAACGGGTTTCGGCCTGGGCTTGAAGCCCGCCTCAGCAAGCCAGCCCAACGACGACGAAGCCCCTCTGGAGCCTTGCCCTGCTGCGGGTTGCAGAACCGCCCGTCACGGCCGACCGCTGGTTCAGCCGCCTCGAGGGGCTCCATCCCCAAACCAACCCCTGGCCGTCGGCCTACCGCCAGGTGTGCTGTGCCGGCTGGAAGCCCTTGGCGATCCCTGCCGTGGCCGTGACAAGCGGCGGCACAGAGGCAGCCACGCAGCAGCGCAGCCCGTGCTTGAGGCCTCGCCGATCTCTACCGGAAGCCCTCAGGCCAGTGACCCGCGAGCTGCGCGAAGCTTCCGCTCGCTGCGTCGCCATTTGAAAGGTGACCGGAATCTGGCGATCACCCGAAGCAACCATGAACCTCCACTGAGCCCCGCTCGACGCTGCCGATCGCCACTGTTCTGTGCTGCTCTGCGGTGGCCCTGGGTGCTCCCACCGCCGGGGGCTCGCATCTGCCCCTGCGGGATGGACGAGGATCGTGCCAGGTGGCCCTGGAGCCAGCTGGAGCCCCTGGCAGAAGCCTCCTGCCCAAGCTACTGGGGCGAGCCCTATCTGAAACAAAGCGCCTGGTTGCATGGCTGATGCGGCGGCGTCGTAGGCCTGGCGCAGTGGCGCCATGGGGGGGGGGGGGGGCCCTTTTTCCAGGAGCTGCAACGAATGGTGGTGCGGAGGCTGGCACCCAGCCTGCTCTCCAGCCGCTGTGCCTATCGGGCTGCTTCAGGCTGGCGCATGCGTCCGAGGCGAGCGCACGCCGCCGTCTGCAGCGCCCTGATAGCCCTGACCCTGCTACCCCTGTCCCGGCACGGTGCCTGGCCATGCTCGATGGCCGTACCAACTGGCTGGCCATTGTGCTGGCTCTGTTGGGCTGCTGCTTGCCCAGCGGCGGCGAGCCAAAGCCCTGCTATCGCGGGGTTCATCGCAGATTTGCCGCCAGTTGCCTGCTGCTGCTTTCCACCGTCGTGCTTTCCGTGCTGGCCAGCGGCTTGCTGCTTGCGCCTGCTGACCGCGATCTTCCCGGTCGCGTGCCTGCTTGCCTGGGCCTGGCCTGGACCTGGCCCCTGTGCCTGACCTGCCCCCCCCACGGTTGCATCCGCGCGCAGCGCCTTGATCAGGCCCTGTGATTGTGCCGGCCAGGCTCTCGCGCTCACCGTTCTGTGGAGAAGCCACAGCGGCGGGCCGATCGAGCCCTTGCGGGGTGTGGGGGCGGTGCCTGTTGCGCTTTGGCCGTCGGGCGGCCCTGGCCTGGCGCAGCGGCGCGAACGGGCGTCGCTGGGCCTGGGTTGAGCCTGCCACCGCCACTGATGGTTTCCTTGCAAAACCCAAGCTGCTGGTACAGCTGCGCTTCTGCCCGTTCTGCCTGGTCTGCGCACGGGTCCTCGCCTCGATTCTCTCTGGAAGTTCACAGGGTTCTGCTCGCTCCCTGTTATGGGGCCTGTGGGCCTGCGTCATTCTGGCACTTCGCTGCTGATTCTCCCTGCCGCCCCCAGGCCTTCTGCCCGGCTCGGACTATCGTCCTGCCTTTCAGCAGGCCTGGGGCCTGCCGCGGAGCCCTGTTGCTGGTTCAGGCTGCCAGCTGTCGCCGCACGGCAGTGGCTGATGTGCTATGCCCCGGCTGGTGTGTGTCGCTGTGCTGCTGTTTACAGCCCGCTCTGATCTGGAGTGAATGAGCATGGTCGGTTGTTTGCCGGGCGCGAGCTGCAGAAGCGCGCCGGCCTGGTGACGCCCAACCCTGGAGATTTTCATGGAGGGAAAGCGCCAAAAGGCAAGCCTGCGCTGTATTGCCGCAGGCGATTTTGCAGCGTTTACCGAAGCAAGCGAGGGCCATTCCGCGATTTCTGCTGATCCGTTCAGGAGGGCCCGCGGCTGGCAGCGCCCTGCTGACGACGCAACCTTTGCCGACTGGAGGCGTTGCCGTCGAGGCTGCACGTTGGCGCTGTTCCACCAAAGGCCCCGGATTTCTGAGGAAATTTGGACGCTCTTGAAGGTTATGAAGCGCACCTCTGAGCCGACAGCCAACGCACTGTTGTTGCGCTTGCCGCGTATTTGCGTGTGGGCTTGCTGCTGCAGTGGTGCGCCTCACAGTGCTGACGCCTCCTACGACCAGGCATTTTTCTGCAGGCTCTGAGGCCTGCAGGCCACCCGTTGAAAAGCACGCCTCTACCTTCCCAGTCTCTCACCAACACGTGATCCATGCCGGAGAGTGCGGCCGTGGGGTATCACCGCTCGGCCCAGCACTTCACGCCGATCCTGCTTGCTCTGGTCCCCTGGTGCGTGTTTGGCATCTGGGCCCTTCCCCTGGTGCAGGTGGTTGAATCACCGCCGCCGGGCTTCGCTGATCGCCTGGCACGCACACTCTTGTGGATTCCCCGTTCTGCGCCCTTGTGCCTGCAGCTTCTACGCCGCAATGCCGGTGATCGGCCACCTGGCAAACTTCACGATCTCTGCCAATCCCCCTGGCCTTTTTCCTGTTGATTGCTGGGGCTACAGCGGCAAGCGCTGGTGGTGTGGCCGGCGCCGCTGTTGCCCTGCCTGCTGATCCGGAGGACACCGCTTCTGTGTGGGAACGCCCTACTGGGATGGTGGTGCGGCGACCAGCATCCCCTCGGGCTGGCCATGGCCCTCGGGGGGCTTGGGATTGGTGGGTTGCTGCTGGTGACCAACCTGTTGATGCGATCTTCAGTGACGACAAATCCGCGGTCTATGGTGGGAAACTTTGGCAGTAACATCGGAGATGCGAGAACCAGCAGCCCTGGCGTTTGACTGAGCAGCGCTTCTGGGCAGGCCCACTGCTGGGCTCAGGGCTGGTCTCGCTCCGCTTGAACCCTGCGTATTTCTGCTGGACCCAGGCTGCCGCTGATTGCTGCATCCTTGGGATCCGATGGACAAGTTGGCTGATTGATGGGCTTGCCCGTGATGGGTTTGCTGCTTCGCCAGGGCAGTAAAACCAATCCCCTCTCGATCATCTGCGCTTAACAAACCTGCTGGTGGTGCCTGTTTGTTCTTACGGCGCTGGAATGGTGGGAGCGCCGAAGAAGCGCTGTTTTTCAAAGCCGCCGGACTACGGCGTCTGGGGCTGAGTTGCCTGCTGCTTTCCTGGTTGTTTTCACCCTGATGGCCCAATCCGACCGCACCCAGGCTTCCTCGTTTTCCCCCTTTGAATTTTTTTTTTTCCCCATTTTTTTTTTTTTCCCCCTTTTCCACCCCTCTTGGTTTGGTGGGTG
>Ga0163217_1097737_pt1 | contig 11961 bp, 14 predicted proteins | sample SynspAceP_FD_185933 | JGI IMG/M metagenome (GOLD analysis project Ga0163217, IMG submission 185933) | Saline lake microbial communities from Ace Lake in Antarctica - Synechococcus sp. Ace-P (PacBio error correction) | ecosystem: Environmental > Aquatic > Non-marine Saline and Alkaline > Saline ... | reverse complement strand
TGCGGTAGGCCGTCTGGATTGCCTTTCAGTTTCATCATTTCAGATGCGGTCTCCGGGCAGGACGCATGATAGCAATTGATGCTCACGCTGACAGAGGTCAGAAAGCAGGAGGTAGCACGCCTTGTGATCATCTTGGTGCAGTTTATATAAGAGAGAGAGAAAGATATCTGGCTGGAAGCTGTCTGGCCCTGAGTTATTCTTTGCCCTAACGGCGATACTTGACATGTCTGATTATGCCCCACTTACTGCTTGTTGGCCATTCTGGGACCAGTATTCAGCCAGCCAGCCTGCTGTGCGTGAAGCCGTGAGCCGATACCGGCGTCAGTGCTTTTGCGCTGAGCACCCAAACTGCGAGGTGGGGGGACCGGCACTGATCAGGCGTTCCACTTCCGGCCGCATGGCCAAACCGCCCGCTATGAATCTTGGCCATTCGTTGCTGTACCAGTTGGTAAACACTGGGCATTTGCGCACTGGCGTGGAACTTGCTCGCGGGCTGCGCAATCTGACGTCAGCCGCATGGCGGTGCTGGTGGATCTGCAACAGGCCGTGGCTGGCAGGAGAAACGAACTTTTTTTGGTCTGGCTTTGCAACGCATGCGCGCTCAGCACAGGATGAACGCAGCATGACGCTGTTTTACTTATGATCTGCCGAATACAGAGCGTGCCGGATTGCTGAATTCCAAATACGTGGGCCAATCCGGACATGTTCGGACAAGTAAACTGTGGTAACAGAGATGGCGAGCTTGCAAGGCATACGCTGCTGAATCTACATCCTCCCTGGCGCCTGTGGTTCAGGCAGCGCCATATGGCAAGCTGCTGCAAATCGCTGCACAGGGGCGGCAGCGGCGCTCAGTGCAGAGCAGTGATTGCGTTCGCGCGTATACGCCTACGCTTTCGGCTTGATTGATTACCTTGGTGAGCAAGCACCCTGCCGTCAGCATCCCAGCTGATCGTCAGGCGATGGTCAGTGGCAGCAGCGGCAGCAACTGGCTTGGGACTGATCATAGAAGGCGCCGACACCCTGTTGATCGCACACGCAAAAAGCAGGTAACCTTTGTTTGCGCGCTGGGCTGATCCCGAGGGCAAAACAAACAGAGCCACCGCGAATGCTCGGATTCGTCAGAAAACACGGCATTGGTTTTCGTGGACCCGAATCACCCGCTCAAGGCTGGCAGAAATTGGATCACTGCCCTTGCGCGTATGGCAAGAAGTTCAGCAGTGCTGGCAGACTCTGAGGCGCCCTGCTTGTCCTGCAACTTGAGAGGACGGTATTGGTGTACGGCGTTACATCCGGGCGGCAGTTGCCAAGGTCGGCTACCGGGCTGCGCCAGACTCAGGGCGACAGATCAACCGGGCAGCGAAAACTCCTCATATTCGTTCCTGCATATCGGCGCCAACGGGCGCGATACCGAAGTCAGGCGCCTACACTTCGCTGAAGGCGGCCATATAGGCATTCACGCGGCCGGACGGCAGAGGCCAGAATGACCGCCTGCTTTAACATACGGCTGAAGGCTTCAGGCTGCGGGCCGTGCCACGTTCAGCCGGGGCGCTTTCCTGCCCCATGTATCGACAATGCAGATTGACAGCCCGTTCATTGGGCCTGTTGTAATTTATCGCCGCGAGGCTCATCCAGACCCTGCTTGATCACATCGCCGCCGGGAAATAACAGGCACTTGCAGTGCTCGTCGCCCACTTTGAAAACAACTGCCCGATACGCGCTTTGGCCTGCTCCAAGCGTTGACCCGCGGCGGACCTGTCTTGAAAAGCGATTTTCAAAAAAGGGCATCTTGTCTCTCCCCTTGCAATGATAGGAGGCACAGCGGCTAGTGCATGTTTTATTAGTAGGACAGGCTGGGCTTTACGGACAACTTAAATAAAACTAAACCGGACCCGGCCGGACAACGGGGGATATTCGTTGTACAAATCAATGCCGACCCTGGACACTGCTCCTCAGTAGTTCCTGTGGGCTAAGCGGTTGCGCCATGTTTTTGGGCATGGGTCGTCTATGAAAAAAGCCGACATTCAGTCTGGCCAACGTAGAGGTGCTCAAAGCAATCTGTTGGGAAGCAGAATTTCCAGCGCTCAGCCTGCGGGTTCGATTAACCCAATGACCGCAGCTTGACCCTATCCGCGGCATCGCATTATGGAGATTTTCCCTCACTGAAGCACGCCTGGCCAACGGCGTCAGTGATTACGCACTTCACCGTTCCTGAGCCTACGGGGTCGGAATATTTGAATTGAATTGTCAGGTTCCAATCTTGTGGCGTGCCACGTGCGGGATATAAGTCAAGATGGTGGAAGAGCAGCAGCCGGTGAGTTACGCATTCGAAGGCCACATTCCCGTACCGGCCTTGTTCATGTCACCCACGGTGACACTCCATGAAAAGGGCACGTCTCGACCCGGTGCAATCTTCGTTTTCTGAGTGGATCCACTTGTCTGGGGCGATGTGTTGAACCATTCCAGATAAGTGGCGCTTTAACCAAATGACAAACCTACAACTTGGCTTGACTCGCAGGCGTATTTAATCATCTGGGACCGGCCACTTATGCTTTCGTGCTCTGGCGCAAAAGTGTTGGCGCGCAAGGCGGGAGCAACAGTTTTGGCCCGTCGAGCGCAATCAGCGGTGGCTGGCGACATATCTCCTGGCAACAGACTGCTGGACGGGCAACTGCCGAGATCGGAAGGCTCCATTCGGCATCAAGGTATACTTCGACAACTACTATGTGCGCGCGAGCGGATCTGGATATTCGGTATTTGAACGCATTTACGATGCACTGCCCATATCCGACCCACAGGGCTGAAAAGACCTGCCAAGGCCGAGCGCACGCTCCACGAGCAGCAATTGCGACGCTTGAGCGCGATCCACAAGGAAGCGGTGTTCGAGGCGGCGAGAAATATCACCGCGGCTTGGGCCACACGGCCTGCAAGCAATGCATATAAAAAGGCGCCTTGATGGCGCCTTTTTTGTCAGCTCGGTTTTTGTCACAACGAGTTCCGCGTCCACCGGCGAATCGCCTGACAGTCAGCGTACGTGATGTTCAGTCGCCAAGGGAAGACCGCAACGCCTTTGATATCTTTCTTCGCCACCAATATGGCCAGCGGATAATAGTAGAGCCGGCTTGATTCAAGCTCGGTGGACTGTTTCCAGGTCTTTGGCCATTTTGTCGGGAAGTAACCGGAGGGCAAGATGGCATTGACGTTTATTATTGGTAAGGGCCCCATTCACCGGCCAGCGCGCGGGTCAGGTTTGATAGCCGCCCGGCTTTACTGGTGTTATAGGCCACAGTGTGGATGCCGGAGTTGGCGATGCTTGGAGCCGGCGATCGAGGGCAATGTTGATTGATCTTGCCGGACTGGCGCGGGATCATGAAGCGCGCGGGGCCACTTCCTTGTGCCATTCAAGAAAACAACACATCAACGTTTCGGCTCATGACTTTCTGCCAGCGCTTCGTAGCTGTGTTCCTTCAGCCGGTGACCCAGGTGGTCCCTGCATGTGATCAGGGATTTCAACAGTGCGAAGCGCGCTTCGGCGGCATCAACCAGCGTGGTGATCGGATTGGTATCCAGCTTGGCAAGGTTCACAGGGCCAGCCCGCCGGCTTGTATTACCCTGCAGCTTCCAGATTCTTGACCACCTGCTCGACTTCGGACGGAGTACGCGCGCTGATAAAGAGCGTTGCGCCCTGCTCGCCCAGTGCTCTCGGCATTTGCAGGCCCAGCCTTTGGTCACACGAGTGATCAGGGGCCTTGCCAGTCAGATCGAAACAGTTGTTGACGCTTCTAAATGGTATACTCTGTGGTGTTGGCGTATGGGGCACTTCTTTGCAGGCATCATAGCCGCATGGCGTTGCGCTCCTACCATCAGTGATTTCGAGTGATATGCCCACCCCGCTCCAGTGTTATCATGCCCAGCTTTTTGACTGGTATTGGACTATGGTGGAACACGACTCGGCGCAACCTTGCTGAACTTCCAGCTCACACACGATCGGAGTTGCGCACGCTGTGCCGGTGGGCTGTTACCAGGTACGGGCCAAGGGCGGCGGCGTGCCAAATCCGGGACACCTTGATCTGCACCGTCCAAGGGCAGCCGCGACTGCCGCTGAAGTTGGCAGGTGGACAAGATTCGGCTACTGATTTCAAACGGCCAGGCCGTGGACTGCCACTGCAAGAGGCCCAGATGCGGAGGCCCAATCGTATTGGCTGCGTCAATCAGTTGTGACCAATGCCAGAAAGAGCAGCTTTCGAGTTTTCGCATGGACAGGGGATGACCTGCCCAGAACGCACGCGGCGTGCAGTGCAACGCGATCATTCGAGTGGGTGGGACGCCGCACGGGGGACAATCATCTGTGCCAAGCTGCGGCACGACCAACACTGAGGCTGGGCGTCAAACAGGTTCAGTTGTTCTCCGAGCAGGCTGTGGTGCTATCCAGCCGCACGCCCACCATTCAGTCGCACGGCCGATTGCCGCGAGTTGAGGCTTGCGCACACAGCTCGCGATAGGGCCTTCGGGCTCCCGGCGCACGGCCTGTTCCAGCGTGTGTTTTGAGTTGGAAATCGTGGAAACTTGAGTTTTGACGAAGGGTTTGCTGGACCGGTACTCGCCTTCCAGGCGCCCAAGCGCTGGGCCAGTTTCTCCGCAGGGGGTGGGCAAAACGGCCGAGAAATGGCATCCAGATTGACAGGTCATGGGTCATAGGATTTTTTTTTTTTTTCCAAAAACCGCTGACTGATTGGCGCTTGCTTTCTCCACCACCACCGGTCGATCGTCTATACCCGCGCCATTTTTGCCATAAACGCTCGCCAACTGCAAAAACTCCTTGGCAAGATCCTGCTTTGCGACAGGGCAAGAGCTCGACCGCAACCATCAATGCCAAGGCCTTTTCATAGCGCCGCGCTTCACCTTGCGACGCCGTTGCAGACGATTTCGATAGGCAAGGTTTTGACCGAAGGCTTCCACCTATTGCGGCAGTATTTGACTTTCAGCCCATCCCGGCTTGTTTCCCAGTCGCTGGCAATCTTGGCCAGAAACTTGTTCGGCGCCACACCGGCGGATTAGGTTTAGCCCCTGGCTGCAAGGCTTGCGGGCGAATCTCGTGCGCCAATTCAGGTCGCGCTCCCCGGCAGGTTCGCTATTGCCTCACATCGAGAAAGGGCTTCGTCAGCGACAACGGCTGGATCAGCGGTTTCGTGTAGTCATTGAAGATCGCCTGGAATTGGCTGCGACGCTAACGGTAGACCGCCATGTCGCGGCGGACAATCAGCAGGTCGGGCACGGCTTGCGCGCGTAGGCCGAGGCCATTGCCGAGCGTTATTTCCGTAGGCGCGCTCATGTTACAGGTGGCGACCGACGCCCGTTTGCCCGGGTCACGCCTACGCAGCGGTGGGCCACGCAGGCGGCGGGTCATCGCGATCTCAATCGCTGCGTAGAAGCAATCACAATTCAAACGTTGGATATCATTGCGCAACTAAATGCTCTCCGGATTGACTCAACGCCAGTGTAACGATCCAGGACGCCACCTTTTAACGCTGGGCGGATAGAAGGCGTTCAGTGCGACTGACCAGTTGTGACCGGTTTTCTTCTTCGTTACAGTGCCCTGTTGCTCCCGGCAACGGCGGATGACACTTTCGATTTACTGTCAATCCTGTATTCACCTCGGTGACCGCAAAGGTCGCGGTCAATTTGAGATTTCAGTCCATCGGACAGTAACGAGGCTTTGATGCAGGGGCATTCTCGCAAAGGGCCACTACCTGTAATGCGCGGCTCAGATGGTGTATCGGGCAACGCAAGATAAAACTTCCTCGCCCCGAAAACGCCGACGATGTCGCTGTTTTTTCAGGTATCCACAAACAACCTGGATTACATTGTTTAAAGGCACCTGATCGGCCTACATCTTGCCGTGCTCATCGTTGATCTTCTTGAAGTGATTCAGATTCCACCGCACAAGTGAAGCGCATGGCCTTGGCGGCGCACCCGCTCCAGGCTGGGCGGTGGATGAAAACAGGGCCTCATAATGACGGACGGTTGAACAATCCAGTCGCCGGGTCGGTCGTAGCCTGAGATGAGCGGTCCTCGAGTTGCTCGCGGCGCTTTATTTCTGCCGTGGAAGAGGACTCAATTGGACACGACCGTTTCGGTGACAGTGGCATATTGCTGGCGTTGCCCTTTCTAGCAGCGCAGGCCGCCGCGTAGCAACAATGGCGGGGGAATTTTGCGAGGCACAAAGAACAGACGACAGCAGACTTGCGCAACGTCCTTCGCGCGGGACGCGGTAGTGGTGCGGCGATACGAAGGCGGGCCGGCAATATTCGACAGCACCAGCCTGTTTGGCCGAAGATGTAAAGGCGATGTGGATGATCAGGGTGACCCGATATTCAGGACAAGATATCCGGGCGGATGATGTAGATCCAGGAAGAACAGCCAAACGAAGCATTCCAGCGCTGTGACGCAAGCCCGGTCGCCAGGCGAGGTTAGGCTCGCAGGCGCCGGGCGAGAACATCAGCATGACCTGAGAGGGCATTTGCGCGTTGCCATCAGATGTTAGCTTCTGACCAACGCGCCTGTAGTCAAGCAATGCCAAAGGCCACAGCAGAAAACGCCCATACCTTGCAACGCGGACACACGACTGCGGGCAGGTGGCCTGCTCACATGCGCACGATAGGGCCGATTCGAACGGGCTGGATCGGCAAACTCTCCGCTCCATCTGATATTTGGTTACGACTAGAAGGAGTGTCAATTCCGTGCTCCGATGAATGTTTATTTTATTGTGATGTATCAGTCGACTTAAGTATAGACCCCGCGCCAACGGAGGACATTATGATGATTGTCATTGGTGACGTCAAACTATTCTTTAGCTCGTAGCCCGAACTGTTTTGGATTCTTTCCCAAGCAATTAGATGGCAACACCGCCCCAGATAAAAAATCTTTGCTGTTCAATCGCTTGGACAGATTTTCCCTTTTAATGAGTAGAATGGCGCCACAGAACGGCGGGGTGAAGCAGTCTGAGGTAGCTCGTCGGGCTTATAACCGAAGGTCGTAGGTTCAAATCTGCCCCCGCACCAGTTTTTAAAAACGTTGACACTTGTCCTTCAGGGTTTTTTTTTTGCCTGCAATTTACCTCTCCCCGAGGTTAAGCCTCTTTGCTATTTACCACCTGCGATAGCGCCTGAGTCATACTCAAAGAAAACACGCTGACCCGGACATGGTTGATCAGCACTAAGTATTGCCTGCCTGGCTTGCTGGCCTTTTGTACGGCCCAATGCATTCATCAACGCCGGGACGTTTGGGTCTCAAGGTTATCGCCTTTATGAACTAGAAGACGTGCTGGCCCTGGGCTTATTCTTGATGCCAACGCCAAGCCTGTTCGGTTGATCAGCACCTTGCCGAAACGTCTGGCCACAGGATAGCCGAACTACTTTGGACAATCGCGTTTTACCCACAACGCCTGTCGTTGGGAGTTCAGCGTGGTCTGGGCGACTACACGTGGTATTTGAACATCCCAAAGCTGGACAACTTCGCCGAGAGTATTGGCATCGTACTGGAGGCCGACTCCTGTTGGTAGCCAATCGCGGAATACACCGAAGCTGAGCGCTCAAGCGGCTGCGAAGGCAAAGAGTTGGTTATATCAGCGGTACCTATTATAGGGGAAGCTTTCCAGCAGAACGACAACATTATCAAGATTCCCTGTCTATAACCTGGATTCAGGCGAATGGAGATGTTTGCGCATTGATGGGCTGGACGCACTGATCAGGCAGTGATGTGGTTTTTTTTATCACAGCTTGACTCTCAAAGGTCTGCGACCCGACCTGTTTCACTATTGAGGTTGCATTTGTCGCGGGCAGGCGGACGCATCTCTACATGTCCACAAGGCACCACAAGCATTCTGCGCGCGCCGCAGGCCGCCCTGCAACACTGTATCAGTCGGCGCAGAGCTGCGACCCTTGTTTCTACTCCGACTTGCGCTCTAGTGCCGCAGCTACGCGTGGGACGGGACTAAGTACTTAGGAGTGGTTCCGTCTACTTCAACGCAGGGCGTTCTTTACCAGGCCACCCAGTGCGGCTTGAGGTCCGGCACTTCCGGCAGTTTTACTGCCTGAAACACCCTCCACAGGAGCCTCACTGACATAAGCTATCCTGCACTCCAAACGTACCCACAGCGTGAGCCCAGCCATGCTATCGGGATTTATCGGACTAGGCAACATGGTAGCCCCGATGGCGCACAATGCTGGCGCAGGCCATAACTCAGGCGTATTCGACCTGTCCCAGGCGGCGGTGACGGGCTGGTCAGTGCGGGGCCAAAGCTCCAGCATTGAGGGATCGCCAACAGCGATTTGCGAGCTGATGTTCAGCATGCTTTGCGGCAGCCAGCATGTGAAGCGGTACCTGGGTTGAAAACGGACTACTCGCAGGAAGACCGTGGTCAGGGATTATCGAGAGCTCACCATTGACCCGGTCAGTGCCGGAAGTCGCTGCCGCAGCGCAAACGCGCACAACCCGATGGTTGATGCAACCCGTTTCAGGCGGCATGGGGCGCAGCGGCGGACCTGCGTTTCATGTTGGAGGGCAGCAAGGCTTGATTCGATGGTCGCCTGCGTGCTCAGGCGTAATGGGCAAGAACATTGTGCATGCGCCCCCGCCGGTAACGGTCAAGCGCCAAGGTGGCCAACATATGCTGTTGGCGATCTCCATGATCGGCACGCCGAGGCAATGAATCTGGCGTGGGCGCTGGGTATGGAGCCTGAGGTGCTGTGCCGGTATCATCAAATACTCCAGGGACGTTGCGCTGGAGCTCGGATACTTATAACCTTACCCCGGGGCGATGATTGCAAGAACGTTCGGGCAGGCGGGGGTTATAGCGGTGGTTTTGGCACCACCTGCATTGTCAAGGATTTCTTCGGGACTGTGGCCACCGAAAGCGGCCGGGATGGCCAGCAACCGGTGGATCTCGGAAAGCAATGGCACAGCAGCTATTTTACCAATCCTTCAAGCAAACCAGGGCCATGGCGCCCTGGGACTTTTCCGCGATCATCCAAACTTTACCGGAGTAGCGGATGGACTGATGTGCACCCCCCGTATGCCGAAGTGCGAAAATTTCGTATCGGCCATCTGGACGCTGAACCGCACCCAACAGGATCAAATGCCCTGACATGGAGAGGTGGTCCGGACGTGCAGGGGGCATCTGGATACATGGCGGCGGACAGCGAGGATTGAACCTCTGCTGCGCGGCGCTGGTGAAGCGGGCATTTGCGCCGGCGGCGTATCGCAACTCTATGAATCGCACATGGCCGGTGATCCCCAATTGCAGATACATTAGCTTCTTTGCCGAGGAATTACGCGCTGTCAGTTGTATTCACGCCTTTCCCAAAAACCGGATTCTGTCCTGATGGCGGTTTTGTACTGGGCGGGCGATGGGGTGGCCAGGGTGCAGTCCTGCGTATCGTCACGAGCGCGCCAAGCTCGCAATGCCGGAAACCGGCATAGTGTTACTTTCCGGATGTGGGTGGCAGCATTTCCGCCTCGCATCCGGGAGGAGATGGAGGCTGTATTTGTTTGGGCTTTACTGGCGCTCAGGGTCAAAGCTCGATGCCTGCACTGGGCCTGGCCGATCAGTTTACATCGCCTTCGAACGGCTAGCTGAGCTGGATCCACGGTGGACGCCATCGATGGCAGAGTGAAACGCTGGAACAGGCAACTCATTCAGCTGCTGAGCAAAGAACTTCCCCCTGCCGAAATGGTGCATTGCAACGGCAATTGACCTGCATTTTGCTCAAGCAACGGCGACTTCTATACGCCGAGTCGCTATTGAGGAAATTCGTCCGGATTCAATGAAATGGGCGCAGACCCCGTCATAGCTGATGGACAGGCCGTTCGCGCTGGCCATGGCAGTAACCCTGGAGTTGCTTTGCGCCGTGGCCGGCAATGTCGCTTGCTGGAGATGCTTTGCAATGGAACTGCATCTGGATCGCATGGTTCAATGACGGGGATATTGACGAAGGGGTACGAGGCCTTGCTGGTCGGCAGGGACAAACACCGCGTGGGAAACACCGACTATCGGCACAACTGCGTCCCGCAACGAGTTCAATGCCTTTTTTGAGGGCCTTTAAATGAACGATCTGGAGTTGACCGAAGATCAGGGGTCTGGATCGCGAGTATGGCCGCCCAATTCGCCCAGGCCGAGGCTGGCGCCCGCGCGCGAATGGGACAGAGCGGCTTGGTATCGGACAGTTAGCGTTATTCAGCAGATGGGCGAATTGGGTTTGCTTCGGTTATGGTGGTGCCGATAGATGGGGTGGCAAGCATAGTCGAATTATGTTGCCTATCTTTGGCGGTTAGAAGAAGTCTCGGCGTTGCGGTGCAACCGGTGCGCTGATGAGCGTGCAACGTTCCGTCGGCTTGCGGCCCGGTCATTGATTACGGACGGACGGCGAAGCAGACCTGGCTGGCGGAACTTGGCCAGCGCGAGCGATTGGGCTGCTTCTGCTGATGAACACCAAGGCCGCTCGAGGCCCATTAACCTGCGCACCCGGCGCGGTAACTGGAGAACGGTGAATGGGTGCTCAAATGGCGCCAAAGCAGTTTTGTGCAATGGCAACGCGCCATTGCTTGGCAGTGTGTTTGCGGTTGACGATCAGACCTTGGCAAACGGGTCTATTCGGCGTTTCTGTGTGCCCACGACAATCCGGTTCCGGTTGGCATGGAACTCAAGGTTGGTATTCGCGGCTTCGGATACCTGCGCCATCAAGCTTTCGGACAGATTGCCGGATCCGGAAGCGCTCTGCTTGGGCAACGCGGCAAAGGCTGTCGATTGCCCTGTCGATCCTGGAAGGCGGCCGTATCGGGAATTTGTGCGCAGGCTTGGGTATTGCCGAGCGCCTTTGAAGCGGGCGCTGGGCTAGCCGTGAGGCGCACCCCAATTTGCCAGGCACTTGACTGAACAACCAAGCAGGCATTGCCATTTATGCCGCCGACATGCACATTGCAAATCAACGCAGCGCCTGGCTGATTCTGCACGACGACGGTGCGCACCGCGGCTGCCCTGCCTGGACGGAGGCTTCCCAGGCCAAGCTGTTCGCGCAGCGAAAATGCCGAAGCGGTGTGCGGCAAGGGCGATCCAGAATCATGGGGCTACGGCTATCTGGAAGATTATCCGGTCGGCGTTTGTATTTCGGGATGGGTATTACCCGATCTACTTGAGGGCACCAGGGCGAAATTCAGCGTGGCTTGCTGATGCCCGCGAGGGCTTCGGCAATTTACTCGCTTTGGGAAGATTGACCGCTAGTATGAAAAATCCCGTGCGCACATCCAGGACCGCCAATTAACGGGTTTGAGATTGTTTGCAGTCGTCGGCTATCAATTGAATTCACCCTTCTCCGATTCGATATTAACCATCCACCTGCATTTCAAACCGCGAAAACCAGCAGCTCCGCCCGCTGGCGCTCACGAGCTCGTTGCCAGACCACCACGGTTGGACCAACCCGTTACTCATTTCCTCCAGGGGTGGACAAAAAAATCACCCGCTGGCGGTGGCGGGTTTCTGCGCCCAGTCAACCAAGCCCCGGCTTTACCGGAGACGCCCGACCCGCTTTCGACAGGGGAGCTCCGCGGAGCTTCGCAACGGTCTTTGGCCGTTAACTTTTGCTCACGCAGGCAGATTGATGGTGGCGGACCAGGGTAGTCCCTACACTTGGGCATGAATTCGCCTTTTGCAGGATTCTTGCCTTGAAGTCGGGCTCCGGGTAAAACATTTCACGGGCGGTTTTCTTCCTTCGCAGGGGCCAACCAACCGGGGGCCCCAAAAAAAACAAGGGCGGGGAATGTTTTTTGTGGCTTCCGGGGACCCCCGGCAATGGGGGCCCAAAACGGCCGGGGCCGTTTTGGGGGGGGGGCCGGGGGATTGGGCCCCCCCGGGCGGGCCCCCAAAGGGGCACCGGGGGGGCAACGCGGCCAGGATATCTCTCTCTTTTT
>Ga0163217_1074509_pt1 | contig 11963 bp, 13 predicted proteins | sample SynspAceP_FD_185933 | JGI IMG/M metagenome (GOLD analysis project Ga0163217, IMG submission 185933) | Saline lake microbial communities from Ace Lake in Antarctica - Synechococcus sp. Ace-P (PacBio error correction) | ecosystem: Environmental > Aquatic > Non-marine Saline and Alkaline > Saline ... | reverse complement strand
GAGGCCGCGGCTTTCGCGGTCTGCCCTTTGACCGCTGAATGCACCCAGCGCGACGTTCTCCGGCATGGGGAGCGCTGTGTTATCGCGGGAAACAAGTTTGACGATCGAGCGGGTGCCCGGATCTGGATGTCTGTAGGTTGAGGTTGGGGCGGACGGCAGTTCCCAAGAGCGAACTGAACGAACGGAACCGACATTTGAGTTTGGAAGGCTTTGGCGAACCCTGTGGCATTTGTTGGTTGGGTTGTTTGTTCCACGTTGAGCCCCATGGACGATGCGGCAAGGGACTCCACTGCAGTTCTGGACTGCCTTCGCGTCCGCTCGTTGCTGAAAGCGGCGGGTGTAAACGCGCCGGTTGTAAGGGAACACCCGTCGCCTGTTGGACTACGTGCCAGGCGCGCGGTCACGGTATGATTGTAGATGTATATCCAGATAGACGGGATTTACGAAATTTTACGTATCCGGCTCAGTTGGCCGCGTTGTTGGAAGTTTGCTGGATATGAGGTCGCTGTGCATTGCAGCGCCGGGGTGTGGTTGATACCGACTGGCCGAGGTTGGAGATTGGTGTTGTGTGTCTCGTCCATGCATGATGAATATGTGCTGCCGATTCCTGAGAAGGATGTAAGGGGCACGCGGTTGCAGCCGGTTGATTAATGGCTGCGGCGATGCCAGTACCATTTGCTGCGTGCCTGATGTATTCGATGTACGGTATGTAAGCAGATAGCGGCGGCTTTGGTGGGCCAGGTGTCGACATATATATGTCGTGGGTCCCGGTTGTTTTTTATGCGTTTGGGTTGGGTCTTTATTTTTGGTGTCGGGTTAATTGGTGATTGGTATGCTGGAGAGAGTGCAGCAAGGCGAGAAGAGTGCTGGCCATTCGCGTTGGTGATTTGCGGACGGTGGTGTGTCACAGCAGGGCCGTCTGTCATGTGCGTTGAGGCGCGTTGCCGGGCCGATCACGTGGGCTTTGACCGGGTTCTTGGAGTTCCGTAGTGCGCTGTGTCTCCGATGCGGCTTGGCCATTCGCATTGCTTGCGCATACTCGGTGTGCGACGGCATTTTGGTTGTATTGTTGGGCGGCATTCGGTTAGTGGGATGTGAACAGTTTTGTTGAGTTGGTTTGTATACCGATTGCCATCGTTTCGCGTGGCGACGGGACCAGTGGGCTTTGGAAGTTGATCTTGGCGCCTTGTGTTGAGGTTTCTGAGTGGTGATGCTGGTGGAGGCAGCGGAAGGTGGTATGTGTGTATCGTGCCCACGAAGGGTTGTGTGTGCTTCTGCGTTTGTCTCGATTGGCCGGTTGTGTGATGTTGTTTTGCGGATTCGGGTAGCTCCGGTTTGTTGTGCGTTGGAGAGGCAGTTGGTCGTCCTTTTGGGTGTAAACGTGCTTTGGACTGGGATTGGCGCGTTAGTGTTTAACGCGGTTTCGCTTCCGGTCCGGTGTACGGCCATGTCCATGTGGTGTTAGTGCAGGACGGTCGTCTGCGGGGGGCGGTAGCGTTCTTGCCGTTGTCGGTAAAATTATACGCGTTGACGCGACGGCGGCCAGGGCATCGGTTAAGCTTCCCATTGGTTGCGTTGGTGCCGCGAGCAAGTTGTAGCCGGGTTCGTTTGGGATGCTTTACGTTCGGCGTAGGTGCAGTGATGGCAACGCAGCGCGGCGATGTCAGCGGAGATAATTGATTTTTTTGTTTACTTTTGTTTGTCCACTGTTTGGGTTGGGTATTGCGGTCGGTGACCGCCGGTGGTGATATGGGGCTTACGGTTTAGTGGATTGTTTGGGCGGTTCGTGCAGTTGGAGGTAGAGTAGGGCGTTCAAACGGGGCTGTGCTTAATCCGGACGGCGGTATTGCCGTTTTGGCTTTTCAGTACCTGTTTAGCTGGAGAAGCTGCTTGTCTATGTGTGGGTGATGTATCTTGCAATGCTCTTTCTGCAGTTGTGGTGGTGCCGCGCATCCGTGGGTGCATGAGGCGCAGGATCAACGAGGGCCCGATTTGAGGTCATGAAAGGGCGTTCAAGGAGGTGAGTGCGGGGGAGAAGGGAAGGTCGGGGATATTGTGTGTGGCGGGAGCATTGCCAGGATGGCGCCGTGATGGGTTCTGTTGCTGCGCGATCAATTTTCGGTCTGGGGTGAACCGCGTCCAACTGTGCGTGGGGCGCCTTTCCGGGCATGGCGTGTGACGGTTTTGTCATCGCGGATTGGTGTCTTGTGTACGGGCATTGGTTTGGATTGTGTCAGTGGATTCGTTCTTGCGCTCGTTCGGCCATGGCGGCGGTCGACTTGTAGGCCTGTGGGGGCGTTTTACCGGCCTGTCGGCCGACCGAGTCTTTTTCGCGATTGGGATTTCGGGTTCGTGTTCTCGGCATGTGTCCCGTCAGTGTTCCCCCGTCCGGCAAGTTCATCTTGGCAGTGTTTGGGGGTGGAGGTGGTGTACAGTCGAGCCAATTGCGTCCGCTGCGGCTGGATTTTCATGTGACTTGTTGGTTAACCGGTCGCGGCGGATCCGGTTTGGGGCTTGCGCCGTGGGGTGGGGATTGGAGTGGATCGCAACTGTTGAGTATGAACTTCAGCTGCGCTGTGGTTATCAGCGGGGGGAATTTTCCGGTGGCACTCCGATTTTGGCCGGGGTTTGACTGTCCGCGTTGCGGCGGACGGGGATGGGCCGTGACTTTCTGATTCGGGCAAGTTTAGGATCTTTATCCCTGAACCAACGCGCCAGAGTTGCCGCTCGCCTCGGGGCAGCAGGGGGATAGACTACAGCGACGCCAAAACCAGGTAATCGACGCGACGGGGAGATGCCGCTTCGATTAAAATGCCGATGCTGACCGGATATCGACATAGATCGCTATGTGACGTCCATTAAGTACGCCGAGGGGTATCTACACTTCCGGGGTTGTCAAGGTGCATTTTGATCGGTCCATGACGTTTTGTGGTTGCATTGTGTGGAGGGCGCTCGCTTGTTTGGTTGGGCGCGTGCTGGATGTCGGTGGGGTCCGTGGTGGGTGGCTTGTTTTCGAGGTATGTGGTGTGTGTGAATTCGTGTTTTTGCGACGGTAATTTGCGTCAATCGGTGCCGTTGGATTGACGGCAGCTGAATGTGTGGGCCGTCGGGTGGCATCCTTTGGTGAGTTCGGTGTCCCGCCTTTCCCAGTTGGTGGCGCGTTGCGTTCGGTGTGTAAGTGGCCGGGGATGACGGCGATTTTGCTCGCCCGGCCGCCTGGCCGCTGCTTGCCGGAAACGTTGTTGTTGCTTGGCGGGGGGAATGGGAGCAGTATTTCCGGTTTAGGTGCGGAGTTGGCCGGTCCAGGCTTTGCCGTTGGCGTCGCGCAAGCCGCGCGGGAGTGTCTTTGTGGGTGAAAGGGCGGTTTGTGCTCGGAACTGGCTGGACAGGGATCGATGGTTGGTCGTGCGGCGGGGGCGGCGTTCCGGCTACATGGGCATCCGTGATCCGCAAGCGCCGGTTTTGGCCTCTGCTCGTACGTTGTGCGTTGGTAGTGGGGGCTTCACCTCCGGGGGGGGGATGCGGTTTCCTGTCCTCGTGCGGTGGCTTTTTTAGGATACGGGATTCCCTTGGGATTTTTCCGATTTGCGGATTGGGGAATTTGCGGAGATTGTTTAACAGGTTCGGCTGGGTGTCTCTCCCGGACGGTAGTGTTTGTCGGTATGGATCCCTTGGGATCTAGCATGCCCCGGCTCGACCACGGTGAATAGGTCGCCGAGTGAATTGGCGGCAATGGTCCGCTCAGGGACGCTGAAGTGGTAAGCCGCGGCCGTCTTCACGGGTAGGTGCGTGAGACCCTTGTTGCGCAGCACCACTGCGAGGTTGCACCTTGCCGTAGTATCGCCGCGGAAGTGCGGTGGTTTCACGTTGCGCGTCTTCGGGTTAGCTTGTGGCCCATGCACCCGGAAAAGGGATAAGTTGAATTGCTGTCCGAATCGGCGTGCGCCGGGCAGGTTACTGTTGTGTGTCCGTGTTTTGCGCGTTGGCAATTCCCCTCGCCTTTTTTACGATCCGTTAAAACCCGCGTGAGGTTGTATAATCCGGCGTCTTTTGGGGAAATGTTTGGCGGGGATCGTCTCGGCATTGTGTCATGGATATCCGCGCCGTAGCTTGTCTTCTCCTTACAGTTGAGCGCGTTAGATTGTTTCCGGCCGTGGGCGTCAGTAGCCGGCTTGGGCGTTCAGCATAGTTCCGGTTGCTTTTGCGCGCGCAGATGAATCCCCGTTGGAGCGCCATTCCTCGGGCGTGCCGGGGTTTGTTAACAGATGGAGGACGAGGTGTGTGGGTCGGCAGCGTATTAATCGCCCATAGCCCGATCGGGGGCAGTATGGCGGGGTCTGCCCTCGATTGCGGAACAGTGGTGGCTCGGGCCCTTCCCCGGACCAGTTTATTGTCAGCCGGTCGTTGTATTGCGTCGTGGCTGTTATGGGCCGGCCGCGCTGCTAGGCGCTTGGCATGAACGTTATCCCGCCGGGCCGTGACTTTCATGGGCTGCCGGTTGTAATTGGGTTGAGCATGCGAGGCCGTGCGTCTCGCGTGGGTCCGTGGGTGGGGTTGCCCGGAGTTATGCCATTCGGCTTCGGACGGTACCCAGCTGTGTTCTCCTACCGCTCAGTTACGATGTGCCGACTGCGGGCGGTTAATTCCGACTGGGGTTCTTCGTGTCGTCGGAAGGATGTGGTCTTCTATGCCTGGCAAAATCACGTCTGCTGCGCTTTATTTTAGCGGTGATCTGTGCCGTGTTCTGCGTTTTGGCCTGATTTTTGTGGTTTGTACATTTGCGCCCTAGGCAATAAGATCATGATCTGACATGCGGTCAGTTAATTTTGCCCCAGCACAGGTAGTGTTTTACCACCGCGGCCGCGAATCAAGGGCGCGCCGCCCGCCAGCTGCCGGTGCGGCGATCCGCGGTAGCTTTGACGTGGCTCATTCGCCGTGGTTTGGGACCCGAACCGTGCTGGGGGCGGCGATGCGTCCAAGGGTGGGGGAATGAATCGCCTTATCGTCCGCTCATGCTTGCGTGATCCGCCGGGTGTGCGCGTTTACCGTGTGGCCGCTTTTCGAGCGTCCCTAGCGCGATGTGGGAGAAATGTTGTTTCTCTCAGAATGCAGGCCTCTGCCGTGGACTGGTATCACGCGGACCGACGTTCAGTGGCGATTAAGCTTTGAATTGCCGGATTTTCCCCGCGGCCGTGTTCCAGCCGGACTCCTCGGGGGGACACCTACTCTCTGCGGCCGGCATCCCGGGCGGATCCCAGCCTTGGAACTCCGTTTCTCTTTGCGCCGCTTGTTAAAATAATCGCATTGCGCACCAGCTCCCCCTCTCGGGTAGCGATTTCTGCGGTTTTGGTTGAGGGCTGGCCCGGACCACAAGTCCGTTTCGTGCGCCCGAAACGGGCGTGGGTCGCGTGCAAGCCGGATTGTGGTCCCGCGAGCGGCGCATGGGGCCGCCTATCCGTCAGGGTTGCCCCGTGATCCCCGCATTGCTGCTGATTTGTTGCGCCGCTCCGGCTGTGGCCGGACCAGGCGGCACAGATCGCAGAATGAAAAGCCGTGCCTTGGGTGACCCCGCCCGTGGCGACGGTAGGTAATTGATCCGCTCCAGCCGCCCCGGTCCACAGCGACGCCTGATTGCCGGATTGTCCGGGATCCGTCTGGTGAATGGCACTTCCGCTCCCGAATTGCACGATCGGGCGCCCGGAAACGTGCTGTACCCCGGTTGACCCCACAAGGGGTTGCATGCAGTGCGTTCTGACACTGTATGCCTGCGCATTGCAACGGAGGGTCGGGGCGTCTCTTCAGGTTGCAAGATCGTTCTCGTGCCGCGTCGCGGCGGACTAGCCTGTGTGCAGGCGGGATATCCCCGGTCGCCTGGGCTACTTGAATTGCTAGACTCATGCGCTGTTGGACGGATCGCCGGCCCAAGCGTTTGACGCGGTTGCGATTGTGAGCAGGTCCCGAAAGAAAGGACGCTCAAAGGATGCCTGTCGGCGTGTTGGCGCGGTCCGCTTCGGTTCTGGTATATGTTTTGGGGGGAGTGTTACCGGGCCAACTTCTGTTCTGCAGACTTGCCGGAGCTGCCTGGGCAAGCGGGTGGCGAGGAGGGAGCGATGGGCAATATTTCATGGACATGATAGCGGTGCTGATTGAACAGCCTCTTTTCTTGGCAAGTATACTGTGCAGGGAAATAAAAAGCTCCCCGCAAGGAGGGTTTGTTCTGAATGGCAAATGTTTTCTTCCGGTGTTCTTGTGCAGCAACGCGGGGCTTTGTTTGCGGGCCTTTGGCGTACAGGTCGCGGTCACAATCCGAATTGATCCCGGCATTTCGGGCCATGTCTGGGGACGGGCTTCAGTGACGCGACTTCCGCCCGGGCGCGGTTTATGTAGGTGGCAAGGATGTCCGAAGTTTTGTACGTATGGTTTTCTTTCGGCGTGCGGGGGCTTGACGGCCGGGCGTGCGGTCGCGGCTTGGAGCGGTTCTTTCTCGATGATCGGGCGCTTTCTTTTGCTTTTGGCGGGTTGTCTTTTGATTGCTCATGTCGTCAGCGGCGGCCCTGTTGGGAGGCTTGCGGTGCTCTGTGTGCGGTTTAGACCGGCCGGTATACGTGCGTGGATGTTGTCTCATTGATGTGGCCTCTGACGGCCGGTTTTACTTTGTTGGTGGCGTGTCGTGCGCCCTTCTTTTGGGGCATTTTGCCCGTCGTTGTGTTGGGGGGAGGTGTCCCGCCACTATGGTTTTAAAAAGTGTGTTTGAATTCTTGGGAGATCTTTCCGTATGTGCGGTTGGCAGTCTCGACGTCCTTTGCCGGGTGAGACATGCCTTGACACACTTCTTGCTCTCGTTCAAGGATTGCCGGAAAGTTCGGGTGGCAGATTTGGTTCGGTTTCTGGATAGTGCAAATATACAATATTGTCGTTTTCAGGCAGTTGGCGAGCGTGACGTTCCAATGTCACTTTTTTCGAAGGGCGGTGATCGAGGCGACATCTGTCTGCGCGGGAGGCTCTGGGCTCTGAGTTAGAGATCCCAGTGCGAGATGGGGAGGCCGGCATGTTCGGGGTAAGACGTCCCGGTCGTCTTTATGGTAGTTGTCTGTACAGACTGACTTTCCGGGCCCGGTGAAGTTAGCTTATTTTTTCCGGTGGTAGATCGCGTACGTCGGGTCGCCGGATTGGCGGAGTTGGGTTGTTTTGTCCGCTGCAAGTATTTGCGTGTTGACTCAAGTTCTTTGTTCCGCTGTCGAGGTGGAGGTAATGTAGGCAGGGATTCGTCGGGAGGATTGCCGTGTATTCCAGGTACAGTGGGCCTTCGAGGTGAAGGCGCTTTGGCTTCCGTCCTATGCGGATGATTTGGGTTGAGATAGATAGTATCGGTCAGTCCTTCGCCGGCGCAACGTGGGATTCGTGCACCATTTGTTTTGTCGTTGTCGCGGCGGTCCTGCAGGTGCTTAGACGGGGGCAAGCGGCCGTTGCTCGTGGTGACGGCGCGAGGCGGTTGCCAGTACTGTCGCTTGCGGTTGGGTCGTTGCGGGTTTCTCGCTGTGTCGGTTGATTAATTGCCATTTTTTGTGGATATTAGTCTATCTTGTTGGCCCGTATGTCGGGGGGCAACTCCCGAGGTTTTTTGAAGCGCGTCAAAGCGCGCGAGGGCTTAGAACAAGGTAGCGCAAAGGCGAACACGTTTGTCTTTTTTTGCTTACGCGGCGGGTTTGGGGACGGGCCGTTTTGGGCTGGGGTCATCACGATCCGACGTGATGTTGACCACGGGGCCGGGGGCGCGCCTTTCCGGCCGGACGACCTGCCCTTGACTTTCGCGTCTTCGCGTGATCTTGTGTTTTTTGCATTTTCAGGCAGCATTTTCTGGGCAGAGTAGTGGGTCGATTAGCCGATCTTTTGAGCCAGTTGTGCCGCGGAAATGCATTGATTCCTGCTCGGATGATGAATTTGTGTTGTTGAAAGGAAGATTCAATGCGCCAACCAGGGCGATTGTTTTGGAGCCCCCCCTTTTTTAGGGCGTTTGTTGCGTGCCTGTCTGGTCCCCTTATTTCTTCTTGCGCATGCCTTAGCGGGGCTTTGGGTATCGGTAGTGTGTTGTACCCGCTGGCGGCGGGCGGATACGGCCCGTGGGGGTGACGATCCTCAAGCGCTTGATGTTTCATCTGAGGTGTCACGGCTAGGTCCGGCCTTCCTGTTAATGCTGTCGATTTGGGATTTTGGATTTCGTCGACAGCTAGTTGATGCCGGGCGGGTGGTCCGTGTCAGCTTCGCGATGCTGCGAGAGAGTTACGTAGCGGTGTGATTATGGGTGGGGGCGTTGGAACCGCGTTTGGCCAGTCGGGTGTTCCGCCCGGCCCCTAGCGTGCCACGTGTGCGTTCTTTTCGTTTGCGGTCCGTAGTACCGGGCCTTTTTAACCGTAGAGGGACATGCGCGCGAGGTACAGCTGAAGGTTGATCCTCCGGGAAATGGCGGCAACCGTGTGGTTTCTCTTCGAGATATCCCGTTGATTATTGGCTTTTGCGAGGGCGTAACGCGAAGATGCGGTTTCCGGTATTGTCGGGTGCCCTATTCTGCACAGGAAATGCCTAATTTTATTGGGAACTGTGGACGGTTTACCCCATTTTCGAGTGTCCTTGGCTTGAGGCACTCTACCGGTTGGTTGAGGAAAGATCGTCTTAAGAGGGTGTTCCCGCCGTTCTTTGCGGTGTTGGGGGTAGCCGTATGTTTCTGGAGGGGGCCCGGTTCCCCCTGAGGCGAACCTGTTCGGCAAAACGTGATGTCCGATTTTGCTAGGCAGACCGTTTTAAGGTGTCAGGGGATGTGCCCGGGATCGGCACGAAACAGTGACCGGTGGCGTTGGTTCTTGCGATCGGCCGCGGACGGATTGTTGCGGCCGGTATTATGTTGGCAAACCGCGATTGTAAGTTCCCGTGGACGATGATCGCGATTGCGGTCGTTTTGGGGAGTTGCGGGTGCCTTGCGGAAAGACTTCGTCGACCGTGGAATACGCTAACATATGTGCCCCGGCGGGTTTCCAAAGCGGACGCATCCGTGGCGCCATTCCTAGGTTAAGGGTACGTGCCGCCGCGAAACTTCGTGAGTCATCTTGGTAAGCCGGGATTTTCGTGCGGGTCTCCGTGAGCTGGTAGAGGCATCGGTGGCAAGCGCTGATCGGATGCCTGATAGGTACCCATGTGTCTTCCTGAAACGGGGCAGAGCTTCATCATCCGCCGTTGGAATTTTCAAAGTAGAGGAGTTAGGTGTCGGCACTTCTGGCCTCTGCCCCCTGATCAGTTTGTCTCCAGACCGTCAACACGATGGCATGTCTTTAGGTGTAGTAGCCGATCGCCGGGAGGTTGTTTGTATAGGCTCATGGCGGGTTTTAAGGTCTCGCGTTGTATTCGGCCCGACGCGTGAAGTTATACTTTTCCCGCAGAGTGCAATACGATGCAGGTATCCGGCTTGGGTTTGTCATTACTCCACGCGACGCCTCCCATAGGTGCACGGTTGATGAGCCGTATGGCACAATGGTGTGTCCGAGATCTCTATTCACTGCGTCCCGTTGCTGTTTCTTCGGTGCCCTTCGAATTCCGGCACCAAGGCTCGGCCTGCGCCAGTCCGCGGAAGCCGTCCCACTAAGCCGTGCTTGGTCTTGTCGGTCGCTGTTTGCGGATCCGGCCCGATTCACGATCTGTCTGTTTACAGCCGCGCCCATTTTGCTCCGCTACAATCTGCCCTTCGGGGACGAGGCCTTTTGGTCGCGCAGATGTACCGTGTCGCTGGCCTACACCGTGCCCTCACACGATGGACGTGTTGTCGTGGCTTTGCCCTGCAGGGGGTCGGTGAAGTTTTCTTTGCGCGCGGGGTCCCGTTTTTTGCCGGCCCTTTGCTGGATTTGACGCAATTGCGGTTCTTCCCAGAGACTCTGTTGATGTGCGGAAGGTGATCTGGATCTGTTGATCGGTCATTGTCGATCGCAATACCCGGGTGCGAAGTTACGGAATGGGCCTGAATGGACGCGCAAATTTGGGCGGATACGACCGCCGCAAATAGCCAGAGCCCAGCCAAGACTGCCCGGTTCACATTTCCAAGTTTCTTGTGTTTTCTGCCGACGGATGCCGGAACAACAGTTTTGACTTTTTAGGTTTCGGGCCATCTCGGGGTTTGAAGGAATTTGAGTTATGGAATGTGCAGAGAACTCATCGCGTGAGAACGGGTAGGGGCTCGGAGGGGCAAGTTGGCCAGCAGGGACATCCGGGCTTGTAGCGGTTACCCGAAATGTTGGTGATGGTACGGGAAAGAGCGCCAGCCGGAGGCTTGGATGGCGGGGATACCGCGGGTTGGCTTGCGGCAGTGTGGACTGTCATAGAGTTTATGACTGACGGCGCGGTATGGATGGGTCTTGCGCGGGCCGCTTAAACCAAAATAATCGTAGGAATTACATACAGCAGGACATCCAGGCGCGGGGTGATGCCGGAACGACGGGGCAAAGATGCGCGATTGCGGGGATTGCAATGTTTGCCGACAAGTAATCGGGATTACGTTACCATGCGGCGTGCTGTATTTGTCCCCAGCAATTCGACATTGTACCGCGATCGCAGCGGTGATCGTGCATGGGCCCAATGCGGATAGCGGGTCAGCAGCATTCACTGCTCCAGCGGACGGGCCGGGAGTGGGACTTGTTCTAGCGTGGCGTGTGCCACGTACACGGGTATATTGGTGTTCTTGGCCCCTGTCGCTTCTTTCCAGCTGTTCCAGTGACGGCCATGGACGTCAGAAGCTGCACATGATCGAGGCCGATATAGGGCTAATCCCCAGCGCAAAAGTTGCCTTAGCGCGCGCCGCCCCGCCGTGACTAGACACCATGCCCCCCCCGATACCCTGCCCCGCGCTTTCATACTCGGGCTGCTGCTCCTGTCGAATGTGGCCAGGGTGCTCCAGCCGTACGATTCAGGCGGCCAGCTTGTGAACAAGATGCGGTGGGCAGGTTGTTGTTGCCAGGCGGGACAGGCTTGATTTGGCGGGCATATTCTCGCCCGGCGATTTGGTTGAGGGCTATCTTTTTGAAGAAGACACGCCGCCCCCGAACGGTTTCCCTGCGGGCGGGTTTGGGGAACTTGAGCTATGTTAGCGGAGTGCTTTGCGCTAACAGTCCCGGGTCTTATCCGGGGGCTTCGACCGTTTTGGATGTTTTTTCGGAGGTAGCGTGCTTTCTTGACGGCGTTCATAGCTGTCAGGATGCCGCTGTTACATCCAATTATTTCGATGTCAGTCCACCTTGCGGATGCGTGGTCCCGTTCCGCTTGCGAGACAGGCCCGTGGACCGCGCTCCTTCGGTGATCCGGCGGAATATCGAGGCTTACTGCGTTCAATGAATTGGTAGGCAAGGTTCGAACGGGGTAGGTTTCCGGTTTGCTTGGTAGAAACACGACGTTGGGACGAGACGACTGTGGTAGAGGGAGCTATTGAGCCGTCCAAACTCCGTTGATCGCGACACCGAGGGATTTTCTGATTTTTGATACACGGCCCTGTGTGTGCCTGCCGGAACCCGGGCACGGAAGCCGCTTTGCGTAGGGTTTCGTTCGAACGGTTGTCTGAAGTTCAGTGCGTTATGTCGCTTTCTTTTGCGGGACGTGCCCCCCAGCGACGGGGAGCGGGCGACGCAGGTTATACGATTATGGCAGGCTGACGGCTGCCATTCTCGGCGTTAGTATGGTACCGCTGAGAAGGGGTAGACCGACTAGAAACCGGCAGTTTTGTGGCGGGAGACGGTTGCGCGCACGCCATTGCCACAGAGGCGTTGATTCCCCCATGCACCGACCGTCCGCCAACCAGATCACAATTACGTTTCTCCATCCGGACTATGAGCAAGTATGCCGCAAATTTGCGCGCGGCACACGTATGTGTAGGTAAATGGTCTGGAGCCTGGCAAATCGCACGAGGGCCCGGGAACGTTGTATGCGCTTGC
>Ga0163217_1072416_pt1 | contig 11963 bp, 17 predicted proteins | sample SynspAceP_FD_185933 | JGI IMG/M metagenome (GOLD analysis project Ga0163217, IMG submission 185933) | Saline lake microbial communities from Ace Lake in Antarctica - Synechococcus sp. Ace-P (PacBio error correction) | ecosystem: Environmental > Aquatic > Non-marine Saline and Alkaline > Saline ... | reverse complement strand
GTGTGAAGGCCCTCAGCAACCTACCAGGATCAGCCCGGCCCTGGCCCGCAACCTGGCCGGTGATCAGCCCCGAGCAGGATGGCCAGACTGCTTCGCCCATGCCGGTGAACGCGCTGAGGAGCACCAGTAGGCAGGAGCTGTGCGTATGCCACATGGCAACGCTGGCTCACCGACCTGAGAGCAGGAGCGTTCGGTTTGCCTCCGGCCCCACCCATGGCCGCGCGTCACGGCCTACCGCTGCTGGGGAACGAGGCGCCGGCCTGCTGGTGAATTGCCAGCTCTGGCCGCCTTACTACGGCCCTGCTGGCCCGCAGGAGGCCGTGGCGCGGCGGCTGCAGCTGGAACAAACGGCTTGCTTGGCGGCCGGGCGCGCAGCCAGCGCCAGCGGATCAGCAGGCAGGCGGCTGCTGGGATTCAGGTTGGAGAACAACCAATTGCCCTCCACGGCAGGCCATGCCCTGTTGTGCGGACTCAGCCCCAGCCGCGGGGGAGATCAGTGAGGCCCGAGCCTCTACAAACGCGCCCGGCGGCTGCGGCGCTCGGTGCCGCGATCACGCCCCCACGGCTGGAACTCCACGGACCGCACCCGTCGAGCAGATTCGACAGCAGGGCCTCACCTTTCTCGAGGCAACACGCGATCAAAGCGACGACCTGCATGCCCTGGAGCAGACATCGAGCGCCCTGCTGATCGCGGCCAGCGGCCGATCAGCGCGCTCGCCAACGCGCCCTGCGCCGCCGAAGCCAGCGACCGCCGCAGCCCCTGGAGCTCGGCACCCCCGGGGCCTGCGGTGCAGTTGGGCCGCAACCATCGCCAAAAACGACTGGATCAGCCGTCAGCCAGCCCCGCCCGCCGCGTGATCTCTGTTCCACGCCCAGAGGTTGCCCGGGCAGCCATGTAATTCCTCAAGAGCTTCCGAAGCCCCTAGGCGAGCAGATGACCTGGCAGGCCGCCGGCTGACCTTGCCGCACTTCAGCCGGGCCCCGGCGCAACCGGCGCGTGGCGGTGGTGATGGTGCCATGGACCAGTTGCAGCGGATCGCCGGTGCCGTCCAGGCACGGTGCGCCATCGCCGGTAGGTGTCTGGGGGATCCGGCCGCCGGCCGCGCCCCTGGTCCCTCGCCTCGGCGCCAGGTCAGCACCATGAGCGAACTTCCTACCCCCCTGCCACCTCCATCCCGGCCGCTTCGCCACCGCCGCCGATCCGGTTGCCGCCCGTGAGGGCCACCCGCGCCGGAAATGATTTTCCGGTGAGGTGGAGATGAGCCTGTGGGATCACTCGAGGAACTCAGGCGCCGGGGCTGCGCAGCCTGCTTGGTGCTGCTGCTGCGGCGGCCGCCTGCCGGCCCTGGCCTCGCCGCTGTTGAAGCTGTTGGAGGTCCTGCCGAGGCAGCGTTTCCTGCAGTTGGCGCCGGTGAATCCTGTTCGTTGTCGTTCCAAGGTGTGGCGGGTTACCCGCGCCTCAGCCTGCCTTCCTTACATCCTCTACGAGTGACCTGGCCTTCGTTCTGCCCGCCTGACGCGCGGTAACGGCGCGTTGGTTGGTGGGCACCGGCGGTAGCTGGTTCAAGCGGTGCTCTTTCTCGCGGAATCGGCTTCGCCTGGTGCCCTGGCGCCGCCGGCGCTCGCTTCCTGGTGAATACGAGCGGATGTGGTCGAGCCGATCTGGTCGATCGAGCGCATCTGGATTTTGTGCTGCTGCTGATGGTGGCCACCGGGCCTGGCCTTTCAAGTTGCCGGTGCTGCAGTTGCTGCTCGGGGCGTTCGGCCTTGATCTCGCGGAAACGATGCTGGCGCCTTGGCGCTCTGGTGCTCGTTGGCCGGCCAATCCTGCGCGCGTGCTGACCCCCTCCACCGATCCGGGTCACGATGCTGTGCTCGGTCGGCGCGATTGCAACCCGCGTCTTGATCGTGTGGGGCTGGGTGGCCATGCGAGCGCTGCGGCCGGCACCTTTTCCTGATTGGCCAGGTCCGAGCTGGCCAGCTCACAGCAGAATTCGCGGCCGCGACCGCCGGCCGCCTGCTTCAACGTCCAGCTCATCGCCTTGCCCAGCCTTGGCTGTCCCGGGTTGTCTTGAAGCCACTGGCCGTATCCTGCTGGGCCACCCCCAGACCATGAGCACTTCGAGCAATTGCTGCCAGCTTCTCGGCATAGCCCGCGGCGTCGAGGGTCGAAACGACTGCTGCTCCAGTTACGCCCACATCACCGCAGGCAGGGCGCCCCCGGCGTTGAACAATTGCAGGTCGTAAGGAAGCCTGCCAGCGACCTGCGCAGCAGCTGCCAGCACCTCATCGAGCGCCGGGGTTCCGGCGGCACGATTCCGGCCTGAATCGGCGCTGGCTAGGCATTAAAGGCACGGCGACCGGCGGGTCCCAACTCCCAACAGCATGTTGCGCTCCTGGCCGGCATCCTGCCCAGGGCAAAGCGTGCGGGCAAGGCCAGCGTCAATAATGGGTCACCACCGTTTGCCGCGGCACCCAGGAACGCTCCTATGACCAGATCCCAGCGAGCGACGTGCCCGGAATGGTCGTCGGCAGAAGTTCATGAATCTGCCTCACTTCGGTGTCCGTCACGCTTGCCCTTCGGTGCGCTCTAATCCCGTGGCCGCTATTTCCATCCCGCCCAAACCCTCCGGTGGCGGTGCGGCATCAGCGCCAAGGATGAACCGGCAACACGTCAACAGCCAGCGGTTGGCTCTCCACACCACCAAGGAAGCGACCGCCAGCCTGGTTCAGGGGCTTGAAAGGTGATCCCACCTATTCTCCTGGTGACGGCGGGGGGCCCCCGAAGGCGATCGGCAGCAGCTACGGCATCAAATGCGATCCACCCACCTGGGGTTGCGTTGTGCCCTGGAAACCAACGGCGCCCACAAATTGTGTGTCCCTTGCCACGGCCATCAGACGACGCCACAGCAAGTGGTCCGCGGCCCCGCTCCGCTGTCGTTGGCCCTGGCCCAATGTCGCGTCGAGAACGACACCGTGTCCTGAACCAGTGGTCGGACACCGATTTCCGCACCGGGGAGAAGCCTTGCTGGGCTTTGATTGACCGCGTGTTTCCCCTTCCTCCCGCCTGTTCAATTCCGCCCCATTGCGCCCCACTCTCTGCCTCCAGCAGCCGGTTGAGCTCCACTGGGCCTGTCCTGCCGCTGCTATTGGCCCCCACTCCTGCTGATCTCCCTGTGGCGCTCCCCAGGCCAGTTGGCCTACCCCTTCTGGCTCAGCCAGAACTACGACAGCCCCCGTGAACCCCCGGCAAGCTTTTTGGTGCGAAACTGCCACCTCGCCAAGAGGTCACCCAGGGTTGAGGTTCCCCAAGGCGGTGATGCCCCGACACGGTCTTCAAGGCCGTCGTCAAAAATTCCCTATGACACCAGGCCTGCAGCAGGTGGGAGCCGACGGCAGCCGCACCAAGCCCTCAACTCGTGCCGTGTGATTGTTGCCTGATGGCTTCAAGCTCGCCCCAGAGAACGCCTCACCGAGGAACTCAAAGAGAAACTTCAGCGTCTACTTCACCCAGTACAGCGACGACCAACCCCAACCATTCTTCTTGTGGGGCCCGCTCCCTGCGATCTGCACCCAGGAAATCGTCCTTCCGATCCTCTCGCCCGATTCCCGGCACGACAGCAACATTCACTGCGGTAAGTATTCCCTGGCATTTGTGGCGGAAAACCGCGGCCGCGGCCAGGTGTACCCCCACCGGTGAGAAGAAGCAACAACACCGTCTACAACGTTCAGTTGGCTGGCACCGTCAGTGCCATCACCCCTTGGTGATGCCGGCGCTTCGGTGGTGGAAACCTGCCCGCCGATTGCACCAGCGTCAGTGACACCGTTCCAGCTGGCCCTCCGTTAGTGTGGTGGCCGTTGGCGATGTCCTGGCGGCCGCTGACCGATCTCCAAAACGCATCCAGGGTGTGGGTGGTTTCGGCCAGCTCGATGCTGATTGAGATCGTGCCTTCAAAACCCGGTGCGCATCTACGGCATGGCTCGCCTTCTTTCGCAGCGGTCATTGCCAGATTTCTGCTTGGCTGTCTGAAGAAAGAAGCAGTGGAAGAAGGTTCAGGCCGCCGAGGGCGTTTTGACTCCAGCCCACTCCGTAACTGAGCGAGTCAACCCATTGATGTTCGCTCCAGACCTGCCTATCGCGATGTTCCGTTCTCCAGGCCGCTTCCTGTTTGACTCGGGCCGGTCACGGTGCGTGGTACGGCCTGCTGATTGCGCTGGCCGTGTGGTGGTTCTGGTGCTGCCACACGCCTCGGCCGTCGCCGCGGCATTCGAAGCGGGGTGATTGCCGATCTGCTGCCATTCCTGGTGCTCGCCCGCCGTACTTCGAGCTCGCCTTTATTACGTGGCGCTGGAAGTGCGCCAGACCAGCTCAACTGGTTCGATGTTGCCTTGCTATCTGCAGGTCGGCATCGGCAAATCCATGGGGCTTTGATCGGGCTGGCACCCTGCGGTGATTGTTTATTGCCGCTGCGCAAGCTTGGCCTTCTGGACCTGCTCGATGTGCTCTTCTCGGTCGCCCTGGGCCAGGCGATCGGCCGCTTGGGCAATTTCTTTCAATTCGAGGCCTTTGGCCTGCCCACCAATCTGCCTGGAAAACTCTCGATTCGGCCATCAATCGCCGGCGCCGTTCATCGCATGAGGCTTTCTTCCACCCCACCTTCCTCTACTAGTCGTTTCTGGGAACCGATGGGTGTTCTGGCCCTGTTGCTGGATTCTTTCCGGACTGGGTGAGAGCGGCAAGATCTCCTGCCGAATGGTGCCCTCAGCTGCACCTATGTCTGATCGGCCCATACAGCGTCGGGCGCTTCTGGATCGAGGCGACTACGGCCTGATCCGCTCTGCCTGTTCTCGATCCACCCGTCTTGAAGGCGGCCTGCGCATGGCCCAACTGATTCTGAAGGCTTGGTGGCTGTTGATCGGTGCTTTTGGCCTCTGGTGGGCTTTATGGCTGTCCAACGCAGCCCTGCCAGATCCGGCAAAGAGACCCCCCTGCGGAGCGGTTCTTGATCCATCCTGTTCGCATCGTCGGTGCAGGGTCCGGGTGCGATCACCTGCCACCCTGCGCGCGCCCGGGCCATTGAGGCGTGAGGTCCTGATCTGACGGATTCGCTCGTTGTCTTCCCCAGATCGCTGCATTGGCAGGCGCGGGACTGCGACGGATTCCGCCACCAGCACCCTCCACCCTGAAGGCAGTGAATGGAAGCTGGTGATCGATCGTTGCCCGGGCTGGTCTCCAGGGTGGTGCGCCTCCATGACGGCGACCCCTGTCTCTATGGCGCTTCTGGCCGAGCAAATCGCCCGGCTGCCGATGCGCCTGACGTGGAGGTGGTGCCTGGTCTGAGTGCCTATCAGGCCACCGCCGCTGCCCTGCAGGCCGAAAACTCACCATCCCCGCGTCTGGTACAGACCATCGTGCTCAGCCGCGCTTCAGGCCGCACCGCGTGCCGGAGCGCGAAGTCGCTGGAGCGGCTCGCGGCCCTGCGCGCCTCGCTCTGCCTCTACCCAAGTTGCCCGCCATGTCAAGAGGTGCAGGAGGTTCCTCTTGCAAGCCACTACCTCCGGAAACCCCTGTGGCGAGTTGGCTATCGAGGTTCAGCTGGCCAGACCAGTGGCTGCAGCTGGGTGCCCGTTGCGGAAGATGGCTACACCAGCCGGGAGCGCAATTGATCCTGCCACCACGCTGTACTTGTCCAGCCGGCGCTTTGCAGCCCCCACCCAGGCACCCGCTCCAAGCTCATATTCCGCCAGTCACGACCATTACTGTTTCGCCCCGCCGGCGACAGGCTTGCCTCCTTTAACACCCTCACCTCAATAGCCTCTCCGTCCCACCCTGAACGTGGAGTGGATCTGGGTTCACTGGAATCTCAGCTCACTGACCTCAGCTCACTGGATCGCTGGCGATTGCCAATGGCCAGCAAGCTCACGCTCCGGCAAAGCATCAAGGTGGCTCCAGCAGGCGCAGGCTTCCGCGGGTTCTCCCAGCCAGGACCACTCCGGCGATGGCGCTGAGCAGTGTGCTCCAAGCCGCTGATCGCCAATCACATGGACGGACGGCCGTGAAGCCAGCGCCTCCATCTGGCTGAACCAGCCGACCGCACCCATTCAGGACCGCAGGACCAGCAGTAGACCAGCAATTGCCAACAGTGCCTTCTGCCAGTGCTTGCCGCCAGTTCCCAAAGCCGTTGAGAGGCTGCCATTTGCCGGGCTGAACACGCCGGGTGTGAGCAGGCGGCAGGCCCACCGCCAGGTTGAAAACAACGCCACCCAGGCCAGGCTGCCGCTGCTGAACGCCGAGCTTGTCGAAGCTGGCTGCCACGCCCCAGAGCACCGCCAACCAGCGCATTCGGCCGTGCACCGGGCTCTGAAACCAAGCTGGAGCCAGCGCCGTCCCTCGTCCCAGCAGCAGCAACGCCCCCAACACAAACAGCCGCCACACCGGCACTGGACTGAGGGTGGACGCTCGCCCAAAGGCAGCCAACCAGCCACTGAACAGCAAGCACCAGCGTGGAGAGGTTGATCAGTGGCAGAACCCAGCTGAGCTCGCCGGCGCCCAGGCGCGCCAATAGCCCAAAGGCCACCGCATAACCAGCCCCACTGTGCCGCCAGGCAAGCAACAACTGGGCAGGTCGAGGGCTGGACCATCAAGCCTGAGAAACGGAGGTCAGTAGGGCCCGAGACCAGGGCAGCTCAGCCCACCACCAGGTTTGGTGGGCCAGGCCCACTGCGGCGCAGCAAGCTGCGGCTGGCAGAGGTCACGAGCCGGTTTCACAGGCAGGCCGTGAGCAGGCCAAGAACCGCCAGTAGGGACAAACAACAGGCGGTCGGAGGGAGCCGAAGCTGCTGGCGTCTGTTTTAAGATCTGTGGATGCGGGCCGAATTAGCACAGCGTAGCGCACTTCCTTCACACGGAAAGGGTCACTGGTTCGAAGTCCAGTATCGCCCATTGACAATGGCTCAAAGCCTTTCATTCCGCGTATTCAGTTGATCCGCATAGAGCGGAAAAACAAAAGCGGAATCGACGTTCTTTTAAAGAGCTTGATCTCTTGCAATTGTGTTTTTGATTTTTCTCCTGGATTCGTTGCCTAGCTTTGCCAACATAATTCTCAATTGAAATTGTCAGTTTTACTCGCCAGGGTATTGTTGTCGGCACGGCTTTGTCAGTAAACTATTCCCTTAAAACTTTGCCGAGACGGATGCAAGCGTGTGTCAAGCATGTGCGATCAATCAGAGATCGATGGGCCTTGGGGAATGGTCCAACCCGCCTTGCCTGTAAAGGGATTTGCATCGCTCTTGGGCCTAGGCGATTGAACTTACTTCCGCCCCAGAATGATATAAAATGGCGTGATAATAGCTTATGGGTACAATACCAAACAAGCAGGCCGATCATCGGCACCATTTTGCGCAAATGCCTACAGCCAGAACGCAGTTGGAGCAGAAGGCACCAGTGAAGCCCCACCTGGGTGGCCCACACCAAGGGGAAGGATGAAGGCGGAGAATGATCTTTTTAAAAATTCGCCGACCGTCGATTGAAACAAAGGACGCTGGTTCTCCATAAGCGGATGGTCGCGAACCGTCTCCACCGCTTTGTCATGGTTTCCCAATGGGACGGTGTTGCAGGAGTGGCGAGCCCGTGCTTCCGGCTTCAGGGAACAGGCCGGCCGATCAGTGCGGCCAGGCGTCCACCAACCAGCTTCACGCAGGTCGCTTCAGCCAGGCTCGGCGCAGCGCCCAGGCTCCAGCGCTCCAGGCTGAGATCAAGGGCCAGGCTTGCGGCCTCCAGGCGATCTTCAGCACCCCGCTCCTGCATGACCTTGATTCGCTGCACCGCCGTGTTAGGGCGGCGATCAAGGAGGCGGCAAGCGCAGGCAGGGCATCGCCTCGCCCCGACGGTCTGGCGTTGCCTCGCTGCTGCGCCAGCTGCAACCAGGCTCGTGGCGTTTTTTCGGCGGCTCGCGGGTAGCGGGCGATGGTGCCACCATCACCGTCGGTCTCGGAGTTAGCCCAGCAGATCGCCGGGGCGGATCAGGGTACCAGCTGTGCTTGTGATAGGCGGTGATGTTGATGTGTCTGGCCCGCATGGTGCAGCATCCGCAGCCCAGAGCAGTTGACGGCCTTCGCCCTGTCGATGATGGAGCAAGCCTTGCACTGCTCTAGAGGGTGGAGGCGTGGGCGTAACCCGCTGGCCCTTGGCAGGTCGGACCGGAAGCGGCGGGCGAGATCTTCAACAGTGCGTGACGCACGCTGCTCTGAAAAGCTGAAGCGATCGGACGATCAGGCCATGCGCGCAGCATCCATTCGACGATCAGCCCACTCGCGCAGGGCGTCCGGTCGCTGATCACCAGCTCCTTGAGCTTAGCATCTCCATCGCCTTCTGCAGCACCAGGGCACCGGGCACGATGATTCGCCCGACGTTCATTGATCGGCCGCGGAATCGCCCTGCGCTCGTCGAGCGTCATGGCCGCCAGTTGATCACCAGCTGATCGATCCGCTCACGACTGACCTTGAACCCTGCAGCCGCAGGGGTGGCCGCTCCTCCTGGCAAGCGCTGAGAGCGGCCAGGGTATCGCCGTTGGCCGCTGGTGGCCACAAGCACGGGCACTTCCCTGGCTTAAGCCCCGCTGGACGCGGACGACGGCGGCTCAAGGGATCCCTGGATGAAGGCCCGTAAAAAGGTCAGCAGCGGGTTGCAGGGAGGTCCTGGTCGACCGAAACCCGATGCAACTCGCACGCTCCGGACCCCGGGTGCTGGTTGAGCTCGGCGGCATCGCGCCCGTCAGCCAGACAGTTCGTGAGCCGCCCGCCGAGTCGAGGGATCAGGTGGGCCTGATCACCGAAGCCATGCCCGAGAGCCACTCCCAGATAAATCAGCCGGGCTTCTTTCCGGACCGCTGACCAGATCCACCTCAGGCCGTGCGGTCCTGCACCATCTGCAGGAACTCTGCGGGCCGTGGGCGCCTCGCGCACGGCGCTGGGTGGCGGCGGTGAGAATCTGCTCGGCGCCATGCGTGTCGGCCAGCTCGCGGTAATGGGCCCAGGGCGAGCAGGCCGCTCGATCGCCGCCGGGGTCAGCAGGGCCCCGTTTCGGATCCCGTTCACCCAGCCCGTGCACTGGATTTTTCTGCTTTGAAAACAACGCGAAAAAACTGCGCAGGCCCGGATCAACTGCTGCGATCAGCAGGTGAATCGATGTTGGTGCGATGTCGATGCCGCGGACATGGCGCAGCGCCGCTGCCGGCTCCGGGAGGGCTTGGGAGGCTGGCATCCGATCGAAGGCCCGCGCAAACGGCGTTCACTTTCCACTCCAGAGCCAATTGGCACCCACCCAAAACAGCCAGAAACGACCGAAGCACAAACTGGGATCACACCGTGAGGCTGAATGGCCCTTGCCCCCCCACCTTAATCTGCCCGCGACTGCAAACATCCGCGCCACCCTTGCGGGTTGGTCGCCCTGGCCTGCTGCGCTGGCAAAGCCCAGTGGTCGTCTCACGCTGTTGATCCCAGTCCGGGCTGGTCCCTCTGGCTGCTGCCCGCAGGGGCTCCGGGCGCCGCCCTCGTCGGCTTGATGGTCTTGCCCTCGCCGTCAGCGCGGTTCCGCTGTGTCGCCAACACCTCTGGACCGGCGCATCGAACCCTTTGCGTGGAGCGCACCAAAGGACCGACCCCTCGCCAGTTGCGTTCGGGTGAGATGTGGCCAGCGCCGCCCCCCGTTCTTGCTCGTGCTCTGCCTGCTGCTGCCCTGCTGGTGGTAGGGCTGCTGCCGGAAGAGAAGGCGGGGAGGCTGGCCCTGCTGTGCCCTGCGGACCTGCGCTGTGCTGCTCTATTCCCTCTGCAAAACGCTGTTGGCTTTCCCCCAGTTAGCTGCTGTCCTTCTGACTGGGTTTCGCCGGTGCTGATCCCCTCGGCTGCGGCCACGGTGAGTTGCCGGTGGCTGGCCCCTGGGACTGGTCTGGCGGCCACATTGCTGTGACCTTCGGCTTTGACCACGGTGTACGCCATGGGCCCGACGGCGCGATGATGCCCGCCCTGGTGCCTGCGCCAGCAGTGCGCTCAGGCCTCGGGCCTGCGGCCCTGCCGTCGTGGCGATCTGTTACGGCCGACTGCCACTGGTTGTCTGCGCGCTCCGCCCTGTTGCAGGGGGTTGTCCCTGGCCCTTCTGCCGCTCTGATCCCCTGGGGCGATCGCATGCAACAACAGGCCCGGTTGTTGCGGGGTCAGCCTGCCGCTGGCGCTGTTCGGCCGCCACTCCACCGTCCAGGTTCAGCTCGGTGGCCTGCCTCTGGCTGCCCTGCTGCTTGACGGGGCCGCATGAGCCGCCTCCTGGCGCCCCGCCAGCCTTCTGTGCCGCGCCTTTGCGCCCCGGTCGAAGCGGGTGGCTTGCGTTCGCGGCAGTTCAGCCCTCGGGACCCTGGCCGGCTGGAGCAGGGGTGGCGTTGCTTGAGGACTGGGGCTGGTGTGGAACAGCCGTTTGATCCCGGCCGGCGTTGGGGCTACATGGCCGGAGACACGCAGCAGCGCCGCGGCGATCTGAGGCCCGGGGCCCCGCCTGCTGGCCTGTGTGCGCGGTGGTTGGGCGGTCAAGCCCGCTGCTGGACAGCCCCTGCCCGAGCAGCAGCGCTGGTTGCTGCGTTATTCCGATTCACCTCCTATGCTCTGGGCGCGCCTGGCCGCTGGGGCTCGCGGTGGGCAATACCACGGGCCGATGGTCACGGGCGCCTGGCCAGCGAGCCGAAGTGCAGCCAGGCAAGGCGGCTGCTGGCGTTGCTGTTCGGTGAAGCCCTGCCCGCCTTGCAGGCGAACCCTGGCAGGGCGGGGCCGTGCGGAAGGGCCCCCTGCGGTGCCAACCTCACGGTTGGCGAACCCACCTGCTCGGCCACCCCGATTTCTGCCTTCCTCTGGCGGGGGCTGTGCTGATCCCGAAGACGTGGCGAGGCGCCCTAACCGGGATCGAGGCGCCTGCTCACCCACTGGCGCCTCTTGGCGGCGCCTTGCAACAGCTGGCTGGTTCTTGGCTTCGCAGTTTCCCTTTGGACTGCACGATCCCGTCGAATCAGCGAGCCCGCCCCAGCATCGCTTTCAGCTCGAGCAGGTGCTGCGCGAACGCACCGCCGACCTTGGCATCCCGGTGGGGCAGGTTGCCGGTGGGCCCGATGCCCCAGGCAACGGGGCGCTGCCGCGGGGCGGCGTGGCCCGCCTTGATGCGACACGGCCGCCTCAGCGCTGATCCCTAACCCTCCCGCTTGGGCCAGGGGGACAGCGGCAGGCCCACTCGAGATCGAATGGCGTGGTGACTTGAGTTGGAAAGCCGGAAAGCGGCGATCACCCCGACCGCCAAGCCCAGCCGCTCGAACAGGGCGGCGTCATCGGGTTGACGCTCCAAGCCCCTGCCTCCAGCGCCCTGGCATGGCCGAACGCCAAAACGCCCCCACCGGAAAGCCCTGGGGGTCTGGGCGGCCCAAGCCCGCGCGATCCAGGGTTCCTCACTGTGCTGAACGCTGCCCATTCAAGCGCTTGATTCCGTGTCGCCCCACCGCGTGGCGGGCGATAACGCCTCCCCCGGCCGCGACGCTTCCGCGCAGCGCCGATCAGTTCCGCTGCACCAGGCGCGGCGCCATCGTGGATCAGCACCCGGTTTCGCTTCGGCGGCCAAGGGCCGCGAAGCCCAGCCGCCCACCCCGACTCCTGGCGGGCTGGCGCGGCAAAAACGAGCCAGCGCACCGGCCGGGTTCCGCTTTTTGCCGCTGTCCGGAATCCAGGCCTCCACGGCCTTCTGATTCAACCGGGTTGGCCCAAACAAATCCCAATCCCAAGCCGGATTTGCCACGGCCAGGCCAGGGCCGGCCTCCAGGGGGCTTTTTCCCCAGGGGGCCAAAGGGCCCAAAAAAAAAAAACGTGGGGTGGGGCCCGGGGCCGGGGCGAAGGCGGGGGCAGCAGCAAAACTTGTTGCTCTCCATCTCTCTCTTTTT
>Ga0163217_1089756_pt1 | contig 11964 bp, 13 predicted proteins | sample SynspAceP_FD_185933 | JGI IMG/M metagenome (GOLD analysis project Ga0163217, IMG submission 185933) | Saline lake microbial communities from Ace Lake in Antarctica - Synechococcus sp. Ace-P (PacBio error correction) | ecosystem: Environmental > Aquatic > Non-marine Saline and Alkaline > Saline ... | reverse complement strand
TGGAATTCAGTTTCCTCCTTCAACCTCGTTTCAGCTATTGGCAAAACTCCTCATTCATCGAAAGTAGGCCGACTTTATCCGGATTTATGATGACGTTCATATTTCAACGATTGAGTGGATTGAAGTGCAAGAAATAGATTGAAAAGAAAAATATCAAAAACAGTTAATACAGTAAGGATAAAAAATGCTTAAGGAGGGGATTTGAAATGGAATCGCCAGTGTCTCTGATTAGTGGCTAAACATTGAAAATGTGTAGATTAATCGTTTCCGATGTAAAGGACTCAAGTTACGATTTGCTGAAATCTATTCCCGATCAACTTATCCAAAATCCTAATTGCTCATCTGAGAGGCCAGCCTGATGAGAACAATCATTCCACCATGGGAAAAACTGAATAACGGTGAGTGCAGATCACTCCTCGGCTATTGCTCCCAAAATACTCCTTTGCCTGTGGAAGGGATCTTTTATTTTGGTGAGCCCAAGAAGGTCTGTCTTTAGCTGTTGACAGCCTCAGAAACGTCAAAGAATAAATTGCGGCTAGGCTAAAAATGATGACTTAGAACTTCCGGGCAAAAAGCAATGCTTTGTACGATTAAGCTTGGTATCTAGAAAAATCCTTTAATCTTGATTTTTATCCATATTATTAAGTTAAGAATGAAAAGGAGATTTTCATGATAAATGCTTCAATTTGCTTATTGAAAGTCTTAAAAATTGCTTAATTAGCTTAAAGCTAGACTCTAAGAGTCTTTCAAGCAATTTTCAGGACATTTTCACCACGATAAATTTTTATCTTTCTGACCAAAATACTCTGACACTATGAAAAATCGAATACTCAATCCTTTGAAAATTATTCTTTTTTGCGCTAACTGCCCACATTACTTTTTCTCTTTGTGGAAAAAGTACGAAGGGGAAAAAATGCTTATAGGAACTTGGTCCGGAAACTGATTTTAAAATTGCATCAAAGCGAAGGGGCCATGATCTCGCTGCAATTGGTAGAAGGTGGGAAAGATTACATTGATGGCAAATTGATCCTTGAGGAAAACTGGCACTTCATCATTACTAGCCCAGAAGATATGATGAATGGAAAGGGAACTTGGAAAGTAAAGAAGGATTCAATTGATCATGAACATCTGAGAATGCCAAGGAAGAAGTGGTTTATGGATATTGCTAGCGATTTCAGATTCTCAATTAATCACTCGAACGAAAGTGGCGATGGAAAGTCCACTGGGGAAATATTGCGGGGTAAGATTCACATTGACTTACCAAAAGTAATTCAGTGTTTTCTTTTGGCAGTTTACAGTTGCAGTTTGCAGTAGGGTAGTCAAACAGTAAGCAGTAAAAAAACCGATTTCAGGATCCTGAATCGGTTTTTTTGTTTGAATTAAATATCACTTGTCTTAGTCATAAGTTGTTTTAAACAAAAAACATTATACTGATTGGCTGGAGCAATTCCAACTTCCCGTTTCCTGGCCTACCGGCTTACCGGACTTTTCCAAACTTCCCACATCCAAATTCCTGACTTCCAAACTATCCCAACATCAACTTCCCCCTTCTCAATCCATCTTATCTCCAAAGACAAAGCATTCAGAAACAGCTTATTTGTCCCGAACCAAAGTGCCTCGGAAATTTGGGCTATCAAAGAAATGAATCACTCTTGCCTTGGCCTGTTTTTGAAATTACTACACTGGCACTTAGCTTCAACTCTCTAAAATTTGGTTGGAAATGTAGCCTCCCAAAAGGTTGGCCAGTATTATCGAATCGGCGTTCAAAGTATTTATCTTGAACTTGGTCTTGATGAAAAATACTGGTATTGCGGTAAACGCGGTATTGTTTTCCAGCGCTGATAGCCATTAAGCAATCGGGTGTGTTAAGTCTAAGTTGCCATAATTAAGATGCTTCCGCCAACTTCTTTAGCTCCTTCAAAAGCACTTCGATCTTAACAAAAGGCAATTGTGCTAGGATCTTTTACTTCTCCCTCTAGGATCACTGGGCCTTCTTTGTCAGTTCAATTCGGATTTAAACCAAAGACTTCGCTGGTCTTCATGGAAATGATCGTCCCACACGGTTTGCCAATCTTTCAAATGAAGCGACCGTTTCGATCGGAGAAATTCACTGTAATTTCCAGATTGGAGAATTAAAGTTATTGTAGTCAAAAAGGTTGACTCTAGCCATTTTATTCAGAATTGACTTTGTGATTGGCATTTCCCCACTTGACGTTCTAGTAAAAAACCAGATTTCTCGCGGCCGTCTGAAGATGAAATGCCGTGACCAACTACCATCAAAGGCTTGGGGTTTGTTTGATTTGCGCCAACAAAGATTCGAACCTAAGTCGAATACCTTTTTTCAGGTTCAATCCCTGTTTTCACTGCCAAAATACTTGTTGATTGGTGGATTTTGAGTGTTTTTGAAGTAGTTCAGACTACTTTTTCGCTTTTAAACTTTGGAATCCCATTCGGAATCATAGCGTTCGGCCTGGAAAAATCCTTAAGCGCCAACTTGAGTCTCTGAACTGAAAGCACGATTTACTTGCTCCACATTGAATTCCTTCTTTTTGCAATTTCAAAGAGAAGCTTAGGCGCATAGTAATCAGACCAGTCAATTCAAGTAAGCGTATGCTTGGCTGTTGGAAATTCAAACATATGTGCTGGAGTCGCAGTTCAATTTAATTTTCCTGATTTTTACTCCTGGGGCTTTTGCAAAAGGCATCCCGTATGCATTGTGCCATGGTCCAAGGCCGAAGCATCATAAAAGACTGAGTCTGCAAATTTTCTTTTACTTCTTCAAACATGTTCTAAACCATGCGATATTGAGGTTGTTGCAGTAGGAAACGAGTAGGACTTCCCCTTTTTGAATGAATTAGCCTCCTAAATTTAACATCGTTCGTATTTTCATAAACTTTTGATCTGATGATCATCAAGAATTTTACAAAAAGTTGTGTATACGGGCTTGCATCAAACTCGCTCTCCGAAGCAGGTAATTTCTTCGCAGCATCTTTCTGTCCTTCCGCTACTGCTTGTTCAAAAAACTCACGAAGGTAATCATGCATAAATACCCGATTGTCTAACGCCGCTTCCATCGTGGGCTAGGGAGCTTCTGACATGATTTCTGATCGTAAAAGGCAAAGCTTATATCGCCTCGCTGACTGGATTGCAAGTGTCCACGGCTACTGGCTTGCTCAAAGGACCAAAACCCCAATCCGCCCTGAATATCGGCGATAGGTAGAGCATAGCCGGGTAGCTGCTTATCAAAGACTTTCTTTGGACAATAAAGGCTTCCTATTTCATCAGGGTATTCCGCGAAGTATTTAGCAAAACGGACATTGATGTCATGTATAGTTTTTTCTTGGCACTTACCGGGTTCTCACTTCCAAAAAGGCTTGGTAGGTTCGGAAAAAAAGTAAGTTTACTGTTTTGTTCCCATTTCATGGAAATCTGTTTCGTCACATTTGGGTTTTACCACTGCATGAACAAGCCGATTTTCGATTGAGATTCTGGATGTGCCAGCGGCAAACCAATCCCGATTTAGATCAACCAATAATGGTTTCGTCCCGACCTGCAGGCCAAGCTCGTTATGCTTCTCGATCGAGTGGATCTGCCTACTGGAGGAAAGCCTTTATTGCTTGTTTGCCAAAGGCTATGGCGATCGCTGGCCGTCAGGGATTCACGGGTTGGATCAATGTGGACAATGGAATTTTCTCTAATATTTTTTCGCAAAATCACTTTGAGAGGCTAGAAATCCAATAAGCGGGAAAGCATCGCCCGCTTTCTTGGCAGAAGAAGGTTTCGTTGCCATGAAACCCCCATATCCAAGATGGATTATGCTTGGCATTTTGGCTGACATCCGGGCTTTAGCTTGCGAAGGGTCGCCAATGAATTTGTTTAAAGCGATCGCCTTCAAGTTGGAAAAGATTGGCAGTCGAACTAACGTCAATATACTTATAGGTCTACGCTCCGTTGCTGGTAAAGCCAATCGTAGTGATTTGCGCATTTCGGGCTTAGTTGATCCAGTTTTTCAAAATACTTCACGATCAAATCAAAGCGGGTATTGCCAATCACCGATGGGATACCAAAAATCTTCAGGTGAAGGAATTGGACGAGTCAAAAATTTTTCTTCCGGAAAAAAAATAGATGACTGTCGGAAAGCAGCCGAATATCAATATAATAAAGAACAATAATTAGGAAGTAGGGATTTTTTCATAAATGCTATTTTGGTTGAAAATTAAGAAAAAAGGAAATGCCACTGAAAACCAAAAATCCATTCAAATGTTTTTTGATTCGGGGCAAATTGACCTAATTTTAAAAAAGTATTAACATTCTCAAACCCTTAAAAAAAACTAATTTTGAATACGAAAAGATCATTGCTTTAGTTGGAGTTGGGCTTGCTGAGTACCGCCAACTTTTGCCCAAGAAAAAAGATTCCACCACCGATGAAGCCATGAGCCACAGAGTTTACACATCCAATACCTCCAAAAAATCACACCGGGTACTCAAAATAATCTTTCCTCCTTCGGGATTTGCGATTGTTTCTTTTTGACGGTCAAGCCTGAATGCTTTTGTAAGTGCAAAAGATGGCGAGTTCCCAGCTGGTTGAAAATCGAAGATTGGAGCATTCATTGTGCAAAGAGGAAAAGGGGATATCCAATCCAAATTAGCTTTTTGGAGATGCTCAATACCACTTTGGAATGGACTGCGCCTACTGAAAATTATCGGAGAAGGCAGTGGAGAGGAAATTCCGGATTTTTTCCTAATGGAATCTTATTTTGAAGTCAGGTTTGGATAGCTATGTTAAAGTAAAGACTATACGAGATGGACAAGCTGGAAGCATTTTACAAACAACATCCGCCATTGGTCAACCACAATTCGTCCTCGGGAGGAATGGAATTACTACGATATCATCTTCAAAGCACCTCGCTTTGACAAGAATGGATGTCACTTCGGCCTGCTATGGTTACTGTTTTTTGATTTAATGGGGTTTTGGTACAAAATAATGTGATCCTTAAAGCGCCTACGGATAACATTGGGATTCCAAACTATAAAGCCCATGCTGAAGAACTCCGATCAAAGCTTCAGATCATTGGCAATTCCGGTTAGATTCAGGAATATTTGGGTTAAGACACTTTGATTTTTACGATTTAACTATTTCGGATTTACGAAATCTAATCTGGCTAGTTAGACTATTTTTCTCCGATTAGCCTTTTTCAATTCAATGATTTCGAATCGGAAAAAGGCCAAATATGTCATCCAAGTTTGACCTAAAAAAAATGCGCGTAAATCGTAAATTCTTAAGAAATCGTAATATTTCCCAAAAATCCCAGATAACCTATAACTAACAACGAAAAAAAATTGTCCTCAAGAAGAAAATTTATTACAAATACAATGCTCTTGGAGCGGGTATGAGCATGCCTTCAAGTCCTGACAGCGCTGATTCGGCGCGTTTACTCGGAGAGTCTCTCCTCAGATCAAACTCTCAAAACTACGGCGTCATAGGCTGTAAAGGAATGGGTTGGTCCAACATGAATGCACCATCTTAAAATGCCTCATGGTTAATTGTGTGGCTCTGGCTGATGTCGAATCAATCTGTTTTGGATATGCGAACAGAAAGACGTCTTCAAATTCCGAGGCACTCGCCCGAAAAGGCCAATATAAAGATTATCGAAAAGATGCTCGAAGATCCGAATATCGATTATTTTGTGATTTATTTGGAACGCCGGATCATTTGCATGCGTTGACTATGTTGGATTCGGTTTCGGCTGGCAAAAATGTCTATGTCGAAAAACCAATTGCCCAATACGATAGAAGAAATGCCCAGATTATGGTTAAAGCTCAAGAGACGCTAGGCAAATCGTTCAAGTGGGATCAATGGCAGCGCTCGGGTTTCGCATATGCTTGAAGCATCGGATTACGTGAAATCTTGGGAAAGGCTTGGACAGATAAGATTAGTCCAAAATTGCTTGGGCTTACCACGGCTGGATGGAGCCGGTACCAGTCCTTCCAATTCAAGCTCCACCGGCTGGGCGGGATTACAAAATGCTGGCTTGGGTCCAGGCTCCAACTCGAGAATTCAAACCCGAAATCGGTTTCCACTTTAATTTTCGTTTGGTTCTGGGATTATGCAGGCGGTTTGATTGACCAGACTGGGAGTCCATGAGATTGGATATTGCACTGTATCGATGGGCGTTTTCTGCACCAAAGTCATGATGGCTTTCAGGTTGGGAAATTTTGCCTATCCTGACGAATTGCCTTCTAGACGCCGGATACGCTACAGGACGGTTTACGAATACGAAGGCTTCCAATATGCTTTGGAGCATTGCCACAGGAATTGATGGCGGCAAAACTTTTATGGCACTACAGGAGGGGAATTTGCTCTTTATCGGAATAATTGCCACTTTGGTCGTCAATCGTGCGTTGGCTGGAAAGTCATTCCTGAGACAAGAGAATAAAGATGGCGTCCGAACCAATAAAGTAGGAAGTGGCCCATATCAAACCTTGTCGGGAAATGCATTGGACTTGCATGCAGTTAATTTTCTCCGAAGCGGTAAAAGCGAATGATCCCAAACTTCTTAATTGTTGCCATTCCAAGACTGGTTCTGTTGCTGCGATCAATGCCCAAATGGGAATATGCATACAAAGACCGGAGAGAAAGGTGTATTGGAATGCAGCTAAAAACGAATTCACTTCTTCAGCTGCAATACCTGATGAAGGCTCAGGTATTCATAAATGGATGGCAGGTACCGAAAGTATAGTTTGATTTATGAAATATGATTTTTGATTTAGAGCCCTCCGAAGCGGATTTGGAGGGTTTTTTTATTTTAACTTTCTGACATGAAATTTCTCAAACTAATCTGCATCCTTTTTTTTCTTAGGTTTAATTAATTCCTGCAAAATCTTTACGGCTAAGTTGGAAGGTCCAAGGGCCGATTCAAATCATCCCTACCGAGAGCAAGGAAATTTCAAATTCAGAAAGAAGCAGGTATTTGAAGTAGGAAAATGGGGAGTTTACTTTTCCAATCAATTTGAGGAGGCGAGACTTAACGAGGCTATTGCGTAAATGACACCTTGATACGCGTGCAAATCAATCAGAAAACGAAAACCGATTAATCCCAGCCCTTTGGTACGCCTTTCAAAGATATGTCGGAATCAACCTAATTGAAACTTGGATTGAGTTTACCTTTCAGAGGTCGAGATATATATCATCAGGTATTTCCTAAAATCAGTTTCTGATGGTAAAGGATTTTCAGGAATGTGGACTCCACCAAGTTTTCGCAGCGGAAGCTTTACCTGGAAAAAGGACCGGAGAAAGCTTTATTCTGCAGGTTGGAACATAAGTTCAGACCAACACTTTTTGGATTTTTCGCTCAAGATTCTTGTCGGGAACCAAATGAATGTGGCTGGCTGGAAGGAAGAATTGCTCAAAACTCCCATTTGTAGAAAAAAGTGAAAATCGGAGAATACCGAGGGTAGAACTTTGGAAGTGCCTGAAAATAGGGGCGGATGACTAGCAAAATGTGATTGGTGATCTTCCATGCAGCATTCACCGGAGATTCCAGGCTATCTGGGCCAATGAAATCTTTGTCGAACGATTTGTGAAGATTCCCAGAGGCGGAGAAAATTTAGATCCAATTACAATCTGTATGTCATGCCCACAAATGACCATCCAGATGCATAGCAATGGTCATTGGCGGCACAATGCGGAGGCATTGATCTCAACCCGAGGATTGGCGTGAATTTCAAAAACCAACCAGAAACCCGAGCTTTATCAATTTTATTGGAAAATAAGGTCAAGGAGAGTGTGTGGGAAATTCGATTTCGCAAGGCAGACTTTTCACGCCCACTTGGGCAGGATATTTTCTACCACGATTCAACGAAGATTTGGAGGGGAATTTCCGGCGTTTTGATTCCAAAAACTTGATCAAGCGTCTTCGAAAAGGAATCCCCGGCTATGATCCCAATATTAGACCAAACGGAAAACAACGAGCGAAGCTGTGACTTTTCCAATAGCTATTTTTTCTTGTCCAACGGAAAGCGGAGTTCGATGAATTTTGAAGTAGGAGATTAATACTCCTAGAGAGTTGGACAGAAAGAAAGTTTGAGTTACAGCAAGGGAATTTGTTGAGGCTGTTGAACTAATTAGCCCTCATTCGTTACTATCCGTCATCTGCGAGGAAATAGCAGTATTCAGGATTGAAAAAGATATTCATTCATTTCCGAAGCCAATTCTTATCCAAACCTCAAGGATGTTTTAAAAGATTGCTTTCCAGTTTGCGGAGTTTTCAATACTAAGGGATTGGTACAAACCTCCGAATGACAGCGATGCGTCTCTTTACTTCCAACAAAAGTCCCTACAGCCTCCTGGATTTTAAACTTTTGCCTGAAAAAGTTTTCTCACCCACACCTGGTTGAAAAGTTTTTTGGTTCTTTTCCCTCATTCATTACAATCAGAACCAAAATTTTCCATCAGGCCCCGCTGAAAGCAACATCTGGAAGCCCTTCCTAACTTCACCACTATCGATTCCGGATCGAACCAGGAATCACAAACTTACTCGATGCGCTCAATCACGTATAAGCAGGCACTTCTCGAGTCACCGAATCCCCATCAATCGTCACGGCACCTAGGCAGCCGATCACATCCACCTCGATCTGTTAAAAGGAGTAACGTGGGATTCGAAGTGAGTTCCATTCCCAATACGGTCTTGGCCCAATTTCGAGTGGCTCGATAATTTAAAAATTTTGATATGCCAAGGAAAGATCTCCGGGCAGATTGCAGGAGCTGGCCGATCCACTGTTTCCGTAAAGTAGATATGTTTCTGGAAAAGCCTGATGAACTTCTGAAAGGGGCGTCAATTTGACCTCCCATAGAGATTGAAAAGCCGAACCGTCGATAAATGGATTCGCCAGTGAATCCTGAAGAACCGTGTCGGGTAATCTGGGCGTCAGCATTATGTCATAGATGATGATTTTGTTTTTTTGATTCCGCTTCGCAAAAGCTGGGCCCCAAGTGTAGGCCTATAAAGCGTGCCTGCTGCTCCAGGAAGCATCAAAGCGATGGGTTATTTCCTGGGTGAAGTGGTTATTGTTATTAGTAAGGGCATCGATTTTTTATCCCTTCAGCGTTCATTGCTTGAATTATATTTTTTTACCAAATATTGGCATAGACGGATTCATTATTCTTTCCAGTAAGGAACCTCCTCTTGTATCCCTATTATCCTTCATCCACTTTGGTGGAGACCAAGGAGAAGGCCATTAGTTGATTTCTGGGATTAATAGCAAGGATTTTCTTTTAGGACAGGGAATCATATTCGTCTCGATTCTGGAACCCAGATTCAAATTTTCTCCAGCTCTAGATCAATAGCCAAAGAGTCTTCCCCAAATTCATGTATGAAAAAAGGCCGCTCATTCAAATCCGGATTGCTGCCACCGCCAACCGTAGGTATGATATGGTGATTTATTTTCCTTCTTTTCCCCAAAAAGCTCATTCAAAAGGATTTCTTCGTGCTGATTCACTCATTCCCAATAGGTGGAATCGCAACTGCCTTGGGAAAGTGTAACCCAAAACCATCCATTTCTAGATAGCTAGTTTCTGCGCTTATTTGAATAGTTTAGTTGAGAAAACTTGAGGATTTTCTTTCAGCTGAAAAAGTTTAGAGAATCCTGAATTTGAAATTTAAATTTTCCTGACTTGGATCGGTCAACCAAAATTCAATTGATCTTGGTTGCGTTGGTTGCAGAGGATTGCCAGGAATCGAAGGCTAGAAGAGTAAAGAAGGCTTTAGCATTCCGCAAAAAAAAAAAAAAGCCATGAACAAAAAGTCCATGGCTTCTATAAAATAAAAATTTATCGACTAAAAAGCCAAACGCTGCTAATCCAAGTTTAGACTTGAGTGGCGTTTATTGATTTTAGAGTTTCCGGAATATTTCTGCTAATAAACTGCTTTCCTTAAAAGGTCCGTTAGAAATTTTTGTTCTGGAGTTTTTCAAACCAAAGGAAATTGAAGCTTTTTTACTGTCGTCTGTGCCTGATCCATTTTGGATAGGTCATTAGTTTTTCGACAAAGCTTTTATTGTCTTTTGTTCAGTTTAGTTTTTTGATCTCCACTAAGTGATAATCCGTCCGCACTTTTATCTTAGGATTCCATTAGTTGGGAAGACATATCTGCTTTTTTTGGTAGTTTAATTGATTGTGCTTGAACAAACATTCCTCCAATGAAGAGGAAAACTAGAAATAATGTGATTTTTGAGTAATTCATTTGCTTCTTGATTTAATAAAGTTTTTGGGAATTTATAATGGTGAGTAAGTTGCTGTAAGGACTCACAGGCTTGATTCTGTATACTAAAATGACGGTTTTCAATGGATTTTTTCAACAAACACCATCCAACTAGAAAATCTTAATTCGAGTTTATTTAAAAAAGTCCTTTTCCGAGGTTTCAATCAATCCTCGAGATCCATTCCGCACCTTTTCCAACCACCGAGCAAAGATCCATTAAATCACCAGCTCCCGATTTTTGCCAGATTTTACTTGGGACAGTTTCCACAATCGAAGACATAAATTGTCCTGATTGTCCTGTGGGGGCATCGTTTACTCGCTTATGAAGAAATTCATGATCATGGGGAATTGCCAGCCGCCAGCCATTTACCCATTGCTTGTTGATAGAGATCTCCGAGTTTGCCGATCAGGTCATCCAGCAAACTCCCACCTTTGAAGATTTTTTGAATTACCGGAGCATTGGGTGATCGTCTCCGAAACCTTGAAAAAAACATTTCTTTTACAAACCATCGAGCATTGCCCGGAACTGATTTGGTTTTGAATTAGTAGAAAAATACTGTCTATTCACTGCAGATGCTGACTGTTCCCGGTTTTATCTTGATTTTCATTCCCGATTAGCATTCTTCTTTGGAGCGGGCCTTCGGCTTATTTTTAAAACAATTGGTCTACATGATTAGGTTAATTTTGGTTTTATTAAAGTGCGCATTTAAATTACTTTGCGACAAGAAGTACTAAGATGAAGTTTGAGGCCATTTATTCTTTAGCTTTGTTGAAAATATAGTTTTTAAAGTAATGACCTTAAAAGTGATATTTTTAAGTTGAAAATAATTTGCTTAAAAAAAGCAGGAAACCATCAATCGCCATTACAAACATTGAATTTAAGAAGATTTAAAGGATATTGAAAATCTGGCATGGAATTAGGAGTGTTCCAAACTAAGCCTTAATCTGGGCCTGGAAGTGTATTTGTTTTGCCAGCAATTGGAAATCTTTATACATTGATTTTCAATTCCTGAATCTGCGAGAATTGCGGCATTCATCCAGCATTGAGTATTTGGACACTTACTTAGATTATTTAAAAATTTGGAGGATTGGAAAGAGATCAGAAAAGGTTTCTTGGATCGCGTTTACTTGGATTTCTTATTTCAAATAGGGACTTCCTAGTATTCTTCAATTTGGCTTAGGGGTTCTCAATCGAATTCCAGCATTTGCGGGACCCCATCACACATTTTGGACGGAGACCCGTGTCTAATCGGTCTTTGCCCAAAGGAATTTCAAATTTTGGGGAGATTACTTTGCAGAGGATTTTGGAATTTCGCTTCTTTCCCAAACAGCTCAAGCATGATGATGAATGCTTTAAAAAAACGATCCGGGGATCATCGTTCAGGAATTTTCTCCTATTTTAACAAAAAAAAAAAGGAACCTGGCCACGTCTTGGACCCAGGTTCTTGTTTGGTTAATTTTTTAATTCCCGCTTTTCGGGGTCTGAAATATCGATCGGCGGAGGCTGGCTTCAGGGCTTTGAAGTTTTAACTTCCCTCGGGTTTTCCAATAATTTTTTTTTTTTTTTTTTTTTTTTTTTTTTCTTAAAGCGGGGACCTTTTTTACTTGGGCTCGCTTTCGAAAAAAAAAAAAGCTTTTGAGGGGATCTTTGAACTGCGATGACATCCTTTTTATGGTAATTGTTCTACGATCTCTCTTTCTTTTT
>Ga0163217_1002054_pt1 | contig 11964 bp, 7 predicted proteins | sample SynspAceP_FD_185933 | JGI IMG/M metagenome (GOLD analysis project Ga0163217, IMG submission 185933) | Saline lake microbial communities from Ace Lake in Antarctica - Synechococcus sp. Ace-P (PacBio error correction) | ecosystem: Environmental > Aquatic > Non-marine Saline and Alkaline > Saline ... | reverse complement strand
TTTTAATGCTACCGAAGATTGTTGATCTTAGTGTTTCAAATCGCCTCTTTTTCGTATCCTTTATCCATTTTTTAGTTAAAATATGCTATTGATTTCATTGGGCTATCATTCGTTTTTTTAGAAAAAGTAGCGTTTATTTCCTAAGGTTAAATAATCATAAAACTCCAGTTAACTCCTATTGAAAAGAGTAAGTTTATAGCGAAAATGGATAAACGGTAACATCGCGGAGCGTGGTTACCCTCTTCTATTCCATTCCCTTCATTTTAGTTTCAGGGTTGTGATACTTTTTGACTTGGGGTAAATAAGGCGTATTTGGAAAGAACTAATTCAGCAAAAATACTATCAATAAAACTGACCCGCAAAAAGTGACGCCATATAAGTTTGAATGTTTTATTGGGTGTCAATTCAGTCTGACAGATGTCATTTAACCACATACTTATTATATCCCTGATGCGTTTGTCCTTATTCCAGTGATATGAATCGTAGGAAGTGACATAACCACTTACACTTATTTTGTAGTAAATTCATACAGAACATAGGAATTCTACATCCAAACTTTACTTCCTATAGTCGCCATATCGCTGTTACCTTTCAGTAACCAGCTCAAGATTTAGATGGAGTAAAAGACTTATAAAGGAAGTGAGCGACCGCATTATGCAGTCTGTCTCGGTCTAAATTTCTAAACTTGGTGGATTAAAGGGAGGAAGTGATTTGTTTATTAGCAATTTAAGACGACAAAACTATTGCTCTTTCACAACCATTTTTAAAATGACTCTTTTTGATAGGTAGTCATATCGTGTGACAAAAACATTTGTGAATCATCTACGCTAGGTTACTTATCATTAGGAAAATAGGTTACTATAAACTTCCAACAACTTGCTTCATCACAAGCTGTATTAGCCAAGTGCCGACTTCCACCGCTAGCAATCTAAAGTTAATGGTGAAAATTAACGCACCTATAAATCTATAGCGTATTGAATTTTTTACTCGTACTACTTACAAATTAACTATTAGAATAGCTCAATTTCTAGTAATTAGGTGTAGGGGTATAATTGATCATAAGAAGGCCTTAAAAATAGCCTCAATTATTCTCAGCGATTGCCATTAAAATACCCGCGCGCTACGTAATTACAAGACAGCAGCATGCGATAGCTACTCAAGATCACTCTAAATCAACAAACTCCAACTAACAGCTGCGCATCTAGGGAAATACTGTCTCATAAGTGAGTGGAGCTTCGTCCCCACCGTCACAGCTAGCCCACGAGATGTTGTCCGATTCCCGCCAAGAGGTAGAGAGATACGCACTCCGAGAGGTCGCACTCGATCTTTACACAGCGAGTGGAGAGACACTCAAGTATCAGCGATCCCCTCACTCGTGCCAGAAATAAGGGCTAACTACTCTCGCTTCGCGCTCATAATCTTCAAAGTCACAAAAGTACGTCCAGATCCAGTGGCATGCATCGGACCTAACGCAAGATCCGCATTTGGGGGCCTATGCCTAGGCCTGGATCCTCACTACGCGCTTGAGTGAAATTACCTGATCTTAAGGTTGACCGGATCCCCGAAGAAAAAAGCCGGTCTTGAAAATATGAATTCCACGAACCACCGGCCCGGTCCGGAGCGACCCCCACCACACCCCGATAAAGCAATTGCCTAATACAAGATGGCCATGCTAGTCAACTCCTAATATTCAGAAATAGAAATAAGGGGACGGTTAAGGTGCCTGCCTATCACAGAAATAGTTACTGATGTGCGTCAAGGAGATTTTCCTAAATTACGTTAGCCCGTGACAGTTGGAAAACCGTGGTCAGCCGAGGGTTAGAATAAAGTAAAATGTTGTAAAAAACAACAGTCCGCACCTCATATAGCGGGTCGCACCGGGATCAATACCAGGATGTGGTTATCACTTTTTAATTGCAAAGGCTATTCAGCCCTACCTAGAGCAGAACAGTACGCTTTCATCGATGTCCACCAGGAAACCCAGGAAAAATTGGGCATTACGCAAGACAACGCCAGTACGTACGGTTACGCAGTTCGATGTGTGGCTTAATTTGCGTTAATTTTATCCCCACTTTCTGGGTCTTGCGTTCACATTATACATGGATCCGAGGTCTGAAACGTTGCGGCTCCGCACCGAGGGATACTAGCGATGGACGTCCTTTACTACACACAATCCAACCACTTACGCCAAAGGCCACGGGTTCGCGATACGTAATGTCCTGATTCGGTGAGAGTATATTTAAGTGTTAAAAAATTACTATCATGGAGAACTTCGTCAAGTGTGATGACTTCGGAGCTCTGAAATGATGTCTCAGGAATGCTTCCGAGAGATAGGCGAATTGGACTCCCTTTATAAGGCTCCCCACAGATCTCCATTATACCCTTCCGCTCTATAAGAGCGCTAATATGGTCAAGCCTATTTAGAATCAGAAAAGCATCCGAATTTGGCTACATGACGTGCTGACCTTCAAAGTCTAAACAAAATGGCCCGTTCGGACCTTAATTCGCACCCTCAGCCTCGAGTTTTCCCTTAGATTCCATTCTTTCCTTAAGCTCAAATTTCTTCCAACCTCCCCTATGGAAAAGGTTTTGTTTGAGCGAAAGAGGCCCCCGATTTTGTCGCGTTGCCAATAACGGCAAAATTCGAGCTCGAGTGGCTGCAACCTCCACGGTAGTCCAGTGGAAAGCTATAGGTGACTCTGGCTCTGAAAGACGCTCTCCGAATAATAAGTCAGCCTATCCGGATCATCTAAATCACTGAGTCGAAAAATCCTGTCGCGAACACTGAAGTGTATGGTATATTCGTTGGAGCTAATGTCCTTATGATCCTCCTTCTTGGCAGCAAGTAGATTTTCTTTTCAACCGATGCCACCTCCTTAGGTCGTTCCAAATGCCCGATAATTCAATCATTGTTGTAAATATGTACCGGATTTTTGTTAGATCTGTCTGCTATGGGCACTCCCAAGAGCGATTGCCAAAAACATTTGCTGGTTCTAACCCCCACCCCAGGTCCTCTGGTTACCACTTGACATGAAAAACGAATAAACGGACTTCTTCAAAACAGCGTCCTAGTTACCGGCACTAGAGCCAGTGTGCTGCTTCCTCTGTTGGTATCTTTGGTAATAGGAACGACTCTTTCGACCATGTGTACCCGTCGACGAATACCTCCGTAGTGCAGTTAAAGTTCAAAGTGGAGGATGGCCACAGTGGCGCTCATTAGGGTAGCACACCTGCCCATGTGGTGGCTTTGGCCGCTCCCACGCGCTAATTAGCCTCACCGCGTCAATCCACCATGAACGGTCACGGGCGAGGCTAGTGGGTTTCGTGGCCCTTTCATGGCCTCACACAACCATTTACAAAATTGGCTAGGGCTATAAATCCCTGGCGAGATCTGGACCCAAATAGACCAGGGTTGCACTACCAACTATGACCTCTTCACAAAAATACTCCATTGGCCGTTAGACCGAAACTCATACTGTGGTCTATCCTTTACTCCTCATTATTTATGGTTTTGACTGCTGTTCTGTAACTCTTTCAAGGTGATCTGGAGCAATAATTCTTTAAAACAAGGTAATCTGTTCGTCATGGCTTGGTTCACTGAGAACTATTTGGCTTAGTCCGCGCATTAAAGGTGTCTCTAGTGACGACCCTTTGGGCCGGAAGAGGCGCACAATAGGCTCTGTTATGTGTAGGCTATATGGATCCGAAGCCGCTCTCAAGAGCTTTTTGTCGCAGTAATTACGCTATATCTCTGTGCGTCCAAGAACATCTCAAGCCGGCACTCAATGCTCGAGGGATGAGGCGGTCTGCACCTCGTCATGGGCGGGCGTGTAGCTTCACATGTATTCCGCCCTTCAGTTATCGGCCACCATGGCCTCGGGTCGGCAATAGGTGTGGACCCGAACTCATTCTTTATCCATCTGTGAACAGGTGGGCACAATCTTCTCAACACGTTGCGCATGAATATTCGGTACACCGACTAGGGCCGCTAATACCACTCTCACTCCCTTTTTATTCAAATTCGACATGGTCATACCAAGTTCAATACCTGCTACGTACCCAAGTTCATGATCCTCTATCTTTTCTCATCCTCCTGTAACTGAAGATCATAGCCACTTCTCATCACTACGAGTTGTCGTAAGTAATCTCAGCACAAACGCGTCATGCCCGTGGCAGGCGTCTAATAATGACCGGTTCACGAGACCAACACTCATCATAGTCGACGTGAATGATGAGTGATCTAGCAGGGCTCGACCTCACTAAAACATAGTAAGGCTCTTCGCTTGCCTTAGGCTTAAGGTTCTCAAGCTAGATATGGCCTCAATTCTATCCGGTGTATGTGACTTACCGGCACCGAAAATTCTGAAACTCGCTGATACCCCAGAAAGAATCCACTTCTCCCGCTGGATCTGCACCTGCTCAGTGCTCCGATTTGAAGGTTATATAACTTAGAAACAAGCCCCGAACGGTACGAAGTAATTAGTTGCCAATGCACCATATTGCAAAAGAAAAACGACTTGATGTAAAGGCAAATTGACTGAACGGCGGCATATTCGCTTACTCACCACACCCAAACAACCCACTCATGGAAAATACCGGCTGAATTCTTATAACTCCAACGATTAGCCAACAAAGATAACCAACCCGAGTATTTCCAACAAGAACTCCACAGTGTGTTTTGAATGTCCTTTACTAGGGCCTCCGAAGTGGTGTCTATTGAATATCCTCTTCTAATCTTGTATCATAGTCTATGCGGGCACCCTTTGAAGGAATCCACCACCCTCGGAACCGCCTAACTTGAGTACCATGCCTTAAAGATTTGGCCCAGTCCCTCGTAGAGCCGTTCTATCAATTGCGTCCTAGTAGGCGTTACAGAGCATTTAGATAGTGTGGCCGTCTCACCAAGCCTATTGGACTCAGCTTACGGCGAGTGAAGCTAATTTACCATCCTGTCATCAGATGCAGCCTTCCATGTGCCGTTAGTTCTCGCCACGAATTGGTACAGGTTTAGGAGGCGTTATGTTCGAAATCCATGGGACAATTAAAAGGAATAGCCAAACTAGCAATCAGACAGAAAAGGGATCATTTATAGAAAGAACAGTTACATTCGTCGGTTAATATATTCCTGTCCCTCAAATCCGAGGTAACAATTACAATCTCGATCGGCCATTATGCCGATCTGGAGAGTGTAGAATTGCAGACGGTTTCAATTACCATGTACCTCTATCTCTAATACAAAAACTTCGGAGAACGTAAAACCACGGGAAAAGAGCCCGGGTTTACTCACCATGGTAATCGTTGACCAGAACCTTCTCCTCTGATACTCCCTCCCTGACGTCCCAGGTTCAACTTTTCACGCCGTATGCTCTGTCTTGGCGTAAACGCTCCATGTCACTCATGGTCGTATCTTCGTTCCTTCTTGAAGATCCCCCAATTTGTTCTGCCTAGACGATCTCGCACTTGTCAACCTTCGAGTACCAGGCACTTTAAACCAGCACATTCCACCAATAATAAGTATTCATTAGTCTGTTCCTCCTTCAAAAACTTGGAAATAAGTCTTCATGCCAACACCGGCTTCTTTGTGCAAGTTCAACAGACCTCACCATCGAAGGTTTGTCATCGGCATGCATCCCGAATACCCTTTGAGTGCGGCCCAAAACCATTGATTTTTCTGCGTGAGGAAGGAGTCCTAAGCGGATTCGCCCTCGAGGGACAGCACAGAAGACCCGGGCCGCTGCCGTGCCCGCTGGGCAGTAATCAATTTTTTCCAACGCCATGTGTCCTCACCTGTGTTAAACTACCCTAACCCTCCGGTGAGCTTGCCGGGCAACCTGCCCACCTCATCTAGTTATTTTCGAAACTTTGCACCAGTCCCTCTAAAAAAAATACACAGATTCTACCCGCCCAGTCCGTCCCCTTGCCCGTGTGTAAATTCTCTTTCGGCAATCCCTGCTCACACCGTTAATCTAATTGGCAGTGATACACTGCCAACCATAGTCCAACATCAACTTGCGCTTCTTTACATGCCCAGAAAAACTCTTTTCTGTATTCCCAGTCATCGTTCATTTGTGCAGATGCACAAATGAATCCGTGCCATTTTCACGATCAAAACGTTTGGTTAGAAAAAGTATGCCGTAGACACCAGAGATTTCGCTCAATATTTTGACTTCAGCCAAAAATTTCAATACCACAGGCAATTGCCAGGTTTATAGGTGAGAATACTTCCCAAGAGCTTTATCGACCGTATCGGTCTCTGGAAAGGACAAAAATTTTTGCAACCATAGGTCTTATCGCTTTCCTAATATATTAGCTTTAGAGACTTAGCACCCGCCCAAGGGCGAAGCCACACCGAGTAGCCAAATTACCGCCTCCCGAGCTATTGGCCCATTCTTCTAAGTGATCTGGTATAGCCATCACCTTTCAGAATCATTTCGGAGTGGCCCTGTGGCCCTTACGGCTTCCTGCAAATTGCCTAGTGATGACCACGCGGCTGTAGGGTTCTTTGATCGTCGTTGTCCAAATAAAGGACCTTCGGGACGGGTCAGTCTTTAAAGTGCCGAAAGAAGTCCAGACCGCACGGATGGCGCCCCATGAGCGCTCCTCAGCCCGCCGCCTGCGAAATACACACCTTAGAAATAAATCTGTTTCATTATTAACGCTTTAGCCCCTGTCGTTCGTGTTGCGGCCTTGTCGTGGCTATGAGCTTCCTCGACGGTCCATCATTAAGGCGTTTTACCCCAAGTATCGAGGCATACTGTGCAACGAGGCCATATATTCGCTGGAAGGAATTTCGTGTCTGTACCCGGGATACTTGTAGAAAGTCCCTGAATAAAAGCGGCAATCATCTGATTCAACGCTGAATTCCTGATTACAAACCTGGCGTTACTACTTGAGCCACTCTCCTCCTGAGTATATTCAAAGGAACTGAACGACTTTCTTTTGTCTGTTCGTCAACAGAAGTATGAAGTGCTGAAGTGAAATCCTGCGCGCTATTTGAATAGGACCACCTACCTTCCAATTCCGCGTACACGTAATATTTCAAATTTTCCTCCTGCCAGTCGCTAATATAGTAAAGTCAAGATCTTGGGAAGTTTGCGCCCAAACGGGTCATCTGCGCAGCTTGCGCCATCGCCAGACCCGAGTCCACTCTCAATCTAAAAATATTTCCGGATAACCCTGAATATATTAAAGTAACAATAACCTATGGCCACAGATGGATCCCCTTTTTACTACCCGATACCACCCGGGCTAGCACGGTTTGACCCATCCGTCTCAGCAGTGCTCATCACGAAATCTCCGGCTCGTCCAGCTCCTCTCAGAGAATCTCTCAATATCTAGAGCATCGCACGCCTTGGTTCGGGGGAGAAGGCCGACGGCCTATCTCGCTATATTCCTCTCTCTCTAAGCCCGATCAAACCATCTTAACTTGCCACCTACTCTCTCGGGGAAGTGAAGTACGAGCTAATTAGCTGTTAAAGCACTTCCCATTTGTCTTCGTTTGTGTTACACGCCCCATGTGAACGATCGACAAAAATCATTGACAGACGTCCCACTACCCTTATGTTGATAAATAAAGCGACGGGAATCTCCGGTGAGCCCAGCTCTAATGATCTTAGGCTGTGTGGCATATAACAGCGAGTTGATTGTAAACCCCCCTTAGCACGGTTGGGCCCCGCATAAAAAGCCGCCGATATACCCTGACTCTCCCAACCGAATCCTGAAATATACCCCGCTCCAATCCCCGGTGGCATTTCAGATGCCAAAACTGTTTGGACATAGTCCCTAAAGTTAAAAGAGTCTCAATTAGAGCCTTTCGTGTTATGTTGAAATCTACCTTCGATATTCCGCCTATCTCCTCCTTAATCACCTGCGTATATAGTTCTTCCTCATAACACCCGTACTCTCCGACCGTACTCTGTCTTCTTCTAGTCTCCAGACGCACCAAATCGGAAAGTGGCTACGCTGAATACTAGTGAACACACATCAGCTTTACAAACTGATCATCTCGCGACCAAAAGCGAAACTGCATCTCTAGTGACGTCGGCCCGTGGCACACTCCGAGACGATGTGACTTCTCCTGCCTGTCCGAAACAGCGAGATGCAGCGTCTGCCTGGCCCAGCCGACCGTGGCGCCCCCCCGGCTCCCTCCGAGGCAAACCTTCAGCACCCCACCTTTTGGTAAGGGCCAAGTATCGCTGCACAACTTTTTAGCGCCAAATTGGAGGTTCCTGTAACCCGTGTTGAGTTAATCATCTGTGCCAAATTGACCAGGATCCAACAACGGATCCTCCGAGCGGGGCTGGGGCCCGCCCTATAAGTTCCGTCGTTGCCACTATCCTCTCATAACGAATGGGCAAGGGTCCTCTCACCTACTCGGTATACTTGTGACATAGACCAACAAAGTTGATCCTTGAAACAAAATCCTACGACTTTTGGACTTAAATCTACAACAACGATATTTCCGCCGCCGATACGCACCAGAACATACTTAGAAATCACTCACGCAATAGGAACAAGCTATTCCCTGTAATGCGACACATTCGACCTCCGAGGACTTTTAGCCCCACCTGGAACTCAGTGACGCTCTACTTGAGCCTCCACACCGCATCACAGATCAAGCTCACAAAAATACCTCCCTGCTACGCTCTCTTCGTACTCCTCTACAGTCTCTCCGATTAGTGTTGTGTGCCGCTATTCTCTCTCTCGCTTTAATAGCAAGGTTGAGCGAGCAGTTCAATATTGGCGTAGACGAAGAATTACATGGTTGGCGAGCGTGCGCAGACTCAAAGCCCTCAGAAGCCCCGCGTCGAAGGGCACGCGTGCCGTACACGGTCGTGGCAGGCCGCCTCCAATTAACAATAGCCCCGTCGACCCAATGGTCCACATACTGGCCAGCCAATGCACCTTCCCCAGCTGCCATAACGGCTGAAATGCGGCGAACGACGTTTCCGGTAGCAGAGCTCTGGAGCACGGCCGTTGAGAGTGGGAACCTAAGCTTCTTGAATCGATTTGTTGATATGTAAGTCTCTCTTCGTGTCTACGTCATGAAAAGCCTCATTCGTTGAACTCTGGCTCTAGGGCCCAGATAGTCCCCATGCCGGATGGATACAGTAGGATATAATACCAAAAAATCATAGCCCTACTTCTGCGCGGTTTCAGGCCAAGCGACTGTAGTGCATACCTGGAGCGAAGCTATAAACAAACTGTTAGCCAAACACCACTCCTTCTAACTCGGAGTCTCTATGCCTCATCCATCGTCCATAGGGTGACCAATCCAGACGCTCTGGCTACATACCACACTGTTTAACGCATCGGACTCCGACCGTAGATCAATGGGCATAACCGAATCTTCCAGCCTTTCCGTCATTTGATAAATGGCGAGATACATTTAAACTTAGAAAGGTTATCGACCTCTCTTGGACCCATCCTCGGGTAAGGCGAGAGTGCACAATATTTCAGACCAGGCTTAAGGCACCGCTACGATCAGATCCTCAACAAAACGTTATGCGTACAACTGACTGTCTTTCGCTGTTTTGCTTCGTCATTTACCTCCACCAGTCCTGCCCTCGTAGAAGACTACTTAGTGATGCCCTATCTCTGTGCCAAAGCAACAATTTAATTACTGCTTCAGCTAGAGAGGTGGTCCTGCAGTGGACTATGAGGGGAAGTGTTCGCACTAAAGAGGCAAGAGGCTCTATGTGACATAGTGCCCTGAGCTAGAAAATGGTTTTTCACACTCAAAGATCAAAAAATACTTACAAAAAAGACACCAACTGGTTTTCAGCGGCATGCAACAATATAAAGACATTCCCTCTGGAATGTCTATTTCTCTCTCTTTAAAACCTGACTCACGACTTTTATTTGTTTACCTTCTACTTTTGGCCTCCACACCTTATAACTGATAAGAATGTTGCCCGGGTTGCCAAACATTTTTCTTCAGTAGTGTTTGAGAAACGTGAGAGCTAGATAAACAGCGTAAAAACAGTTGGGTCTTCGCTCTCTTGACCACCCTCTTTTGTGTAGTGATAGTAGAATATAAGAAACCTAACAAGGCTCGAGACCTGTGTTGTGAGGTCGCCCTTCATGGTTATCTACTCCATTAGTGCCAATCTGAATCGCGACGTTGACAAACCGTCAAAGCAGCATTGCTTCAGAGTGTCTGTCTTCAGGAAGCGAAATAGTATCCAAAAGTGATGTAAACGGATTACCAACTCATTGCGCCTAGCTAAATTCCCCCAAACCAATGACTCCTTATTAAATGGGTGGAATGAGATGCCCAGGCTTTTTGCGCACGGCGGACTTCTCAAAGTATCCTTGATAACAAGATCGGTTACGTTTTCCGCAGGCATTCCGCTCCCTCAACACCATCTGTCAGATTCTCTCACCCCTTATTCGTATAAATGAGCTAGGTAACCCTTGAGATAAAAGGAGCATGTTCTGGGGGTCTTCTCCTCAGCGAATTGAGCACTACATCCGTGTGCTCACACATGACATAGCTGTTACCGCTTCGTTGTATGCTACACTCGTGAAAGAGGACTCCGCAGAGTAGCCCGGTCAGTGAAGCGATCCAACGCGCCCTGAGTGAGATCCACTCCAGACCGCTTGCAATAGGCTAAACTGGTACCATGAATTGAGAACACCACAACACGAGAAGACTCCGCAAAGACCTAAAACAAGAACGCCCCGGATCCCGCGATACCGCGGCTGTACCATAACGCAGGAAGGTTAACCAAGATTACCGTTGCCCAGGACCAGGTAGATCTTATAAACAGCTCCTAATGCAATAAATACATAAATTCGAAAAACCCTTAAAAATCACCAAACCGCCAATGTCCCGAAACCAATAGCAATTGCTATGTTAAAAACGTCAGCCATTTGCCGCTCTGTCCGATAGGGTTTTGCATTTTAGACTTTGTTTTTTGCCGCTCCCACCATTTTGAAGAACCTTGTTTGAGATAATATTCTTTTCCTGTAAGCTTCAACCTTTACGTTAAAGTACTTTATTCCATTTTACCGAACCACCAATTCTTTATCATTTTAATCCCTTTTTACTGGTTTCGATTCCAGTTAGCATAATTTCATTTCAAGTAACTAGAACCTTCTACAGATAATACCATAGCTGGAACTTTCTCTTCCGGGTTTTACTAATGATCAACATCGTCCTTTTAATAAATCTTCAAGTGAAATTATCTTCAATTGCTAATCACCGTTTTACTCGATGTGCTTCAGCTGGCATCTGCTTACTAAAAAGTTGTAATGGCTTTGATGCTAACCAAGTACACTCTTCAATTTTCAAACCAGTGCTACCCAACGGCATAATGGCAATTAGGGTTGCCAGTTCCCAGGAAAAAAGTCAACTCCTATAAACCAAAAACAGTAGGCCGAAACTATAAAAGTAAGGCCACGCTTATTTGCCATAGATATAAGGGTCATTCATTACCAGCGACAACCCTTTTTAACTTCAGACCAAAATCCTTTTAAAATATGGCCAACCACCATAAAATAGACCACCAAGTTGAAAGTTGCAAAGTTTATATTTGGATACCTGATAAAGAAATTTCATAGCCAAAAAAAATCTTGAATCAAGACATTTGGAAGCCGCGAAAAAGGAAAACCTGAGCTAAGTTCGAGCCAGACTGTACCGGTCAGCACAGGAACGCGGGTTACCCAAACCGCTGTTTTCTGAAAATTTAATCCCTGCAATCACCCATCATTGGCGTATGAATGAATGCATGCCTGCCACTGTCGTCCCGAATCTAAAGGGGCGGGGTACGCTTTTGCAGTCCCTGCGCGAACATTGCAGTAGGGCACGGAGATTGTTACCACATGTTCTGAGGTGGTTCTCCATCTTGGAATGACCATTTCGAATGGTCTTCTTTTTACCATTGATCCATTTTGAGTTGGTCCATCTGAAATGATCCTCTTTACGTTCGTGGTGGGTGCACATTTTTGCTTTTTTAGGTT
>Ga0163217_1084541_pt1 | contig 11965 bp, 18 predicted proteins | sample SynspAceP_FD_185933 | JGI IMG/M metagenome (GOLD analysis project Ga0163217, IMG submission 185933) | Saline lake microbial communities from Ace Lake in Antarctica - Synechococcus sp. Ace-P (PacBio error correction) | ecosystem: Environmental > Aquatic > Non-marine Saline and Alkaline > Saline ... | reverse complement strand
TCCTCGGCCCGATGGCCTTTCACCTTCCACAGCATCGCCATTGGCCTGAAACGCGATCTGGCATGGACGAATGAACCCGCAAGGCGCGCATTACCACGCTTATGGGATTGAGACGTTGAGCTTGCGCATGGAGCGCATGTCGAGAACCGCGATGAGATCGCCGCTTGGGCGGAGACCATGTTGCGGTGAGGCTTTGTACCTATGCGGGTTTGCCGTCCTCGTCCCTACAGCACCGGATCGCCTCGTCTGTCCCAAAGGCGCGGGCGCGTTTGTTCACATCGCCTTGAAGGTGCGGATACGAGAGCTGCATCAAGTTTCGTCGAAACAGCTTGGAGTGTTTAGCATGTGGCCAACCTTGGCGCATTACGCGGTCGCGGTGGTGATCCACTCGGCCTCTACCAACCCACACCGTCCAGTTGAGCGCAGCGCAGAGGTGGCTGCGGGGCCGCCCCGAATGGGTTGCGTTTGTCGATTGGGATCGAGGACTGCGGATGGACCTGATCGGCGATTCTGGATCAGGCGTTGAAGGCAAGCGCCTGAGGCCGCGTGTAGGGGTGGGTGATATCACCCACCTTTACGGGCACGTCTGGGCCTGAATGAGACGAATTGGAAGCACGATGACCTACGCAATCCTCGCGTCTGGAGGCCGTCCTCAGGGCGGCGATTTCTTCGAGTCGGGCCAATCCAGAATGGTTCCAAGGGCCGCTTTTCGCGGCGCAGGGAACTTCTAAACATCTGTTCAAAATGTTTCAGGGCGAAAGAGTTCGCATGATGATGAGGATTGGGGCTTGCCAAAGTCTTGGATTTGTCGAAAAAGGCCCGGCGCCCGGTCATGCGGACATGTTCTGGGTCATGCGGGCATGATGATCGTGTCGGGCCCCTACCATGATATTGTCGAGGACCTCGAACCCCGGCCTTCACCAGATGTGGCGATTGATCTGCGCCTGCAAACGCAAAGGGCTCCTTTCCGGGGCGTTGGTACGGCCTGAACATTCGGGGCGCGCGGAGGCGATTCCCAGATCGAAGCAGCGACCTCCGCTTTAACCCGGATTTCTGAGCAACTGGCCTGCCAGACAGGTATATTCTCAGGGGATAGCTTCAAAAAATGTGACTGTCGCAAAAGTCCGCATTTGCCCGATGCGCATTCTTTGGTGGTGGATCATGCGGCTTGCACACCCAGCAGCCCAACCATTCTTTGTGCTCTGAACCAACCTCGCGATGCAGTTGTCGCGGCGGGGCTGAAAACCCATTCCCTTTGTGAAACGAAAAGAGGTTTGAGGGGCGCAGACCTTTTGCCTTGACCTCAGGCGGCCCACGCACACAAACCCGAGCGCGGGGGGCAATGCCCCGCCCTCGTTTGGGGTCAGCGTCTCATACTAGGGTCGATTACGGGTATCAGAGTTAAGATTGGCGGCCGCCAAGATGCGGACGAACCTCGTGCCCCCGTTGTCGGGGGACATTTGAAGCCGGGTGCCACCCAAGCCAGCCGACTACTTCCAAACCGGGGTCGCCCCCCGCCGAGAAAATTCCTGGATCGGGTTGCGACCCGCTGGTTAACCAAGGACACGTGTTTACGCGGGCGGGATTAGCCACGTTAAAACGATTGCGTTCGGTGGGGGCATAAGCGCGCAACACGCTCCAGTCCCCAAACCACCCCTAGGCGGCATTTTCCGCCTGCCTGGAGGGTGCTTGCAGTTTGCGACGATACCACGCCAGCCCCGCCCGCCCGGAATTTCATAGTCGCTCCAAACAGCATGGCGCGTCGTGGCGCGTTCTTCACGGAGAGGATCACCGGCCCATCCTGCGCCAGAAGGTCGGCCAATCGCAGCATGCTTTAACGATCCGCGCTGCGTCCGCACGAGATGCCACACGCGCTGATCAGAATCAGATCCAAACGGCGTCCACCCCTGCCAAGTCCGGCAACGCGTCTCGACCCAATGCGCGGCACCTGCCAGCTTTTGTCCATGGCGCGCAAAATCCAGTCCGGCTCGACGCAGGTCACATCATGGCCTTGGCCCAACATCCAGACCGGCATTCGCGCCCCGCCCTGCGCCCACATTTCCCAGAAACCGCGCAAGGACGCTTCGGAAAGCGCGGCCCGCACGGTGCGCATAAAGCAACCTCGGATCAATTGCCAAACCAGGCGCTCTATGGTGCGGCGTCACGTTGGCCCCCCCCCCCCCCCCATTGCGGGCTAAACCCCGCCCTACTCCAGCTCCCCACGTGATCGAGAACCTGCGCATTGAACGTCCACCTCGCCCCGGCAATCGGCACGAGCTGCGCTGTCGGACATCATCTCGCCGCCTCGGCCCGCAATCATTCACGGGCGCATCCGCCTGACTCTGACACCGACACGAATGCGGCCCAGATCGGACACCGAGCGCGGGTCTGCGTATAGCTCGGCCTTCGCACGCCATCGGCGACGGCCGCGCGGCGCGCGCGTCCCATCAAGGCGTCGCTCGTTTCCACCCCAAAGCTGAGGCCTTGGAATTGTTGGCCCCATTCGCGCACCACTGCGTCGAGCACCCCCCCCCCCACCCCCGCCCAGCGCATCCAGGATCACGCACCCGCACGGTTCCACGTTGTTGGACACGGTGTAGCCGACCAATGGTTGGCGGCGGCGGGGTTGTTGCGCCGCGGGCGCTCCCAGATCGGATTGATCGACAGGCCTGAGGTCTGTCGATCTCGCCCCTCGATCCCAGCCGCGTCGAGCACACCAAACACGCTTGTCAGCCGCGCGGTATTTTCGCCCAAAGCCTTGCGCAGCGGTCTCGCCTTGGGTCACCAACCCCCAGCGTGATCGTGGCCTGTCGGGGGCGGCGCTGGTATTGCCCTCGCCGCTAAAGCATAATCACGCTGCGGTGCTTGTGGTTTGGGCTAGGCTTGCCCACCGGGAGAGTGCGAGCAAAGCCACACAAAGGCCGCGGCCCAGCAGGGTTAAACGTCTGAAAACTCGGCGTCATATACATACTCCTCCTGTCTCAGATGAGTTATCCCCATTACCGGGTAGACAATCGTGCTTTTGCTTTCCCTTTGTCTGCGGTTGCGCGTTACTTTGCGATCACGGCCAATGGTGGCCCGCGTATGATGGTGCTGCTTATGAAACCGAGCTTCGCGCTCATCTCAGTCACGATTGGAATCGGGTCTGCTCACGCGGCGCGGCGGTTGGCTGCCGTGTCGGCGATGTTGGCCCTGCGACGATCCTGAGAGAATGACCGTATGGCATGGCTGACGTAAGGACCGCCGCCGGCTTGACCGGGGGCGTTGACGCCCAAACTTCATTCTGCCCAATTCCGAGATCCTCTTATGACGAGGGCTGCCCCCGGGCCCAACTGACGCCGAAACGCAGAGGCGCAGGTCAAGCGGTTCTGGAAGGGCCACACCCTATATGTCGCCGATTCTCGCCTATGTTATTGTCATCACGACGGCGTGGCCCGCCGTGGTCGTCGTGGCCCGCGAAACCTTGGAAGAAGCCGAGGCCTTTGGACCGAACATCGCTTTAACCCCGTCCGTTCGTGGCAATGCCGCCGAGGATTGCCTGAGGGCTTGGTTTCCGGAGAGCGCTTGTTTGGCACCCACACGCGCGGCCCCAAAGCCTGCTGATTGCCGATTGACCCGCTAAGCAGCGCGAAAACATGCCCGTTGGGCGCAATTGTCGGCCAAGCCAAGAGCGAGGCACGGCCAATGCAGCGCCGATGGTTGAGGTCACCGAGGGCTTGCGGTCCAGCGATGCGCGCAGCACACGAGGATTGGCGCCTGACCCATCCCGGCAAGCCCCGTCTTTTGGATCGCGCCGCGCGCCCAGCAAGAGGCAATGCGCCGATTAACCGCCCCGGCAGGCCGCCTCGGCAACCGCAGTGCCCGCATCGCATTGTGGCCTAAGACGATGCGGAAAAGGGCCGCGTCGGTGACCGCCTGCCGCACCCCATGCTAAGCGCGCCTGCTCAGACCCCGGTGCCGCCGCGCCAACCCACAAGGCCCCGGCGACCCAGAACGATTTACCCAAACGTGGCGAGCCGACCGAGATCCCGACATGAATCGGACGATCTGGCCCGGCCAGCATTGGACGCCCGGCGAGAACGCTGTTTGCCGCAGCCGCCGAAATCTCGCCGTGGCTGTTCAATGGCTTGATGGTGACGAGGCGGATTGCTGGTTCTGCTACTCCGTGGTGGCGATGTGGGGGATTGCTGTTTTTTCCCGGCGATGATTGTAACGTCCCAAGCCGCGCCTGATGGCAGACGAAATCTCAGTGGTTGAAGCGTCCCTGCGCCACACAGATACAGAGATCGACATTGATGGAGAAGACCGCCGCTGTGATCCGGCCCCGGTCCTCGCAGTCCCCACGGGTCCAACTTTGCTGGAGGCCGAGGCTGCCTATGCCGAAACAGCGTTCTGGCAGCGCGCGCCCGATATGCCTGAAAACTGGCCGATATAAGCGGTGAATCAAGGGCGTATTCCTCGCGGCCCTCGACCCGGAATCGGGCCTTTGGCGACGCGGTCGCGCTGCCCAGCTTACGAGATCGGGCCGCGACTTGCGGGGCCCGTCACACCGTGCCCCCAATTGGCCGGGTCAGGTGTTCGATTCTGGATGAAAACGCCTCGTTGTCGTGCCTGCCGGACGGCGCTGTGAACCAAGAAGGCTGCGCGTCACCCTGGCCGCCCCGCGGTTGGTCCACCAAACCGCCCCGCCGCCGCAGGGCAGCTGCCGAGACCGCCGCCAATGAGGGCCGCCGCCGAGGTTCGCAAACACCGCACTCCGCTTTGCTTGCGCCCGCGCGCGCGACCCCGGTGATTTGCCGTCGAGATTATCGAAGCGTGGCGCGCTTTGGCGGGCTTCAACATTGCGAGTTGGGAGGCCAGGAAAAACCCCGCGCGCGGCCCGAATCCGCCCAACGCTTTGCAGCCGCCGCAGGGCCGCTGGCGGATTTGCCGATGAAGCTGGCGAGACGGAGATTTTCGCCGCTGGCCGTGGCCAGTTTCGCGCAAGCCCTGCGCTACGGCCCAAATAACATCGCCGATCTTGTGGCCTCCGCGCGGGCGCACAGCCTGCCGCCGACGCCCGTGGGCCACGCCGCCGTCGCCCGCGCCGCGCCCAGCATCCGACAAAAACGCGTCTTATGGGCGCGCAAGCGACCCTGCAAAAACGCAATATCACTGCGCCGCGTCAGCCTGATCCGGGGTCTACGGATCACCCTCCAGCCCTGCCGGGCGCTGGCTGCGCCTTTCATCGGACGGAATCGGCCCTTGGAGTCGGAGGCGCCTCGACGGGGCCGCGTGGGCCGCGATTGGCGACCAATGCAATCCAGTATTGTAAGAACGGGCGAACGTAAACCCTGGCGCTGCCAACGGGGGGTGAGGCGATGCAAATCTATATGCTCTTTGCGATTGACACAGGCAAAGTCATTGGGAAGGATGGTAGCCGTTAGATGTTCCAAGAGCGCAGCTCTTGCACACCTGCTTAGCATCGAAATTTTCTGAACCGACCCGCAGAGGCTACTTCTTTCTGCGCCTTCAAAGCATTGGTTGGGACGGAACGCCACATCCAACCCCAAAAGCGCAGCGCCTGATCTGTTGACAGGGCTGCGCGCTGGTCACCGCAAAGCGACTGTGACCAGCGCAAGATTGGGCGGGTATTGTGTGGGGACATGAAAAAGACACCCACGGGGCGGGACAACCACACGAAAGTCATTAGCGAAGTCGAATTTCACCTTGGCGTGATGGTTGAATTCGGCTAGCGCAGGCTACTCCCCCGCCAGAACCCCCGAATCGATGCTGATCCTGCTCGATGCCTCGAACAGTGCCTTGAAGTTGCCTTCCCCGGAAAACCGTCATCGCCTTTGCGTTGGATAAAACTCGAAGAAAAGATCGGGCCGACGCAGTCTTGAGAATATCTGCAACAAATCCGCTCTCGGCCCCCGCCCACAACCGCCTTCTCCGTCATCAGAAATCCGTGGCGCGGCCAGTCTTCCAGCACCTCCTCGTGGTCGGTCACGCGCGCACGCTCTTCTCGAATAACTCATCGGGTGCTTTGGGCATGAACTTGAACACCGCGCGCGGCGATCTCTCCACCGCCGCGTAGATGGTCGCGCGCCCCGACTGAAACGATGTTTGCTGGAATCCCCTCGCCCTTGTAGCGCTTGAGGTATTCACGATCTGCCCGGTCTCGCGCGGTCCTCGTTGATCGGGATGCGATGCGGGCCAACAAAGGGTGAGGTCAGCGCGCGGCTGAGCAGCCCGGTAAATTTGCCCGCGATGTCGAAGAGCGGATTTCGCGGAAGTTTGAAACAGGTCGCCGTAGAAACCGGAACCCACAGTCCATATTGCCCTTGTGGACGTTTGGGTGAGGTGGTCGGGTAATGGAACCCAACGGCCTCTGGTGATGCGCGTCTGCGATCCAGTTGAAAGTCGCGTTATAGGGTTGGCCTCGTAATATGGTCGGTGAAATAGATCAGCGAGCCGCCGATTGCCTTGATTGCGGGCCACTCCAGCGTCTTGTTCATTCAACCCTCGTAGGCTCGGCCCCTTTGGCGGACCGCATAGTCAAAAACGCGGCTGCGCATCGACCACGCGCCACGCCATGAGGGCGGCGGCAAGTCCATGCTCGGGCCACGAACTTTCATAAGCGTAGCTGGCGGGCTCGGCGTTCAAGCACATAATTTGATACGCCTTGCTGCCACCAAACTCGACCGCCTTGGTCTTGTGGTCGCGTGTGATGTAGCCCATGCGGCGGTGAACAGCGCGCGCAGGATATCGGGGCCTCGGAGGCGAATTCGTCAAACTCGAACCCATCGGTTCCTGCGGGATTCTCGGGGCTGATCGTGGCTTTCGGGGTCGTGGGAATGGACCCATGGGAAAACTCTCCTGCGCATCTAAGGGGGGAGTGTTGCGTGCGTATTTCCTTAAGTTCATAGCGTTCATGTTTTGCCGGAGAATTGCGCGTTATTTGCCACTTTACTCTAAAAAAAAACGCGTCAGTTTTACGTATTTCTGGCATTCTGCGCGCGGATTTCGCATGATCGCCCTATTGGGCCCTCGAACTCATCGATAATTCCGCTTGCTGGCAGCCGCTACAACGCGACGCGCATCTGACTGCGCAGGAATTGGGCGAGGCGTTGGAACCTATCGTCGAGCCAAAGCTGGGCCGCCGCCTGGCCAACGGCTTGAGACCGAAGGCTACATCACCGGATACGCCGCGCGCCTGCGCCCGACCGCCTTGGTATTAGCCGTGCCAAGCTTCGTTGCAAGTTGCAGATGGACGCGCCACGGCCCGGACGCTCCGCAGCGTTCAAACGCTTGGTGGAGGCGCAAGCGTCATCACCAAGCGTCTGGACCCTGACCGGCGACGCTGATTACTTGTTACGCGGTGTATACCCCCGAAACCTCGCCGCGCTGAATGATTTTGATTCAGAACGTGCTTTGCCCATCCGGGATCGCGCGGGTCCAGAGCCAGAATCGTCATTGGACCAGTTGAAAGCGACCGCCCTGCCGTCTAACCCCCTCAAGAAAGCCCCTGCCGGCCAATGACTGAATTTCTGATGCAACCACGATCTTCCTGCGGCCGCCGTGATCGCGGTTGTATGCCGCTGCGATGCAGCTTTGGCTTTGGATCGGGTGCTGGCTATTCTGGGTGCGGCATCCTGAATCGGACCAGTGTTGGGGCTGGTGGGCCAAGAGGTCGCGAGTTGCGCATTTTGCCGGTTTGGCCGTCGTGATGATTGTTGTTCCGTATTGGGTTGGAGTTGGAGCCGCGTGCCTTGTGGACATCGGCGGACGCCTGTTGGGTTAGGCGGCACAGATCGGCCTGACCATGGCGGCGCGTGACGGGTGCGATGATGATGCTGGATTATTGTTCAGGGCATCTCGCTGCCGTGGGTCATGGTGATGGCGCTGTCATCGACAGCCATTGTGCTGCAGACCCTTGACCGAAGGGTTGATGACCACGCCGGGCGGGCGATCTTCGTTCCGGTCCTGCTGACCCAAGACATCGCGGTCATTTCCGATTGCCTTCTGCCGTGCTGGCGTTTGCCTGTGGTGTCGAGCATAGCGCCGGATGCTCTATCAGAGACCGAATTGCGGATGGGCCAACGCCACGGACCGGGAATTGTATCCCGTCCTGCAAGATCTTGCCGGGCTGGGGCCTGACGCGATCACGAATCGCCGCATCCGCCGCGATCATTCTGGGCGGGCATTTCCTTGACACGCCCGGTGTTCACTTCGTCAACAAGGCGGGGCTGCGCGAGATGAAAACACCGCCGTGTCGTTGCTGTTTGTGGTCGGCGTGGCCTCTTTGATGCTTGCTGGTCGGGTTGTCGCCCGCGCTGGGGGCGTTCTTGGCCAGGTGTGGTGCTGGCAAACTCGGAATTCGCCACGAGATCGAGGCCGATGTCGCCCCCCTTCAAAGGCCTGTGCTTGGGCCGTTTCTTCATCACCGTGGGCGCGGGCATCGATTTTGACGCCTTTTTTGCGCCCCCATCACCCATTGCTAGTCGCTGGCGCTGGGCTGATCGCGAGCAAGGAATCCGTGATCTTGGTTTGGTTCTGGGCACTCGTGTTCAAGATCAAGGGCCGGGATCGGGGTTGTTCACGCTAAGTCTCGCGCAAGCGGGCGAGTTTGGCTTCGTGCTGGTCAGCTTCTCGGTCAACACCAATTGTGCTGCCGATTGGCCGAGCCAAACGCGCTGTTGGTGATTCCCGCTGTCGATGCTTGTTCACGCCCTGCTGTTCATCGCCTATGAGCGCCTCGAACGGCCCGGATCACGATATCGGCGAAAGACCCCAGACCCAGACGCGATTGACGAGCAACAGCCCATTATTATTGCGGTATTGGGACGTTTTGGCCAGATGGTTGAACCGCCTTGTGCCAAGTCTCGGGCTCAAGACGACGGTGCTGGATCATGACCTGTCGGACGATAGAGTTGATGCGGCAGTTTCGGCTCAAGGGGATTTACGGCGATCCGACACGGCCTGAATTGCTGCCATGCCGCGGACTTGAAAACTGCGAAAGTTTTGGTGGATTGGCGCTGGATGACGCGAGGCTGCACTGCGTCTTTGTGCGCCATTGCGACGGCGCGAAAACTCAGCGACCTGCATTATCATCCGCCGCGCGCCAATGGACCGGGTTTGCGGCCTACGAGCTGTTATGATGCCGGGGCCAACAAGATCGTGGCGCGAGGCGTTTTCGACAGCTCGGTTCGGGCGGGGCGCTACGTGCTGGAAGGGATGGGGCGCAGCGATTACGAGGCCGCAAGTTCAGGCCGAGGCATTCTCGGAAACACGACCGCCATGGCTGCTGGAAACTGGCGAGCCTGTGAAAACCCGCGTGCCCGTGGCCGAAAAAACGAGGGCCTATGGAGCGCGCGCGCGAAGTGAAAACAACGCGTTCGAGACGGCGCTGGTGACGGTGCTGGATGACACGAGACGCACCGGATTGAGGCGCATGGAGAGCGGACCGTTGGTCGGATTATGCGCGCGGTGCGGCGGAAACCAAAGCCCGCACCATGAGCGGTTTACCTGAACGCGGCCAGCACGGATTGCCATCCGCAGGCGAGTTTGGAGCGTGTGGCGCGCGCATTGTGGATTTGGAATGCCAGATTTCGGGGCCGCTGGCCGCAGCTGAAGCAGGCCGGGCAGGGAGGTCGAGGCAGGTCTTACGGGGCTGCGACACCTTTCATTCGGCGCGTTTTGGGTCGAAGATGTGGCGCTATGCGCACGACGACCGCAACCTTGGGGGCTGTTGCCGGGTTGTGGTGAAGGCGGGGCAGACGGTTTGTTGGGGCCCGCAGGAATGGGGCGGACAAACCGCGGTCTTGGAAAAACTTTAGGCGCCGTTGTGGCGGGTTTGCCGGACTTGGGGGGCGATTTGCCGCTGAGGGCTGGCGGCGCTGCAATTCACGAGGATGTCGCCGCGATCATGGTGCCGCTGGTCCAGCAGGCATCACCGGGCGCGGTTGCCAGTCGAGCACTTGGCGCGGCGGCCCAAAGGATGCCGCCTGATCGTGGACGCGGCGCAAAGCGCTCGGGCAAGGTGGAAGGTCGATGTGGGCGCGCTGGGGGCGGATGTTCTGGTTGGGGCACTTGCCGGCAAATTGCTGCGCGGGCCTCGGACGACAGCCTTGGCGTGGCGCGCGCCTGCGCGGAGGCAGTTGTGCCGATTGGTCGAGTTGCGGCCCGAACGACGGACATTGGGCTTTGCATTGGGGTTGGCGTGGCGCTTGGGCGGGCGGGGTTTATCATTGCTTTGCGCACCGGGGCCTTGGGTGGCAGCGCAGGAGATGGGGCTTGGGGACGTGGAGCGGGGCGGCCCCTGAAACGGGTGCGCTGACTTTGGCGAATCCCAAACGGAGAGGGTGGAGGCGGTGCGAGATTGCGCTTTCCACAGCGAACATTCCTCGTTGAAAATCCCCAATCCAAACGCGACGAGCCCTACTTTCGGGAGGCCGTAAATCTGTTCCCATGCGCATAGCGGCCCATGTCATAACACCGACGCCGAGATTGACGGCGCTAGATCGCGGCGCTGTGCTGCGCGCTCTAGGCCCTCCGACACACCCCGCATCGGCAAAGCTCGCCATGCCGCCATGGCCACGGGCAACTGCACCCTGAGAATTCCGAGTTGCCAAGGCCGGCGCCGGACCCTTCGCCCCAACGCGCATTCCAATCCAGGCAACGGCTTTTTGGCCATCCCGACAGAAAAGCGCTGCATGTCCGGCTCGTTCTGGAAACATGCGCAAACCCGCGTGATCACAGCGCCGCCGGGCCCACCGCTTTTGTCGAGCAACCGCAGCGGCGGTCGAGGGCGAATGAAACCCGTCGATCAGCGATCGGCACGCCTGCGACCCCGCGCATGGCCATTTGCGCCCGCCATTGCGGCGATCTCGCGCCCGCCCAATGTGGACAGGGCGACCAAGCGGACTAGGCTGGCACCGGATGGCGCGCCAAACCGCGTGTCACCGCATTCGGGCTTTGGCGCGCAAGTCCTTCGTCGTCAACGCCCGTGCCGCGCCAACCCAATCGGCAAGCGGTCCCGCCATAAAGCGCGCAGGCAATGGCGGGCAGCCCGAGGTTTCGTGTTTGGCGATTTGCCCATCTCGCCCGTCAGGCATCAGGTCGGCGGTCCGTATCCAGCGCGTTCCAGCGCCACGGCGATTTGGCGTAGGCAATTCGTTCGAACACTCATCGCCCGGTCTGGGTGAAGTCGCGGGGGGCGGTCAGTTCCAACGCGTGGACTTTCAAACTTCGCTCCGAAAGGGCTTTGGCGAGCTGGTTGATGGCTGCACGCCATGTTCGAAAATTCATTTCACCATCTGCGCGGTCACTCCGCCCGGAAGGCCGACAACGCCTTGTGGCCGCGACGCCGTGATGCCGGCAAAGACAAGCACCTTGCGTGTTATCCAGCGTCGGGGATCGCACGGCCCTTGCCAGCCTGCCAGCAAAATCGACAAGCTCTTCCCAACCGCCCCAACGCCACCGGGGGTTTTGTGGGTTCAAGCGGCCCATTGCGCCGCCTCGGCCCTTGCGACGGCGTTTTCGCATTTGGGTCCGGGTTTGCGCTGGCGAGCGCGATCGGAGGGCCTCAAAAAAACTGCGTGGGTGCAGGAACTTCATCAAAGCATTGGCTTTCGTTGCGTTTTCCGGTTTCACGGATTGTTTTACCGCATTAGAGGTATTCGTCTTGCGACATATTGGAACCCGTTTTCATGCCGTTTTCCGACAGCCTCATCGTCCTTCGTTGACCCTTCGCATTTGCCAATTGGGGCTGGGCTCAGTTCGTTCTGGCCTTTTGGCGCGGACTTTGCAAGTCGGGGCCCAGCCGGGGGCAGGCAATTTTGCGCCCTGGGCGTTTTTCCCCACTTGGTGGGTCTGGTCTCGAAGCGGTTGCAGCCTGGAATCGGGCGCGGGTGGCCTTTTTTTATTGGCCTGGGGCGTCCGCCCCCCCCACACCCCCCCCCCCGGCCGGACTTCTCTTCTC
>Ga0163217_1024964_pt1 | contig 11965 bp, 6 predicted proteins | sample SynspAceP_FD_185933 | JGI IMG/M metagenome (GOLD analysis project Ga0163217, IMG submission 185933) | Saline lake microbial communities from Ace Lake in Antarctica - Synechococcus sp. Ace-P (PacBio error correction) | ecosystem: Environmental > Aquatic > Non-marine Saline and Alkaline > Saline ... | reverse complement strand
GTGATGTTTCATATGCTCAAAATCTCGCCAACGTTTTAATCCATAATATCAGATGGTTCGAGACAGGCGGGCCAGTCGATGGTATATCTCAGAGCTTGCCAGACTAAGCGTCCTTTCATGGAGGATCTAGCAAGATAGTGGCGTTATGACTGTACAGTCGAGATCTGGGCGAGTTTTTTCTTCATGTTGGAGCAGATGCTTAAGTTCGGCTATGCAAGTGATGTAGTAGATACAAGTCGCAAAGAGCCTCTCCCCGATAAGTATATACACTTCTGAGGTATAGTGTTTATGTCATATTCTCGGGACTACTTGACCAATTATTACGCTCTACTAAGTCTTGGTAATAACGAACGACATAAGAATGAATGCCACGGGTGTAAGTTCATACGAGATACGTAGGCTTGACGCCTGACTGATCCAGTGCATCCAACTCTGCTTCAACAGATCGTCTAGGTATCATTTGGATGGAAATTTGAGTATAGGCTTTGGGAAATTTTGCGTCTAGTGCATGCTAGCTCTTTTCAGCGAGCCGATTACTTATGTCGTATAGGATCGGAGGATATGTGTGTGTGCTCCCGTAGGACCTCAAGGTAATCCCACTTTCTGGTTAACGCCGTATTCAACGAACAAGAGTAGTACGCACATCATCGCTCAAAGTCTTCCGACTCAAGAGAAGACGAGTAGAGTCAATTTCTCCCTCGCTTAATCAATCTATACCTACCGAAGTCTTCCATCAAGTCTTAGATTGCGACACAGTAACTATCAACTTTAGGGGTGATGGATTGTTCATGAGATTACTATTCAATAACGAAAGCAGCTAAAATATGCGAACTTCATACAAAGATTTAAAATAAGTGAGGCTGAGGCTCATTTAAATTAATGTCGACATACGACTCTATTGAGCAAATACAAAGCATCAGCTATGAGCTGGTGCGGAGACGCGGCCGTATAGTCTTAGATTAGTTGCATTTGCTGTTTTTCGCTCTGCGTTGCGTGCACAGACTTTTCTGCACTCTAATAGTAAGCTCAGACGCGCCCTCGGCTTCCTCAATAAGTCACTCTAGGATATTGTCCTCGTTTACCTCCAAAGCTCGAGGCATGTCGCGATATGTCTCTTTATGCAGCCGGCGTTCATCTCATGTAGTCTTTCTCATTCTATGGCTGACTATTTCGTACTGAGTGCTAAGAGCTCTGTCTCGCCGCCTACATTGGTTTACTATAGCATAAAAATCCAGGCGTTATAGAGTAGGCTATGTTGTCTATTGGGATTGATGCCGCAAGGTCTCTTTGTGATGGCTAAACGCGCAAGAGGTACGTCAATTCGTTGTTTTTTGGTTCCGCATTATGGCGCCATTTTATTAAGTGCTCTCAAAAGTGGCGTGGCTGCTTCGTATGAGTGATTAAGTGTTTTCTAAATTGTTTAGATCTTGGGAAGTCGTTCAAGCAACTTCGCTATTAGTTGGCGCACCTCCGCGACAGTGGTCGAGTAGAGTTTTGCATATCGAGAGGTCGACACAACAGCTTACTGACATGGCGCCGACCGTAGGGAATGGAAAAGATCCGAATTAGCCCGATTATCAGCGTGCTTTGACAGTGAGAAAACGGACCTTTACTTTGTTCTTCCATCCAGGAACGGGCCATCTTTTATAGAGCAGCGGTAGAATATATACAAGCGCCAGATGCTAACGATACCAGGGCGATCAGCCAAGATGGCCATCCGCGCAATGCGCTGCACTTGAGCAACAATCAAGCCATTTTTCGCCAAACCCAATGACAATGTTGACCACCGCCGCACAGTGTGCCATTTGGAGAGCAGCCGCTCGCATAGATCAGATACCAGATTAACCGACGAGCAAGCCAGCCCAGAATTACGGCACCTTTCCACCAGGTGCTAGAGACCAGAGCAGTTACTCACAGCGAATCTGAAGGTAGACACAAAACCTTATGGCATAACGGATTGTAGGCCTCGGCTAGGGGCGCCATAACTGTACGACACGTGGCAAGGCTATTGCAGGCCCGACATCGGTATGCCAGTAAGGATGGAAGCAATGAAGATTCAGCATCTTTAGGCAGACTGTTATGCCAACGCAAAACGACTGTCAATAGTGCGGCCTTACAATGCGTCGGCGCCGTTAGTTGTGGGAACGAGGACCGTGTGCCTAGCATCAATAACGATGCAAGCGACTTGTTATTAGGGCCTGCTTGCGTGGTACATCCGCGCTGATATTGTATGCAGGTGAGCCAAAGCAACCTATCCTTTAGTATGTCGTATTGTTGGAGGTTTGCACATAAGGCGGTGCGGGAATAGTTTAGGCTTGAAGTATTAATAGGTATCCGACTTCTGCGTGGGCTTAGCTTGGGTGGTTCATCAGCGGCTAATACGCCAACAAACAATGAGAAATGCAGGCTTATTAGTCCAGACAGCTTTTAAACCGGGTAACGTAGACTTGCCCAGGTCTTGGCTTATAGTGTCCGCTTTTCAAAGAGGTGTCATGAGTAAGCCAGGTTGACTAGGATCGGCCGTATCTTTACGCAGGTACAAGGTGGCTCGCGCAGCAGTTACCAACCTTCATAACTGGTGCTTTGGTCTACAAAGTGTGCAGACCAGCGGGACGTCTTTTCTGGGATTCAGGGCGTGATGTGCATGAAATAGGAAAACTTCTAGCGCGCAATTGCTGGCTTCTCTTGATTTTCGTGTGCGGATACCGAGGCAACCGAAGGCGCGGCAAAGATTGTTGCTGCGTTGCAGTGTGTGGCTTTCTCCAACTTACGTTATCTTTAATTAACAAAGCAGGATTATGCTATGTTCCGTGGGTAATCTCCCAGCAAGGAGCTGAGGACGTCTGCTTTGCGATCTTGCTTTAGTATGACTCATGACACATCAAATTCAGTTCCCAGGTTGCTAACGGGTCTCAATCGCGTTCGAAGCTCATCGCCACACATACTATTCAGCCAGAATCTTCTGGTGGGCTGGTTCCGGGCCAGAAGGTTTTTATGATTTAATCTATTTCCGAAACTATATTCCGATGCCGTAAATTATAAAGCTCACGAAAGGGTATTTGCAGCGACCAACGGAACACCTCTGCTGAGACCAGCGGTAGATGCGAAAAAAATGTCTGGCGCTCGACGATCATTGCGACATAGATTCAAGCTCAGAGCCACTGAAAAGTAATAATTCTGCTGCGTTCAGGTCGATGTCAGGAGACAACACAATATTAAATCGCGTGACAATAAATAGCGGCGTTAGTGGCCGAATATGGATCTATATAGAGACCCGCAATACAAGATCTTACACGTCCGCGGTGGGTCATATTCTCGCGGATCTCTTGAGACTACTTTTGTTTTCTTTCTAATCATTTTAATGCCGGTTCGGACTCCACAGACGCTACAATTGTGTGGGTTTATGAATTGAGACTATTGGCGCGCTCCATAGGTCCTGTGAGTAGGGTTGTCTATAAAAAACAGAATAAAATTAGCGGTCTATCTCCTCGCAACTATGCAGCATACTGCGCTACTAGTCTCACCAAAAGCTAAAAGAATATCTCAAGGATGCGCGTACGATGTCTTGGTCAGAGTGCATTGTAGGTGCACTGACATTTGTCGAATAAGGGCCAGTGAGTGTGCAGAGCGCATTCTTAAAATCATTAGATTCGCAGTGATCGATGTTACCCAAAAGCTCCTTTCTGGTTTGAACGTGTCTCCACAAGTGATACTTATCGCAAAGTAGCGCATTGACAACATGAACTCTAGGTTTGTTGGCCTGCTGAGTAGTGAGGAAGACCTTACCGTTTCTGAATCTGTTACCAGCACAAGGTCTCATAAGTAGATCTTTGTACAATTACTAACGATAAAGTCTAAATGACTTTGGGCGAACTGCGAAGTGAGCTAAACGCAGAAGTTAGACGAAGGGCGTATTTGGGGATCTATTCTCCTTTATTTTAGGATTAGCTCAGTCGATTCGTCTTTGAAATAGTTTAAAGATGGGCTGCACACGATATTGGGTCGGTTTGGTGGTGAGCCCATGGGACACGGCATCGCTATACGAGACGTCACGTTAGCTAATACGCGTTGTCCAAGATACTAATCACGTGCCACGCCAAGCTCTGGTAGCTGCAACCTTGTTTTCAGGTGTCGTAGTTTACTCGATCGTGCCGTACCTAGCGATCAAGCGACGAGACTATAAAACAACGCGAACATTGAAAAAGTATTTTCTCGAGATGTCATCCGCCGATTAGTAGTAGAATGCAGCCAACGAACACCATTCATGTGGAACGATTCATTGTTGAAGCTAAAAGTATATTGTAGTTCTGCTTCGGACAATGTGGTGACAACTAACGCCTGGAATACAGAGCATCTTACGCATCGCCAGTGAAAGCCTCTAATTAGCAATTAACTTTTAGTGGACGCAATTTTTCTTGGGCAGAAATTCATTACATGGGAGCCTTATGCAATGTTCATTACCACGCCTTTATTAGCCGTAGACTGTCAGCATTCCCTGTTGAGATGGCATGCTGGCCGATACCATAAGTTGACGAAGCGCTCACAGGTATATCGGCCACGCGACTAGACAAACCTCTCACGCAGACCGTTTTTTTATGTTCACTGGCGAAAAGGTAATACTGCACTAAGCGACCTATCGCCGAAATCTCTGATTAGCGGTTGAAGTCAGACGCAGTGTCTACTTCTTTTCGGAAGAACACTGATGGACGACAAACCTTGAAACACTCATATTGGATATGCTCATTGATTACGTGCCGGCAGCGCCATCACCACCAGAATTTAAAAGATATCTCAATACTCTTCGTGACGACCGCACGGCTATTTGCTCAGCGCACTATTGCGCCTGAGAAGTGCGTGGTGTGCTGCAACTAGAGATATTGCCGTCGACAGAACTACCTAGACTTAGGCTCGCTTTTGGCATAGGGCTTCTGCTATGCGCTACTCTAGTAGCCTAATTGTTGTCTGATGATTGTACTTGTAGGAGACCACAGCATATGTGTAGAATATGCCAATATAATGCAATATTAGACTGGCCGTGGTTGGAAGCGGCTTGTATCTTTCGGCTGGTTATGCGTCCGATTGATGCCTATTCTGATAGCATACTGACAGAGCTTATGCTCTCGTGATTCATTAAACTGAACAGAAGAATGCTCAATGGAACAGTATGGACTCCTTGGTTAATAAAGTATGGATTTTTAAATAGTACTCCAGTTTTTCTCTATAGAGCAGAAATACGTGGTCTAACTAATAAAATAAACCATCATGTCTATATAACTTCTAATAAGATTGTTCATGCAAACTTCTACTTCTTTCTTGCCACCCTCGCCCTTATTTTCCGAGTTTATCAGGTCATCCTTCGGCTGGAGTAATAAGTCGGGCGAATTTTGGTCCTTCCCGTATTTTATACTAACAAGTTATTTCTGATCGCGTTCACAGGTGTTGGCAATCTGTCTTGCCGTTTATGAACCAGGCGATGAGTTATTTGCATTCCGTCATGAAAATATGCGTCCTAAGATGCCGCGAGTAGGCCAGTAACCCTGGTCGTATCTGAGCTGTTGTTATTTCTAGTGCAGACCACACTTCTTCGTCGCTTGGGCCGAACTTGGCGTTCGCCGGAGAGTGTGAATATGTTTTAACAATTATTGGTGTTGTGGCCTGTACGACGCTTTCATTACATTGATTGGTCTGTTTCAGAGTTGTCTCCACTTCAGTTGTTTTCGAATAAGAGTGATGCGCTCTTTGTCTAGATATAGGATTGGCTGTCGTTGCTTTATACTGTCTCAGTACAACAAAAACTGTCTATAAGTGAGTTGTTTCTGGTGTGTGGCGTTATTTAGCTCGTCCAAAATGGTAAGGCCAAGCTGTCAAAGGTTGAGCTGGCAGTCGGCAAACAAGGTAGTTTTGCTGATGGGCATGTAGCATGAATATTTTGTGGCCCAGAAAAATTGCTCCACCGCAAAAGGTGTAATTGCTTATGTAGAGGCTTTTCACTTGTGCGTGGGCGGTAAGATGGGCTTCTGGATTCCAGGCTTTTCGTCACCATTTGAGCGATAAATCTCGTTTCTTCCAATCCGATCCCAAATTTTTCTGCTTCCATATATCGACATACGTCATATAATTCCAGTTGCGCGTGTTTATGTTCGTCGGCTTATACAGATCGGCTGCGGATAGGGAAGGGTCCTAAGCCCGACGCAGTCGCGCTTTGTTTCTAATATCAGTGACCGCATAAGCGATGCTCGCCACACGGTCCAACATGGATCGGATTGGTTCGCATTAATTATCAGCCACGGGTGAGATAAATAGGCATAGTCTAAAGGGCTTCTTTGGTCTCTTTTCAGACTGCTTTAAGAAGGCTGTACGATTACTTCGCGTAGTCTTATTCCCAAACTCATACCTTTCACCGGGATCTGATTATGTGTTTGCGCTGTCAGGCTGAAGACTAGGACCATGGTATAGGTGGTCTCCTGACACGGTCAATAAAGCAACCATAGTGTTGGTCTTGCTTTGACTGAGTCGCGTGACGTTCACAGAAAGCTTGGGCATGCAGATCGCAACCTAATCAGAGATGCGTCTCACACCAGCGGCTTTTTGCTGCTATTTGTCCACTGATACAACCGGGACCTCGCCAAAATGTACACTTAATTCTACTTTTTTGAGATCATGGGGCGTATGGTTGGCTCGAGATAGGGGAATCTTTTTGTTTGTACCTCTGGCAAAGCCATCAATGTTGCGACGTACTAATTTTCTTTCAAGCTCCTGCTCGTATGTGCTCCATCAACCGTATAAAATATGAAAAAGATTCCGTCCATTGTTGGCATCTTGACCGATGATTTGCGTCCCAAGATTCTGGTAAATATGCGACCAAAGCCAAGTCCGTAGGTGTTTCATCGATCTTAAGGATACTTGTGAGGTTGTGGCGGCTTGATATACTTGATGTCTAAAAATAAAGTCTCTGTGACGGTGTCTCTGTTTTAATCTGTTTCTGAAATTGTCAGGTCCGTGACTAGTTCTTTAGGTTGTCACGCGCCAGCTGAATATAAATTCTACTCCGCCATCGGTGGGTCTGGCGCGAAATGCTTTTATATTCTCATGAGTGCCCAGTAAAACATAAGATTTCCCAGAATGCTAGACGGATGACTCTTGGAATGAGTGTGGTTGGAAGCCGAGCTTCCAATTGCCAAGTTACGCCTCCTGTATCCAAGATGTTGTTTTGGTATGATTCTCTACAGGGGCGGATCAGGCGTCTCTTGGTCAAAAAGGTTCTCAACTAGTGCTGCGGAGGAGTAAGTCGTTAACGCTGTTCCGGATGCCACGCCTGTCGCGTCGCGGTTCGCTGAACAGCTATAAGCCTGTTGGTAATAGCCGTGTGCGCTCGGTAGCATGGCCGAGCTACCGCTCGGCCCTCGTAAATCTACGCGTGTGCGCTTGACCCGACTGAGCTCGTGCTCGGTATACCCGCGACCCTCCTGTATCAACATTCCACCAGACAGCTTGTATGCGGCACCTAGTCCGGCGCGCCCGTTCTGACTCACTGGTCAAACATAAAACGGCCCGGAGCTCTCGTCTTCCTTATATAGCGTCTCCTGCCTTCTTATCTGTGGCTGCCGAAACGCCGCACGTATCGTTTACTTCTCCTGACTAATAGGCTGCTTACCGCGACGGGAGCGCCCCGCCCGACCCCGCATCGCCCTCGGTACGTCCCCCTTTGAGTTTCGCTTACACTGGTCCATTCACGTACTCTTGCCTTTCTGAGTAATGACTACGTCGTTTTGCTAATGACGGGCCGCTAGATCTAGTTTGCAGTGTAAGTGGCGCTGTTTTGGCAACCCAGTCGATGATCTGGCATCGTCTCTGTAGCCCGCCTTGGGCAGCTCTTTCACGCACTTGGCTCTAAGATTGTAGGCTGTATTTTTGTGTATCTTTGCTGTGGCGTTCTGTTTGCTTCGTGCTAATGTTTTAGCCTGATAAAAAGAGTGGCACCAGCCCACATTTGAGAAATATCGGACGCTGGTAACTTTAATGTGCTAGCACAGTCTGATGAGGGCCTGTTAGGGTTCTAGGGACTCAATCCAAATTGTAATAATGTGATGCTTTGGCTATGCATTTCGGTACATTCGTCGAGTAGTTCCGAGCACTATTGGCCAATCGTTCCTAACATGTTGATATGCCCAACCAGACAAAGGTGGATAAATGGCTTCTGATTTCTTTGCACTTTTCTGTGGGCTTCCGACCTGTTTCATTTCAATTAATGAATGAACAAGATACGATGTTAGATGTTCGGGTGAAGTGTTCACCACGTCCATACCACCAACCGGCGGACGATGGCCTGACATCCTGTAATTCTCATTGTTAAGCCCTTTTTGCAATCGCAGGCGGCTCTGTCTAGTACTTCGTCATAAAACGAAGATAGCCCTATTGACGATATTTCTATTGGGTGAGCGGCTAATGAAAAAAGGTCGTGTGATGAATATTGCTAGTTTTTTCTCAATGATGGCCTTTGTACGTGAGAAATAGAACAGGCTAGGTTGAGGCCTAGTTCATTTTTTTCTTTCTCAGTAAGTAGCAATGGCGGAGCGTTGGAAAAAGCAGGGAAGTCCATACAAGAGCCTCGAAGCAATGAGTCGTATTTTCTAAAATGATGGAATCTAGTAAGGTTTTCGTTTATCTGGATGCTCAATTAAAGGTAGCGCCTCTCCTATGACGAAGCCGTGTTTGTCTCTGGCGACGAGTTAGTACTTCTACACCATTTCCCTTTTGCGGTGAGCGAGAAAGTGGCTTCGTACTGTCGCGGACTAGCACGGCCGTCTTTTAGTTTTAGCAATCCGAGTGTCTGGGCCTGTTGTTTTCAAGCTTTGTTTGTTTTCCGGCATTGATCATTGGTTCGCATGGTCAGAGTCATACGCTTCTTTCGTAGTCATTCGCGCCTTAGTGCCTGGTACACGCCATGTCAACGCTCGCATGACTGCGCGGTTTTTCACAAGCGTTGTAAAACTGGGCTTCCTCTTCTTAATATACGCTTGGTTATCCAGTAACGCCGATCGCATAATTTACGTCATCTACTTTACGCGACAGATAGCAGAGTGGTTTTGTGAGCATGAGCTGAAAATTAGCAGGCCACCCGATATCACCAAGACGATACCAGTTTAAGACAAGATCGAATTCGCAAGATAAGGCATTCTTGGGTGGACTCTTGGTCGAGGGTGCGTTCTGCCATGATGGTAATGCCGGCCCGCGCGAAAAAAAGCATTCTGCTGGTGTTCGCCGAATAGCGCATCTTTTGATGATAGTGAATGTCGGATATTAACTAGTTTCGAACCTTTTTTTAAGGCGTTAATCTCATTTGGAATACCATGGGACAAGATCACATCGATTGACTGGATGTTGACAACAAGGAGCTTAGGGAAGCCGTTGGTGCTTTAATGGCAGCAGGAATTGGCACCTGCTCTTTTAATGATGTAGGTTATTGAAAGCGATGATGTCTTTATTTGTTTCTGTTGATACGCCTGGTACTTACAAATTCTGTTGCCAGCAGTGACTTAAAGACGTCTGCAGCCAGCTTTTCCCAGCCACTGCTCATTCGCTTCAATGGCTGTCGCCTGATAGCTGTGAAGCGAGGTGGATTGCTGGTCGAAAGGCGTCCAGCTAGGAGCTCATACACGGACCATCTTTGCTTAGTCTCTTCAACTTTTGTAGGATTCGTTAGCTCATAATTGAGACCATTTTCTTGTTAAATGTAGCGCTTTATTTCTATAGTATTGAGTCACGTAGTGATTGCGGGTATTCTTACATGACATTGTCATTCGGATAGAATCGCCTCTCAATCATTGAGACGCAAAACAACTACAGCCCCAGAGTACCCTGCGTAAAAAAAACTTCAAGATCTTTTTGTTTTTTAATGTTCGAAATGTGGTAAAAATCGCCGCCTGTCGGCGACTTGGGGTTTTCGATAATAGGCGAAACGCACTCAAAATGGCAATCTCTATCACTGCGATGATACCTGTTGTGCCAGCGGTGTAGCACACATATAGAAACGTTAAGCTAATCCGGTTGGAGTCGATGCGTTTGCGTTTCTGGCCTTTTAAACTTTAGTTTTGACTGAACGGCCGGCTATTTTAGTCCGTGATCACACAGGCATGATCGTAACATATACACGGCAGAGGCAGTGACTCTTATAATTAGGGCCCATCTACCTACAGATCAATTGGTCTAGGTGACCACTAGAGTGTTCTGTGACGCGCGAAGTTCCTCGTGTCATAATCAGGTTAGAACTTTCACAGCTGGTCTGGTCACGCAAACTCGGTTACTGGAACCCAAAAATGAAGGCCTTTCATGTTTTGGTGCCTCGTAACAAGATTCATGATCATCTAACCCTTGAGCATGACGTTCCTGCTGCTTAATGACGCTCTGTAGAGCATTGTTAACGAAAATGGCGTGAGAACAATAAACAAGGTATTTGTTGTGGTCTACTAAAGCGTGCTGCACTCTAAAACGATTAAAAGAGCAGAGCTGGCTCGCTTCTGGTATGCCATTACGTTAACACCGTATGGTTAGGTGGTATTGTTGAATAACTTACAAGAGCCATTCGGTGTTCGCCTCTATCAAGCGTCTTTCGCGTGAGCGTTGAAGGCAGGGTTTTCTGATGGGTAACTTCGAATAAGCGTGACTAAAAAAGAAAGCTTTGATTGCGTACTCCGTGAGCTTGAAAAAACTTGAGCTGTCTAATGAGGTGGTTATTAAAGGGAAAACAAGGCGGCCTTCCGGATGTTTTGTTTGATTGCTTAGAAGCGTTGCATCACGGAAGTACGTTGTCTATTAAAGAAGCAAATCAATGGGCATCGTGCGCCTGTGGCTGAGTATAGTATTGGATACATAGGCCTGTTGTTGCCTAACATGCTGGATCCAGACTCATATACCCACTTCCCGCTATGTGGTCGTTTCGAGCTCTCATCTCGGAAAGCCTAATCCTGGTTGATGTACCTGAGCTGATGATGAGCTAATGGTCGTCGATTCGTACGTTTCCCGCCGCAATTCGCGCCTCGTTCAGCCCTTTATGTATTGGCTGCTTTTGCTGGATGCTGTTATTTCTAGAAGGTCGTTCTGCGACATGTGGTACTGGCCTGATTGTAATTCGTTGAAGTAGTAAGCGGAAAGCTACTACTGAAGCGTAAGCCCAAACTTTCTAGGTTTGTTGCTGGTTTCTTAAAGGGAGGTTTTCTCACCTCACTTTTTTAAATTTTGAATTGGTAAAAGAGGATTTAACACGTGGCCGCAGTGATCTGCAGCATTGGTAAAAGAAGCGTACGTGAACGTACTGGCCTAGGCATGATTGGAGTGTATAAAATAAAGCACTTGTCGCTGCTAACGCTGAGTTGAAGTAGACTACGTCGACAGAGCTACGTAAATCCAAGTGGCATGAAGGCAGCTAAAAAAGCGAGGGCCGTACTGCAGCTGAGAGGAACAAATGTAGCAGTGTCAGCTGACGATTTCTTCCTTACGGCGCTATCCTTGGTTAAGTAAAACTTGGAAACTGATTGCGCGACTCCGTGACGAAGGCTTTATTAGCTTTCGCAAACAAAGTCTGGACGTCTGTTTTTGCAAACGAAAGAAGTGATGTGGCGGTTATTGCTTTCGCGGGCTGGAAATTGGTGTCAGGGCGCGGCCGAAGCGCATTGGATAACCAAAAAAATGGTGAGAATATTCTCTCGGTCGGTGCTGCTTCATTATCGAAAGGCGGATTTAGTGGGTGGCTTACCTTCACGGGTACTACGGCCAAAAATCCGCTGTGTTGACCTCAGTTGGAAGGCAGGTTCTGGCCCTGAAACTGGCTAAAGGACGTGTCTATTTGGCGCATTATTTTGCTTGCTGGATTGCTCCTCGCGTAGTTCGCGGCGACGACATGCGCAGAAGAAGCTCTAGCAAAAAGAAGAAGAGATTGTCGTTGCTCAGCCAGTACAATCTCATCTCT
>Ga0163217_1095443_pt1 | contig 11966 bp, 15 predicted proteins | sample SynspAceP_FD_185933 | JGI IMG/M metagenome (GOLD analysis project Ga0163217, IMG submission 185933) | Saline lake microbial communities from Ace Lake in Antarctica - Synechococcus sp. Ace-P (PacBio error correction) | ecosystem: Environmental > Aquatic > Non-marine Saline and Alkaline > Saline ... | reverse complement strand
AAAGATCACGCGATCCGGGGCACCTGCCAGCTGCGCGACTTTGCCCGTCGTAGAAATGTGTGGCAAACAGTTCAGCTTCGGAGGACGTCACCGGATTTGACCGCGATCAAGGATCGGGGCGCTTCGTCCCATTTAGGGTGATGGGCGGCGATGGCGGCGGCATTTTGCGATTTTCGCCGGGTGACACGATTGCGATGTTTTCAAGCTCAACCCGTAGAGACCATTCGCCGCCGGATTTTTTGATAATTACCTTTGAACGGTCTCGGATCACCATGAAACCATCCGCGTCAATTCGTTGGGCGACATCGCAGTGTCGAACCACCCATCGGGGGTCAGCGCCGATTTCTTCTTTGTTAAAGTAGCTGTGAACCACCAAGGGACCGCGCACCTGCGCAGGTTCGCCCTGCGTCCGTACGTCTTCGGGCAGCAGATTACCGGTTCATTCTACCAGCCGGATTTCTATCCCGTAAACCGAGCGGCCCTGGCCCAACGCGGAATGTCGGTTTGCGCTTCGGTAGGACAGACCTTGTGACGACGCAGCAGGACGGGTTGACCGTCGCGAGGGGGGCTTGGTCTCTGTTTTCATGCCCCAGCCTGTATTTTAATTCGACATCATTACTTTTATTCGCGGAAACGCCGGATACATCGACGGCGGCATCGGTGCGCCACCGCGATGGTGCGGGCAGCTTGGAAAGCTTAGAGCCGGATTTCTCCAGCGCCCGCCAAAATAGCCCCATCAAATCGTGGCCACGCAAGGCCGCAGTCACGTGTTGGGTGTCGATCAGGTTTTGCAAGGCTGTCCCCATCAAGCCCCGGACCTGGTAGCACCAGTTTTTGCGGCCGGGCGACGCAGCCGTATAAGGTACGCCCCACGGCATTGACGTTGCAACATTGGCACAACGGCATCACCGTATCACAGCGAAGATTCGCAAGCCCGTCGGGGCTGGTGCCTACAAGCGAATTGAAGCATGTTGGACCGGTGGGGAATAAAGCACGCCTTTTCGGGTTCCCCGTGGTTCCCGAAGTATAGCATAGCGAAGAGGGCTGGCGTTTCATCGAGTTCGGGCCAAGACAAAATCCGGGGTCTCCGTCAGCGATCAATTCATTCATAGAATTTGCGCCCGTCCAAACATCTGCGGCCGCTTCGTCGTTCCCCGCGGGCCCATAGAACGTAATCTCGTACCGGGTATCAAACCGGTCTTTCAAGTTTTGCTTACAGCGGGCAGGCAAGGTTCGGTCAAAGAACATCACCCCGATCTTTGGCGCGTCATGGCGATATGAGACCATCTGGTCGGGATGCAGACGCGATGAGGGTATGGCAGGATGAAGCCTTGCACCCGAACTGCCAAAGTAAATCTCGAGGTGCCGCCGGTTATTCCATGCGATTGGTTGCCGCACCGGGTTTCCTGCGGCAAAACCCAGCTTGGTCATACCGAACCCAAGCACCGCGCATTCTGGCAACCTCTTGCCAGGTTCGTGGAGTCGAACTTTTCGCCCGAAAGTCAACCGAGATGACTTCGGTCGCCATGGCATCGGGCTGCGTGATCGATAAGGGAAGAGATCAGCAAACTGCTGGGTCCATCATTTGCCAACATTAGAGGCGGCTCCGTTAATTTTCAAAACTAAAGGGGGGGGGCTGCGACCTGGTTCCCCAAGGTCGCGAGGGGTTAAGTAGCCGGTTTAGGCCCGGATTCAGGTTCAAACACTTTTCGCCAATCATGATGGCGCAGCATTGGGTTGCCATTGACGATTCGTCGGCATGATAGGAACGCATCCGCGAACGCGCAGCGCGTTCGATTTCCGTGGACTTTCAAAATCGCGCCGGACCCAGCCATGTCAATCGGGACCCCATTTTAAGGTGCCCACAGAGGTGATAGATCGGTCTGGAAATGGCGCGCAAATAGGCTCGATTTCGGTCAATCTGTTGGACATCCACCCCTCAGGGAAATGCGCTCTTTCGCCACGGAAATCATTCAGCGCAGGGGAGCTCATGATCTTGCGTCGATCTTGACCCCTTCGGACCAGGAATTTCCAGATCTTGCGCCTCGGCCAAAAGCATTCGGATTGATCAGCGGCGCATCCTCTTGGGTTGGCTGACGCGAGCGTGATTTTCCCCAACGACTTGTACCGACTTAGGCTCGGCATAATGGTGAAAGGGCCTTCGCTGTCCGTCGGATTGCCTGCACCGTCCGAGGATGGAAACCAGTCGGCGCCAAAATGAAACTGTAGATTCAGGGGCAGGGGCGTTCTGGCGATGACCGTCAGATAGCCGCCCGCTTCGCCAATATTGAGGTGAGCAGCCCATGCCTTTTGGCCAGGCAGTGTCCGGCCATTGCTTCCGGCTCATTCGCAATGGGCGAGGGTTTACAGGTTTTGCGTGCAGACATGGGCAACGGTTGCCATGAGATGTTTCCTGAAGTGTCTGCCAACGCCGGGGAGGGCATTGGGACCAGCGCGATCCCCACCCCTCTAGGGGCTGCGTGATTCCGATGCCCCAGAGCATCAGGATTGCGGCGAACGATGGCCCCGGGCGGACAGGATGACCTCTGCATCCGCCATGACCTCGTGGCATTCTCGTCAACTGCTGTTAACCGCACCACCGACCGCAGCGGCCATATTCGACGAGGAGCTTGTGCACATGGGCCTCGGCCGAATCGCGAAGATTTGTTACGCGCGTCAGGGTCAGGTGCAGGAAGGCAACGGCGGTCGAATTTGCGCTCCGTCTTTTTGCGTGACCTGATACAGGGCCGAACCCTTCTTGATCCGTGCCCGCATTTTGAAATTCGGGCTTGCGGCTGGATAGGCCCGCCTCTACAGCGCATCGACCATCGCTAGCGTCACAGGGTTGGTGGTCGCGCAGTGTCAGCTACATCAGCGGGCCACCTGTGCCGTGATGCATCATCCAGCGCCGCGTCATTATTTTTCCGACCGTTTTGAAACAGAGGCAGGACACTGCGTGGGCTCCAGCCGGGTTTTCGGCCCCCCAAAGCATCATAGCAGACCGGATTGCCACGCTTGTAGATCATCGCGTTAATCGAGCTTGAGAGCCGCCGAAGACTTTTACCTCGGGGCATATACAGTTGGATACGGCGGGAATGCTTTTTGGGGCGTGCTGCGTTAGGCCCAGGTCCAGCGGGGCTCTGAATAGTTGGGAAAGCGCGGGGATATGGATGAACGGGTTTTCATCCGCAGGCCCTGCCTCAGCACGAGCACGTTTCTTGCCGGGTCTTTCCCGACCAGGGCGCGCCGCAAGGGCACAACCGCAAGAGCCGGACACCGATAATGACGTAATTCATCGTTCGGCCGCTTGCGCTTTGGCATGGCTGGGCCCGAATGCCAAAGCGCGCCGCGGCGGCCACCCGAGTGCTGCGCTTTTTCCATAAAGTCTCGCCGCGAGATGCGGCCTGCGTCAAAATTCCTGCTTGCAACGGCTGCGTATCTTGTTCGGTTCTTTTCGCTGTCATGATCGACTCCTCCAAGTTATTTTTTCCATCAAGGTCCACCCCTCCACTGGCGATCCCTGATACTGATTGGTATCTGAACAGATGAAAACTGGGCAGTTGTCCAGTATTTTTTTTAAAATTTTATATTACGGGTCATATATTAGATAATAAAAAAACCGATTGGTTTACCGGATTTTTAATCGAGGTTGACCGCCCTCTCGCGCTTCTATTGCAATGGAATCTTTATCAAGCGAGCTGTTGGCGTGTGTCCTGCCGCGGCGCCACCGAAATAGGCTACGATTTGGGGATGAGAAGCCCATTGCAGAACCGGAGTGAGACCCGCACCAATTGAGCGGATTGACCGGCATAATCTCGCCGGTAGGCCAGGCTTTCGGGACTTCATGTCAGCCATTTTCGCTTGAGATCGTATAGGCCAGTCCATTTGCGATCATCGCGCCCAGGGAAACGGGATAAACCCGCGCGTGCGGCACGTGCCCGTGCCAAAGACCAACAGTTGCGATGAACCAGGCTGCTTCATTGGCGATCAGCAGGGTCGCCTCCGGTGCAAGTGGACGACAGCAAAAACGATTTGTTCTCCCACGTCCCGTCGACCCAAATTGTTAAAGGGGGATATGCTGCGATCTCCCAAAGAAGGTGCGCCACAGGGTAATCAGCAGCGAAGCGGGGCCGCACGCGGACAGCCAAAGTAGTTCGGCGATAGTGGTGGAAGATTTGTCATGAAAACCATCGATCCAATCGTTGCAAAATGCTGGGTTCCTCATGTGGATGCGCATTGGTCAGCCCGTTAATTATAAAGCAGAAGGTTCAACGGCTCAAAGTCGGCACCGTTGAAATATGCGACCTGCTGGCCTTTTTGCGGTTAAGCAGATGCACCTGAGGGGATGTGCTGGGCCGGGTCGCTCGAGCGGCAAGAAGCGGATGCTTGCATCGACAAAGGCTTTCGGCGTCGGGCACCTGGAGCAGACACCAATTTCTGCTCTCGTGGGTCGGCTCTGCGGATCATCGTCAGGCCGTGACAAAGACCACCAATTTCGCGCATCGCACTGGAATTGAGCGCGGGAGATCGCTTTTGGGCCAAGTTCTCTGTTTGCGCTTCACAGGAACTGCCGCAACCGTTGGCAAGACGCTCAGCAACCACGACCTTCCCTTTCAAGTGACTAGCGAAAACGAAGATCGCCTGACCGCCCCTTGCCCATACGAGCTCTGCGCATTATCGCGGCGTGATTCGGGCTCGAATGACGCTTCTTTAGCGGCCATACCTGATTTTGAGGTTTTTCGCCGGTATGATCGGGCAAAGGCCGGTACTGCCGCTATTTTTGGCTCGCGGCTTAGTAGAAAGCACCAAACCGTTCGCGGACAGTTGAAAGATTCGTAATCATCGGGTTTCTCTCTCGTTCTCGATACGCATTGAGAATCTTGTTCGGCCATTTTCCGCGGCGGGTGTTGCTCGCTTTCCAGAAAAACCGCCTCGAAACCACCGTCTCGGTTCATCAGATAAAAATGACCGGCGTGAGGCCACAGTGTATTCGTGGGGCTTCCGTTCTTGCCGGAAGCTTTTCCGTGGGGATAGACTTTGAAGGCAATTCGGTTGCCTTTCGATTCTGACTTGGCTTCCGTTAGCACCGATCAACTTTGGGCGGGTGAAAGTTCGCGACATATCCGAAACCAGGCGTGTCGCGTTCCGGATCTACGGTCACAAAGAGAGGGGCGATTTGATCTGGCATCGGGGCCCAATAACTCCAGCACATTGTTCCATATTAAGCCAGGGAGTCGGGCAAATATCCGACATGGGTAAAGCCAAAAGACAAGCTGCAGCGGCCTTGCAAAAAATCCTTCTTGTGTGACGGCCTGACCCATGGTGATCCCAACGAGCGAGAAACCTCTGACCGAATGTTGGCTTCACCGTTGATACACCGTCTGGCCGGCATGATTTTTGGTCCGGGGGCGTAACACGGCCAAACCCAGCAACGAAGCACGGCAATAGCAATCCGCGCCCGGTCCACAGTGCCCAATGGCGGTTTCGACGGTTGCGGCGGGGTATTCTAGGTCATGATATTGACTTTCAACAGGATGCTCCGCCGGCCCCAATAGACCGCGGAGCGACGGGGGTTTTACCCGTTGATAATTTGGAATGGAGTTTTCTGTTCCGGTCGCGGCGTTTCGCGTTTTCCACCGGCATCGTTTTTGGCGCAAGCCGGAGGATTCCGTCCGCGCAGCAAAGCCCCAAAGCGCACATGGCAGCAACAAGGCGCTGAGGCTGAGGATCAAGGGCGCGGCACCAACAGCGGTTAGCCAGTCCCAGTTGAACGCCAGCACCACCGCCAATCGCGGCAAAACCGGTGATATCAGCATCTGTCGGACGTGAGGGGCCTGGAGCATCGCGCTTGCCGTGCCCTATTATCATTCGAAGGTTTTTGGGTCATTTTCTTGGGATCGTCCTTCAGGATTGACGCGTTTGATCTGAGAAATTGCCGGACGGGCTGTCCCAACTCCGGCGGGGCCCAGCTTGCGTTGCGACTTTCACGGCCTTGGGCGCTGACCGAGGAGCGTCGTGGGAAGTCCGGCGACGCCGAGGGCGGTCATCGCTGCTCAAACTGTCGGAAACGTATAGATCGAGGTGCTTGATACCGATGTCAGCATAGAATGCCCGGCACGGTTTTCAAGGCCGTCCTCGGTCGATCGACCAGGGCAACCCACATGGAACTCTGGCCGCCAAGATTGGCCTGCAATCTATCGAGTGTTGGCATGTTTCGGCACGGGCACGGTGGGCCACCATGTCGCCAGATTTAGGCAACACCGTCCGGCCCGAAAAGCCGCCCCAACGTCCAGATCCCGGCCTCTCCCGTCAGTGATGGGGCGGCTGAGAAGCATCGGTAGGGTCCACCTTATGTTCTGCCATAAAACCCTCTCGTGCTGCTGCCGGAGAGGCCCCGAGGCGCAAGCGCACCGGCAGAAAACCCTCGCCGCTTCACGGCGACCTTCCCCGACTGCAAAATTGCCCGCTCCATTGCAAAGGATGCAGTCGTCCGAGAGATTGCTGAGCAGTACCGACACGCGTGAAAACACCGCGGCTCTTTGTTTTGATGGCAAAGCTTTTCAGCACCGCGCGAACGCGCCTACCTCTAAGGTCCGACCAGAAGTATCTTGCGCCTGCCACGTTTATCAAGGGTTCGCAAGTTCAGCGATTGACTTGCCGGTGCGGCGGGTTTCAAGAAGGACACCGATGACTTTTCGCGCCAAAACTGCGTCCAGACGGCTCAATGATCCCTCTTATTATTGGCGGTAAATCTCGGACTTGAAAGTCTCGTTCCCGTTCAGGCCAAGTGCTTTGTATAGCCAAGGACCGCCGTGATTTTCCGCGTCACTTCAGGATGCCCGATTGACACCGGCATGTCGCTTTCATTAGGCCAGGTTACGACGGGACACCCACCCCGTTCTTTTGTATGTTAAAAAAATTCTGCTGGTCCGCCGTGGTGCCACCGTATGGCGGTTTCATCATGCGGGCGGGCGCGCGCATTGCGGCCCATTTTCGAGCCGCCTTTTGCGCCAATCAGGGCTGGCCTTCAAGCTCGGCACACATGGCACGAGGGCACAATTATCGGCATAAAGCCCTGCACCCAGATTCGACCATTCTTTGCGTCGACCGTCGGCTGCCAAGGACGGTCAGCGCGCCGGGGGGCTTTCGCCCTTTCCCCCGCCCAGACAGCGATTGGCCGCCGCTTCCGTTGAAGCCATCACGGCACTATGGCCACGCGCGTTCATCTTGGCTGCCTCAGATATTTAATTAGGGGCGACGGCACCCAGCAGGAGCAAGGCCAGCACCAGGCAGGAACAGCACGCCGCATCCGATTCATCATCCAGGGCCGACATCGGGCCGCTCATCATGACCGTTCATCATTTCCATCATTCTATCTCATTCATTGGAATACACATATTTTACGCCATCTTCGCGAAGGCGGTAGGTCTGAGGCGTAACCACTTTTACCAGCCATTGCGGGCCGCGTTGCTGGGCATACCTGGCAGCGTTGATGCTGTGACATTCGGGGGCGTTCGAGACGTGAGGCGCTTGGATGATGTTCAACGGGCCACCAGCCCGCTGACCAAGTTACCGTCGACCTCAGCGGGTGGCAGGGCCCAGACCTTGTTCAGGCACGCGGCTCGACCGATCGTTGGTCGAAGTCTCGCGTTCGTCGATGCGGGGTGACGTTTGATACCCTGTTTTCATTCCGGCATTAGTCGGCATGGCATCGCGCAGCAACCACAAAGAGGGGTTCGCGCCAAATTCGTATCTTTGCCGGTCTGCTGAACGGTGGCGGCCGTTGAGGGTGTCCGACACGGGCGTGCTGTCGCTTTCAAGCGATGCCAAGGCCGCGAAAAACTGCGATTAACCGGTCGACGGTTAAGCGCCACCGGTTGCACCAGGGTGAATTTATTTGGTCATTCGAGTCTCCTTTAAGAAGAGGTTGAGGGGGTCAAAGGTCATGCCGCCATCGCGGACTGGACCGACAAGGGTTTCATTGCGGAGGGCCGCAAGATGTCGGGGGTTTTGCAGGATCGACGGCCAGCGCGTCGAAAGTGCCAGAAGCCGTCATTGGTCCAATTTCACGCCCGCAATTTCCGTCGACGTCCAAATTCCGCTTTTCAGCACAGCGTAAAATAGTCCGGGCTCCTCGGGAGAGAGGGCAAGATGGTTGGCCTGCTCCCTCTCGGGCAATGGGCTTGGTTGGCGATGGGGTCTTACCCGCGGACCAAGGCGTCCATGGCAGTCCCCATCGGTTTCACATCCTGCCAGCGGCAAAAGCAATCGGGCAACGCCGGGTTAATCCTGGCTTCGGTCCCGGACATAAAGCCAGATTCCACCCATGCCGGTCGGATTGCCGACGGACCGAGGTGAAGGCACGTCGCGCTTCGGCACACGTCGAGATAGGGCCGATCCATGACCAAATCCCAACTTTATCCCAGCATCATTGCTGCGCCAAAGCCCGTTCCCCTTTTTCAAGTGCTGCATAGAGCATGTTCCGGTTTCGAGCGCCCGCTGCCTGAAGTGCCCGTAATGCGCGGTGGCCTTAGGCCTGCGCTGATTATCGGCCCATGTGGCGTCCACCATCACGGCTGCGAGAAGGGCGGACTGGGGCAACTGCCGCGAAAAGCGGCCCGGGTTCGGGGTGGTGTGCGAAGGGCGGTTGATTGAACGGTCGAGGGGGCATGTTCAATTTGCCCGCCAGCGTCAACGCGCCAAAAGGGTGCGTTGGACGCCGGCAAGTATCGCGCCGTCGGCGTATGTTAAGGCTCCGCTCGAAACCACCGTCGTGGCGGCAAGGAGAATATTGGCGGCTAGGAGTAGCCACTTGCCCCGAATGCAGGCGACCGCCGCCAGGACAACAAGCACCTGCGCGACAGGGGCGCGCGGTAGATTTTGTGACATGAAAAGAGTTCCCAAAAGTGAAAGATAGGATCGACCGTGAAACTGCCTATTAGCGGCAAAATCGCGGAACCTGGCCGTTCCACCCGGAGGTGCGGGCCGATCAAATCAGGGAGATTGGTTCGCGGAGGGAATGGGGTCAGACGCGGGATCGGTGCGCTTAAGGACCAAGGTCTTTTCGGCATAGGGCACAGCCAAAGCGGCAAAGTTTCCGGCTGAGGCGGGAGCAACTGAGCGGATCAAAAAGACGGGAAGCCGTGCAATCAATGTCGGCAAACAATTGCGCCTTGGTATCTTGTAGGCACGCATGTGCAATCGTCGTCCTGTTCGATTATGCGGCGGACGTGGTCAGGCCGGCATCTCCATCGAAACATATTCCGCAGCCGCCAGATCATGCGCGAGCACGCCGCTCAACAAGCGAAGCGGAGAGGGCAGGAAGGTGGCGAGGGCGAAAGCAATGCGCATGGTCCTGATATAGGAAACCCCGTGCAGTCTTGTCGATCCCTAGTCTGGAAATAATCTGGGAATGACCAACGGACCTTGCAAACTTTCACGGGTCCGTGCCGCGAGCGAATTTGAGGGCCAAATGTCGTTCCGCTGAGGCGGCCCGATGTTCGGCGCGATCGTTGTAAGCTTATATCTTATTATGGTTGATTTTGCCGGGATTTTCCTGCCGAGGCAAGCACTGCTGATTAGTCTTTGTTAAATTCCCATTTCATACTGATTCTTTCTTTTTTGGTCGGGATCGGCCACTGATGGGTGAAACTAACCCTTGCTAGCACCCCTTAAGGTGATGAACGCCTTTTGAGCAGAGCACCCTGGCGGCGCTTTCAACAAAAAGTGTATTGTTTGCGCACTGAGATAAAGGCGACATAGGGCAATCTTATGTGACGGTAAAATTCCGCCCTTTCCTGATGTCTCTGCTGGCGGTTGCAAATTCTTGCGCAGACGGGCACTGCTTTTGGTGTCTTCGGCCCCAAGCGGCCCACGATGGAAATGATGCAAAGGCCGAAAGTCGCGCCAAGTTGCAATGAGACTGCGCAGAACCTAATCCCGGTTTGCGACCGCCCTTGCCACCTATCGTTCCAGGTGTTCGCGGCGCGGGTGGTCCTAGTAGGCCCTGATTGGGTGCTTGGTTCGAAGCGGCTTCTTGTCGACGCTGTACCGGCTTCCACCGGCGGTTATGCGCACACGGCGCAACGCTCGCAGATGACTGCAAAAAGACCCCCGGAAGCTGAAAAACTCAGGGTGCCTTTGCGCACCCTTTGATCTCCGCGATCGCCAGCCACGCGCCTTGGGAACAGTGTGCGATTGTCGCGCGCGCGCCAATACATTCTAAAATTTCAGGCCGCTATGCCCCATATTATCTCGCGTTTTTTCTGCCGGCGGCCTTTTGCTGCCGCCAGGCCTTTTTGACTGTCTCCGCGTTCAGGCAGGTGAAGCGGACTATGCGTCGAGCTTCGATCGAGACTGTTTTAAAAAAACCCTGGTTTTTTTTTTTTCGCCCCGTCAGTGGGACAATGCTGTTGCTGACCCTGCGCCTAACGGATTTGCCGCAGCCCAGCAGGCCCGTTGACGGTTTGCCATTATTCTTTGCCACGCGGGTCGATATTGGAGTCCTGACGGTATGGCGATGATGACATCACAGATCAAGTCTCTGTGCCTGTGAAGACGCCGGGCGGCGAGTAGCCGCTTTGCACCGATTCTTTCGAAATGGAAGGCAAACTGGCCAGATTTCGGTCGCGGCCAAGGTGCAAGGCGAGGCCCGAGAAACGGCTTCAGGCGCGCATTTCGGTTATCGAGGTGCAGGGAATGGAGCGTGTTCGGAAAATGGCCCTGATCACCATCGTCAGTGCGACCGCCAGGGTGGATCGGGTTGTCGGGCAGGCGGCAAGGGCTGGACCCGCGCGTCTAAGCGGGAGCCCAGATTGGCGTTCACATCCCTTGATCGGGCGGAAAGCCGAGGCCATGCCAGCCCCCGCAGCCACCGGGACGGTAATGTCTCTGTATACCGGCCACCCTGACGGGCTTGCGAATGGGTCGGCCCAGTTCCACGCAGGGACAAGGGACGGGGCCGCGACTTTCATTCGCCCGTGGCTGGCCAGCGAGATGTCTCTTCGAACCAGTAGAGGAAGCTTGCGGCCTGCGCCACCGACGCGAACGCACCGATCCTTCTATTTTACCGACATCCGATGGGGCTTCCCGACACCTCGCCAGTACCCAACTAACCAAGCACGTCGATGACATCATCCGGAGATATCATTCTGCCCGTCTATGCGGATGAGGGCCACGCGACGCCCGCGCTCGTAACGTCTCCCCCGGCAAGCTGCAAAGAACAGGCGATATACCGTTACTTCGGTGGCGGGTTCTTGGCCCCGATGGTGATGCCGTGGCGTGCCGCCCGGCTATCGTCGAGCTGGACTACGCGCAAGGTTAGCGTCCCATCATTTCGCTGCGCGCGATTGCCTTTTGTCGAAACAGGTAGAGGACGTTACCAGTTGGACGGGTTGTCACGCCGGAGCCCCTTTGGCGATCCTTTATTCGCCCGAGATTTCTGCAGCGGCGGCCCGCGCTTATGTCTCGGACCTGCGGGCAGTGCGAAGGCGCGTGGCCAAAGGGCAGCGACAAAAGATTGGGCCAACCTCGGAGTTTGCCACAGGCGGTGATTGAACAGATAAGCGTGAAAAAGACCACCGCCCGTTGAACACACCCGCTTATTGCGCCGTTGTCTGGGGTGTTCTTGGAAAAAGGATGGCTTGTGCAGGGCATGATGTTCGCCTGCTTGGGCGCTCCACTTGTTTTTTCCGCATTTGCTGATACCCGTCAGTGGTGTGGGGTTATGGGCAGGAGGTGGCCTGGAATTCCCTCCGCTTCGGGCTCGGAATTTGGGGCGCGCGGGGCCACGGCCAAGCCTTCGAATTCACATTTTCCCGCAACTTGCCCCGCCAGAGGACGTTTAAAAAGGCCACCAAATCGACGAGGGATCTTTTACCCCGCAGGTCGATATTGGGGCAAAAAACCCAGAACCGCAACGTTTTGTTTTTGCGGGAATTTCGAATTTTTCTTCTTCCTTCCCCTTG